>Ga0075420_100004982_pt1 | contig 11656 bp, 11 predicted proteins | sample SoiMetdeltSBSDD4_FD_75296 | JGI IMG/M metagenome (GOLD analysis project Ga0075420, IMG submission 75296) | Bulk soil microbial communities from a Populus tree surrounding site in Tennessee, USA - Soil MetaG P. deltoides SBSDD4 | ecosystem: Environmental > Terrestrial > Soil > Tree plantation... | reverse complement strand
CGAGGATGTGCTGAAGGTCTTTCCGAAGCCGTTGTACATTCAGTATCAGTAGGGACTAGGGACTAGGGACTAGGGACTAGGGAACACCCCCGGGACGCCACGCTCGCGACGAGCGGCGTCCCGGGGGTTTTCGATTCCCGATTCCAGATTCTCGATTCCCGACACGCTCGGTTCCCCTTTCCCGGCCGTTTGGCGCGACAGTTGATATTGTGGATGACAATATCCCCGTCGACCCGAGGCCCGTCATGCGCCTGATCAACCGAAGTGGCCGTACCGCCGTCAGTTGGCTGCCCTTCGCCCTACTGCTCGCCGCCTGCGCCACAAACCCCGTCACCGGGCGCCGCGAGATCTCCCTCATCTCGCAGGATCAGGAAGTCCAGATGGGGCAGCAAGGCGCACAGCAGGTCGAGCAGGAGCTCGGGCTCGTCAATGACCAGGCGCTGCAGAACTACGTGCACCAGATCGGCACCGCGCTCGCCGCGAAGTCCGAGCGGCCGAACCTGCCGTGGCGGTTCCGCGTCGTGGAGGATCCCACCCCGAACGCGTTCGCGCTACCGGGAGGGTTCATCTACGTCACGCGCGGCCTCCTCGAGTACATGAACAGCGAGGCAGAGCTCGCGTCGGTGCTCGGCCACGAGATCGGACACGTCACCGCGAAACACTCCGTGACGCAGATGAGCCAGCAGCAGCTCGCACAGGTCGCGCTCGGCGTCGGCTCCATTATCTCGCCAACGGTCGCGCAATTCGGGAACATCGCCGCGCAGGGCCTCGGACTTCTCTTCCTGAAGTACGGGCGCGACGACGAGCGACAGGCCGACGACCTCGGCTTCCGCTACGCGCTCACGCAGGGCTACGACGTGCGCGAGATGGATGACGTGTTCCGCTCGCTTCAGCGCATCGGTGAAGCGAGCAAGCAGAGCCCACTGCCCAACTGGCTCGCCACGCACCCGGGTGAGGCCGAGCGCATTCAGACGATCAGTGCGAAGGTCGCGCAGGTCCCGGCCGCGCAGCTCGCGACGACTCGCACCGGCGCGCAGGAATTCATGCAGCGCGTGGACGGTCTGATCTACGGCGTCAACCCGCGCAACGGCTTCTTCCAGGGGACGACGTTCTATCATCCCGACCTGCGCTTCCAGATCGCGTTCCCGAGTGGCTGGCAGGGGCAGAACCTCTCGCAGGCCGTAGTCGGTGTCAGCCCGCAACAGGACGCGATGATTCAGCTGACACTCGCGCAGGGGAACTCGCCGGAAGCGGCCGCGCGGACGTTCCTCGGCCAACAGGGAATTCAGGCCGGGCAGGCATCGTCGCAAACGGTGAACGGAGTTCCCGCAGTCGCGAGCACGTTCCAGGCGCAGACCGAACAGGGCGTGATCCAGGGGCTGGCCGCGTTCTTCACGTACAACGGCAACACCTATCAGGTGCTCGCCTACTCACCGGCCGAACGCTACGGCAACTACACGAACACATTCCGCAGCTCGCTCGGCAGCTTCGCGCCGGTGACGGATTCGCGGATCCTCAACGTCCAGCCGAACAAGATCGACGTCGTCTCGTTGCCGCAGGCGATGTCACTCGCCCAGTTCGCGCAGCGCTACCCGTCAGCGATTTCGATCACGGAGCTCGCCGTCGTGAATCAGGTGGAAGATCCGAACGCGCAGATCCCGGCGGGCACGCTCCTCAAGCAGGTCGCTGGCGGCAGAACGGTCGGAAGCTGACACAATCCGCACAGCGGCGTCGATCGCGACGCCGCGTATCGCGGAATGACACGGGGACGGCAGGCGCATCACCGACCATCGTTGATGCGCCTGCCGTCCGCGCGATAGTTTTCCCGCATGACGACTTGGGTTAAGCGGCTCCTCATCGCCAACGTCGGCGTGTTCTTCCTGCAGCTGACCGTGTCAGGTCTCACGGAGCTGCTCGCGTTTTATCCGTCGTTCGTGCTGTCCCGCCCGTGGGGACTCGTGACGTACATGTTCGTGCACTCCGAACGGTCGTTCACGCACATCCTCTTCAACATGATTGCGCTGTACTTCTTCGGGCCGCGCGTGGAAGAGCGGCTCGGCAGCGCGCATTTCCTGCGACTCTACCTCATCAGCGGCATCGTCGGCGGATTGCTGTCGATCGTGTTCAATCAGGGTGGCAGCATTGTCGGCGCATCGGGCGCGGTCTTCGGCGTGCAGCTCGCGTTCGCGAAGTACTGGCCTCGCGAGCGGATCTACATCTGGGGCGTGCTGCCGGTCGAAGCGTGGCTGCTCGTGCTCATCACGACGGCGTTGGCTCTGTACGGTGGGTTCACTGGTGGTGGCGGCGTCGCGCACTTCGCGCACCTCGGCGGCTACCTCGGCGCGTGGCTCTATCTGATCTGGATGGAGCGCCGCTCTCCGGCGCGACAATGGAAGGCGAAGCTCGAGAAGCCGGCGAAGAAGGTGGAGGTCGGTAACTGGCGCAACATCGACACGAAGTCGATTCACGAAGTGAATCGCGTGGAGGTCGATCGCATTCTCGACAAGATCAACGAGAAGGGCATCGACAGCCTAACGCCGGCCGAGCGGACGTTCCTGAGCCACTTTGCCCCGCCGGATGATCGGCCGGTTCGGCCACACTGATCTGCCATCGCCAATCCACGGCCGCGCTACCGGTTACGGCTGCTGTAACAGCTTTAGACGCAGAGGTTCGCCGAGGAACAGCGCTGAGAGGCGCAGAGTTGGCAACCAGTCAGTCGCACTACTTGGCAACAGTCTAAAGGAATAGGGGGAACGGCTCTCAGGAACGGGGGCGTCCCGGGCGGCCGTTCGCCTGGTCATTTCAGATCCTGCCGAGCGGGGCGCGGCGTAGCCGCCCTCTGCGAAACTCTGCTGCAGTTCCTCCTCTCCCCTCTGCGTCAAGGCTTTTCAGCAGCTGTCCCGATAGAGGCTGTCCGGGCGATGACGATCAGCCCGTCGGCGGCTTCTGCTTCGGGGGTTGGTGGACAGGTTCCTCCGCAGACGGGTCGCGCCGGTTGCTGCTGCCTTCGCTGTAGACGCGCAGCTTGCCGATCACCTTCTCGACCCACTGCCCGACCACCAGCACGAACAGCGTGATCCCCACCGCAGTCGCGGCGAGCATCCAGTGGCCAACCCCACACGCGACGCCGAGTGCCGCGGCAACCCAGATCGTCGTGGCGGTCGTCAGGCCGATCACGTTGCGGCCCTCCGAATGCAGGATCACGCCGCCGCCGATGAACCCGATGCCCGCGACGATCCCCTGAATCACGCGCGCCGTCGCGTCGGGGTGGATTCGATTGTCCTCGGGCCCGAGGAGAACGGCCGTGACGACGATGAGCGCGGCGCCGAGCGAGACGAGTGCGTGCGTGCGCAGTCCAGCCGGCTTCTGCGTCAGCTCGCGGTTGAATCCGATGGCGGCACCGGACAGGGTGGCGGCGAGCAGGCGGAATAGCGCTTCGCGCCACTGTAGCAGGGCCTCGGTTTCGGGCATCGCGTTCAGGTCTCCGGTGCTGTCCATCGGTGCGCCTCGCGCCGGCGCGAGCGGGTGCACATGCCAATGATAGTCGAGGCGGGACGGCTGGCGAGCCCGGTGCTTGAGCGCAACGGCCGCGCTCCCTACCTTGTCGCGAGTCAAGCCGACCACCGTCAGGCACAGGAGTGGAGCGTTGATCGAGAAGGCCGTGCAGCTCGACATCTTCCCGCTCACCCGCGAGGTCGAGGCGCTCGACCCGCGCGCCGTGATCGGTCCGGCGACCCGGGTGGCGGCGCTGTATCGCGTGCGGTACGGCGACGCGACGCACGTCCATCAGGTCTATCGTGACCGCCACGGGTGGTACTGTGGTGAGCACGGGCCTGGCTGCGACGCGGTGGCCGACGCCGTCGACGCCGCGCGGGCGCGTTAGGTACTTGGCACACGGCTCGTGGACGCCGCTCAGCGTGGCACCGACGCCGCGCGTAAGACTCGCAGTGATCCACCGGATACCACGAGGACCCACATGCTGCAGTATCCTCTGAAACCGCTCGCCCGCGCGGCCGTCGTCGGTTCGCTGGCGTGGTCAACCGCAGGCGCCCAGGCCGCCGACTCGGCGCTCGTCGCCCGTGCCCGCGCGATCCACGATCGTGTCATCACGCTCGACACGCACGTCGACATCAATCCCTCGAACTTCACCGCGCAGCATCCGAATTACACGGACCGGCTGAACACGCAGGTGAGCCTCCCGAAGATGCAGGAGGGCGGGCTCGACGCGGTGTTCTTCAGCATCTACGTGGGGCAGGGGCCGCTGACGCCCGAGGGCTACCAGCGCGCCTACGAGGCGGACATGGAGAAGTTCGCCGCCGTGCATCGCCTCGCCAAGGAGCTCGCCCCGGACAAGATCGAGATCGCCTACACGGCAGCCGACGCGGCGAAGATCGCCGCGAAAGGGAAGAAGATCGCGTTCATGGGCGTCGAGAACGCATACGGCCTCGGCACCGACCTCGGGAACATCAGGAAGTTCTACGACCAGGGCGCGCGCTACATGTCGCTCTCCCACAACGGACATAGCCAGTTCTCCGACTCGAACACCGGCGAGCGCGAGGGCTGGATGCACAACGGGCTGTCGGCGTTAGGCAAGCAGGCCATCGCCGAGCTGAACCGCGTCGGCATCATGATCGACATCTCCCACCCGTCGAAGGAGTCGATGATGCAGACGATCGCGCTCTCGAAGGCGCCGATCATCGCGTCGCACTCCGCCGTGCGCGCGCTCTGCAATCACAGCCGCAACCTCGATGACGAGCAGCTGCAGGCGCTCAAGAAGAACGGTGGCGTCGTCCAGATAGTCGCTTTCTCGAGCTACGTGAAGCAGGCGCCGCCGCCGTCGGCGGAGCGTCAGCAGGCGATCGCTGCCCTACGGACGGAGTTCGGCCTTCCGCCAGCCGGTGGTGGTGGCGGCGGAGGGGGTGCTGGTCGAGGTGGCGGAGGCGGTCCTCAGGGGCTCACGCCGGAGAAGCGCGCCGAGTTCCAGCAGCGCATGGCGCTCGTGGACAGCCAGTTCCCGCCGCCGCCGCGCGCGACGGTGAAGGACTTCGTCGACCACATCGACTACGCCGTGAAGCTGATCGGCGTCGATCACGTCGGCATCAGCTCGGACTTCGACGGCGGTGGCGGGGTCGAAGGGTGGAACGACGCGACCGAGACGTTCAACGTGACGCTCGAGCTCGTGCGCCGCGGCTACACCGAGCAGCAGATCTCGAAGATCTGGAGCGGCAACACGCTGCGGGTGCTGCGTGAGGTCGAGAAGGTCGCCGCCGCGGAAGCGAAGAAAGCGGCCTGATTGCGCCCGGGCTGGTCGGCGACCTCGAAGTACCCCTCTATCGTGGCAGTTGGAAACAGCCCTGGACGCGGAGGGGGAACAGAGTGGAACGGCACGCAGAGGTCGCGGAGGTGCGAGCCGAGGTGGTGACTCGATTTCGCCGAGGTTCAAAGGAATTGGGGAACGGCTCTCGAAGTTGGCAACGTCCCGCGCAGCCCGTTCCCCTCATCCATTCAGATCCGGTCGAGCCGGGCGCGGCGCAGCCGCCCTCCGCGACCCTCGGCGTGCAGTTCCTCTCACTTACCGTCTGCGGTGAAGGCTTTTCAGCAACCGTCCCGATAGAGGGATCGGCCTAACGCGACGGAGGACGTTTCGCGAACCACGGCCGCGCTTCCTCCAGCTGACTCGCTAACCGAAAGAGCGTAGCCTCGTCGCCGAATCGCCCCGCGAAGTGCATCCCGATCGGCAGTCCGGCGGCGTTCCACGACAGCGGAACGGACATCGCTGGCTGACCGGTGATGTTGAACAGCGGCGGACACGCGATCCAGTCGAACACGCGCTTGGCGGCCTTGTCGAGCGCGCCGGCGAGCCGGAGCACGCCGCCCGCTCGCGCGCGTCCGAGGACGCGGAGCGCCGCCAATTCGTGCGCTGGCGGTTGCAGCGCGCCGATCTCGAACGGCGGCGCGGTGAGCGTCGGCGTCAGCAGCACGTCGACGTCGTACCCATCGAACCATCGTCCCACGGCCCGCGTCGTTCGCTCGAGCACGCGACGCGCCCGAGCCATCGCCGCCGCGCTGTACGACCGCCCGAGGAGCGCGAGCGCCCACGTCGAGATCTCCACGTTCTCGGGCGACGCCTTCTTACCCGTGGACGCCTCGGCGTCGCCGAGGTCGGCGTCGGCCTGGCCGCACACCATCAGCAGAAAGGCGTGGAGGAACTCGTCGCGGTCGAGCGGCGGAGATGCTTCGACGAGCGTATGGCCTAACGACTCGAGCAGCGCGACGGTCTCTCGAAGCGCGGTCTTGCAGTCCGCGTGCATCGTGTCGCCGAGGAGCGGTCGGTCCGTGAACACGATGCGCAGGCGTCCCGGGTCGGCACCCACTTCGTCGAGGAATGGTCGCGCTGGCGCCGCCGTGACGTACGGGGACCCGGGCTCCTCGCCCGCAACGGCGTCGAGCATGGCCGCGCTGTCGCGGACCGACCGCGTCAGGACATGCTCGACGACGGCGCCGTCCCACAGCTCACCCTCGATCGGGCCTGTCGGATTGCGGCCGCGCGTCGGCTTGATGCCGAAGATGCCACAGCACGACGCGGGGATGCGGATGGAGCCCCCGCCGTCCCCGCCGCCGGCAATCGGCACCATGCCGGAGGCAACGGCGGCGGCCGATCCGCCGCTCGACCCGCCCGGCGTGCGAGTGGGGTCCCACGGATTTCGCGTCGGCCCGAACAGTTCGGGCTCCGTGAACGGCGTGAGCCCGAACTCCGGCGTGTTCGTCTTCCCGAGGATGATCACGCCGGACCGACGATAGCGCCGCACGAGCTCACTGTCGTGCGGAGCGACGAAGCCCTCGAGGATGCGGCTCCCGCTCCGCACCGGGGCGCCGGCGTACCACGAGACGAGATCCTTGAGCAGGAACGGAACGCCGGCGAACGGCCCGGTGCCCGCTGGCCCCGCTGCCGCCGCGAGCGCGTCGTCATAGAGTGTGTGAATGACGGCGTTGAGCCGCGGGTTGCGCGCGTCGATCCGCTCGATGGCGGCGAGCACGAGCTCGCGCGGCGACACCTCGCCGCGTCGCACCAGCTCCGCGAGCCCGAGGGCGTCGAACTGCTCGTACTCGGCGAACGTGCTGGTGTGCGCGGGAGCGGTCGTCGTCATATGTCGGGTTCGCAGGGCGCCCGTGGGACAAACTGCACCAAAGATGCTGCCTCGTTCGACGAGTCGCTATCTCGACGGCGCGACCCGGTGATGCGAGTTGGAACCTCGATGCGGACAGTCCCGTTGTTCATCGATCCGCCGCCCGGCCGCCGAGTGCGTTCATTCGTTGACATCCGGGCCTGACCGTCCGACCCCATGCTCGGCTCCCCGATGAAGCGAACGTTCGCGTTAGGTATCACGCTCACGGCGTGCGCGTCCGGCGCCGGGCCGCGGACGACGTCGTCGAAATCCGTCATCGCGATCGTGAACGCGACGGCGATCCCGATGGACACCGAGCGCGTCATCGCCAACGCGACCATCATCATTCGCGGCGACCGAATCGTGTGGGTTGGAGCGAGCCGCGACGCCGCGATTCCCGCGGAAGCCAATCGCGCGGACGCCCGCGGCGCCTTCGTGCTCCCAGGCTTGCAGCACGAACTCGTGCACATGGATCAGATCCTCCGCGCGTTCATCTACCGGGACACGGTTGGCTGGCGTCCGCGGCTCGATTCGCTGGCGCGGGCCATCGCCGCTGCCGGTGCGTGGGTGAACCCGACGCTCGCGGTAGAGGAGCTGCTGGCTCGAGCCGGAAACCGCGACCTACGCGGCACATCTCGAGCGTCCCGAGATGCGACCGTCGACTCGGCGACGTTCGCCTGGTCGGTACGGACCTGCCAAATCCAGGAATGGTGGCCGGTTACAGTGTACATGACGAGCTCGCGGCCCTCGTCCGCGCCGGCCTCAGCCCCTTCGACGCGATTGGCTCGGCGACCCGCGATGCTGGCCTCTACATGGGTGGCGACAGGTTCGGCGTCCTTATGGCCGGGGTCCGAGCAGATCTGATTATGGTCTCCGCGACCCCTCTCCACGACGTCTCCCGCCTCCAGTCGCCGCAGCGCGTCAGGTCAGCGGGGTATGGGTCCAGTAAGGGCCTGGGTCCGGGATCGAACGCGCGCAAACTGATGGCTGATGGCTGATGGCGGCATGTGACCAGCCGTAACCGGTCTGGGTTTGGCGCGGTGTAGTAACTGACCGCTTTTCCCGGAGCTGGAGCCGAACAATGGTATCGACTGGACCGTCGTCGGCTATCTTTGCGAAATCTCAGCCCCTTGGCGGCCGCACCCGGCGCCGAGGGCTCCTGGTGGGTTCCTTATGATGCCCGCTCGTGATGCGCGGGACGCGTCGAAGTCGACGACGAGCCCGCCGTCACTTACGCTCATTGGTGGTCGAAACGGACGCGGCATGAGCGCCATCGACATGTCGATCGTCCAGCGCGCGAAGCGAGGCGACCGTTCCGCCTTCGCCGCGCTGGTCGATTTCTATTATGCGCGCTGCCTGCGATTCGCCGTTCATATGCTCGGCAACGCGCAAGACGCCGAGGAAGCGGTGCAGGACACGTTCGTGCGTGTCCACGGCGCGCTGCATCGGTACGACGAGTTCGACCGATTCGAATCGTGGCTGTTCAGGATCCTGGCGAATCGATGTCGGACCATGATGGGGCGAGAGGCGCGACGGTCGCGTGTCCTCGTCTACGGCGATCTCCCGCACGACAAGGGAACGCCGCCTGACGTCGAGGCCGTCGTGTGGCGCGAGGAGATTCAGGTCGCTCTCGCCGCCCTTCCGGCGGCGCAGCGGGAAGCCTTCCTGCTGCGTCATGTAGAAGGACTCGAGTATGAGGAAATGGGACGCATAACTGGCGCCGGTGTGTCGGCGCTGAAGATGCGAGTCAAGCGTGCGTGCGAGTTTTTGCGCGTGCGCCTCGCGGAGGTGGAACGTGCGTGACAAGGACGACGACGTGATCGATCACATCGTCAGTGAGTTGAAGACGCTGCCCGCGGTGCCCGCGGACGCGACCGCCCGCGTGCTCGCACGCGTGGACGCGGCGCGCCGGGCCGGGGTGAGCACGGACGTCGAGGACGACGACGTGATCTATTTTCCTGCGGTCACTGGGGAGATGCAGGCGGCGACGCCCCCGGCGTTGCAGCCGGTTCGCGCGGGCTCGGCGGCCGGCGGCTTCCGCCGGCGGTTCATGGTGTCGCTCCCGGCGGCGATCGGGTATGCACTCGCCGCGACCGTGGCGGGGTTCCTGATTCGCGGCGCGATGCCGCGAGCGGGTGGTGACGCTGCACCAGCGAAGACCATGGCGACGCTCGATTCGGTTCGCGAGGTCGCTCCGACTCCCGTTACGAACGTCGCGCTGTCGACTCGTGAGGCACAGGAAGCGCCGCAGCAGGTGCAGTTCGTGCTCGACGCTCGTCAGGCGAAGAGCGTCGCGGTCGTCGGCGATTTCAATGATTGGGATGGCGGCGCGCATCCGCTCGTACGTGATTCGGTAACGGGCACGTGGAGCGCCGTCGTGCCGGTCACGCCCGGTCGCCACGTGTACGCGTTCCTCGTTGACGGCAAGGCGTGGACGCTCGACCCGCACGCGCCGAAGACGAAGGATGCCGACTACGGGACCGAGCAGTCGGTGCTGATCGTGGGGATCCGCTGATGCGCGCGCGATTCCTACGTGACTCGAGCCGCGTGCTGCTGGTGCTCGCGGCCGCGCCGGCGGTGCTCGCGGCGCAGGCGCAGCCCGCGCGCCCGTCGCTCGATCCCGCGATCGATTCAGTGATTGCGCCGATCGTCGCACGCACGGTCGCGGCTGGATTGCCGGCCGACCTGCTGTACGCGAAGGCGCGTGAAGGCCAGGTGCGTCGGGTGCCGGTGGATCGCATCGAAGCGACGGTGCGGACGCTCGCACAGCGCATCGAGGTCGCGAACGCGGCGCTCGCACCCAACCCGTCCGCTCAGGAGCTGCGCGCGGCGACGGACGCGCTTGCGCACAATGTGCCCGAAGCAACGCTTCGCAACATGCGACGGGCAGCTGCGAACAACTCGCTCGCGGTGCCGCTCGGCGTGCTGACGGCGTTGATTGCACGTGGCGTCTCGGTGGATCAGGCGACGGTCAAGGTCGTCGACCTGCTCCAGCGCGGTGCGCTGCCGAGGAATTTCATTGCGCTCGAGGAGCGCGTTACGGAAGATGTGCTCGCTGGTCGGCGTCCTGACGAGTCGCTTGATTTGCGATTGAAAGGGATCATCCCCAATCTTCCGCAATCGGCAGCGACGACGGACGCGCTCCAGGCTACATCGGCACCGGGAAAAAAGCGTCCGCGCTAAACTCGAACTGGGCACCTGCGGCATCAACGCACAACGCTCGGGACTCTCATGTCGTTCGCCGTCCTCGCGTGCCTCGGCACCGCGGGGGCGGCGAACGCACAATGGGCCCGGCAGACGACCTTTGACGTCGGCGCCATCCGCCTGACGAGAGACGACTTCGCAGACACGGACGGCGTCAACGTCGCCGCGCTGTGGAGCCGTTGGAACGAGCGCATCTCGATGGTCGCCAGCGGTGCTGCCACGCGCGCGTCGGACGGTCGATCGACCGGCATCGCCGTTGGTTCGGCCTCGTACGCCGTTCCGCTGCGCGTGCTTCGGTTCGAGGCGGGCGGGACCGGAACGGTCCTCGGCACGAGCGATCTCGAGCCATCGTCGAGCTGGCTCGGCTTCGGGCGCGCGCACCTGTTAGGTCCGACGCGCGGTGTATGGGTTGGCGCCGGTGGCGGTCGCGTACGCACGGAGAACCGGAGTTACGGCGCAGCGACCGGTGACTTCGGCGCGTGGTGGCGTCGCGACCAACACCGATTGACGATGACCGTCGCGCCCGTGCGCACGTCCACGATCACGACGTTCGTGTTCGACGACGAGACCGTACTGCGCCTCCGCGACCCCGTGGGCTATACCGATTTCTCACTGGCGGCGCATGGCGCCTGGGGCGCGTTCGAGGTCGACGCGCTCGGTGTCGTGCGGGACGGCTGGAAGGGAACCGTCGACGCCGGGACGAGCGCATCGCTCGCGGGGGCGTGGTGGATCACGCCGTACGTTGGGCTGGCCGGGGCGGTGGGGCGGCAGCTCGCGGATCCCATGCGTGGCACCGCGCAGGCTCGTTATGCAACGATCGCCCTGCGGCTGTCGGCGGAGCGCCACCGCGCTGCGCGACGGCCGCCCCCTCCGCGGGCGGCCGCCGGCGAGGCGTCGATCGTCGCGTCGCCGGCGGGTGAGGGAAAGGCGATCGTGCGAGTGTACTCGCCAGGCGCGCGGCGCGTCGAGCTGATGGGCGACATCACCGGCTGGGAGCCGGTGGAGCTCGACCGGCGCGGCGACCACTGGGAGCGGCGCCTAACGATGGCGTCGGGACCGCATCATGTCCTCGTGCGCCTCGATGGCGGCGCCTGGATCGCGCCGTCGAACCTTCCGCGCATCGACGACGAGCTCGGAGGTCGTGTGGGGCTCATCATCATGCCATGATGCCGCCGCCAGCACGGAGCGCGCTGACGCCACGATACCCGCGCTAGCGAGCGCCACGCGACGCAGCGCACAGCGGTGATGTGATGTGCATCACCAACGAGCGCTCGATTCTGCCGCGG
>Ga0075420_100004980_pt1 | contig 11658 bp, 11 predicted proteins | sample SoiMetdeltSBSDD4_FD_75296 | JGI IMG/M metagenome (GOLD analysis project Ga0075420, IMG submission 75296) | Bulk soil microbial communities from a Populus tree surrounding site in Tennessee, USA - Soil MetaG P. deltoides SBSDD4 | ecosystem: Environmental > Terrestrial > Soil > Tree plantation... | reverse complement strand
GGCTCCTCCCTGGTGCACAGCTTGGATTTGGTCGTTCGGTCTGGCGCACCAGGGCGCTTTCTTGCCCTCCCCGCCCCCCAACTGTCAAGTCAGATCCCCTCGATCTGAACCGTGCCTTACCGCGAGCGTGAGCGAGCCGGACCCCGGCGCGAAAGGCCCACTCGCGTAGCCTGCCCTGAGCGAAGCGAATGGGCTCGCGGTGAGGAACCGGCTGCCGCGACGACATCGGATCGGCATCAGCGCGACGGAGACGGTCGCGGGCGACGGAATTCGGCGGGATATCCTGGATTGGCGGGATAATGTTCTCGTAGCTCTGTCGCTCGGGTAGACGTCGGACCGGGAGTGCCCGGCCGGAGGGGAGGCGAGCATGCCGCGACCGCGTACCTACCGCGTGGAGGCCGTCGTCCTCCGACGCATCGACTTCGGCGAGGCCGACCGCGTGCTCGTCCTGTACACCCGCGAGCGCGGCAAGCAGCCGGTCGTGGCGAAGGGCGTCCGACGGATGAGCAGCCGGATGGCCGGCCACCTGGAGCTGTTCACCCAGTCCGAGCTGATGCTGGCGAAGGGCGCCAATCTGGACGTCGTCACCCAGGCCGAGACCCGCAACGCATTCCGGGCTGTGCGCGAGGATCTGACCAAGACCTCGACGGCGTACCTGGTCGCCGAGCTGGCGGACGCGCTGACCGAAGAGGCGATCGAGCAGCCGGAGCTGTTCGACCTGCTGACGGCGACGCTCCGGGCGCTCGGGGCGACCGACGACCCGCGCCTGGTGGCGGCGCACTACCAGCTTCGGCTGCTCGACGTGGCCGGCTTCCGCCCGGTCTTGATGCAGTGCGTGACCTGCCAGGCCGATCTCGCGCCCGGCCGCAACGCCTTCAGCGCGTTCCTGGGCGGCGCGCTCTGCCCGCGCTGCGGCCCTGGCGAGCCGAGCGCCCGGCCGATCGACACGGACGTGCTGAAGGTGCTCCGGAACCTCCAGCGGGCCGGCCTGCCAGGCAGCGTCCAGTTCCGAGTGCCCGAGGCGGTCATGCGCGAGGTCGAGCGGACGCTGCGCGACTTGGTCGAGCGGCACACCGAGCGCCGGCTGCGCAGCCCGGACCTGCTGGCCCGCCTGCGCGCCGAGCCGGCTGTTTCGCCGCTGTCCGCGCCGCCCGATCCGCTCGCCAGCCCGGACCCCGAGGACCTGGAGGTTTCGGCGAGCCCCATCGAGGCGACGTCCTGACCGTCGACGCTCCCGAGGAGTCCCCACATGGCCCCGTTCACGATCGCCGTCGACCCGTCACCCGATCCGGCCGACGTTCGGCTGCTGGTCGAAGGGCTGGAGGGCCACACCTTCGCGCGGGCGGGCGCCACGCCGCCGGTGGCGCTGGCGGTCTTTCTCTACGACGACGGCGGCAAGATCGTCGGCGGGATCTCGGGGCGGATCTGGGGCGACGTCCTCGACATCTCGATCCTCTGGGTCCACGAGGATTATCGCGGCGAGGGGTACGGCCGGCAGTTGATGGCGGCCGCCGAAGCGGAGGGGATCAAGCGGGGCTGCGTGCTGGCCGAGCTGCGGACGTTCGACTACCAGGCGCCGGAGTTCTACAAGAAGGTCGGCTACGAGGAGTACCACGTGGTGGACGGCTGGCCGCGCGGCCAGCGACGGCACTTCTTCCGGAAGCGCCTGGAGTAGGATGAGCCAACAATTGGCGCGTCGCACACGGGCGCTATGCACACGGGCGCAAGCCTTGCGCCCCTACCAGACCGGGCACCGTAGGGGCGCAAGGCTTGCGCCCGAACGCGAGTCACGTCAGCGGGCCGGGTCGACGCGCAGGTCGCGGATCGTCCAGGGGATGTCCGGGCGCGTCGGGAGGGTGGCGCCGTGCAGGAACGTCCGCCCGTACTCGAACGTCAGCGCGTCCACGCCGGCTAGGTCCACCACCCAGATCGAGCGGTAGCCGGTCGCCAACACCTCAATGGTCGGCACCTCCTGCACGATCGTCCGGACGATCTTCGGGTCCAGGATGATCGCGTAGCGCGCGGCCGTCGGGCGGTGCATCAGGCGGCGCGCCCGGCCCTCCAGCGAGTAGTCCGTCAGGCCCCCGTACGACTCGTACAGCCAGCCGTAGTGGCCGAAGCGGTCGTTGCCGAGGCCGTAGACGCGGTACTTCGTCAGGTAGTAGCCGGCGTGGCGGAAGCTGCCCCACGGGCTCGCCTCGGCCAGGACGATCGCCTCCTGGGGCGTGAACTGGTCCAGGAACGGCGGGATCTCGGTCCAGAAGCGGTCGTTGTCCCGGACGTCGACCATCGAGGCGGCGACCGGATCGCGCAGCAGCGCGTGGGCCGTGGTGGGCGCCACCAGCACCGTCGCGACGTGGGCCGTCGCCAGGACGCCGGCCACGACGGCGGTCGCGGGGCCGGTGCCGAGCCGGAGGTGTGGCGCGATGCCCCGGCCGGCCGCCTCGACGTAGAGCGCGAGCACCAGGCAGGCGGCCGGCAAGATCAGCAGCAGGTACCCGACCTGGCCGATGTGCCCGAGCACGAAGACGGCCAACGCCGGACCCGCCCAGAGCGCGAGGACCGCCCAGTGGCGCCGCGAGAGCCGCCGCACCGAGGTCCGGCGTACGAACGCCAGCCCGAGCAGCACCACCCCCAGGTTCAGGCCGACCAGCAGCCCGCCGCCGACCTGGGCCAGGTTGTTGAGGACGGCACCGATCCCGCCCGTGAGCACAGACGTCTTGCTGCCGACGAACCCGAGCAGCGAGAGCCCGTCCTTCAGGTACTCCAGGGGGCCGCCGGCGAGCCAGACGAGCGGCACCAGCCAGGCGAGGCAGGTCGCGATCAGGACGGCCCAGCCGCGCCAGAACGTGCGCCGACCACACGTCCAGGCCACGTAGAGCCAGAGCGGCAGCAAGAGCACCAGGGTGGACTGGCGCACGCCCCCGGCGATGCCGAGCATCAGCGCCGCCAGCAAGGCCGGCCGCTCGCCGCTGCCGGTGAGCGCCCGCCAGCAGAGCCAGGCGATCACCAGCAGGAACAGCGACTCGACGGCGTAGGTCAGCGCGACGATGCTGTAGTACCAGACCAGCGGCGAGAGCGCGAACAGCGTCGCGGCCAGCAGTGCCGAGCGCGCCCCGACCATCTCGCGGCCGAGCACGTAGAGCAGCGCGACGGCCAGGCTGCCGGCGATCAGGCTGGTCAGGACGAACGCCGCGTTGGCGTCGCCGGTCAGCCAGGTCAGCAGCCGGCCCCAGCCGACGTAGAGGATGTAGCCCGGGGGGTGCGGCTGGTGGCGCGCGATGTCGAACGAGCGCGTGGCGAGCGCGAACTGGACAGCATCCCAGTTGACCAGCGCGTTCGAGATGAACGGCAGTCGCAGCAGGAGCGAGAGCGCGAACAGGGCCAGCGGCGTCCCGAGCCCGCGCAGCCACGGACGGGCCGCCAGCAGCCGCGCCGCCGGGCCATGCCGGGCGGCCAGCATCCCGGCCAGCCATCCCGCCAGCGGCGCCCAACCGGCGATCGATTCGGGGCGGGCCATCGCCGGGGAGCGCCTGGCGTCGGCCGCCCGAGCGGGGCCGTTTCGTTGCGACTCCGGATCCGGCGCTCCTATCATGGCAGTGGGGCCGTTCTACGGAGGACAGCAACGCGGGTGAGGGATGGCGTGACGGGCTCCGCTGGCGTGATCGACCGGGTCGGCGGGAGCGCCGTCGCCGAGGAGCGGCCGTCGACGGCGACGCGACTGATCGCCATCGTCCGGAGCCTCCGGCCGAAGCAGTGGACCAAGAACCTGCTGGTGTTCGCGGGGCTCGTGTTCACCTACAACCTGCTCAACCCCGGCATGCTCGGCCGGGTGCTGCTCGCGTTCGTTGCCTTCTGCATGCTGTCGAGCGCCGGCTACGTCTGGAACGATCTGCGCGACGTCGCGGCCGACCGGCTCCACCCGACCAAGCGGAGGCGGCCGATCGCGGCCGGCCAGGTGCCGCCCTGGCTCGCCGCGACGTTGGCGCTGGCGCTCGGCGCGGGGGGGCTGCTGCTGGCGCTCTGGCTCGGCACGTCGTTCATGCTGGTCGCCTCCCTGTACGTCCTGCTGACGGCGAGCTACAGCATCTGGCTCAAACACCTGGTGCTGATCGACGTCTTCGGCATCTCGGCCGGATTCGTGCTGCGAGCCGTCGGGGGCGCCGTGGTGATCGGGGTGCCGGTGTCGCCGTGGCTGTACGTCTGCACGGTGCTGGTGTCATTGTTCCTGGGACTCGGGAAGCGCCGCAACGAGCTGGAGGTACTGGAGGGGGGCGCCGCCGGTCACCGCAAGAACCTCGAACAGTATAGCCTCGAGCTGGTCGATCAGCTCATCTTGATCGTCGCCTCGGTCACGATCATGGCGTACTCGCTCTACACGTTCTCGGCCGAGAACCTCCCACGCGACCACTCGATGATGCTCACGATCCCGCTGGTGGTGTACGGCCTGTTCCGGTACCTGTACCTGGTGCGGGTCAAGCGGCAGGGCGGGGCCCCCGAAGACTTGCTGCTGACCGACCCGGGGATGCTCGGCACGGCGGTGGCCTGGGTGCTGGTGAGCGTGATCGTCCTGTACGTGGCACACTGACCGCCGGTTCCGCGTCCGCGCGCTTTCCGGATGGTGATCGGCGCTGTGCATACCGCGGGCCCGCTCGCTCGTTGATAGGACGGAAGGCGCAGCGCCTCGGATAGGCCCCGGCGGGGCCCTCCTGGCCTAGCCGCCGGAGCGGTGTCGAGCACGGGAGCGCAGACCGACACCCGGCGGGCGACTTTGCGTCCAGCCGCTCGCGCGGCTGTACAATCTGGTCGCCTCGGGGATGTTGTTCCGAGCGAGAGCTCGTTTCATACGCGGTTGGGCAGTCGCTCGCAGGCCGCGCTCCCACGGAGGAACCGAGATCCATGAAGCGGCGTTTCACCAAACTCCCGATCGCGTCGATCGCGGTGGTTCTCGGCAGCCTGGTGATCGGGCTCTCGCTGAGTCCGGTCGGCGCGCAGTCGCAGCTCACGAACGGACAGGTCACCGTCCGCTCCGATGGCGCCGTCTACCTGATCTCGAACAACCAGCGCCGCTGGGTGGCGACGGTCCAGATCACCGACGAGGAGATCAACGCCTACCCGGAGGCCGAGCCGATCTACGCCGGGCTGGTGCCGTTCGGCTCGGCGTCGGCCGGCACGGCGTCGACGGGCTCGACGGCCACGAAGAGCGGGACGACCGCCACGAAGACGGGTGCGACTGGTACCACCATCGCCACAAAGACCGGTATCCCGGCCGCCACGAAGACCGGTACCACGGCGGCCACGAAGACCGGCTCCAGGAGCGAACCGGAGGAGACCGCGACCGCTAAGGATCCCAATGATCCCACCCTGGCTGAGGCGACGGCGGACCCGAACGCCCGAGTCGAGCCGACGAACAAGACGACCTGTCCGGCCAGCCACCAGATCAAGGGCGGCTTCGACAAGTTCTACTGGGACACTGATCGCCCGGACTATGCGTCGATCGAGCCGGAAGCCTGCTTCGTGTCCGGCGCCGACGCCCGCGCGGCCGGCTACACCGAGGTCAAGAAGCGGGGCACGACGTCGTCATCCACCCCGTCGAGGTAACGCGAGCCCAGGACGAAGAGCGCCCTTCGAGGAGGCGGCCGTGCCCTCGGCCGCCTCGCTGCGTCGCCACCGATCGGAATTCTCCCGAGTCGCGTTTCGCCCATGCTGTGATCCGCGCGTCTTATGCGACGCTTCGGGCAGTTCTCCTTCCGAGATATCGTCGTCCTGGCGGCGATCGCCGGGCTGTTCATCTGGTACTCCGGTGGGCGCAGCGTCGGCGGAAGCCCGGCGGGATTCGCGCTCTACATCGTGGCGCTGCTGGCCGCCGTCACGTTTCATGAGTGTGCCCACGCCTTCGTGGCGTTACGGCTCGGCGACGCCACCGCCAAGATGCTCGGCCGGGTCAGCGCGCGTCCTCCCGCGCGGGGAGACACGCGTCATAACGGACTGAGATCGTTTCTTAGCCTCCGGAGCCGATCGCGGGCCGCCCCTTCGACCGCAGCGTTTGAAGATCGAGCTCCGTCGAGGGCGTGACGTCGGCGTGGAGCACCTCGCGCATCTGCCGCAGCGCGTACTCGTTGTCGGCCGGATCGATCGAGATCGTGCAGTCCGACGGCACGATCAGGTAGTAGTCGCGCATGAAGGCGTCGTTCGCCGTGAACAGCACGCACGAGTTGCCGGCGATGCCCGTCAGGATCACCGTCGACGCCTGCAAGTACGCCAGCAGCGTGTCGAGCGTCGTGGAGTAGAAGCCGGAGTGCTTCGGCTTCAATACGAAGTAATCCTCGTCGTCCGGCACCACTAGCTCGACCATCGAGCGGCCCGGCACGTCGTCCTGCCGGCAGTGCTCCAGCAACGCCCGGAAATCCGACTGCCACCGCCCGAAGTTGTCGTTGACGTAGATGCTCGGGATCCCGAGCGCCTTCGCCCGTCGGCGCAAGTCGCGGATCCGCCGCGCCAGCGGCATCGCCTGCTCGGCCAGGCGGTCGCCGCCCGGGAACTCCAGGTCGTTGATCATGTCCACGATCAGCAGCGCCACCGGCGACTTGTCCGGGACGTTGCCGTGCAGATCCTCGTTCTTGGCCGGACGCGCCATCACGCTCCTCTCACCTCGCTCGGGATCGGCTCCAGCAGGCCGCGCTCGCGAACCAGCGCCAGGTCGAGAGTCTTGAAGCCGACGGCGTCGAACAGCACCGTCACGCTGTCGTGCGTGACCCGCTCCACGATGCCCTCGCCCCAGCCGTCGTGCCGGACGCTGTCGCCGACCGCGAACGGCCCCTTCGGCGCGGCCCGCTCCGGCTCGACCTGAGCCGCCTCGGCACGGCGGACGCTGGTGTCGCACATCGTGCAGCAGCCGGCGTCGTACGCCTCGCCAAAGTAGTTCATGATGTATTCGCGCCGACAACCGGCCGTCTCGGCGTACCCCCGCATCATCGCCAGTCGGCTCGATTCGTACGCCCGGCGGCGCTCCTCGGCGTCGAGCGACACGGTCTCGGGGTCGCAGGCCGCTTCCAGCAGCCGCAACCGGCCGCGTCGCCGACTGACGACGCCCTCGTGCTCCAGCGCCGCCGTGACCCGCAAGATCACGGCCGCCGAGAGCTCCGTAACCGTCGCGAGGCGGCTGGGCGCAAGATCCCCGTACTCCGCCAGCGCCGCGCAGACCCGCACGACGTCCTCCCGCCGCAGCCGTCCGCCGCCCGACAGGAACGCCGCCCGCCCGAGATCGGCCGGCCGGTAGATTAGGACGCAGCGGGCCGGGTCGCCATCGCGCCCGGCCCGACCGGCCTCCTGGTAGCACGCCTCCAGGCTGGCCGGGATGTCGCGGTGGATCACGAACCGCACGTCCGGCTTGTCCACGCCCAGCCCGAAGGCGTTGGTCGCCGCGATGACGCGCAGCTCGCCGTCCATGAACGCATCCTGGACCCGCGCCCGGTCCCGCTTCGAGCGCTGCCCGTGGTAGAAGTCGGCCGCGATGCCCCACGCGCGGAGCCACTCGGCCGTCTCGCGGGCAGCGCGCGTCGTGGCTGTGTAGATGATGCCGCTGCCCGCGAACCCCGGCGCGGCGTTGTCCTCGTCGTCGTGCCCGGCCAGGTCGTCGGGCGTCGGCGCCAGCAGGCGGCGCAGCGCCCGGTACTCGTCGGCCTCGGTCTCGACCCGCCGCACCTCGAAGAACAGGTTGGGCCGATCGCTGCCGCGCACCACGATCTCCGGGTCGCGCATCCCCAGCTGCTCGACGATGTCGCGCCGGACCCACGGGGTCGCCGTCGCGGTCAACGCCAGCATCGTCGGCCGGCCGAGCTGGCGGACGGCCGGCCCCAGCGCCAGGTAGGCCGGTCGGAAGCTGTGGCCCCACTCGGAGACGCAGTGCGCCTCGTCCACGGCCACCAGCGAGATCGGCAGCGCCCGGATCACCCGCGTGAACTCGTCGTCCAGGAAGCGCTCCGGCGTCACGTAGAGCAGGCGCGCCTCGCCCCGCTCGACGCGGGCGATCTCCTCGTCGGCTTCGGACTCTGAGAGCGTGCTGTTGATGCAGGCCACCTCGACGCCGAGGTCTTCGAGCGACTCCTCCTGGTCCCGCATCAGCGCCAGCAGCGGCGAGACCACGATCGTGAGCCCCGGCAGGAGCTGCGAGGCGATCTGGAAGACCAGCGACTTGCCGGCCCCGGTCGGCAGCAGCGCAACGACGTCCCGCCCGGTCAGCAGCGCCTGGAGGACCTCTTCCTGGCCGGGCCGGAACCGCCGGTGGCCGAACCGAGCGCGCAGCAGCGCGAGGATCTCCGCTCTCGACGGTGGCGCGAGCTGGGGTGCCTGCATCGTGTCTCCTCCGGGGCCGACGTCCAGGCGACGCCCGACCGTCCAGGCGACAAAGCAACCCGCGTGCCGCTGTTGCCGTCGATGCGCAGTCGCCCGGTCGAGGGCATGTCTCTTGCGCCGCCACGTCTGCGTCAGACGAGTCCACGCGGCCGTTGCCACGGGACCGTGCAAACACCGTCTAGGAGTGGCGACGATGGTGCCGCATGCGCAGATCGAGCCCGGCGCGTCGGTCGAGGCGACCGACGGCCGGTTCGGAACGGTCCAGAGTGTGATCGCGCAGCCGGGATCCGGCGCGATCTCGTACCTGCTGGTCAGGCACGGCGACGGCCTGGTCAGCCTGCCCGCCGAGCTGATCGCCGAGGTCGTGAGCCCCGTCGAGGTCCGGCTCGGCGCCACCCGCGACGCCGTGCGGAGCCGCATTGCCGGGACCGGCAGCGCGGTCGTCGGCGAGTCCGAGCAGATCCGCGTCCCGATCTACGAGGAGCGGCTCCGGACAGAAGTCCGGCCCGTCGACCTGGGCGAAGTGCGCATTCACAGGACCGTCGAGCACGTCCCGATGACGGCGACCCGCTCCGTCGAGCGCGACGAGCTGGAGATCGAGCGGGTCCGGGTGGACCGACTGCTCGACCAGCCGGTCGAGCCGTATCAGGACGGCGAATGGACGGTCGTCCCGGTGATGGAGGAGGTGCTGGTGGTCACCAGGCAGCTCGTCCTGACCGAGGAGGTCCGCATCCGGACGAAGCGCGTGGCCGAGGAGCAGGAGGTCTACGAGGTCCTGCGACGGGAGCACGTCTCGGTGGAGGACGCCACGCTCCACGGCGCCCACGGGCCGGTCGACGCCCAGCCCGCCGCGCGCCCGGACGGATCGCCTCCGGACGCGACCGGCGCGTAGCCACCGGTGGTAGCGAGGAATCTGATCGCTGTACCATCTGGTTATCACCAGCATATCGTCATGATATCGTTATGTTGAAGTCTTGCATCAATTCTGTCGACTACGGCACGCCGCGTGCGCTCCCTCTTCTGCGGGCTCAGCAGTGAGCCCTTTTTTCGCGGGCGCCGCGGCTGCGTCGAGCGCCCGCACATCACGAATCAGGGAGGCCGCAGTGGGCCTGTTCGACAAGCTGAAGCGCGGCATGCACGTCTACGGTCCGGACGATCGGTCGGTCGGGACGATCGACCGCTGGGATGACGACAACGTCTACATCGGTGGCCGCTCGTACAAGCGATCGATGTTCGACCGGTTCGACAGCGACCGGCTCTATTTCAGCAACGAGGGGTACCGATCCTACCAGTCGACGGGCGTCGGCGAGATCGGCGACGCCGTCGCCGGCGGCGAGATCCGAGTGCCGGTCCGCGAGGAGCGGCTCGACGTCGAGAAGCGCCAGGGCGAGATGGGCTCGGTCGACATCCACAAGACGGTCGAGGCCGAGCAGGTCAACGTGCCGGTCGAGCTGAGGCACGAGGAGGTCACCGTCAACCGGGTCGACGTGTCGGATCGACCGGTCTCGGTCGCCGACGCGCCGGACGCCTTCCAGGAGGGCACCATCCGGGTCCCGGTGCGCGGTGAGGAGGCGGTCGCCCGCAAGGAGGCCGTCGTGACCGGCGAGGTCGTGGTCGACCGCGACGTCGTGACCGAGCGCGAGACGATCGCCGACACCGTCCGCAAGGAGCACGTGGACGTCGACGAGAACTACCTGCGCGCCCGAGACGGCTTCCGCCAGCACTTCGAGGGCCGGCGCGGCGACCTCGCGGGTACTGCGGTCGACACCCGGACGTTCGACGACGCCGAGCCGAACTACCGGCGCGGGTTCGCCGCCGCCCACGATGATCGGTACAGCGGCCGGAGCTTCGAGGACGTCGAGCCGGAGCTGCGCCGCGAGCACCGCTCCACCGGCGGCGACGACGCCTGGGAGCATCTGCGCGAGGAGATCCGCGAGGGCTTCGACGGGGCGCGCCGCTGATCCACGCCCCGCGGGGTTCGGCCGCGCCGCTATCCCGCGCTCGGCTGCCTATCCCCCGACCCGGCGGGGGCCGATCTCCTGGTCGGCCCCCGCCGCGTGCGTCATGCGCCCGCCCGCTCGCCCTCGTCCGCAACCAGGCGATGCTCTCGGGGCTACCATCGCGACGTCACGCCGGCTGGGAGCGCGGCCGTCCCGGCCGCTTTCGTCCGCTGGCAGCCGCCCGGTGACTCTCCATGGTGCAGGAGAAGTTGCCAACCGGGGCGGCCGGGACGGCCGCGCTCCCAGCCGTCCACGGCGCGACCTAGCGGCCCTGGAACTCCGATGCCACCACGCCCGCCGGGTCGATCTCCCGCAGGGCCGCCAGCTCCGCCTCGGTCGGCTCGGGGGTCACCGGCGTCTGCGGCCCGACCGTGACCGGAAATCCTGTCGCGTCACGCACCGCGTCCGGGCGGCTGAACGGGTGGACGCTCTCGACGTCCAGCACCCCGTCCGTGCGCCGCAGCACGCAGAGCGGCGTCACGACCCGATCGACGTTCCCGGCCGCCGTCACGAACGACAGCTCCGGCACGAACGTCCTGGTGTCGTGGCGGGTCCGCCAGAGGATCGTCCGGCCGGCGGTCGGCATCAGCGCGGCGCTGCCGGCCCCGCCCGGCAGGCGCACCGTCGGTCGCTGCGGATCGTCGCCGATCGCGCTCAGGTTGATCCGCCCCCGCCGGTCGATCTGCACGCCGCCCAGGAACGCCGTGTCGAGCCGGCCGCGCGCCGCCAGGTCGAAGACGTCGGCGAGCGTAATCAGCGCCGGCGCCCCGACCAGCAGCCTCGGATCGACCGTCGAGATCGGCAGGGCGGACGGCTCCGGATCGACGCCGCCCGGAATCGTCAGGATCACGAGATCCGGGGCGTGTAGCCGGCGCGCCAGCAGCGCCGCAACCATCGGCAGCGGCGAGGCGACCCCGAAGAAGACCGTCTCGCCGTCCCTGAGCAGCCGTGAGAGCGCGACCGCCATCTGCGCCGCGACCGCCGCCTGCTCCACCGCGGCCGGGCCGGTCGTCGTCATCACCGGGCCGGCACCGCCCCGAGGATCCGCTCGTCGACGAACGCCCGCAGCGCCTCGGGATCGTCCGAGACGGTCAGGAGCTGCTCCAGCACGGCCGCGTCGTACTCGTAAAGGCCGGCGCACGACGTCGGCCAGGCGCCCTCGGGTGCTTCGACCACCGCCTCTACCAGGAACCCTGGGATGCTCGTCCGCTTCGGCTCCGCCGCCAGCGCCGCCCGATCCACGATCCGCTCGGCCGTGACGATCACCCGCCGGGCGGCCCGCGCCATCAGCGTGTCCTCGAAC
>Ga0075420_100004977_pt1 | contig 11663 bp, 9 predicted proteins | sample SoiMetdeltSBSDD4_FD_75296 | JGI IMG/M metagenome (GOLD analysis project Ga0075420, IMG submission 75296) | Bulk soil microbial communities from a Populus tree surrounding site in Tennessee, USA - Soil MetaG P. deltoides SBSDD4 | ecosystem: Environmental > Terrestrial > Soil > Tree plantation... | reverse complement strand
GGAGCGAGGGCAAGAGATATAGAGCCAAAAACGTGAGGGGACAAGCAGCAAGCCCCGAACGATTTTGGCTCCTCGGGCTGGACTCGAACCAGCAACCCTCCGGTTAACAGGCGGAAAAAGAGGCGTTAGCCACGCTTTGCGGCGGTTTGCTGCGTGTGGCCGGATTCGGCCTCATCTCTCGGAGAACCCCACGACTTGTGACCTTCGCCTTGTGCCGGCCATTGCTGCCGCTTGCTGCTCCTTGTTGCAGCCAAAGGGCAAGAAAAGGGCAACGTCACTCCCCGACCGCTCGCTTGCGGCCGCCTACGCCGGCCTCGCAAAGTACGCCACAGTGCCATAGTTCGCGTACATTGCCGAGAATCGCGCCCGAAGGGCAACGTCCCTACGGAGATCCTCTTCGTAAGCTCTCACTGCCCTGACGAAGGCGTCGAAGACCCCTGCGATACTGACAATCACCTGCTTCGAATCACTTTTCGAAGCCACACCGGATGCCCCTGGCCCTGGAACAGTACGAGCCGCATCTGATACTCCTCGGAATTCAGCGTGAACGAGTGTATGAGCGAATTCCTCGTGGCCACTGTTCACCGCTCCGTGAGCGGTATTTCGTGATCACACCCTGACCCGCACGCCTTGACTGCAAAACGCTGACGAGTGCGGATCTCACGCGAGGCGAGCAGCAGCCTGACGAATCTCCGCCGACAGCGGATGATCGGGAAACTGCAGCGTAAAGAGTCCGCGACTGCCAAGTTCCAGCATCTCGGGCGCCTCGGGAAGAATGGCGATCACCGGTGCTCCATACGCGCGAGTGACTTCTTCGACGAACCCTCGCGCGATCACGCTCGGCATCACCTTATTGAGCACCATAACGAGCTGACGGACCTCGAGCTTTCGGGCGACTTCCACGGTAACGGCTGTTCCTTGAAAGTCCTGTCGATCGGGTCGAAGCAGGACCACCAGGACATCGGAGATGGCAATGCTGAGAAGCGTTTCTTCGTTCAGCCCCGGATGGGTGTCGATGAGCAGATAGTCGAGCACGAACTCGTCGATCAGATCCTGGAGACCGTCGTTCATGAGGCCCACGTTGTAGCCTTCACGCAGCACCTTGGCGATCTCTGCGGCATGGAGGCTGGAGGGGACGAGCCAGATGCGTCCCCCGGCTTCCTCGATCCTTTCAGGTGTCACGTCCACGGCCGCCTCTCCAACGCGGCACCGCTCCCACAGGTAGTCATTCAGAGTGCGTCGCTCACTCGTGTCCTCGAGCCCGAATAGCATGTGGATTCCGGGCGATTGGATATCGGTGTCGACCACCGCCACTCGCTTCCCCGCTGCTGCAAGGCACGCGGCCAGGTTGGCCGTGAGATTCGATTTCCCCGTGCCGCCGCGGTACGAGTGAATGGACACGATTTTGGCCACTGGAGTCGGTCAGTCCGATTCGCTGGTGCGGGCGGCGCGCCTCGCTGAAAAGTGACGGGCACGGATCTGGAGATCCCGGAAGTAGTCGGAATCGGTAATCTCCTCGACCTGAGCGGCCTTCTTTCTTTCGTCGATGGCGATGGTCAGTTGCTGGACCTGGTCTTCGAGCCGGCGCTGCCGCGCCGCCACTTCCATTGCCATGCGCTGGAAAAGCCTGGCGAGATTACCAAGGGGGTCGGGCCGTTGAGCAACCTCGTCGAGACTCTCCGCGGCGAAGGTGCCAGACTCGACGGCGAGCGCCGCCGCGGTGACCCTGGCGACGCCCCGCAGATATGCGAGATCGAAGTCGCGGGCCCGCTTCTTCGCCAGGCAGCTGCGAACGCGGACGCCGAGCACCACCGGATCGAAGGGTTTGGGGAGATAGTCGTCGGCGCCGAGTGCAAGACATCGCGCGACGCTCTCCGGGCGATCCACCGCGGTGATGACCAGCACCGGAATCTCTCGCGACGGCTCATTGCTCTTCAGCCTGGCGAGGATCTCGTACCCGCTGGTACCCGGCAGCCAGACGTCGAGTAGGATCACGTCGACCGATTCGCGTGCCGCGATCGCCAAGCCGGCCTCACCGGTTGCGGCAACCAGCACAGAGTACCCCTGGCGAATCAGTCGACGAGAGAGCAGAGCCCGGTTCGCCTCCTCGTCGTCGATGATGAGAATCGAGCCGCCACCCGCCAAGGGGACAGTGGCTTCGATGTCCGCGACGGTGACGGACACCGACGGTGGCGCGTCACCCTTAGCGGAGACGAAGGTGTGTTCGATGCCGTCGATGAGCTTGAAGAACCGAACGGCCGCGACGCCGATCCGCCGCAGATCGTCGCCGATCGGAGCGTTCAGGTGCCTCTCGAGCAACGTCTTGATGCAGCCCCGGATCGTCGTCAGCGGGACGCGCGTCGCGTATCGCAGCCGGAAGGCATACTCTTCGATACCATCAGTGATCGCGGCCGGATCCAGCATCGCGCCGATCGTGTGAAGAAGTTGCTTTCCCGCGTCCGCGACACCCTCGAGGTCGTGTCGCTCGGCAACGCTCAACGGCGACGAGTCGCCTTCTTCCAACAGCAGTTGACTGTAGCCGAGGATCGTGTTGATCGGGTTGCGCAGCTCATAGCGGATCTGCGCGACGAAGGCGTCGACATCGCCCATCGGCTCACGACCCCGGCGTCACCACGGCGGTTGCATGAAGCGCCTGATCGCTGCGCTCGGCGACCGCCCGTGGCTGACGATGGGGCCATTCGCCGCGCTCGATGAACGCCAGGAGCTGGCGCCGATAGGGTCTCAGGTCGACTTTGCGCTGCGCCAGCCACGCGTCGTTGTAGTAACTCTGGATGTACCGCTCGCCCGAGTCGCAAATCAGCGTGACGACCGAGCCTGTTTCACCGGCAGCCGCCATGTCGGCGATGATTTCGAACGCACCCCAGAGGTTGGTGCCGCTCGACGGCCCGGCGCGTTTGGCTGTGAGCTTGTAGAGAAACATCATCGCGGCATAAGAGGCAGCATCGGGCACCTTGATCATCTGATCGACGACAGAAGGGATGAACGAGGGTTCGACTCGGGGGCGTCCGATACCTTCCACGCCCGAGCCGCGTTCCAGTGTCAGTGAGCGGTCACCCGTTCGAAAGTAATCGAACGTCACAGAGTGCTCGGGATCGACGACGCACAACCGGGTGTCATGTCCCTGATAGCGAATGAACCGACCGACCGTCGAGGCGGTGCCGCCGGTTCCTGCGCCTAGCACGATCCACGTCGGGATCGGATGCGGTTCCTCGCGCATCTGCGCGAAGATCGTCTCCGCGATGTTGTTGTTCCCCCTCCAGTCCGTTGCGCGCTCGGCGTAGGTGAACTGGTCCATGTAGTAACCGCCGGCGTCCGCCGCGAGCTGCGCAGCGACGGCGTAGACCGTACTTGAAGCTTCGACGAGGTGGCAGCGACCGCCTTCCGCCTCGATCAACGCGACCTTCTCCTTCGAGATCGACGTGGGTACCACCGCCACGAACGGCAGCCCGAGCAGACGGGCGAAATAGGCCTCTGAGATCGCCGTGCTGCCGGAGGACGCTTCCACGACGAGGCTGCCTTCCCTCAACTGGCCGTTCACAAGGGCGTAGAGAAACAGCGAACGCGCAAGCCGGTGTTTCAGGCTGCCTGTGACGTGGGTGGATTCGTCTTTGAGGTATAGCTGGATGCCTGGAAACGCGGAGAGTCTCACAGGGAGCAGGTGCGTGTCCGAGGATCGGCAAAAGTCCGCGTTAATCCTCTTCATTGCCCACGCGCTCCACTGACGGTCGGCAGGTCGCATCTGCAGGCCGAGCATACCGCAATCGGACACTCACGCGCGCGGGGAGAGCGCCGTTTCCAGCACCGCTCGCAGTAAGTCGATAGTATGGTTCAACGGCCTCGGCAGTTCGTCGCGTTGCGCTGCACTCGTACTCAGGTCGTGCTTTCCGCTCCGCCAGGGTGGAACCTGTTTGGCGGCGCGGCCATTCGCAAGTTCTCTGGAGGATACGCGTGGCGGTCACACATCGGGCCCGCCGTTTGACTGAGGCGCACGCCTCGCCGCGACACCTGGCCGAAGTTCTCTACCGAATCCGCGGTCTGCGAATGATCGGGCATGTGCTGCACGTCGGCGCACATCCCGACGATGAAGACGCGGGGCTGATGGCCTTCGTGGCCCGAAAGTACGGCGCACGGATGGTGTACTGGTCGGCTACTCGCGGAGAAGCGGGACAGAACCGCATCGGATCCCATTCAGGCGACGCGCTCGGCATCTATCGCACGTGGGAGAGCCTCGCGGCACGTGCGATCGATGGCGGCGAGTCCTGGTACGGTCCGTTCTACGATTTCGGCTACGGCTCCAGCGGACCTGAGGCGGTGGCCAAGTGGGGGTGGGAAGCGCTGGTCCGCGAGATCGTCCGAGCCATCCGGCTCGTGCAACCGCAAGTCCTCGTCGGTCGATACTCCGGTGAAGCATCCGACGGCCATGGTCAGCATCAAGCGATCGGTGCCGCTACAGTGGAGGCATTCGATGCCGCTGCCGATCCGGCGCGCTTCCCTGAGCTGGGTCTTCCCGTCTGGCAAACGTCGAAACTCTATCAGTCCACTGATGGCGACTGGCAGGCTGATGAACAGCACGCCTCGGGGCAACGGCGACCGGAGTTCGAGCGCGACGGGTACCTGCGGATCGACACCGGCGAACACGATCCAATCGCGGGAATGTCATACCAGCAGCAGGCAGTGCTTGCGCTCAACTGCCACCAGACGCAGGCGATTGGTTTCTTCCCCGAAGCCGGCAGCTATTTCTACTATTACAGGCTGAAGAAAAGCCTCGTTCCCACGCCCGCGCGTGAACGATCGTTGTACGACGGACTGGATCCGACCTTGATCGGGCTCGCCAGCTGTCCAGGCGGCGGAACTCCGTCCGATTTCTCCAGGACGCTTGAAACGATCCTCACCAAGGTCGATGCGGCCCTGTTGCACCTTCGTCCGGATAACCCGACGTCGGCCGCGGGTCCGCTCGTCGAAGGGCTGGAGAGACTTCGTCGATTGCGGACACAGGTCGATGACATCCAGGCACTCGGTCGCCAGCTCGATTACAAGATTGCCAGCTTTGAAGACGCGATCCTCGGATGTCTTGGATTGGATGTCGAATGCGTTGCCGAGCGTGCGCATGTCACCCCCGGCGAACGGGTGCGCATCCATGGACGGCTGTTGAATCCGCTCGACGTCCGCATCGACGCAAGTCGCCTCAGCCTCTGCGTGCCAGACGGATGGGAGATCACGCCGGTCTCGACACACGTTCCGGTGCAGCATATGGACTACGACGTCGTGGTGCCGGTCGATGCTCCCGTGTCGGCGCCATTCTGGTTGAGGGAGGCACACGACGCTTACCGGTATAAGGTGGCAGATGAGACTTTCGCCTGTGAAGCGCTCGACGCGCCGCCAGTCGTTCTTCAATGTGACTTCGTTTTTGCAGGACAACGACTGACGGTCCAGCGTCCTGCCACGCGGCGGGAGCGGTTCGCGGGCGGCTATCGAGAGCTTCCGCTCTCCGTGCTCCCTGCGGTTTCCGTTCGACCACAGATTCGCCGGATCTTCCTGCCCGTCGACGCCACTCGCCGCAAGATCGATGTCAACGCTGCGGTGCACCGCCATGTCGACCAACGGTCTCAGACGGACCGTCTGCAGATCGTGACCGCGGAAGGGTGGTCGGTGGATCCGCTCTTCGTAGAGCTTCCGGCCGGTATACAGGGCGACGTCGTGTCGACGCGTTTCCAGATCACGGTTCCTCGTGACACGACCGCGGGACGGTATCGTCTCGAATACTTGCTCGGCGCACGCGACGCGCACCGGGCCGTGACCTTCGAGCCCGTGTGGATGGGTGCGCCAGGGCTGCCGCGCGCACCCGATGCCACGACATGCATCCGCGAAGCGTTTCTGACAACTCCGGCGGCGGTTGACGTGCACGTGATAAGCGCGACCTTCGCGCAACGATTGATCTATGGCTACGTGCGTGGCGCTGCCGAAGGACTCCTCGCTGCGCTCGTCAACCTCGAATTGAATGTTTCTGTGATCAGCGACGAGGAAATGAGCTTCCTCGACCTGTCGATGTTCGATGCCATCGTGGTCGGTCCCAATGCCTACCTGCTCCGCGACGAGTTACGGCGCAACGCCCGTCGATTCCTGGACTACGTCGCCAAGGGTGGCACGTTGATCGTGCAGTATCAGGCATACGGATACGAGCTTCACGAATACGCACCGTATCCATTCGATTACAAGCACCCACACGATCGAATTACAGACCCGGACGCGCTGGTCACGATCCTCGAGCCGCAGCATCCGCTCATGACGCATCCAAACCACATTTCGCACGACGACTTCGGCGGCTGGACTCACGACCGCGGGCTCTACTTCTTTGGGAGCTTCGACGACCGCTACACGCCGATTCTGGGATGCAACGAGCCCGGTGGAGAGCTCAAGCGCGGCGGGCTGGTCATCGCCGGCTACGGCCGTGGGACGTTCGTCTACGTCGGCTACTCTCTGTTCCGTCAGGTGCCTGCCGGAGTGCCCGGTGCGTTCAGGCTTCTCGCCAATCTTCTGGCGCTGCCGGAAGCACTCCTGCTGGAACGCGCGGAACGTCTGCGGACGCTTTCGTTCTTTTCGTTCATGACCGACGAGCAGCTCGTGGCCGTGGCGAGGATTGCGGCAGAGACGTACACGAGCGCCGGAACCTATCTCTGTCGGCAGGGACAGCTGGGTCAGGAACTCTTCATTGTCCTGAAGGGCGAGATTGAGATCATCAGGCGCGTTGAGGGGGGACGCGTGGTGTTGAAAGCGCGCGAGGGACAGGTGGTCGGCGAGTCCGCGATTCTGGCCGACACGCCGCGCACGGCCGACCTGCGGGCCTTAACCAACGTTCACCTCCTTGTGATCTCCGGTGTCCAGTTCCGCGCGTTGATCCGCCAGCACGCGGAAATCGCCGAAAACGTGATCCGGCACCTTGTGACGAAACTCGAGATCAGTTGATGATCGACGCGCGAAGTCGACGGTTCGCTCGGCACGTTCCGGAGCGCCGGACGGCCTTGACGAGAACAGTCCTGCCACGACACTTTACCAGGCGGGATAAGCGGTCCGCGTCCCTGCGCGGTGACGTCGCCCTTGAATTCGAGTACGTGCTCTGGACATTTCCATTGGTGGATCGTGAAGAGCGAGATGCCGCCTTGCGCGTCTTTGCCACCGAAGCGCGCTGAAACCCGGTGTTCGAGGCTCAGTGACCTGCGTACCCGCGGTTGAGCGGCAAGCGGATCGGCCTCTTGATCAAGCGTAATTCTCGGCTACTTAAGGACGGTGTGAAGCGATTGATTCGGTGACCGTCGGACCGCCCGCGCAGCGGGCAGAGGCGACCGGCTCCGCCAGTCGTCGGTCCGACCGAACAAGGAATGATCCTCCGTAACTTTCTCAGTCTGTGACCTAACAGACTCGTTGTGCTCTGAAACTCCTTGGCGGAGATCACCGCGTCGAAAACCTGCGCGTCTGCCCGAGATACCGTGTCGCCTTCTCGATCGCTCTTTGTTCGGCCTCGTTACGAGTCGAGCCGTCGGCGCGTGTAATCCGCGCGCCAGGGTCGGCATTGGAGATCGTACAGTGGTACACGTCGCCCAGCCGGTAGCTCTCCACGATGACCGGCCAGCCTGCCAGTTCCAGCTGCTGGCGTGATTGTTCTTCTGGTTTCATACGTTACGGCTTCTCCACCGCCGCTCCGACCAGATTGCCCCACTCAGTCCAGGAGCCGTCGTAGTTCTTCACGTTCTGGAACCCAAGCAGGTATTTCAGGACAAACCACGTGTGGCTGGACCTCTCGCCGATTCGGCAGTACGCAATCACGGGCTTGTCAGCAGTGATTCCTGCTCCTCCGTACAACGCCTGGAGGTCGCTGGCGCTTTTGAACGTCCCATCGCCGTTGCATGCCTTGGCCCAGGGAATGCTCTTCGCTCCCGGAATGTGGCCGCCACGCTGACAGGTCTCCGGAAGCCCAGGGGGAGCAAGGATCTCTCCGGTGAATTCCTGCGGACTCCGCACGTCAACAAGGGCAGCCGACTTTTGTGCCACCGCCTTTTGCACTTCGGGTAGAAACGCCCGAATCGAGAGATCGGGTGCGCTCGCCCTGTAAGTCGTCGGCGGAAAAGACGGCTCGTCGGTGTTCAGTTCCTTCCCTTCGGCGACCCATTTCTTCCGCCCTCCGTCCATGATCCTGACGTCCTCATGGCCGTAGATCTTGAGCTGCCAGAACGCCCAAGCAGCAAACCAGTTGTTATTGTCGCCGTACAAGACGATCGTGGTCTTGTTGTCGATGCCGCTCTTGCCCAGCAACTCCTCGAGCTTCTTGATCGGCACAATGTCGCGGATCAGTGTGTCGCAGAGCTCTGTGGTCCAGTTCCATCCGGCGGCGCCGGGCACGTGGCCTTGGTCGTACGCTGTCGTATCGACATCGACTTCGACGACGCGAACTCCAGTATCAGCTGCGTGCTGTGCCACCCAGTCGGTGGTCACGAGAACGTTGGGGATCGTGGCAGCGGACATCATTGCCTCCTTGTAAAACCGTCATGTTGTCACGAGCACGACCTGCGGTGCCACCGGTTGCTCGGGGATATGGACGCATATAGTTGATGGTTATGCCTGTTTCGACGAGGCCGTACTGTCCCAGAACTCGAACGAGCGGCTATGCGGCTGACCGGTAGTAGTGCGAGAGAATCCCTCCCATTCGTTGGCGCCGATGAACGGGGCCTCGCGTCCGTTGGATTGACGGACGGTCGATCAGCTCATTCCCGAGCCCTTGATGATTTCGCTCGCCGTGATAATGCGCGACGTAATCCGTCAGTGCTCGTCGTAGATGCCACTCGCCTAACGGCACGATCCGGTCCAGGCACTCCTCCTTGATCGACCGCACAAATCGTTCTGCGTACGCGTTGCAGTTGGGAGCACACGCCGGCGTTCGGATCATGCGAACCCCCTCCGTCGTCAGCAGCAGCTCGACTCCTCGACTCCACTTCGGATCGCGATCGCAGATCAGGATGCCACCGTCGCGTACCATACCCGTGCCGTCACCCGTCACCTGCCGCAGCGTCTGCATGACGAAGGCCTCGTCCGGGTCTGGCGTGCTGCCGAGCTATCTGCACGCACAATGTGCACTTTCTTGAGCGAGTTGTCAGCACGCCGGCGACATCCCCATCGACCCTGAGGAGTTGAGGTCGATGAGCGAACCGTCGATGATCCTCCGCATGACGACCACGTCCCGCGAGCAGCGCCGGTATGACCATCGGCTCCGAGACCTCGTTCAGCGAACCGGGGACGCGACGATCGCTACGGATCTCGGAGTCCCGCGCTCGACGGCGCGTGGGTGGCTCCACGCGGCGCCGAGGGTCGTAGTCGGTCTGGAGGTGGCGGACCTCACGGAGCCGGAACTCCGGCAGGAGATCTTGAAGCTGCGGCGACGCGTCGAGAAGCTCGCGGCGCTGCTTCGGTTGGCCCTGGCCCTGCTGCACGCCTCCGGGTTCAGCCTCTCATGTGAGCGTCTGCCGGAGGAAGACGCCAAGCGACGGATCCTGCGCGCGATGGACCGGGCGCGTGAGTGTCTCCCGTTGCGCGCGGTCCTCCGGTTCCTGCATCTGTCACCGAGTCGGTTTCAGGCCTGGCGCCGACGGCAGACTGCGTGCGCGCTCGCTGATCAGTCGTCCTGTCCGCGCACGTCACCGCATCGACTGCGGCCCTCCGAGGTCCAGGCGATCGGGGCCATGATCACCTCACCCGAGTACCGGCACGTCCCGACCGGCACGCTCGCCGTCCTCGCGCAGCGACTCGACCGCGTGTCCGCGTCGCCATCGACCTGGTACCGCCTCGTCCGGAAGTACGGATGGCGACGCCCTCGCGTCCGTGTGCATCCCGCCACGCCGAAGGTGGGACTCCGCACGACTGGACCGGACGAGATGTGGCACATCGACACCACGGTCATCCGTCTCCTCGACGGGAGCCGCGCCTATCTCCACGCCGTCATTGACAACTTCTCTCGACGGATTCTGGCGTGGCGCGTTGCGGAGGCGTTCGCACCCGTGAACAGTGTCGCCGTGCTGCTGGAGGCGAGTCGTGGCGCGACCCGTTCGGCGAGTGCCCCAGTCGTGTTGGCGGACGCGGGCGTGGAGAATGTCAACGCCCACGTCGACGCATTAATCGCCACCGGCGTCCTCCGCCGGCTGCTCGCCTTCACGGAGTTGAAGTTCTCGAACTCGATGATCGAAGCCTGGTGGCGTTCCCTGAAACATCAGTGGCTCTTCCTGCACCCGCTCGACAGTGTCGCGACCATTCGCCGACTGGTGGCGTTCTATGTCCACGAACACAACCACGTGCTTCCGCATTCGGCGTTTCAAGGACAGACGCCCGACGAGATGTACTTCGGCGCCGGGGACGCGGTGCCGGCGGACCTGAGGGCACGCGCGGCCGACGCGCACCGAGCACGCGTCGCGGCCAACCGGTCGGCGTTCTGCGAGACGTGCCTGTCACTCAACGCAGCCGCATGACCCAGCCTGCTGACCGCCCTTGCGATGGCGAACTCGTGCGCCTCGCGGCATCTGCTGAGAGAACCCGCGGGCGTCCCTGGGAAGAACCCAAGACGGTCTCCACAATCCGATCGCCGTTCGTTTGTCTATTGTGCTTTGCCGAATTTGGATGACGAGAACTCGCGCGCAGAAGTCCAGAACGTCTGTGAAGAGAGCTCCGCGGCGGGTCCGGGTGGCCGCGGGTTTCTCGTGTTCCGCCGCGACCGCACGCTGACGGCGCAAAGGTTCGACCCGGACGCGGTCGAGACGGAAGGCGACATGTTTCCGGTGGCGGAGGGGGTGCCCCTTGGCAACACCGTCCTGAATACGTTCGGCGCGTTCACGGTGTCAGACAACGGCACGCTCGCGTATCAAACCGGTGGGACCACGCTCCGCCGCGAGCTCGTGTGGGTGGATCGATCCGGGAAACGCCTGGATACCGCGACGCAGCCGGCCGAGATTCAGAACCCGTATTCCGTATCGCCCGACGGGAAGATGCTCGCAATGAGGATCGCGCCTGGTAGGTCGTCACAGGGCGGCGAGCTGTGGCTGCAGGATCTCACGCGAGGCGTGTTAGGCCGTTTCACGTTCCGGGCCGCCTTCGACAGCAACCCGATTTGGTCTCCCGATGGGACGCGCATCATTTTTTCCAGGGCGGCTGTGGGCGGGTATTCGTACGACCTCTTTCAGAAGCTCGCGAACGGCAGCGAAAATGAGGAGTCGCTGTTTCATAGCGGCCCCTCCTTCGCGTTCGCCACGGACTGGTCGACCGACGGCCGCTTCATTGCGTACACGGCGCAGGTGGCGCAAACATCGATCGATCTCTGGATCCTGCCGCTGATCGGTGAGCGCAAGCCCACTGTCTTCCTGCAGACTCCGTTCAACGAGCAGGATGGACAGTTCCTTCCCGATGCGGGAGACGGACAGCGGTGGATGGCGTATCAATCGAATGAATCGGGTCGTGACCAGATCTATATCCAGGCCATCCCGGCGTCTGGTGCGAAGTACCAGATCTCGACCGAGGGCGGCACCGTTCCGCGCTGGCGGCGCGACGGCCGTGAACTCTTCTACATCTCGGCCGATCAGCGGCTCGTCGCCGTCCCGATTTCTGCCGGC
>Ga0075420_100004974_pt1 | contig 11664 bp, 11 predicted proteins | sample SoiMetdeltSBSDD4_FD_75296 | JGI IMG/M metagenome (GOLD analysis project Ga0075420, IMG submission 75296) | Bulk soil microbial communities from a Populus tree surrounding site in Tennessee, USA - Soil MetaG P. deltoides SBSDD4 | ecosystem: Environmental > Terrestrial > Soil > Tree plantation... | reverse complement strand
CTTTACCGACCTGGCTCGTCTTCGTGTTGGGGTGGAGCTGCGCATGTGGGTCGCAGGATGCGTACGTGATGTCCACATCGCGTGCATGCTGGCCGTGCCGTCAATCGGAGTCGACTGCTGAGCGTTACGAGACAGTTATCGAACGGCCGCACACGTTTCGCGGCCATAAGCGCGCTCGCCCAGATGCTGCCGCATGGGCAGCGACCTATCCGCCCCACAACGCGCCAGACCTGCAGGTCCGTCAAGGGAGCGCCTGAACACCCGGCGATGAAAGACCCTCGGATGCGCCCACGCAGCGAGGTCTTTCATGCCACCGCTCGCAACGGACGCCTCGTAGTTGCGATGATCGCTCGTCGCCGGCCGACAACGGGGTCCCTCTCCAGCCGACGCCACATGACGGTTTCCGGCGTCTGTTCGATGGCCGCGGCTTCTCCGACGCTGGCGGAGCTTCGCCAGTCAGCGCAGACTGGCGCCGAGGGCTTCGGACAGGAGGTCTGCGTTGAATCGTGCCGAATGGTTGCTGTACTTCCTGGACACAGCTCGTGGGCCCGTCCGGCCGTCAGGTCCTGCAGTTGACCGGGCCGAATGGTTGTCGATCTTTCTGGCGGCGGCCAACACGCCGCCGTCACGGACTGGACGCATCGAGCACCTCGCCGATCGGGACGCCGTCGAGCTGTCCCATGAAGACCGGGCCGAGGAGACTTCAGCCCCGCCCACGCAGGCAGCGGCAGAAGGCCAGCGTCAAGCCCGTTCGGCGGGGCGCGAAGAACAACAGCACGCACATGGAGAGACAAGGTGATCTGGCGGCTGCTCCTCGCTGGCGCATTGGGTGGTGTCGTCGGCGCGGCTGAACTTGCCGCCCGGTACCGCGATGACCCTGCCGCTGCGCTGCAGACACCCCCTGGCCTCGCGTACGTGGCGATCAACTCTGCGGCGGCTACGGCGGCCCTCGTGATCGTGGAGGCGTTTGGTTGGACGTTCGGCCTAGGTCCCGACGAGTCGGCCGTGCAGGTGCACACGGTTCAGGTTCTCGTGGCGGGTCTCGGCTCGGCCGCGCTGTTTCGGTCCTCATTGTTCACGGTGCGCCAAGGAGACCAAGAGATCGGCATCGGCCCGAGCGCGCTGCTGACGAGCCTACTCGGGCAAGTCGATCGCGGCGTAGACCGCCGCCGCGCACTGGCGCGACTCAACCGCGACGACCTTGCCGGTCTATTGTTCGATCGCGATCATGTGGAACTGACTGAACTCTGCGTCGGCGCGCTGCAGAACCTCGACAAAGCGGATGCGCAGGCGCTCGGAGAGCTTGCCGCACGGCTGAAGGCTGAGCCGAGCCTTTCCGACCCTGCGAAGCTCCACCTCTTCGCGCTCAAGCTGCTGACGGTCGCAGGATCTAAGGCTGTGCAAGCGGCAGCGCGGCGCCTCAGAGAACGCCGTGCCGTAGAGCCGCCCGAACCAGACGCGGTGGCAGCCGCGGCTGCCACCGTGCCTGGCGACCACGCCAAGAGGTGGCGCAAGCGCTTGGCCGTCATCGATCCCCTCGTCGAGCGGCCTGTGCAGGCATCGGGACAACTCGAAGCAGGGTTGGAGATGGCATGGCTGTACGAGCGGCTCGAGGAATACGACGCGGCGCGGACGCTATATGAAGAACTGACCGCGGCGCTTCACGACACGTCGTCGCCGCTGGCCACGCACGAGCTTGAGATCGCATGGTCACGCGCCGAGTTGTCGTTCGCGCGCGGGCTGGCCGCCGAATTCCCAGATGATGCATCGGAATTTCGTCATGCGCTACGAGAGAGAGCACGCTCAGATGAGTGGACCAGGATCGAGAAAATGAGCGGCCAGGCCGACCAGCGTCTGCGTGCGCTTTGCTCGCGCCCCGGAGGTCGACCAAGCTCCTACGCCGCCGCGCTATACCTGTTGGTGCGCGAAGGCACCAGAAACCGAACGATCACGCACCTGCCTCACATGTCCAGTGAGCAAGCGTTGGACTATCTGTCGGATGCGCTGGATATCCTGGATGCCCTCCCCGAATCGCCACGCGCTGACCACCATACCCTCATCTGCCGGCTCCACTTCGCCCGCGCGAGTTGCTACCTTGCCCAAGGCAACCCAACAGCAGCGGCCGATGATCTGTTCCGTGCAAGCGAAAGCATAGACCGCGATCTGCAGATCATCTCAGGTTCAATCGGTGCTCTCGTACTGCACCGTCTGCCACACGAACAGGCACTCGCGCTGTCACGCATCATCGAACCTCTCGGATTTCCCCACGGTCCTGGACTTGGCGTCGACAAGCCCGCACTCAAGGTCAGGGCCTCCGGCAGCGAGGTGCTGGACTGGCACCGCGAGCTCGCTACCAGGCTCGCCTATTTCCTCCCTGACCCAGTTCCCCAAGCCCCATTGCGCACGTTCGACCTCATCAGCTCCGACGAAACGCAGATCCCGAAGTCCTTCCGCGTGGCGCCACCGGCCGGGCAAGTCGCAGTCGACCCGGCCACGTAGGTATCCGACATCCACCGCTCGGGTGCAGAGCCGGGCCCGCTTGGCCGTGGCCCAACGCGCCGCCCCAGCCGCGATGTCGAGGCGATCTCGCCGTGCGTCGGGACGAGGTCGTCAAAGGCGGTCAGCGGCGTGCTGAGGCGGTAGATGAACATGGCGACTCCTTGCTGGAGTGGGCAGATCAGGTTGGCGCTCTCGACGCGGCTGGGGCGAGCAGTTGTGCTTCGAGTGTGGCGATGCGCCGCTCGGCGAAGCGGTTGGTGGATCGGGAGGCTTCCAGGCGTTCCTGTAGTGACCGGTGTTCCTGGCTCAGTTGCCGTACTTGTTGTTTGAGGGAGGCGTTCTCGCTGACGAGGTGCTGGACCGATTCTCCGGACACCATCTGGTCGACGTCACGGAGTTGGCCCATGAGCTGCCCGATGCGCTGCCGTTGGGTGAGGATCTCCTTGTGCGCCTGGGCGAGCGCGTCCTCGGCGTTGAGCGCGCGTTCGCGCCAGGTGGCCTCGATCCGCTCGTGTGTCTGTGCCGCAGTGCGGTCACGGCGCGCCGCGTTGTCGGCCGCGGCGGCTTGGACGAGGGCGCGGGCGGCTGGGTTCTCGTAGAGGAACGTCGGCGAAACGCTGGCGCGGTGGGCGATCGCCCGGACCGTGATGCGTGCCTGCTCCCGACGTAGCTGCCCAATCACCTTTTCGACGCGGGCGAGCTTGTCCTCGCTTTGACGCCGCCGGGCGGCGACGGCGGCTGCGGTGCGTGTGGTGGTGGTGGTGTTCACGGGGCCTCGGGCGCTTCCGGGGTGTCGTGTCGGGCCAGGTCGTGGGCACGGAAGGCCAGGCTCCAGACGCGGCCGAAGTAGTCCTGCGGGCGGCGTAGGTCCAGCGCCAGGGCTTCGTCGAGGAGACCGACGGCGGCCAGGGCCTTCTCCAGCCCGTCGATGGCGCGGGCGGTGGGTTCGAACACGTCGTGTAGGAAGTTGGCGGTAGCGCTGTCGGGGGCGCGTTCGGCGAGGGTGCGCCACTGTTCGCGCTTGCGGTGCCAGTAGACGAGGTCGGCGCCGGACAGGACGAACTTGTCGCAATTGTGGCAGTCCATGTTCCAGGGGCAGGCGTCGCCGTTGACGACGGGTTGGTAGGTGCAGAAGCCACCCTCGGCCGGGGTGCTGCGGCGGGTCAGGTCGATGGCGAGGGCTTCGGCCTCTTGGCGGGTCATCGGCGTTCCGGCCGACAGCAGCTGCCCGGGGTTGGCCGACCCGGGTCCGGCGACCCACACCGCGTTGAGGGCGTCTTCCAGCACGGGGTCGGTGTTGGCGAGGTGGACGTAGTGCTCGGCCATCCGCACGGAGACCTGCCCCAGGTACCGCTTGACGTGGGCCAGGGTGGCGCCGTTGCGCAGCAGGTTGGTGGCCAGGGTGTGCCGTGCCTGGTGCGGGACGCAGCCGCGGATGTCCAGGTCATTGACCCAGGCGCGGAACAGTGTGTTGAACCAGGTGGAGCTGACACCGTGGGTCCCGTCCCGGTTGGATTTGCGGCGCGGGAACAGGGCCAGCTCGGGCCGTTCCGAGCCTGATGGTGCTCGCCCGTTTCGTTGGATGAACCGGGCGACGGTTGTGGCCTGGCGTTGTTCGATGCGCAGGTATAGCCGTTCGGGGATGCGGATGGCCTGGTCGTAGTTGCCGACTTTGGTCTGGTCGTGCCAGAACATCGGCAGCTTGCCGTATCGGCCGATGCACTCCAGGCGGAGGTTGAGCACTTCGCCGGCGCGCCGGCCGGTGAGGACCAGGGCTTCCCAGATGTCCCGCAGGCCGCGGTCGTCGGGGTCGAGGGCCTGCAGCCGGGTTAGGTTGTCCTCGTTGGCCAGGGCGCGGGCGGCCTCGTCGGGGAAGGGCCGACGCCGGCCGGCCTGGTTGCCGCCGTAGGGAAGGGCGACGATGAACGCGCGGTCCAGGCCGATGCGCTCGGCGGCGCCGCGGTCCAGCGCCGCCCGCAGCACCCGCCGGGCGCCGTCGAACACGGCGGCCATCGTGGCCTTGGTCACGATGGCCGACGCCGGGCCGCCGGGGCGGCCGTGCAGGCCCAGCGCCGGCAGCCGGTGCTGGGCGCGGTGGCGCTGGTCGGCGACGAACTCGGCCATGTGGGCTGCGGTCAGCGTGGTGGGGTCGTGGCCGCCGCGCGGAGCCTGGGCCTGCAGGTAGGCGCTCAGTTCCACGCATCCGCGTCTGACCCGGTCGAACGGGGTCCTGCTGCGGGGAGGATCAGCGCTGAGCCGTTCGTCGATGTGGTCCCAGAGCAGGTCGCGCAGCCACCGCTGGGATACGCCGGACAGGTCGATGTGGCTGCCGCGGTTGGCGAACCGGACACCGTAGTGGTCGGTCTCGATGAAGCCGGCGTCCTTCGTGTCCTGGCGTGTGACGTAGACCAGCCGCAGGTACTCCAGCATCAGCCGGGCCACGAGCCGTACCGGCTTGGCGCACGAGTCGACGTCGACGTCGGCCAGCGAGTTGACGGCGCTGATCCGGCAGCGGTTGGCCAGGTACTGGACCCACGGCAGCGGCCACCGGCCGCGCTCGGCGCCGAGCGTGTGGTGGAACATCGCCCACTGGATCTCGGCCTTGACCACGGGACGCAGCCCCAGCAGCGACAGCTTGCCGTTCATCCGGCAGACCGGGTCGGCCTGGACGCACCAGCGGCGGAACGCGGCCTCGTCGTCGTAGGCGACCGGGACGAGTTCGCCGTGGTCGAGCAGGCGCCGGGCCCAGGTTGCCGGCAGGTGCGCGCCGCCGGGCCGGCCCTGCTGTTTGTAGCGGTACCCGTGCCGCATGCAAAATCCGATCGGATGCTCGGCGAGGTCGGGGCAGGCCACCACCCGGCATGTCCCGTAGCCGGGAAACGGCTGCTCGGCGGCCAGCCACGCGTCTAAGTCGACCTCGCGCCCGGTGCGGCGGCGTTGACCACGGTGGCGGTGCCAGCGTTCGGAGTGTAGGAAGCACAGTCGGGTTCGGCTGCGGGCCGGCACGTGTGGGCACACCCGACACGGCGGCGGGTCGTGCCAGGCCGCCGCTTGCAACGGTTTCGCCTCGCGCAGGAACTCCGCGGCGCTGCCGCCATCGTCTCGGATCCGCTTCCACTGGTCGTCGTGGGTCTTGCAGAAGTCGTGCGCAGGTATCTGGGCCCGTTCGCATCCTGGCGCTCCGCACAGCCAGCCGTAGGTCGGGTGGTCGCCCGGCGCGCGGATGACGTCCACGCGAAACAGCGGGTCGAACGTCGGCGCCGCGATCAACGCGGTGAGGATCTCCAGCCGGTCGGATCTGGTACGTGCTGTGGCCGCGCCGGCGGCCGGCTGGGGCAGCAGGCGAACCGCGGTCACGCTTGCTCGCCCCAGACCGCGCGCAGCGCGGCGTCGAAGTCTGGCGCGTGCAGGTCAGGATGGCCGTAAACCTCATCGACGGTGCGGACCGAAGTCCAGCCGCCGGCCTCGCGGGCCACGAGCAGGTCCCCGCCGCAGGCGTCGAGCACCGCGGAGGTGAAGGTGTGCCGAAAGGCGTGGGGCTTGATCCTGCCGGCCAGCCCGGCCCGGCGGCCGGCGCGTCGCAGCACACCCCGCGCCGCGTCAGCGGTCCACGGTTGGCCCCGCGACGGTCCGGTCAGCTGGATCAGCAGCATCCCGTGGTCCGTCGCTGCGGAGTACTCGGTGGTCATGTACTCGAAGTAGAAGCTGACCATCGCCGGGCTGGCGCGCTTGATCAGACCGCCGGTGACCACACCGTCGCGCATCCACCAGTCGGGCTTGGTCTTGGCCGCCGCCCGGTTGGCGTTGTCCCCCCGGTGGCAGACATGCAGATGTGGGCTCGGGCAGTCTCCGCAGTCGGCGTCGACACGCAGGTGCAGGTCGACCAGGTGCAGCCCGGTCAGCTCACCGATGCGCAGCCCGCTGTCGGCCAGCCACGTCACGACCAGCCGGTCGCGGGCGGTGTTCATGACCTCCAACAGCCGCGCACGGGCCTGCTCGGGCAGCATCTTCGGATGCCGGCGCCGTCCGCCACGCCGCGGCGCCAGCGGGTTGACCGGCACCGAGGTCTTCGCATGTCCCAACACGGCCCTATCCCGGTCGACCCGGGTAGGCAACCGCCGCGCCTCAAGTCCTTCCCGCAGCGTCGAGTTCACCCCGAACACGCAGCGATGCAAGTAGAAGCCCTTCAGGGACGCCGCGGCGACATCCAAGGCCGCGGCGCCATACGGCCGCTTCGGCGGTGTCCGCCACGGCTGCCCGTACGGTATCGGCACCCGCGCGCCGACCGCCCCCATGTAGCGATGCAGGTCCCGCAGGGTCACCGACTCCGTGGTCAAGCCCTCCCGCTCACGCCACCGCAGGTGATCCACCAGGTAGTAGGCGTAGGTCTTCTGCGTGCCCGTGCCGTCGGACAACCGCAGGAAACCGTCGGCCTCCTCATGCACCGTCCCGTCCGACCAGACGATCGTGTAAGACCGCCGACCACCGGCATGAACCATCGCCTGGACCCGCAAGTCACCGACGACCATCCCCGCTCGCACCCTGGCCTCCTCACCCGCGTCCCGCACGCAGAGGAGAAAACCAGCATGATCGGTAAAAGGGAACAGCACGCGGCCCAGGAACTCCTCGCGCGTACCAGCCGGTCAGTAAAAGGCAGGTCGGTAAAGTGGGCGGTCAGGCCCACGGTGTAGGCGTACGGGGCGCCGGGGTCCTCGTCGGTGGGCAGCACCGCCATGACCGACCAGCCAACCCTTCTCTCGCGTGTTTCACGCTGTTGGTGGTTCTGATCGAAGCGGGCCACGGGCCGGCATTGGGTTCGGAAGTAGTGGTCACGGGCAGCAGGCGTGCACTACCGATCGGAGATCCCAAGGTGTCAGAGCACACGGTGTGTCTGCCCTTCGCAGGCCCGGAGGTGTGGGCGTACGGCGCAGCGCGCGCGACCAGGGACTACCGAACGTGCCCAGATCCGAAGCGGTACCGAACGATCGGCTGCGGGGGTCGGCGTCCGCGTCATCGGTCTGCCCATCGGACTCCGGGCGCTGTAACCAGAATCCCGCCCGGATGCTACCCAGATATCTCTGCGGGCTTCAAGACCACGCCCGTCTCTAGGTAGATGTCGTAGGTTCGACGCAACGTCGAGGCATATCCCTCGGCTTCAGTCTTGTCTTCGCCGTGAAGGCATCGAACATAGGAACGGGCCATCGGCATGAGTTCTAAGTCGAAGATTTCGAGAATCTCCTCGCTGCTATACTTGGGGCCGCCGGGATTACTATTGTCGAGTGCAATTCGAAGAGCGCGTACTGCCGCGTCCGCAATGCGATCGGCTTCGGTGCGTATTAATGAGTCAGGATGGCCTCGGGCAATCCTCTGTACGCGTCGCCGCAATGCCGTCCTCCATCGCTCCTGAAGCTCGATCCATTCTTCATCGGAGTCTGCCTGTCCGCCTGCGCTCCTTAATGGCAGACCAAGGGCTAGTAATCCAGCATCCTGGATAAGGCCGGCAACATCAACGATCACGTCAACCGCTTCATCGTGCCATTGTCGACGGGCCGCGCGCCGTTCCTCAGCAGCCTTGGTGATTGTCTGAACCCGCAAGAGCACCAGCCCGCCGCTAAGGGTGAGTACGGCGGTGAGCGCCGAAGCCGCAACTGCTCCCCAAGTCATGGGACCAACTTTCTCACCGACGGGGGTCGCAAGGCGAGGGCTGATCGGCTGACGTCGTCACTTGACAGTCCGATTACTGACAAGTCCGAACTCGCGGAGCACGCGATTTCTGTCGCACACCAGATTGATCCGGCGCAAGGATCAGCTTGGACAGCGTGGGAAGGCGGCTGACTTCGGCTACGCCGGGTCGGCACAACCGTCGGCGTATCCCAGGGCGGGTGTGGACCTGACCGAGTGCGGCACGCACGCGTTCCTGGCCGCGGAGGTCGCCGGCTCCATGTAGGAGAAACCCTGGCCAACCGGCTGTAACCTAGGCTACGCCGCGACGAGCTGCTGACCGCCGAATGCACTTTCTACTCCTTCAACACGTGGGCGGCCCGCGGCGGCGCTGGTGTGGCGCCGCCCCGACGGGCTTCGACTATCTCGGCAGGTTCGATCATCGCGCGCGTCTCGCGTCTCGGCCTGCGGCCGGGGATGTCTGCGCTCACCGCCGGCCGTCGACGAATGTTGAAAGGGGCGCGACGGGCGGCAGTAGAGTATCCGCGCGCTAAGGAACCAGAATGTCTGCTCGCTGCCTAGTCGGAGTACCTACTTGCTGCGATCTTGCCGTTCAGCCAGCGTCTAAACTCCGTCGGCAACACCAGTTTCGATGCTAATTCCATGGGGGCCCGGAGTAGCTACCGTTGGCTACCGGATGCAACGGTGAGTCGAGGGATCTTGATGACCATGTCGGGTTGTTCCGAGAGGGTCGCTAAGTCGACATCCGCGTGCCGCAGTATAGCGGCCTTCCACTGATCGACGGCTCGCTCGTAAATCTCGGCCTCAGCTGAGGCTATACGTTCGGCAACCACAGCGACAAGCGCAGCGTGTTTCTCGGCGAGTATCAGGCGTTCTCTGGTCGCAGTGTCTACGGCAAGTTGATCGGACTTCTCAAGGAGCCGATCATATGACGTCGGCGGGCCAAGGCTTGTCAAGATCTGGATAAGGCTGGGGAGAAGCTGCATGGCGATGAGGAGCGCCGTAACTGACCAATAGGCAAGTCTAAACGTCGGATTGTCGTCCGCGAGCCGATTCAGCGCCTCCATTTGCTCCAAGAGCCCCGCGTTACTTCCTACCATCGATTGTATCTCCGAAGAGAAGATTCGGAGAACCAGTGGTTCGGCGAGGACGACTCCAACAAGGAGCGCAAGTAGGAGGCGGGGCAACGCAACGACGAGACTCTGAAAGACTCCTCGCCTCCGCGGGATGTTGAGGATCGCCCGATCTATGACACCAATCGTGAGTGCCAAACCTACGCCAAGCGGAAGCGCAAACCAGAGCGAGAAGCCGGCCGTAACCGACGCTATTGTTCCAGAAACACCGGCTAGTACCGCGGTCGCCAGAACCGTCATTGCAAGGCTAACGAATCTCCCCTTGGCGCTGGGTACTTTCCTCAGAAGCTCCGGGTCAGCACCAGATACCCAGGTGAACCAGGTCCATTTCATGGATGAGGATTCGGGGAAATCGTCATGCCCTCGCAACGGTGAGCGACTTTCGACATCGAATGGGTTAGGTGACGATTCGAGGGCTTTGTGTTCGCCGCGTAGCGGCGAACGCCTTGAGGCGTGGTACGCGTCGGTGTCGTCGGCCGACACCCAGTCCCCGGCCAGTGCAGCGACAACGCCTCGCCACAGACCTTGTTGATCGAGGTCGGGCTGTCGTGTTCCGCCGGCAGTACGGCTCCAAGTTCCGTTCAGACCGTCGAGGAACTCCGTCACAAACACAGCACGGGCCTTGCCTGAAGGCATTTCATTCGATGGCATTGCTGCCTCCGCCATACTCACGAATGACCGCTCGGACTAACGCCCTGCCTAACCGGGTGCCATGCTGAACGACGCTAGGTGCGGACAGTCCTAGTACGAACAGTACCAGCGGTTGATTCGACCAACCCTCAATCGACTGCATGGCGACAACCGACGACAGCGCTGCGGCGCAGCCGATGCGAACCACGATGGCCATTGCGAAAGGAAGCCGCTGCTTCGGCGCGTTCCATGGCCACCGCTTGGAAACCAGCATGACGTTCGCGATTCGGGATCCGTCTGCCACAACAGCGCCGAGTCCGCCCAGTATCAGGGCAGTCCACCACGCGATCATGTCGGACCACTTCTGGGAGTCACGCGTGTACGATGCCAGGTCGCCGGCTCGGCGTCGATAGCCGATCAGGTCGACACAGCGTCCTGGACAACCATTCGCAGCTCCTCCACGATCATTGCAAGATCAGACTCTGCGAAACTCCTGGCGCGAGTAAGATCTTGATAGCCAGCTGCGATTGCATAGCCTGGTGTAGCCAACGCAGACACGAGGCAGGGTCGCAGAACCGAGCACCCGGTGCCTCACGCGACGGCCTGGGCCCAGCCCACCCCTCGCCGACCGGCGCCGCCTGGCGGCAGGCATCGGGCGCGAGTTCGCGAACTGAGGTCGCATCAAGTTCTCGGACTTCAGATCACGTCGAATGCCTGGCCGTTCGCGTACTTGCCAACGGGTATCTCGGCGCTCGGCTCGTGGTACTCCCTTTCGGCGACTCTGCCGATACCAGACAGCTCGTCCCTGCCGAACACCTGAAGCCGAATGAACCTATGCTCGTCCTGCTCGGGGATTCCGCGGATATCGGCATCGACTCGAATCCGGTAAGTGTTGTGATCGTTGCCGTCATTACGCCGCCCAGGATTGATCAACGGTGTTGGTCCAGCCACCGCTCGGGTAGCCGTCGCCGGGACGCGGGGGATCATCTCCCTCCTCGCCGTCGCTGGAGCGGCGTCACGGTTGCCGAGGGTGTCCTGAGCTGGTCTCGTAGGGCCTGGTTCTCGATAGCGAGTTCGTTGATCACGGCGGCGTAGGTCTGGACGAGTTGTTCCAGGCCGGCGCAGTGCTGGCGAAGTCGGTCGCGTTCCTCGCGGAGCTGGTCCCGCTCCGCGTCGGTCCGTTGTGTTGCGCCGGGAGAGCGCCCGTTGGCTCGGACGAGGGCTTGGAAGTGATCCCGCAGGTCGGTGTGGCGTTGGGCGACCACCCAGTACTTCACCTGGGCTTCGATGGCGAGCTGGACGACGGAGAGGTTGCCGCTGGAGTAGCGGGCTGTGCCGGCGAGGAGGCGGTCCGCCGCGGCGAGGATCGCCTTGCGTTGCGGGTCGGTTTCGGAGGTCGTCCAGGAGGCGGTGGCAGCCGGCATCGTCGTCATTTCCCGTGGTCGTGGCGGCGGATGATGGCGCGGAGCCGGTCGAGTTCGGCTCGTTCGCGGTGGTGGCGCAGGGACGGCGCGAGGTGGTCGTCGACGACGTTTCGCAACTGCGCGGCGTGCCGCCGGATCTCGGCCATATCCCGGTCGGTGTAGGCGATGTTCTGGCAGGCCGGTCGGCAGTCGTCCTGGTCTGGAGTGCGACGGATGTCGTCCTCGGCGGGCCGTAGCTGGCACAGCGCCTTGGCCGGGTCGAACACGCAGGTCATGCCGCGGCCGGGGAAGATCTG
>Ga0075420_100004973_pt1 | contig 11665 bp, 11 predicted proteins | sample SoiMetdeltSBSDD4_FD_75296 | JGI IMG/M metagenome (GOLD analysis project Ga0075420, IMG submission 75296) | Bulk soil microbial communities from a Populus tree surrounding site in Tennessee, USA - Soil MetaG P. deltoides SBSDD4 | ecosystem: Environmental > Terrestrial > Soil > Tree plantation... | reverse complement strand
GGGCTTCGGCGGCGAGTGCTTGGATTTCCTCCTCTATGGCGGGGTCGGTGAGTTTGCGGGCCATCGGCAGGGTGCCGCGTGCCTCGGGGTGGCCCGGCGTGTCCGCGTGCGGGTTGGCGTGTGAGTCGCTGTCCGTGTCGCGGTGCGGGTGTTCTGCCGGTACAGGTTCGCCCGCCGTCGCGGTCGGGTCGGCGGGCGACGGGCCGCGCGGTATCTGGCGTGCGCGGCGGTTCAGCCGTTGGTCATCACGGCGTCGAACCACGGTCCTCCTTGCGTGACGCTCGTCTGTCTGGTGTGGACGGTCGTGGTTGGCATGGCATCTCCTTTCGTTGTCGGCCCCGTCCGCGCGGCGGGCGGGGATCGTTGCTGTCGGTCGGGTCGGGTCGGTGTGGGCGCACCGGCGGGTTGGTGCGGTTAGGCCGCCGCCGCGTCGCTGTCGGCGAGCGCGTCAACGTTGGCGAGGTCGGCGAGGCGGACGCGCCGCCCCGGTGCCGCGCCGGGCACTGTGAGGGGCGCCCAGACCGGCCCGGCGGGGTGCTGCACGGTGCCGCCGCCGGCCGTGGCGACCAGTAGCCGCCCGCCGGTGACGGCGGGGTGTCGGGCAAGGGTGTGCCGTAGTGATGCTTCGCGGCCGGGGGTGGACAGCCAGAACAGCACCCAGTGGCGCAGGCCGGTCGCGTCGTGCAGCGCGGCGTAGCCGTCGAGTTTGGCGGTGACGGTGTGCCGTTTCTCGGTTCCAAGGTCGTATTCGAGCCACCAGGACACGGTGCGGCCCGCCTCGGTCCATCGGCCGTGTCCGTCCGGGCGCACGAGGTCGCCGCCGACGGCGCGGCAGCGTTGTTCGGACCACCACAGGTCCAGCCGTGCGCCGGGGGTGGTGCGGGCGTGTGCGGCGAGGTCGACGAAGAAGCTGTTGACGCCGAGCAGGTGCGCCAGCGTCGGGCGGGTGGCGAGGCGGTTGATCCGTTGCCGGATTGCCGCCGGGGACGGGTTGGGATCGCCGTTGCGGGCGGCGATGTAGGTTGCGCCGACCAGATCGAGGGTCCAGCGCCAGGACTGCGAGCCGGGGCGTACGGCGTCGCGGAACCGGGCGAGGATGCCGCGTTGGTTGAGCAGCACGAGCCGGTTGCGGGCGGTGTGCACGTGGTCGAAGGCGAGCGCGGCTATCTGTTCGGTGGTGAAGACCTGGTGTTGGTGGAGCAGGTCAAGTAGCCACCGGTCGCGGGGCATGAGCCGACGCAGTTCGCAGGCCACGTCGACCCCGCCCCGAGGGGGGCGGCGCATCGCGAAGATGTACGGCTGTGCCGTGGAGTCAGGAATATTCATTATGAGTTCCCCCTGTGCGGGTCGGGCCGTGAGGCTGGGTGAGCAGGGCTGTTAGCGGGCAGCGGGTCGGCGGTTCGGTCGGAGGCTCCAACACGAGGGAGCCGCCGAGTAAGGCTCCGAGACAGCGGCCGACCCGAGTCGGGCCGCATCTGTCTACTTCGGACGGTCGGTTGGTTGGGTTTAACACGGTTGCCTTTCAAGGGGTTGCAGGGGTGTGGAACTGCGCGGGCGGCGATGGTCTGCGCGCCGACCGGCCCCCGGCGTGTGACGCCGCCGGGGGCCGGTGCAGGGTGGGCGAGCCGCCGAGGCGGTGTGAGGCTCACAGCGCAGGTCAGCGCCGGTTTGTGAGCGGCCGGGCCGGTCGCGCTGTGAGTGCCCGGTCAGGCCGGGCCGCCGCCGGTCTCGGTGCTGGTGTCGGTGCTGGTGTCGAGTTCGACGGGTGGCCGCGACGGCGCGGCCGTCACCGATGGCGGTGAACAGGTCGGCGAGGCGGTCACGGCCGGGGTCGTCGAGGATGAGCCCGGCGGCGAACACGACCCCGATCTGGCCGGTCTGGCGGGGCGTGTTCGGTCCACCCGTCGGGTAGGTCGAGCACACCGGACCACAGCACGTCGTCCCCGGCGTCGATGAGCGTGAGCGTGCCGTCGGCGGACAGGTAGGCGGTCACGGCGTCGAGTTGCGGCATCGGCGCTTCGGGGTGGGTCAGTAGCCCGAACCCGTAGGCCAGCAGGCCGGCGGTGAGCCGGTCGGTGGTGTCGCCGCCTGCGGTCACGGTGTAGGCGTGGGCACGCGGGCCGATGACGAGGACCGGGGCGGGGTCGCCGTCGGCGGGGCGCAGCCAGCCGACGGCGGGGAACACGATCGCCGGGTTGATGTCCGGCTGGCCGGTCATCGGGATGATGCCGGAGTCGGAGCAGCCGTGGTGCGCCAGGCGCACCACGTTCGGCCCGTCGCTGTAGGCCAGGACGAGCACGACCGCCGGGGCGTCGGCCGCCAGCTTGCCGGGCTGTGCGCACACGGTGCAGATGTAGCCGGCCTGCGCGGTGTCGAACACGCGGACGATCGCCTGTTCGCTGCCGAGCAGGTTGGCGACCTCGGGGGCGATGGTCAGGGGTCGGGAAGTTCGGGATGGTAAACACGGTGTCCCTTTCACGGGTTGGCGCGGCCCGCACCGCTCGTGCGGGCCGCCGTGGTGGTGCGGGTCGTGGTGGTGCGGGTGCCGCGTCGGTGCGGCATCGGGGCCGGGGCGAACGTGCCGGCATCAGCACCGGAATCGGTGTCGGGGTTCGCCTCGGCGGGATCGAACGGCCCGGTTGGGTCGCTCGCCGTTGGGTCAGTTGGGTTGGTTGGGTTAGCCGGTTGGCCGTCGGTTGGGTTGGTTGGGTTGTCGGGTGCCTCCGGTTGGGTTGGTTGGGCGAAACGGGCGTCGGGTCCGGCGCGGCGGGCGTTGGCGAGCGCTTCCCGCGCGGCGTGCGGCAGTCCGCGTGCGCGGGCCGCCGCCCGTAGCGCTTCGGCGCGGCCGGGCCACGCCGGGGGCGCCGGTCGGGTGGCGAGGGTGAACGGTTCGCCGTCGCGGCCGTCGATGACGAGGCGGCACACGATGCCGTAGGCGTCGCGGTGGGCGAGGTCTTCGGGCTCGAAGTACGGCGCCACGTGGTGCGCCAACTCCCGCGCGTCCTTGGGTGGGAGTGCGAAGAAGACCTTGTTGCGGGCGTTGGCGTCGATCGCCGCCGCCATCCGCCCGGACAGTTGCCCGAGGTGCTGATGGGCCAGCACCAGCGACAGCCGGAACGCCCGCGCCTGCGCGAGCGCGTCATCGATGCCGACGGGCAGGTGCAGGAACGTGTGTGCCTCATCGAGAATCAGGCTCGCGTCGAGCCGTTCGTCTTCGGGCAGGTCGGCGCGGCGTTGTGCGGTGTGCAGCAGCGCGGCCAGCAGCAGCGAGCCGACCAGCCGCACCGTGTCGTCACCGAGCGACGGCGGCAGGCGCACCAGCAGAATCCCGCCGTCCAAGATTTCGCCGAGCCGGAACGACGAGGCCCCGGCGCCGAACAGTTCGGCGGCGAACCGGCGCGACAGCACCGCCCGCAGCTTGGACAGCAGCGGCCCGACCTGCACCGAGGCCGCCGCCGGCGTCAGGGAGTCGTACCAGGCCCAGAACGCCACCAGCCCGGCCGCGCCGACCGGGCCGAGCTTGCGCCGCACACCGTTGACCACGCGCCGCCGGTAGGCGGCATCGGCGAGCAGGGTCGGCAGGTCGGCCAGCGTCGCCCCTGGCACGTGCGCCAGGGTGAGCACGGCGTGGCGGGCAAGGTCGTCGGTGCGTGGCCCCCAATATTGCGCCCACACTTTCGCCATCACCCCGACGAGTTGATCGGCCACGTCTTCGGGGTCGTCGGCCAGGTCGAACAGGTTGAGCGACACCGGCGCCTGCCGCTCGTCCGGATCGATGACCACGAGCCGATCCGTCACCGATGCGGGTAGCCGGGCCAACAGGTCGCGGGTGAGGTCGCCTTTCGGGTCGAACACCGCCAACCCGCGACCGGCGCGAGCGTCGGCGATGGCGAGGTTCAGCAGCAGCGTTGTTTTGCCGGTGCCGGTCGGTCCGGGCACGTGGACGTGATGGCGGGCGTCTTCGGGGGCCAGCCCGATCAACTCCGGCGGGCCGATGGGCGCCACCCCGAGCGCCTTGACCGCGCGGCGGGACTCGGCGTGCGGTGGCACGAGTCGCAGCCGGGCCGGGGCGCGGCCCGGCGGCGCCGGGGGCGCCTGCGCGCCCCCGGCCGCCTTCTTCGTTCGCTTGCTCATACGGTCTCCTTCCAGCCGCCGGCAACGGCGTCCGGCGCATCGGTGTCGGGGTTGGGGTCGGTGGGGTGGGTCCAGCCCGGCCCGCGCGGTGAGCCGTGCTCCGGGGTGGCTCGCCGTGCGGTGGTGGGGTGGGCGCGGTGCAACGCGGCGGTGTCGAACCCGTACCGGGCCGGGTCGGCGGGTAGGTGGGCCAGCACGCCGAGTTCGGTGGTGGACAACAGCAGCCAGTCACCGCGCCCGGCCCACCGGTCGGCGAGGCGCACCGCGGCCCGCCGTAGCCGCACCGGCGCCAGCGCCGTTGAGGCGGTGATGAACCCGTCCGCCAGGGAACGCGCCGCCGTGGCGGCGAACCCGGCGTCAGACCGGGCGACCGCGACGCGCAGCGTGGCGAGCAGGTGCGGCCCGTCGGCCAACTTGTCGGCCGCCTGGCGCATCGCCCACGCCGCAACCGGATCGGTCGGACGGTGCGCCTGCTCGCCGCTGTGTCCGCTCCGGTTGCTGTAGGAACTGGACGAGGAACGGCCAGTGCTGACCAGATCGGTGATCAGGTCCAGCAGCAGCCGCAGTGCGCCGGACAGCACCGCCGAGAGCGCGTCGACCGCCCGCACCCCGGCCCGCTTGCGTGCCTTGACCCCATACCGGGCAGCGTGGCCGAGTGTGGCGAGGCGCCGACCGGTGGCGGGGCGGGCGAGGACTTGCAGCACCGCCGGGCCGTCGCGGCGGGCCAGCGCGGCGAGCACCGGCCGCAACGGGTCGCCGTCACCGCCCGGCCCGCGCACCGGCCGCCGCCCGCCGGTGGGCGGGGCGTCGGTCAACGGCACCAGGTCCGAACCGGTGGCGGCGAGCCGGTACCCGGCCACCCGCCACCCGTCGCCGTCGCCGAGCAGCGGCGGGGCGGTGGGTTCGACCCGCACGCCGGGCCAGGCCCGGTCAACTTCGGCGGTCACCGCCGCCAGCGGTACCCAGCGCGGCAGCCACAGCCCGGCGACCAGTTGCCCGGCGCCGTCGCCGTAGACCTCGAAAGCCAGCGGCGGGCGGGTCAGGTGCCGCCCGGTGCGGGCGCGGCGGGCCAGCCCGGCAAGCAGCCGCCACACGTCGGCCGCCTGCGCGGGGTCGAGCACACGCGGCGGGGTCAGCCGCACCCAGTAGCCGCGCCGTACCTCGCGGCACCACAGCCGCCGGTAGCCGGCCCGCACCGCGAGCACGACGGCCAGGACGAGCAGCGCACCGGCCAGCAGCAGCGGCCACCACTCGGCCGCCAGGTCGGCCAGCCGGCCCGGCGCGCCGGTCAGCCAATCACCGACGCCGGACACGGCACAGCCGAGCCGGGTGGCGGGGTCGCGTTCGGTCCCGGCGGGCGGTTCCGGGCACCCAGACGAGACCAACGCAGACGGGACCAGTTCAGACGAGATCAACAGGTGAGGGGTCGTCATGGACAAACCTCCGGACAACGGGGCCGGCCCGCCCCAACGGGGCGGGCCGGCAGACAGCGAGAGAGCAGCAACGGTCATGTGAGCAGGGCAAACCTCCGACTGAACGGTGCAGACGCCAGACCGGGCAGCACGAAACGCGGCGGCGCGAGCGCCGACGGCTCAGCGGCGCCAGGCGCCATCCGCCCTCACATACAGAAGGGGAACGGCCGAAGCCGGTTGTTGCCGTCTCGGCCTAAAAAATCTTGGACGGATCGACGTAAGCTCGTCTGATCAGGTCGGCTGCGCGGGTCACCCCTGCTCCGACCGTCCGGTTTGACGGCGGGCGAGCGACCGGGCTCGCGGGCGGGGGCGCCGCGCCGAACGGCATGGCGCACCTGCCCGCTTGTCTCGCACGCTTGTTCGGTTCCCGGCGATTGTCCGCAGCACGCCGGGGCCGGACGTGCGGTCGATGGCGACCGCGCGCCTGTACCAACCCCGCCCGCCAAGCCGGGCGGTCCGGCGTGTCCCGCAACTGCCCATCTGCGCCGTGGGGAGGACACGCACCCGTGCCAGCATCGACCGCACCGGTAGCCGACGAGCGGTTGCCGTCGGAAGAGTTCCCCATCTCCTCCACCCCGCTCGGGAAGATCAACGAGCTTGCCGGGGCGTTGTCCGACGTGTGGGTGCCGCGCGGCCTGTTGCGCCAGCAGCCCGACGACGCGCCCGCCCGCGTCGGCTACCTGCGTAACGTGCTGTTGCTGGACTCCACCCCGACCGATGTCCGTGACGAGGTGTGGCGGTTCATCGGCGGCATGGCACGCCAGCGCCGCGACGACTGGAACCTGTTCGCTCTCGGCGTGGCCTACCCCGGCCTGCGGAAGCGGGCGCGTCGGCTGGCCCCTCCACCGACGCCGTTCGAGGTGGTCGAGGCCGTCCATTTCGACCTTGCCGCCGAGTTCCTGTTGGCGGTGCACCGGCTACCGCTGCACCGGCCCAACGTCATCAGCCGATTTCTCGGTGCCGCCTACGACCAGGCCAGCGGACGCAAGAAGCCGCCACAGCCACGCATGGTCAATATCGATGTCGTTGATCCGGTCGAGATCGAAGAAGCGCTTGCCCGCAACCAGGCCGCCCCGCACACCAGCGCCGAAGAACCACACGACGTGTTGCACCGACTCGTCGCCGCCACCGACGCGACCGCAGACGGGCTCCGGCTGACCGAACAACACGCGGTGCTGATCCAACGCACCTACCTGGACGGCCAGCCGCTGACCGCCGTCGCCGCCGACCTAGGCATGTCCGTGCCCACCGCGTCCAAACGGCGCAGCCGGGCGGCCCGGCTGATCGCGGCGCTCCTCGGCCGGCCGCAGCTCGCCGAGACCACCGACGACGGGTAACGGCGTTACGCGCTGGTGGCCTTCCAGCCCAGCACCACCGCGTCATACAGGTCGTTGATCAACTGGCGGGACTCGGCGGTGTCCCCGCCGATCTGCCAACAGTTTTCCGGCAAGTCGTCCACACACACGAACACCGACCGGCCCGGCGGCAGGAACGAGAACACCACACTTGCCGTCGGGCCGTGCACCCGCATCCACATGCCGTGTGCCCCAGCGCCGTTCTCGGTGCGTACCTCGCCCGGCTGTGTGCGGGCCGTGGTCGCCGCCTCGGCCAGTGCCTCCCGGGCGCCGGGGGCGTCGTCCAGCGTCGTCGGGATCGCCGTCGCGGCAACGAAGTCGTTGCCCAGTCCGGGCCGGCCGTACGGCGGATACGCCATCTCGGCCAACAACCGCTCGGCCAACCGGCGACGTCGATCGGTACGCTCCGAAAGCCCTTCCGGTTGCGGTGCCGCCTCGGCGAACAGGGCATGCAGGAAGTTGCGCGACGGCGCCAACTCCAGCCGCTCCGCTTCCTCCTGGTTCCAACGCACCCACTCCTCATGCCGGCCCGCCAACTCCGGCCGGGTCCGAGGCTTGGGCAACAGATCGCCGACCCGCTCACGGATCTTGTTCCGCTTACGCTGCCACATCCGCCACACCACGGAACGCCCCCTGCGGCGGCGACGGTCACGGCGAGCGGTCACCCTCACAGCGTGACACGACCGGCGACACCGACGCGACACCCGCTGTTCGGGGCGGTGACCTACTGCCATCCGCTGAGCCGCAGGGGCGCGCCGTCGCGCCACGCCGCGACGCACGCGGCGGTGTAGGGGTAGGTGTTGGTCGGCAGCATGTCTGCCGGGAACCATTCGATCTTGGCGCACTTGTGCGGCTCCGCGTTGACGGGTTCTCCGTGCCGGGCGGGGTCGTGTGCGGCGGCGAAGACCAGCCCGAGGCGGGCGAGTCCAGCCGTGTTGCGGTGGTGGACTGTGGCGACCATGCGTGGCTCATCCGGGCGCAGACGCACGCCGATCTCCTCGCCGGTCTCCCGGACAACGGCGGTCACGGCGTCTTCGCCAACCTCCAGCTTGCCGCTGGGCAGGTTCCATTGCCCGTCGGCGTAGTTCGTACCGTCCCGCAACGCGAGCAGCACGTGATCACCATCGGTGAGGATGAGCAGCACGTCAACCGGGTGGGTGGGCGTCACGGCGGTTGAGGGTAGCGGCCAGCGGCCGTCAATAGGGCATCGACCCGCCGGGCCACGTGGGTGACCCGTTGCGGTACGTCCAGGCCGGGCGGTACGTCGTGCAGCGGCACCCCGGCATCGGTGCACGCTGTCCGTACGGCGGTGCCGGTCTGGTCTTGCAGGTGGTTGACCTTGACGCGCATCGGGTCGGCGGGGTCGGGGTAGGCGTCGGGCAGGAAGAACACCGCATCGTAGGCGGTCGGTGCCCACGCGCGGCAGAATCCGGCCATCGCGTCCAACACGCCCGCCTCCGGGCCGCCCTGCGGTGCGGGCAGGACGAGGCGCGCGTAGGCCAGGACGTTCATCACCGTCTTGTCGCAGATCAACAAGTCGTGATGGCGGCCCGCGCGCAGCGTGGCCGACAGTTGCGCCCCGAACAGGTCAACCTCGGTGGCAAGGTCGAACGTCCCCTTGCCGTGGATCACGATTTCTTCGATGAACGGGCTGGTACGGGCCGGTTCCGGGGTGCAGGTGACCAGCACCCCGTGCGCCCGGTAGTGCGCGGTCAGCGCGTGCACGAGGGTGGTTTTCCCGGCCGCGTGGGTGCCTTCCACGCCGACCACGACACACGTGCGTATGGTCATGGCGCCCGCCGTCCGCGCGGGACCAACGCCCGGAAAGTGGGGTGTTCCAGCCAGCCGACCCGACCGCTGAGCGCGGTAGCGATCATGGCGTTGACGTTGACCGGCTTGCGCCAGGTCACGTGTCCGGCGGCCCGGAGTCCGACCAGCGCGGTGGACAGGCTGTGCCGCACGTTGAGCACGGTTACCCGCTCCCGCGCCTCGATGTCGCCGCTGGTCAGCCACTCCCGGTGCAACGCGGTCATGGACTTGCGGACAAGTTCGGGTTGGGTCACGTCAAGGTCGAGTTCGCCGCACACGTCGACCAGCCGGCGGGACCGCTCGGCCAGCACGTGACCGGCGTCAAAACGGGTATCGAGCACTCGCCGGGCGGGTTCGGTGCGCCGATCGTGCCATGCCTGCCGGGCCGCGAGCAGCGCGGCCGGTGGGCGGGGTCCGGCGTTGGCGGTCAACACGCCGAGGTCGCTGCACAGTTGGTGCCCGGTGATCAGGTCGGCCGCCTCGGTTGCGGCGGCGAAGTCGGCCGCCGCCGCCGCAACCAGGTCGCCGCGTTCGCCGTCGTGGTCGAGGTAAACGCTCGTGCACCACATCGGCAGCCCGGCGCGGGGCAGCGCTGCCGCGCCGTCGCCGGTCGGCACGACAAGCCATACGATCGAGTAGCAGAACGCCCGGTTGCCATCCTTGACACGGTAGTTCTTGCTCCACTCCACGTCGATCGAGGCGACCAGCCGTGTCCCCGGCGCCCGGTTTGGCACACCGCCCGGCCCGCCGAGGTCACTGATCACATGCACAACCGCTCTCCACTCGTCGTCACTACGTCTGTCGCTGGTATCCGTCGGCCGGTGACCGCCGTCCCCGCCCCCTGCGACTCCTTGTGTGCGGGGTCCGGCGGTCACCGACGTTAGCGCCGACTACGCCCCGGCGGGCGCGGCCGGTCGTCCGGTCATGTCGTCAGGCACGGTCACCGGGTCGGCCGTCGCAGCGGGCGTCGGGTCGGTGGACAGCACGTCCCACGCGGCGCGGTCGATCGCCTCGGCGACCGGAAACGTGCCCTCCCAGCGGTAGCGGCCTGCGTGCACCGCCGCCGTGAGCCCGATCGCCAGCGCCCGCGCCAGTACGGCCCGCGCTGCCGTTGCCGCGCCGGTCGGCCCGTCCACCATCGGCACCGGCGCCCCGGCGGTCGCTATGTCCAGCGCCGCCCCGGTGCCGGCCGCCTCGTCCGCAGTGTCGATCATGACGGCGAGGCCGCGACCCTTGGTCGACCGGTCGGCCCACGCCTCGGCCACGCCCGCCGCCCCACGCAACGGCGTCGGCGACAGATCCTGCATCCGGGCCAGGTCACGGCCGAAGTCGTGTCCGGCGAGGATGGCGGCGTGCCGCCGGGCGCGGATCAACGCCCGGTCGAGCACGGCGAGCAGCGGCGGCACCTCGGCCGGGTCGTCGAGCACTGTGGCCCGGAACCCGATCGACAGCGTGTCGCCGCTGATGTCGTACGCCGTGCCGTGTCGACGCACCCGCAGGTACACCGCAGCCCCCGCGACCGGCGCTAGGTCGTCCGCGTCCGGCGACGGTGCCCAGTCGACCGCGAACGCGGCCAGCATGTCCCAGTGCCGCCCGAACGGGCGTTGCTCGGCCCCGAACGGCGCTTCGGGCCATTGCAGGTTGGTGTAGTCATGCACGGGCGTGCCCACCCGACCCGGCAGAGGCGCCCGCGTTGGCCACGGTGCGGATACTCGCGCCGAGGTACTTGGCGAAGTGGTTGCGCTTGAACCGGTACCGCTTCCAGATCTCCGTCACCGGTTCTTCGAGCAGGTTGCCCAGCGGTTCCAACAGGTCCGGGGCGTCGTAGACCGGCCACGCCGACGCCTTGCCGGTCACCTCGACCAAGATCATGTGGCCTTCGGTGTCCGGGGTCCAGGTCGTCATCCGCAGCGCCGGCCGCCAGTCGTGCACCGCTCGCGCCTCGGTCAGTCGGTCGAACGTCTGCCCCGCTTCGTCCAGGCTGATGAACTCGTGCTCCTCCAGATCGAGCGCGTTGCCCTTGCGTAGCGGCAGAATCAGTTTCAGCTTGCCCGCGCCGATCACGTCGGCGATCTGGTACGTGAACGGCAACGCGTGCAGCGTCGAGCGGTACACCACCGCCGACAGCGACAGTGGCAACCCGTGATCGAGGAACGCTCGGATACCGGACATCACCTCGTCGTAGTCCCCACGCACCCGGTTGGTCGTGGCGCGCGGCCCCTCCAAGCCGACGTTGACGAACGCGACCTTGCCGACCATCCGCGCCGCGTGGGTCAGTCCGCGCGTGGCGTTGGTCGGGATACCGAGGATGAAGTCCCCGGCGTACATGTCCACGACATCGCCGAAGTCTCGGCGCAGCAACGGTTCCCCGCCGGACAGGAACACCCGCTGCACCCCGGCCAGGTTGCCCCGGATCGTGTCCAACTCCGCCAACGTCGGATCGGGCAACTGCAACGTCTCCGAGCAGAACGAACAATCGAAGTTGCACCGCTTCGTGACCTGCAAGATCACCGACAGCGGCACCGTCGCCGCCTCGGCCAACTCCTCCACCGTCGCCGAACCGGTCACGGCGAAGTGGTGACCGGCGGTGAAGGCCACCGGACCGGCGGCACGCTGGTGCGGCACCGCCGCCGGGACCGAGGGCATTCCGATCATGGTCATAACTTTGCGCCTCCTCGTGGGAGAAAGGCCGGGAAGCTCGCCCGGCCAGAATCAGGAGTGGGAACACAGGTACGGGGAGCGTGGGAACGTCGGCGGCAGCCAGCCGAGGCGGTGCGCGGGCCGACCGAGGCACCGCCACCGGTCCGCGCCGGTCAGGTGGCGCGGGTCGGCACGTCATGGCTCGCGGTCCCGCTCGTACAGGAAGCCCGCCGGGTTCATCCGGCCCGCACGTCC
>Ga0075420_100004970_pt1 | contig 11668 bp, 9 predicted proteins | sample SoiMetdeltSBSDD4_FD_75296 | JGI IMG/M metagenome (GOLD analysis project Ga0075420, IMG submission 75296) | Bulk soil microbial communities from a Populus tree surrounding site in Tennessee, USA - Soil MetaG P. deltoides SBSDD4 | ecosystem: Environmental > Terrestrial > Soil > Tree plantation... | reverse complement strand
CAAGGGCGAGCACCTGACGACGGAGTTCTGCCACAAGTACACGCTCGAGAGCTTCGCGGATCTCGCGGCTACGGCCGGTTTGGCGGTCAGCCGCGTGTGGATGGATCCGGCGAAGCAGTTCAGCGTGCAGTTGCTGGAGCCGAGGGTGTTGTCGGGCTAAAGCCCGACCTACAGTTGCCACACATATATATGTGGAGGAAACTCGGGCCATGGCAGAGAACAAGAACAATCTCGCCCACGCTTACACACGCTTTGTGCATCTCCTCAACGCACTGCAGTCGCCGTTCGCGTTGCTGGTTCGCGTATACGTCAGCTGGGTATTCCTGAAGTCCGGCTGGCTCAAGCTGAGCGACTGGGGTCAGACGGTCGCGCTGTTCGAATCCGAGTACAAGGTGCCGCTGCTGCCGCCACATGCTGCAGCCGTGGTCGGCACTGCGGGCGAGCTGGTGTTCTCCGTGCTCGTGATCATCGGCTTGGCGGGCCGACTGAGCGCGATCGGACTCTTCGCGGTCAACGCGCTCGCGGTCATCTCTTACGCACACGTGCTCTTCGGGGAGGGCTTCGAAGCCGCTATCGGCCATCACTACCTGTGGGGCTTCATGCTGCTCGTCATCATCTTCTACGGACCTGGCGCGCTGTCAGTCGACGGGCTGCTCGCGCGGCGCTCCGGCTACGTCACGCGCGATTCTTATTGATGATCGCGGCCAGGATCAGCAGGTACGAGAACAGTCGCACTGTATAGATCACGGGATTGCCTTCGTCGGGATGGTCGACGAACAGGAACGCAATCCGGTTCACGCCTTCGATCGCGAACGCCGCGCTGAAGCCCAGGAACAGCGTATCGCGCGTCTGCCTCCAGAATTTCAGGAAGAACGCGCTCGCTGCCAGCGAGGCCGTGACGATCACACCGAGTAGAAATCCTTCGAGCATGTCAGTCGCTCTCGAATATCAGGCCGTATAACAACAGCACCATGGAGGCAGCAGCAACGCTCAGCCGCCATGCGTACAAAGTCGCGCTGGGAACCAGCGCCAGGTCGACGAACAGAATCGCGTTCGAAACAGTCAGACCCACGAAGCACAAGCCGCTCCACAGCAGCAGGCGCTGGCGAACGCGCGCGTAGGCGCGCAACAGCAGGAAGGCACAGAGCCCGACCGTCAGAGTCCCCAGAATGTTCACGATGGCGAGCATCGGTTCACCTGTCCTTCTTCAGATCGAACGCACGCGCGAACTCTCGCACGGCGGTCGAGGCGCGCGAATGAATGAACGTGGCGAGCGGCACCAGATGGCGACGATAGGCGGCCGCGACTTCGGGCATCACCTCACCGGTCGGATCCCATTGCGGGTTGTACCGATAGCGCACGACCGGCGACGGCTCGACGGTCACCAGCTGCTGCCGCTGCAACGCCTGCAAGATCGTCGCTGCGACCGGCGGGCCTACGTAGACACGTCCTGCCAGCTCTTCCTCCGACCACAAACGCTGCGGGTCTTCCCATAGCAGCAGCACGGCCTCCAGCTGCGGCACCGTATCGATTCGCTCGGCGAGGAATTGCAGGACGCGGGCAGGAATCTCCGGTGATGTCATCGGCGTGACGTTTTACTATAGGCGGGTGGGTGAGTCGAGAACACACGAATGAGAACAAAGCTCAGACCCGCCGTTGCGAAGCGCGCCGAACCGCGCCGTCCAGTCGCAGATGCGCACTTGGCGGAGCGCCAGCGACTTGCACATTGCACGCACCACGATCTCGCGTGGAAAAAATGGGGCCCGTACCTCAGCGAGCGTCAATGGGGAACCGTGCGCGAGGACTACAGCGCGAACGGCGATGTATGGGGGTACTTTCCGCACGATCACGCGCGCAGCCGCGTGTATCGCTGGGGTGAAGATGGCCTCGCCGGATTCTGCGATCACGAGCAGCGGCTGTGTCTGGCGCTGGCGCTGTGGAACGGCCGCGATCCGATCTTGAAGGAGCGACTCTTCGGCCTGACGAACGGCGAAGGCAATCACGGCGAGGATGTGAAGGAGCTCTACTACTACCTCGACGCCACGCCGACGCACTCGTATTTGAAGATGCTCTACAAGTATCCGCAGCGCGCGTATCCCTACGCCGCACTCGTGGAGGAAAGCGAGCGTCGCGCGCGCAGCGAGCCGGAGTACGAGCTGTTCGACACGGGAGTCTTTGCGGAGAACCGCTACTTCGACGTGTTCGTCGAATATGCGCAAGCGGACGTCGATGACGTGCTGATGCGCATCACTGTTCACAATCGTGGTCCCGAGACGGCAACGCTACACGCGCTGCCGCAGCTGTTCTTCCGCAACACTTGGTGTTGGCGCAATGGCGCTGCGAAGCCGCACCTCGCACAGCGCGGCGAGAACGTACTCGTTCAGCACGACACGCTCGGCGAGTATCACTGGTACGCCGATGGCAGTCCTGCGTTCCTCTTCACGGAGAACGAGACCAATTGCCATCGTCTCTACGACGTTCCCAACACGGGCTACGTCAAGGATGCCTTCCACGAGCGCGTCGTGAACGAGAACCTGCGTGCAGTGAATCCGGCACAGGAAGGTACGAAGGCGGCGGCTTGGTATCGGCTCGACATACCTGCGGGCGGGTCCACTGAGATCCGCACACGACTCACGAAGGCAGCTCAACCCCACCCCTTCGCCGACTTCGACGCAACGTTCGCTGAACGCCTGCGCGAGGCCGACGAGTTCTACGACGAGGTCCAGCACGACTTGGGGGACGCCGATCGCCGTCTCGTCCAGCGCCAGGCGTTCGCAGGAATGATCTGGAGCAAGCAGTTCTTCTACTTCGACGTGCCGGAATGGCTCAAAGGCGACGAGACGCAGATCGCGCCGCCGCCGCAACGCAAGCACGGTCGCAACTGGGAGTGGGACCACCTCAACAATGCCGACGTCATTTCGATGCCGGACAAGTGGGAGTACCCGTGGTACGCGGCGTGGGACCTGGCATTTCACGCGCTGCCGCTCGCGCTGATCGACGCAGAATTCGCCAAGGAGCAGCTCGTGCTGCTGACGCGCGAGTGGTACATGCATCCCAACGGCCAGATGCCCGCCTACGAGTGGGCATTCAGCGATGTGAATCCGCCGGTGCACGCGTGGGCGACGTGGCGCGTGTTCCAGATCGACCGCAAGCAGCGCGGCGACGACGGCGATCTGAAGTTCCTGGAGCGCGTGTTCCACAAGCTGCTGTTGAACTTCACGTGGTGGGTCAATCGCAAGGACGCCGAAGGTCGCAACGTCTTCCAGGGCGGCTTCCTCGGCCTCGACAATATCGGCGTGTTCGACCGCAGCGCGCAGCTGCCGACCGGCGGCCACATCGACCAGGCGGACGGCACGAGCTGGATGGCGATGTACGCGCTCAACCTCATGCGCATCGCGCTCGAGCTCGCTCAGCACAACAACGTCTACGAGGACGTCGCCACCAAGTTCTTCGAGCACTTCCTGCACATCGCGGAGGCGATCAGTACGTTCGGCGAGGACGGCGCCAGCCTGTGGGACGACGCGGACAAGTTCTTCTACGACGTGTTGCACACGCCCGATGGCAGCACCACGCCGCTCAGGGTTCGCTCGATGGTCGGACTGATTCCGCTGTTCGCCGTCGAAACGCTCGAGCCGGAATTGCTGGAGCGGGTGCCGGAATTCGCAGCGCGACTCGAATGGTTCCTGAACTACCGTCCGGATCTCGCGAACCTGGTGTCGCACTGGGACCAGCCCGGTCGCGGCAAGCGGCGCCTGCTCTCGCTGCTGCGCGGCCATCGCATGAAGAAGCTGCTGGTGCGCATGCTGGATCCGCAGGAGTTTCTCTCGGACTACGGCGTACGCGCGCTATCCAAAGTGCACGAGCACGAGCCGTATGTCTTCAAGGTGAATGGCTCGGACCTGACCGTGCGCTACGTGCCCGCCGAGTCGGACTCGCCGCTGTTCGGCGGCAACTCCAACTGGCGCGGCCCGATCTGGTTCCCGGTGAACTTCCTGATCATCGAATCGCTGCAGAAGTTTCATCACTACTACGGCGACGATTTTCGGGTCGAGTGCCCGACCGGCTCCGGCCAGCTGCGCACGATCGAGGAGATCGCCGACGAGCTCGCGACGCGGCTGGAACGACTGTTCCTCAAGGACGAGCGCGGCGTGCGGCCGGTGCTCGGGCAGTACCCGCAGATGCAAGACGACCCGCACTTCCGCGACTACATTCTGTTCTATGAATATTTCCACGGCGACAATGGCCGAGGCGTCGGCGCCGCTCACCAGACAGGCTGGACCGGCCTGGTCGCAAAACTCCTGAAGCCGCGACTGGCGACCCATGGCGACCGCCGCCGTGCCCGTCGCGAGTAGCGTATGCTAGGTCCCATGCGCGTACCTGCCTTCGTCATGTGTGCCTTGTCGATCCTGCCGCTCGCTGCGTCGGCCGACTCCATGCGCTGTGGCAAGTGGATCGTGAACGAGACGATGACCACCGACGAGATCCTGCAGAAGTGCGGCGAGCCGCAAAAGAAGGACGTCTCGAAAGAAGACGTATTTGCCAAGAACCCGGCAGGCTACGTGACGAAGCGCGGCGAGCAGGTGACTGAGCGCTGGTACTACAAACCCAGCTCCGGCTCGCTGACGATGATGATCAAGATCCTCGACGGCAAAGTCGTCAGCATCGAGCGGGCGGATTAGCGAGCAAGAATGCCGCTAAGCCCGCAGCGGGGCGGTGTCGGCGTGCAGGAACCAGCGGTTGATCACGACGTTCCGCGTGAACCACTGCGTCTGCATGAGCGAGCGGGCCAGCGCGAGCTTCCACGATTCCGGCAATGAGCTCGCGAGCGAGGCGCCATTGCTGCGCGCGCCGAAGCGCTCGAAGAGCTGCGCTTCGTATTCGGCCAAGCGTTGCTTGCTGTAGTCGCCGCGAGCGTTCGCGACGATCCGCGCGGCCATCAATCCTGATTCGATCGCGGGACGAATGCCCTCGCCGCTTTCGGGATACGCGAGACCGGCCGCGTCACCGATGATGAGCACGCCGTCGCCGACTACCGGCCGCTTGGCGTGCGTGTACAACAGGTAAGCGTGGCCTTTGAATCGCGCCGGCGCGTCCGCAGGCACTTTGCCCTGCGACTGCAGCCAGCGGCTGAACGCGTGCACGTGCTCGACCAGGCCTTTGTTGCCTTCGCGCCCGAGGCCGACGTTGAGGAAATTCCCTTTGCGGAAGCACCAGCCGTAGCCCTTCAGGTCGTCGCAGAAGTACAGCTCGGGCCGGTCGTGCTCGACGCCACAGTGCAACGCCTGGTCGTCGCTCATCTCGAACTCGATCTCCTGCGCGCAGATCGCGCGCTCGTCCTTGCCGAGATTCGCGCCGAGAAAACGCGCGACCGGACAGAAGTGACCGCCCGCGCCGATGACGAGCGCTGCACTGATCGTACCGTTGACGAGCCAACGGCCGGCGACGCGTTCCATCGATTCCCAGGATTCGCCGAGCCGCAGCCGCGCGCCCGATCGCTGCAGCAGATAGTTGTCGAACTCGCAGCGGCGAATGCCGTAGCTGACGATCTTGTCGTAGTGCACGGGCTTCGCCGTGCGCTCGCCCATGCCGGTGACGAAACTGGTGATCGGTTGCAGCACGCGGCCTTGTTGGTAGTCGCGGGTGTCGACCTCCAGCTCTTCGACGACTTGCGGCGTGATCCAGCCCGCGCAAACCTTGTCGCGCGGGAACTCGCTCTTGTCTAGGATCAGCACGTCGAGCCCGGCACGACGCAGCTGCCGCGCGCACGACGAGCCCGCCGGCCCGCCGCCGACGATCAGCACATCGCACGATTCGTGCGTCGTCATCGTCCGCTCACCGTTGATAGATGTCCGCCCGCGTCCACGGGATCTGATTGTTGCGGCCGGGCGCGAACACCACCTGGAACAGCTGCAGCTCGCCGACCGAGAAGGCCGCCTGCGAGCCCAGCAAGTACAACCGCCACATGCGCACGAACCGCTCGTCGAACATCTTCGCGACGCGGTCGACCGCCCGCTCGTACAGCACGTGCCACCACTCGAGCGTCTTGGCGTAATGCAGCCGGATGTTCTCGACATCGAGCACGGACAAGTTGCGGTCCTCGAAGATGTCCATCATCTCCTTGAGCGACGGCGGATGCGCGCCGGGGAAGATGCGCCGGTCGATCCAGCGGTGCATCAGCTTGGCGCGATTGCGCCCGATCGTGTGGATCAGGCCGATGCCGGTGCCCTTCATGCAGCCGGCGATGACGCGCCCGAGCTCGGGGTAGTTCTCGGCGCCGACGTGCTCCAGCATGCCGACCGAGACGAACTTGTCGTAGTGCCCCGTGATGTTGCGATAGTCGTCTTCGACGAACTCGACTTCGTTCGCGAGGCCCGCCGCCTTCGCACGCTCGCGCGCGTAGGCGATCTGCTCGTGCGAAATGTTGAACGCGCGCACCTTCACGCCATAACGACGCGCCATGTGCAGCGCCATCGCGCCCCAGCCGCAGCCGGCTTCGACAACGCGCTCGCCGCGATTCAGGCGAACCTTGCGACAGACGTGATCCATCTTGGCGATCTGCGCCTGGTCGAGCGTGGCCGACGGCGTTGGGAAATACGCGCAGGTGTACGCCATGGTCTCGCCGAGCCACAGCGAATAGAACTCGTTACCGATGTCGTAATGATGGTGAATGTTCTCGCGCGAGCCCATGAGGGTGTTGCGCGTCCGGCGATGACGCCACTGCGCGAGGCGGCGCCGGAACGACATTGCGTGAGCGGCCTCGCCGGCGCCGACGTACAGCTCCTCGATCATGCGCAGGATGCTGCCGTCCACGTCGATCTTGCCGGCGCTGTACAGCTCGCCGAACTGCAGGTCCGGATCCGTGCACAGACGCAGCAGCGTGCGGCGATCCGCAATGCGCAGCGTCGCGACCGGAGCCGAGCCGAGCGGCGCAATCTTGTCGCCGTTCCAGAGCGAGAAGGCGATGGGAGGATTGCCGAACGCGTGCAGCAGCGTGCGGATCAGCCGCGTTTCCATGGAGTAGCGCGCGTCGTCGGCAATGGCCGGCGGCGGCTCGTAACTTGCCTCACGCAGCGCTTCGTCGGCAACGGCCGGCGGCGGCAGCGGAGACGATCGACCTTCATTCGCGGTCTGCACGGGTGTGCTCCCCTTGAACCCCAACCCTGCACGATTGTACAAGAGCAATCCTCTCGGGGCGCAACGCCTCTGGCTCGACGAAGGTCCTTGTATGCATTTCAGACTGGCAGGACTCTGGCTGGCGACGCTTGCGATTGCCATAACCCTGGGCGACGCGGCCCAGGCCGCCGGGACTCGGATCACGAGCGCCCAGATCGATGCGGCCGCGAAGGCCGTCGAGCCGAAGACCATCGAATGGCGGCGCGACTTCCATGCGCATCCCGAGCTCAGCAACCGAGAAGTGCGCACCGCGGAACAGATTGCCAAGCGCCTGGGCGCGCTCGGCATGGAGGTGAAGACGGGCGTCGGCGTGACCGGCGTCGTAGGGCTGCTGCGCGGCGGCCAACCGGGCCGCACGGTCGGACTGCGTGCCGACATGGACGCGTTGCCCGTGACCGAGAAGACCAACGTGCCGTTCAAGTCGACAGCGACGGCGCAGTTCCGCGGCGAAACCGTCGGCGTGATGCACGCGTGCGGGCATGATTCGCATGTAGCAATCCTGCTCAGCGTCGCCGAGATCCTCGCGGGGATGCGTCAGCAGCTCGCCGGGCAAGTGCTGTTCGTCTTCCAGCCGGCCGAGGAAGGTCCGCCCGAGGGTGAGCGCGGCGGCGCGCTCCTCATGCTCGAGCAGGGTGCCTTCAAGCTTGCGAAGCCCGACGTCATGTACGGACTGCACGTGATGGCTTCGCTGCCGACGGGCGTGATCGGCTATCGCTCGGGCCCCTTCATGGCGAGCGCCGACAGCTTCACGCTGGTGGTCAAGGGTCTCCAGACCCACGGCTCGCGACCCTGGGGCGGCGTCGATCCGATCGTCACCGCGTCGCAGATCGTGCTCGGGCTGCAGACGATCGTCAGCCGGCAGATCGACATCACCGCCATTCCGGCCGTCATTACGGTCGGGGCGATCAAAGGCGGGATCCGCTTCAACATCATTCCCGACGAGGTCCAGATGATCGGCACCGTGCGCACGTTCAGCGCGGACGTGCGCAACGACATCGTGCGGCGCATGCAGACGACTGCGAGCAGCATCGCAGCGGCGAGCGGTGCAACTGCATCCGTGCGCTTCAAGGATCTCTCGAAGCCCGCGTCTGCGGAAGAGGTCTCGGTGCCGACGGTAATCAATGACGCCGCCGTCACTGCCGCAGCACTGCCCGTCTTCGAGCGGCTCGTCGGCAAGGCCAACGTACGGGAGGTCAGCCTGCAAACGACGGCGGACGACTATTCGGTGTTCGCGCAGCAGGCACCCTCGCTGTACTTCTGGATCGGCATCACGCCGCGGGACCGCGATCCGCTGAAGGTTGCGTTCAACCACTCGCCGGAGTTCTATCTCGATGAGGCGGGAATGATCACGGGCGTTCGCGCGCTGCTCACCCTCACGACGGAATACCTGCAAGGATCTGTGACAGAATGAGGGCATGGCAGAGGCGTCTGGCCGCCCCATTCTGTTCGAGCTCGCGCGGCTTGCTGCAGTCGTTGCCCTGCCACTCCTCGGCGTCATCGCGTTTGCGTTGTTCGATGGAGCACGTCGCGACGTCGCCCATGCAACCGACGAGGCTCGCACCGTTGCGGATGAAACCGCGGCGCGCAGCGAGCGCTTTCTAGGCGACTTCCGCGCCACGCTCGAAGCGATCGCTCAGCGGCCACAGGTGCGCGCGATGGACGCCGCGCATTGCGATCCAGCACTGCCGACGCTGCGCGACCTGTATCCGCGCGCGGGCAACATCATCGTGGTCGACCGTGAGGGCTGGATTCTGTGCGGCGCCAAGCCGCCGCCCGGCGGAGAACGGCTGCGCATAATCGACCTCGAAATGCATCGCGCGCTCATGCGCGACGGCGGATTTCGCCTTTCGGACCCGCTGATCGGCAGGATCAGCAAGACCTGGGGCGTGACAGCGGTGCAGGCTATTCAGGGCGACGCTGGCTACGTCGTGGGCGCGGTCGGAATGGCGATCGACCTGCAGCATCTGCAGCCGTTCGGCGCGTTCGAAAACAAAGATGTCCTGGCCGGCATCGTTGCTCATCCCGGCATCATGATCGCGCACTCGCTCGATCAGCGATGGATCGGCAGGAAGGTCAGCGACACGCCGGCGATCGCAACGATCCTGGCGCAGAATGAAGGGACCTTGCGGGCACCAGGTCTCGACCAACGGGATCGGCTCTGGGCGTTTCGTCCCGTGCGCGGCACGAACTGGATCGCTTTCGCCAGCGTCGACGCCGAGTCGGCGTTCGCTCCCGCGCGGTCGCGTGCTCTCGGAGCGCTATTGCTGATCGCCGTGATCGTCGCTGCGACTGTCGCCGCGGCTGCCTATGCGGCGCGGCGCATCGCACGACCGATCGGTGCGATCGCGGAGGTCGCGCGTGCGAGGGCGGGCGGCGCGCGCGATGTGCGGGTTGCAATTGCAGGTCCGCGCGAAGTCGCGGACGTCGCAGTTGCGTTCAACACCTTGATCGACACGCGCGAACGAGCGACTCAGGAGCGCGAAGCCGCACAAGCGAAGCTCCAGCTGCAATTGAGCCGCCTGGACCTGCTGCACAGGATCACTCGCGCGATCGGCGAGCGGCATGATCTGCGCAGCATCTTCCAAGTCGTGATTCGCAGCCTGGAGACGGATCTGCCAATCGACTTCGGCTGCATTTGCCTGTACGACGATGCTGAGCGCGTGCTGACCGTCACGAGCATTGGCTCGCGCAGCGACGCTGTGACGAAGAAGCTTGCGATGACCGAGCACGAGCGTATTGCCGTCGACAGCAACGGACTGGCGGCATGCATCAAGGGGCAGCTCGTGTACGAGCCGGACATCGCACCGGTGACCGGCGACTTCACACAGCGGTTCGCGAACGCAGGGCTGCGTGCTCTGGTGATCTCGCCGCTCCTCGCGCAGGGCACTGTCTTCGGCGTATTGCTCGCCGCACGCAAGGAAGCGGGGACGTTCTCCAGCAACGAGTGCGAGTTCCTGCGGCAGTTGAGCGATCACGTCGCGCTCGCCACTCACCAGGCGCAGCTCTACGCGACGCTGCAACAGGCATACGACGACCTGCGGCAAAGCCAGCAGACGGTCATGCAGCAGGAGCGCCTGCGTGCACTCGGCCAGATGGCGAGCGGAGTCGCGCACGACATCAACAATGCGGTCGCCCCCATCGCGCTCTACACGGATTCGCTGCTGGAACACGAGAGCGGCCTGAGCGAACGCGCACGCGGCTATCTGAGCATCATTCGTCGTGCGATCGCGGACGTCGGCGAGACCGTGAAGCGCATGCGCGATTTCTATCGGCCGCACGACCGGCAAGACCCGCTGGCGCAGATCGACTTGAATCCGGTCGTGTCGCAAGTGATCGAGCTGACGCGCGTCCGCTGGCGCGACCTGCCGCAGGAGCACGGAATCGCAGTCGCCATGCGCACGGAGCTGCAGCAACCGCTCGCCACCATCCTCGGGCAGGAGAACGAGATCCGCGACGCATTGACGAACCTCATCTTCAACGCGGTCGACGCGATGCCGGACGGCGGCACGCTGACAGTACGAACTCGCAGCTCTGCCGAGACGGTGCAGCTGGAAGTCGCCGACTCGGGTGTCGGCATGGACGAGGAAACGCGGCGCCGCTGCCTGGAGCCTTTCTTCACGACGAAGGGCGAGCGCGGCACGGGTCTCGGGCTCGCGATGGTCTACGGTATGGTGCGGCGACACAGCGCGGAGCTGGAAATCGACAGCACGCTGCATCGGGGTACGACGATGCGGATCACGTTCGCTGCCGCGCACGCGGCAGCGGCGACAGCGCCAGCAGCAGTTGCCAGCGAGACCGCACCGCGTCCGTTGTCGATCCTCATCGTCGACGATGATCCGCTGGTACTCGAGTCGCTACGAGCCACGCTCGGCAGCGATGGTCACAACGTAGCCGCCGCCGACGGTGGACAAGCGGGGGTCGACGCTTTCGCCGAATCGCAGCAACGCGGTGAGAGATTCGACGTCGTGATCACCGACCTCGGCATGCCGCACGTCGATGGGCGACGGGTCGCCGCGGCTATCAAAGCACTATCGCCCACGACGCCTGTGATCCTGCTCACCGGCTGGGGACAACGCCTAGTGGACGACGGCGACATCCCTGCTCACGTCGATCACGTGCTGAACAAGCCACCGAAGCTGCGCGATCTGCGCGCGGCTCTATCCCATGTCATCCCGCAACCGGAGGAACGATGAAGCTGGTACGAACGATTTCGATCGCCGCAGCGCTGGCATTGCTCGCAAGCACGCCCGGCAGCGCACAGACGAGCGCACCCGCCGTGTACATCCACGCCGGCGCCCTGCTCGATCGTCCGGGCCAAGCGCCGCGGGGAGCCTCCACGATCATCGTGCGCGACGGCCGCGTCGAAGCGATTCGCGACGGCCTGGTCGCGCCGGAAGGCGGAGCGCGCCTCGTCGACCTGAGCAAGCAGTTCGTGCTGCCGGGCCTGATCGACATGCACGTGCACATCTTCAACGACGACGACAAGATGCGGGCC
>Ga0075420_100004967_pt1 | contig 11670 bp, 10 predicted proteins | sample SoiMetdeltSBSDD4_FD_75296 | JGI IMG/M metagenome (GOLD analysis project Ga0075420, IMG submission 75296) | Bulk soil microbial communities from a Populus tree surrounding site in Tennessee, USA - Soil MetaG P. deltoides SBSDD4 | ecosystem: Environmental > Terrestrial > Soil > Tree plantation... | reverse complement strand
TTCGGGGCCGTTCGCTTTGCCTAGGCACCGCTCGGCGCGCGATGAATCTGTCACTTCTACATTGCCTGCGAATGTCTCCTGTTGGCACGACTCGGAAGTTCTCGCTATTGCAACAACCTCGGCAGCTTTCTGGGGTTGAGCTGACGTGCATTGAGCGGTGCCGGGAAGGCAGGTCATGACTCATACCTGTCCTGAGCAGCCGCAGCATGCGTGGTTCACCGTCGAATGCCCCGCATAGCAAGCGGACGTCGCAAACTGGGACACTGGCGGCAGCAGAGGCAGTGAGCACAATGTCCGTTTCTCGACACTTTGGGCGCTGATCATGCGGTTGAGGCCCGCTGCTGAGACGTGCGGGCGTGCGGGAAGTGGCAAGCGGCGAGTTGGCCCGGCGCGACCACCTGGAGTGGCGGCTCGTTCTCCGCGCAGTGTGGCTCGGCGCGCGGACAGCGCGTACGGAAGCGGCAGCCCGAGGGCGGCGCTGTCGGCGATGGCAGCTCGGCCACGGCAATGCGGTTACGCGCCACGAGCCGGTCGGGGTCAGGCTCGGGGATGGCCTCGATCAGGAGGCGCGAGTAGGGGTGCGCGGGATGTCTGTAGATCGTCTCGGCGTCGGCGATCTCGCATACTTTGCCGAGATACATGACGGCGACCCGGTCTGAGACCCGCTTCACCACCGCCAGATTGTGACTGATGAACAGCATGGTCAGCCCGAACGTCTCGCGCAGATCCTCGAGGAGATTGAGGATTTGCGCCTGCACCGAGACGTCGAGCGCCGATACCGGCTCGTCGCACACCAGCAGCTCGGGCCGCAGAATGAGCGCCCGCGCGATCGAGATGCGCTGGCACTGGCCGCCGGAGAACTCGTGCGGGCGTCGCTCCAGTGCCTGCGTAGCATCGATGCCGACGCGCTCCAGCATCTCGCAGACGCGGGCACGGCGCTCGTCAGTGCTGCCTTCGCCCTGGATGGCCAGTGGGTCTGCGACGATGTCGAGGATTCGCCGGCGCGGATTGAGGGAGGCGATCGGATCCTGGAAGATCATCTGGAAGCGCCGCCGCTCCCGCTGCAGGGCGCGCCCGTCGAGGGCCGTCAGCTCCGTGTCGCCGAGCCTGACGCGACCGGACGTCGGGCGGGGCAGTTGCATGACGGCGCGCGCCGCCGAGGACTTGCCGCTGCCTGACTCGCCGACGAGACCGAGCGTCTCGCCGCGCGCCAGCTCGAACGAGATGCCCGACACGGCATGCACGACCCGGCCCCGCCCCAGCGCGTACTCGACCACCAGCTCGTCGACCCGCAGCATCGGCGTCCCGTGGGATCCGCCGGACGATTTTTCATCCTGGAGTGGCAGCAGCGCGGGCGGCGTGCTCATGCCCGGACCTCCCCACTGACCGGATGCCAGCATGCGCAGGCATGGCCATCACTCCGGGTGAGTGCTGGCGCTTCCCTCACGCAACGATCGCTGGCTCTCGGGCATCGGGGCTGAAAGCTGCATCCCCGCGGCGCATGGATCAGATCCGGCGGTCGGCCCTCGATCGTTGCGAGGCGGGAGTGGCCGGCATCGTCGAGGCGCGGAATGGAGGCCAGAAGGGCGCGGGTATAGGGCATGCGCGCATTCCTGAACAGCGCCCGCGTCGGCGCCTGCTCGACGATGCGGCCGGCATACATCACGGCAACCTCATCGGTGCGGCCGGCCACTACGCCGAGATCGTGGGTGATGAGGATCATCGCCATGTCGCGCTCGCGCTGCAGGCGCTGGAGGAGATCGAGGATCTCCGCTTGCACCGTCACGTCGAGCGCGGTGGTCGGCTCGTCGGCGATCAGCAACGCGGGCTCGCAGGCGAGCGCGATCGCGATGGCGACGCGCTGGCGCATGCCGCCCGACAGCTGGTGCGGGTACTGGTCGATCCGCACGTCCGGCTGCGGCAGCCCGACGGCAACCAGCAGGTCATGGGAGCGCTGTCGCGCCACGGCCTTCGCGAGGCGGAGGTGGTGCGTCAGCGTCTCGCCGATCTGAGTGCCAATCGTGAGCACCGGATTAAGCGACATCATCGGGTTCTGGAATACGATCGCCATGCGGCGGCCCCGCACGCGGCGCAGGTCCCGCTCCGAGAGGCTGCCAAGCTCGTGTCCGTCGAGCACAATACGTGAGCTGTCACCTATCACTGCGCTCGGCGGCAGCAGCCGCATAATCGAGCGGGCCAGGATCGATTTGCCCGAGCCGGACTCGCCGACGATGCCGAGTGTGCTTCTCCGCTCGAGCCGGAGGGATACGCCGTCGACGGCCTTCAGCAGCCCGCGCGAGGTCACGAACGCCGTGTGCTGATCGATCACCTGAAGCAGCGGCGCGGGCACGAGGCTTTCCATCAGATCGCGCTCTCGCGGACATCGGCGAGGCGCCGGCGGACGGCGTCACCGACGAGATTGAAGCTCAAGACCGTCAGGAACATGACCAGGGTCGGGATCAGCGAGATGTGCGGTGCCTGTTGCAGGTGCTCCCGGCCTTCCGCGATGAGGCCACCCCAACTCGCGGTCGGCGATTTCACGGAGAGGCCGAGGAAACTCAGCGCGCCTTCGGCCACGATCGCGATCGGCACATCGACCAGCATGAAGGCGACGAGTGGCCAGATGATGTTGGGGAAGATCTCCCGGGCGAGGATCCGGGCATCGCTCGCGCCCATGCCGCGGGCTGCGACGACGAACTCGCGCGTTGCGAAGTTGAGCGTGGCAGCCCGCGTGATCCGCGCCGCCGAGGGGATGAACAACAGGCCGAGGGAGACGCACACCATCAGCAGGCTGCCGCCGAAAATGACGGAGAACAGCAACAAGATGACGAGGCCGGGCACAGCGAGCCAAGTATCGATGGCAATTCCGATGATGTCGTCCAGCCAGCCCTTGTAGTAGCCGGCGGAGATCCCGAGCATGAGGCCGGCGGCGATGCCGATAGCCGGTGCCGCAAAGCCGACGGCGAGCGACACCCGCGCGCCGTAGATGATGCGCGAGAGCACGTCCCGGCCGAGCACGTCGGTGCCGAGCCAGTGCTCGGTGCCCGGCGGCGTCTTGATGTTGGCCCAGTCGATGGCGTCGGGGGCGGCGAGTCCAAGGAATGGCGCGAGGGCGGCGAGCAGGATCACCAGAGCCAGCCAGGCGAGCGGCAGCCAGAACAGCATTCCGAGCCGGGTTCGGTTGCGATGGGCCGTACGAGCCGCGGCGTCGTCGCCGGCGTCGGCTTCGCGCCTCGCTTCGGTAAGCACGGCGTTAGCCATGGGCGGCTCCACTCACGCGCACACGCGGGTCGAGAAGACTGTAGGCGATGTCGACCAGGAAATTCACAAGGACGAACGCGATTGCGATGAACGTCACGCAGCCCTGGATCACCACGAAGTCGCGCCCGTAAACGGCGCCGATCAGCAGGCGACCGACGCCGGGAATACCGAAGATCTCCTCGATGATAATCGCCCCGCCGATCAGTCGACCGACCTGGAGGCCGAGCAGCGTCATCATCGAGAACGACGACGGCCGCAGTGCGTGCGCCAGGAGGATGCGCCCGTCACCGAGCCCCTTGGCGCGAGCAAGCGAGATGTAGTCCTCCTGCAGCACGGAGATCATCTCGGCGCGAAGCGTGCGCATCAGGATCGTCCACTCGACGAGGGCGAAGCTCAACGCGGGCAGGATCATCGGTTTCAAGTTCGCCCACAATCCTTTGCTCAAAGGCTCGTAGCCGGTCGCCGGCAACCACTCGAGCTTCAACGCGAAGAGAAAGATCAGCAGGATGGCGAACATGAAGGCCGGCATCGAAACCGACATGAAGGCGAGCGTGCCGATGACCTTGTCCGGTCGCCGGCCGGCCCGGTAGGCGCTGATAATGCCGAGCGGCAAGGCAAGCATCAGCGCCATGGTCTGAGCGATCAGCATCAACTCGAACGACACCGGAAAGCGGGCCATGATGGCCTGCCAAACCGGCTCGCTGCTCTTGAGCGACTTGCCCCAGTCCCCGGTGAGAATGCCCCCGAGCCACTCGAAATAGCGAACCAGCACCGGGCGGTCGAGACCGAGGCTCTTGCGGATCGCGGCCACAGTCTCGGGGGTGGCCTCGGTTCCGGCGATCTCGTAGGCGACATCGCCGGGCAACACGTTCACGAGCAGGAACGTGAACAGCGTCACCGCCAGCAGAACGATGACGAGGCGCTGTGCCCGGCGGACCAGGTACCTCATTGACGCTTTCCGATCGGGTCGAAGGCAACGCGGACGGGCGTCGGCGCCGTCACTGCTCGAGCCATACGCTGGTCACGTCGATGAAGCCCCGCCAGATGTGCGGGAGATTCTTCACCCGCGGGCGTGCGAACGCGTAGTGGCGGCCACCGCCCCGATAGAGGAATAGCGCCTGCTCGTTGACCACCTCCATGATCTTGCACAGGAGCTCATGTTGGCGCTTGCGATCATTGGTCGTGCGCATCTCGTCGGCCATGGCGTCGAGTTCAGGGGAAGAGTAGCCGCCGAGATTGTAGCTGCTCTTCGAGTGAACCAGCGCATAGATCTGCGGACTCAAGTCGAGGCCGTCGGCGACGCGCCAACCCGACATGCTGTAGTTGCGGCTCAGCACGCGCTGCACCAGCGTCACCTGGTCGACGGGCTGGATTTCCAGCTCGATCCCGACCGCTTTGAACATCTGCTGCGGAATCTCGCCGGCCTCGCGGCCGCGCGGTGTCGCCGTCACGATGATGTTCGTCTTCACCGGCTTGCCGTACTCGGCCAGGAGCTGCTTTGCCTTGTTTGGATCGTACTTGCGATACTTGACCTCGCCGCAATTGATCATCGGCCCGAACGGGTGCGTCACGGCTGGCCGAGTCTTCTCCCATGATACGTTGATGATCGCGTCCTGATTGTAGGCATGCGCGAGCGCAGCGCGGACGCGCTGATCCTTCAGGGGCTCGTTGCGGGTGTTGAGGAGCGTGAACTCCATGCCGGCGCCTTCGGCCACGTGCGAGACGATCGACTTCTCCTTGAGGCCCTGGTGGATCGTGGCGCCACGGTCGGTCCAGATGATGTCGACCTGGCCGGAAAGCAGGCTCGCGTAACGCGTCTGCGTGTCGGGAAGGATGCGGAACACGACCTCGTCGAGGTACACGTGGTCCTTGTTCCAGTAGTCGGGATTGCGCTTGACGACGATACGGTCGCCGCTCTGCCAGGACTGGAAGACATACGGACCGGTGCCGACCGGATGCCGCTGCTGCTTGTCGGCGGTGACGTTGGCCTTCGAGGGGATCGGACCAATCATGCCGGTCGAGGCGATGACCGGCAGGAACGGGAGCCAGGCGTGCTCGAGCTCAAACTCGACGGTGTGCTTGTCTATCGCCTTGGCGCCCTTTATAGGCGTGATGAAAGTGCGGCTCGCGGACTTGTTGACGGGATCGAGGATGCGGTTGTAGTGGTGGGCGACATCCTCGGCGGTGAGCTCGTTGGCATCGTGGAACTTGACTCCGGGGCGCAACTTGAAGGTCCAGCTCTTGCCGTCGGCGCTCGCTTTCCACTCGGTCGCGAGCTGCGGTGTGAACTCGCCCTCCTGGTTGGCGGTGATAAGCGACTCCTGCACGGCGCGCAGCGCGATCTCGCCGGAAATGCCGAGCACGCCGCCCTTGACGGCGTCGAAGCCCACCACCTCGGTCTCAAGCGCCACCGTCAGCGTGCCCCCTTTTTTCGGGGCCTGCGCTGCGAGGTAAGTGGGGCCGGTCGCCAGAACCGTCGCCAGGATTAACGCGAGTAAGCGGGCGCGCACGCGCGAGGAATTGCGGTTCATTTGGGTTCCTCCCTGGAAGCTCATGAGCGACAGCCCGTTGCTTCTTCTTCGGTCGGCACCGCCTCTCTAGAATTACTATCCTTGAAAAACGGACCACTGCCAAGTGCGCCGGCTCCCTACGGCTTCGAGGTCATTATCCCATGCTGCCTTTAGAGATCGCTCGCCTCTGTCGACGGCCGCGTTGCTCTGATTGATACGGGAGAGGCTGTGCGCGCGGACCGGGCCCCCATGAGCCAGGAGCGTCCAAATCGGGTTGGGAGGCTTCGCGCTTGCCGCATGCGACAATCGTCACAGGTCGTCGCGATGCTCCTCTCACCGAACCTGATGGGCGGCGGTTCTACGTTCCGCCGCACGACCATCACTCAATGTCCGCTTCGGGATGACGCAACTTTGTGCGGCGCACCGTCGGAGTAGATGCGTTAGGCCGCTTGTGGCACTGACCGCCCGTTCGCTGCACTGCCGCGATTTCGTCCGCTTACACAGTTACTTTCACCATCCCGACGAGCCCGCCGGCATGCCTGCTCATGACCCAGAGGAGACCTCGGCTGTCAGCACGCGTTGCGATGCAGCATCCCTAGGCGCAGCATGCGATGTGAGCCGGATCGTGACCGAAGCGCGGCCGTTCGGTGTAAGCCCTAGGACCCTGCAAAAGGCGCTAAAGCGTTGGAGAGCGTGCCTGCGTCAATTGCCGATTGCCGATTGCCGATGAACATAGGCTATTGCAGCTCCGAGTCTCGGGGTTTTCCCCGTTGACATCGGGCTACAGGGGCATTTAGGCCCATCCTTGGGAGCACTAAGCGAGGGGAGCCTCCAACCTGCTATCGCTCACTCAGAGGCCCCGCGTACCAATCCGCGGTGCCGGCATCCTGCAAAATGCACCGGATGCGAGTTCCAGCTGGCTGTCGCGAGGCTCCGCCTGGCTGTCCTGTAAGGCCGCCTTCAATCGCTTGAGCATCCCCTGGCGGTTGGGGCTGCTCGTCACTCGACGGCCCGCCGCTTGCCGATAGTTATTTGTTTATCGGGGGACCGATGAACACAGCACGCGCGTCGAAATGGCTTAGCGGTCATGTGTCGCCCCTTCCTTGCGCGCTCAGGGGTTGGATGACGCTAGTCGGCGGTGCGATCGCCGTCGGCGTAGTCTACTTTCTAGCCGCCCGGCTCGGGCTCGCCTTGCTCGCGTCCCCTTCGGACGTCGCCGTGTTTTGGCCCGCGGCTGGTGTGGCCGCCGGGATCTTGATCACGCTAGGGCGACGCGCGCTTCCCGCGCTCGTCATCGGCGTCGTGGCCGCCACAGTCGCTGCCAACATGCTGAGCGACAGAAGTTTGCTGACCGCCCTCCTTAAGGGGTTTTGCAATGCCGGTGAACCAGTACTGGCGGCTTGGCTACTCAAGCGCTGGGTCGGTGAACCCTTCTCATTGGGCAGCCTCCGTCGTGTATTAGGCTTCCTTGCGACGGCGACTCTCACCGCAGCAGCCTCCGCCGTTGCAGGTGCGATCATCATGACTTCCCTGCATACGCCAGCTCCTTTCTCAAGTGTATGGCTTGCTTGGTTCCTGTCTGACGGACTTGGAATTGTGATCGTTGCGCCCCTCCTGATTGCCTGCGGAGAACTCCGGTTCAACCTACCGTCGCGAAACGAGTTGGTAGAGGGCGTGGGCGTGCTCGCTCTCTTGGCCTTAACTGCGGTGTACGTCCGGAGCCAATCGAGTGCATCGTGGGTCTCGGTTAACCCAGGAGTTTTCACGCTACCCCTGCTGTTGTGGCTCGCCGCGCGATGCCCACCGATATTTCCGATTGCCGGCGCGTTCGCGATATCTCTCTCTGCCATCTTTGCGGTTACGTTCGGCGCGGGCCGGCTGGGCGATGCAAGCGTACCACTTTTGGCGCGCGTGTACGGAGTGCAAGGCACCGTGGTGATGGTGACAGCTTACACTCTCGTCCTGATCGCGCTTTTCGCTGAGAGGCGCCGGAGTGAAGTCGAGATCAAGCGGAGCGCAGAGCGTCTTCAGTTGGCCATGGATGCGGCCGAACTCGGTGCTTTCAGCGCGAACCTTGCCACGCGCGATTTCAATTGCGATGCGCGTGCCGCGTCAATTCACGGTCACAGCGCATCGCCGACGACGCTCAAGGACTCAAGGCGCTTTGTTCATCGTGACGACCTTGCACGCATCGATGCTGCTCTTGCAGAGGCGAAGCGTGCCAGTGGCATTTGGAACGTAGAATACCGAGTTGTGCATCCACCTGCCCCCTCCCGAATAGGTGAGACGCGTTGGGTCGCAGTCGAGAGCTCCATTGTGCGTGATACCAAGGGGAGTCCGACGGAGCTGATTGGCGTAACCCGCGACATCACAGAGCGAAAACGAGCGGAGGAAGTGCTCAAAGAGAGCGAACGGCGTTTCCGCCTCACCGCCGATGCCGCTCCAGTCATGATCTGGATGAGTGGCATCGATAAGCTGTGCACTTGGTTCAACAAGCCCTGGCTGGACTTCGTCGGCCGCACAATGGAGCGCGAACTCGGCAATGGGTGGTCTGAAAACGTCCATCCCGACGACTTTGACCGTTGCCTGAAGACATATGTCGATGGCTTCGACGCGCGCCAGACCTTTTCGATGGAATACAGGCTGCGCCGGCACGACGGTGAATATCGATGGGTGCTGGATAACGGCATTCCCCTTTGGGAGCCGGCGGGAGAGTTTGCGGGCTATATCGGCTCTTGCATCGACATCACCGAACGCAAGCAAGCTGAGGATCACAAGAGCTTGCTCGTTTCAGAGCTCGATCACCGCGTAAAGAACACGCTGGCGTGCGTCGCCGCCATTGCCGAGCAAACCCGCGCCGCCAGCAACTCGATGGACGAATTCCTAGAAGTGCTCAGGAGACGTATTCAGTCATTGGCGAATGCGCACGCCCTACTGAGCCTCAATCGATGGCAGGGTGTTGACCTTGCGGAACTCGTTCGTGCCGAACTCGCGCCCTGCACGAGGGATGGCAATACGCTCATCGACGGGCCGGATGTCGATGTGACCGCGGATTCAGTGCAGACAGTCGCAATCGTCCTTCATGAGTTAACCACCAACGCTGCGAAGTACGGCGCACTTTCGAATGATAGCGGCCGGATATCGGTTCGCTGGCATTGGCAGCCGAATGGAGACGCACATGATGGCTTGGTCTTTGAGTGGAGTGAGATTGGAGGACCATCCGTCATGGTTCCCTCGACTCCAGGATATGGGACCAGCGTGATCCGCGATCTGATCCCTTACGAGCTCGGCGGAACGGTCGACTATGTCCTCGCTGCCGACGGAGTCCGCTGCAAATTTGAAATACCAGCCAAGTGGCTGCGAAAAAGAAACAACCAGCACGATGCTTTTAATGAAGCGAGCCAACTGCGCGCATCGTCGTGATCAATCAGCGGTGTCATTTAGGCGGATTAGCTTCTCCTAATGGATGGCCTGAGCCGCGCCCAGCGGCCAGTGAGCACAGACTTTGCGGACCGCGACGAGCGGCTTCGATCGCTCGCGGCGGCGAGACGCTGATCCGTTGCGAGGCCGTCACATTTATTGCGTGCGCTCACGACCGCTTATGGCACACATTCCTCGTTCGCGGAATTGCACAAGTCCGTCAGCTATCGGGGGTTGATCTGCCGTGTGTGCACCGGCGTCAGACCGGTAGGTCTTGACCCGATGCTGACTCTCTCGCCGCTTACAAAATCGGGTTCAGCCATTAGCCTGGATCATCTGCCCATTGACGAAATGGCCCAGGCGGTAGCGCTGTCCGTTGCTCCGAACTCTTTGGCGAGCGCCTAGGTCGGGCCCGGGCTGCGTGCTTAGATGTGAGACTTGAGCACGGCCGATGACATCCTTGGACGGCGTTCATGCCCGCGAAGTCGATGATCCTCTCGGCTCACTGAAAGACTAGGGTCGGTCTACTGATCGGCCCCGTCGAGTGGTCCGATCACGAGCAAGCGCGAATGATTGAGCGTCTTGAGCTCTAACGCATCCAGAGCAGCAGCTGCACGGGGCGCCGACCAGGACACGTCATTATCCCAGTATAGGCATCGGAAAGGTTCCCCGAGTAGTCGCACTCGACACCTTCGAGACGTACCTTTGCAGCAATCGATGAGGACAGGTGCGCCACCTTGATCTGCAGCTCACCCGTCTTTTCCAGCGGTCCATCCTGACTGCACCAACCAATATGCTTAGCCTTCATCGGGCCGGTGAACTCGCGGGTGTCGCCTTTGCGGGCAAGCGCTGCCGTCACTTCCCACTCGCCGATGTTGCCCATCACGCCTGTGACGTCAAATGACTGGGGTAACGGTGACTTCATGCTCGAGATGCCTACGGCAATTGCCGGTGGCAAAGCCATGCATGCTCCGAACAGCAGCGCATATCGGTAGCTCGCCATGGTCATTCCCGCGATCTCGCTCGGCAGGGTGGATCGGCGATAGCGGCAGAAGGTGCCGTGGCTTGGTCGCACGTTACTTTGCGACAAAAGCGCGAGCCTCTGCCACCTCGGGCCGGACAGTGTCGGCAGCAGCTGCCAGCTCGACGACCTTTGCGTAGTAGCGCTGTGCAGTAGGCTTATCGCCAGCCTTAGCTGCTGCCCTGGCCCCGCCTACGTAGGTCAGCAACCGGTTGGGCTCCTTCTTGAGGACAGACTGAAACTCAACGAGCGCCTCTTTTTCTTTGCCATGCTCAAGCAGCAGATTGGCATATTGCTCACGGGCAGGTGCGAGCGGACCCGGCGTGACAGGGTGTTTCTCGGTCTTGTCCTCGGCGGCAGCAGCGGCCGCAATCGTTTGCAGCGCCTCCTCCAACTTGCCTTCCGCTTGCAACACCCATGCCGTGACCACCAGGCGCTGAATGTCAACCTGTCCCGACCAATAGGCGTCTTTTCTATCGACCAGCACTTTGTGGAGATCATCCAATTTGGAGACCTCGGCCTTGGCTGCGGCCACGTTGCCCGTCCGCACAGCACCAAGTGCCCTCGCATAGTGGGTCATGGCCACCACGTGCGGTGCCGGATTGGCCTTGATCTCGAGCGCAGCAGCCTCGGCCCATGCGCCGCGCTCTATGGCATAGCGGGCAGGGGATGCCGCCACGGCGAACGGCCCGACGAAGAACGTCTCGGTATACCCCGTTACCGCCTTCATCTGCTCGAGCACCGCCTTGGCCTTCCCATCCTGGCTGAGCTGCAAATGCGCGTACACCAGGTAGTCCATTGCGTGCAGCTGATCGTGGAACTCTTTTGAGTCCTTTGCCACTTCGGCCGACTTGGCATTGGACGCGATCGATTCCGTCCAGTATCCGACACGCGTGAAATACAGACCGCGCGGCGCGTTGGGCCAACCGGCTACGTCCTGGCGACCGATCTGTCGGAGGCGCTGACAGCGCTCGCGAGATCGAATTTCGCCGCCGCCGGCCTGTCGAATGCCCACGCGCGCGTCATGGACGGTGAGGATTTCGAGCTGAACGACCTCCCGTTCGATGCGGTGATATCCCGAGTCGGTCTCATCTACTTTCCCGATCAGCTAGGTGCCATCAAGCGCCAAGCTGCGGCCCTGCGTGTGCGCGGCTACCTGGGCGCGATCGTCTACGCCACGCCTGAGGAGTGCCGCTTCTTCTCGGACCCTGTTAGTGTCATCCGGCGCCGTGCCACCGATTGTGTTGCGCGGATCGGCCGGCCCTTTGTTGGCGGCTTGATTCGGCGCGCGCGCTCGGCCGGATGATGACCGCTTTTGTGAAGGGTTTCGGATGCCGGCCCGTGACGAAGGGTGCGGCACACACCGGGGCCGGTGTCCGAAAGCCTCCAGGGAATGAACCCGCGAGAGGTGAGCAGCGAGGGCGCCGCGGGCACTATGGGGATTTGGCCGCGGCGGCT
>Ga0075420_100004966_pt1 | contig 11674 bp, 12 predicted proteins | sample SoiMetdeltSBSDD4_FD_75296 | JGI IMG/M metagenome (GOLD analysis project Ga0075420, IMG submission 75296) | Bulk soil microbial communities from a Populus tree surrounding site in Tennessee, USA - Soil MetaG P. deltoides SBSDD4 | ecosystem: Environmental > Terrestrial > Soil > Tree plantation... | reverse complement strand
CGCTCGACCGCCGGCGCCAGACGCGCCAGCATCGCGTCGCGGGGCGCGCCGCGAATGCCTTTTCCGGTGCGATCGAGCGCGCGGATGAGCAGTACTTGAGGCCAGCTCTTCGTGAGCGCGATGAGCGGCCTTGCCGCGGACGAGATCGCGTAACCGGCGATGACGATTGGACGCCGTTTCGACGAGCGATCCGAAATGTAGCCGGAGACGATCTTGAGCGCACTGTTCACCGCCTCGGCGACACCTTCGATGATGCCGAGCGACAGCGCGCCTGCGCCAAGCACTCTCGACAGGTATACAGGCAACAGGGGATAAATCATCTCGGTGGCTGCGTCAGTAAACAGGCTCGACCAACCAAGCAGCCAGACAGGGCGCGGGATGCGGGACATCGATTGACCCGTATCGTACGATCGAAGTAGAGAGGATATGCCCACCCTCGAAGAAGTGCTTGCGGCGCGGACGCGTGATGCAGCCCCGGAGCTCGTCGAGTCAATCGACAGGAATCGGCTGCGATGCTACGCGTGCGGACATCGATGTCCGATTCCAGAGGGTGCCCGCGGTGTCTGCAAGGTGAGATACAACGAGCGCGGACGTCTTCGCGTGCCCTGGGGATACGTAGGTGGTGTTCAGTGCGACCCCGTCGAGAAGAAGCCTTTCTTTCATGCTTACCCCGGCGCGCTCGCCTACAGCTTCGGGATGCTTGGCTGCGATTTGCACTGCAGCTACTGCCAAAACTGGGTGACATCGCAGGCGCTGCGCGATCCACAGGCTGTCGCGCCGCCGCAGGACACCACGCCTGAATCGCTCGTCCAGGATGCGCTGCGCCAGGGCGCGCGGATTGTCGTCTCAACGTATAACGAGCCGCTCATCACCGCGGAGTGGGCGGTCGCCGTATTCAAGACAGCGCGCGAGCAGGGACTCGTGACCGGCTTCGTATCCAACGGCAATGGCACCACGCAAGTGCTCGAGTACCTCCGTCCCCACATCGACTTGTACAAGGTGGACCTCAAGAGCTTCGACGACCGGCACTACCGGGACCTGGGAGGCAGGCTCGAGCCGATCCTCGACACAATCCGCTGGCTCGTGCGCAGCGGCGTCTGGGTGGAGATCGTCACGCTGCTCGTGCCCGGCTTCAACGACGATGAGAGCGAGCTGCGCCGCATGACCGCGTTTCTCGCCGACGTCTCGCAGGATCTACCCTGGCACGTCACCGCGTTTCACCAGGACTACCGAATGACAGACGCGCCGAATACCACGGCCGCGATGCTGCTCGGGGCGGCGCAGATCGGACGCGAGGCCGGCTTGCGCTATGTGTATGCGGGCAACCTTCCTGGCGGGGTGGGCGAGCTGGAACACACCCATTGTCACGGTTGTGGCGAACGCCTGATTTCGCGGTACGGCTATCTCATTCAGCAGTACCGGCTCAACCGCGATGGGATGTGTCCGAACTGTTCGACGGCGGTCCCGGGCCGCTGGAGCGCCAGATTCGAAGGCCAACGCACGGCTTTTCCCTTCCTGCCGCACGACCGGACCCGATTCTCAATCGTGTAAGTGCAAGGGTTCTTTTGACTTTTGCCTTTTGACCTTTGCCTTACCGATAATGCTTCCAGTGCTCCTCGACCAGTTCCAGCGTCCGTTGCGGAATCTGCGCCTGTCGGTCACCGACCGCTGCAACCTGCGATGCAGCTACTGCATGCCGGAGCAGGACTATGTGTGGCTTCCCCGCCAGGACATCCTGCAGTTCGAGGAAATCGAGCAACTCGTAGACGTTTTCGCGGATCTGGGGGTGAACAAGGTGCGGCTGACCGGCGGCGAACCGCTCCTGCGCCGCGACCTGTCCGTGCTGGTCGCCGCGCTAGCCTCGCGGCCGCGTATTGCCGACCTCGCCATTACGACCAACGGGATTCTGTTGCGGCAGCACGCCCGCGAGCTGAAGGAGGCGGGGCTGCACCGCGTTACCGTCAGCCTCGATACGTTGCGGCCGGACCGTTTCCGCGCGCTGACGCGATCGGACGAGCTCGATCGCGTGTTCGACGGCATTGCTGCTGCGGCGCCGCTCTTCCCGCAGCTCAAGCTCGACACCGTCGTCATCCGCGGCACGAATGACGACGAACTGGTGGATTTGATCGAGTTCGGCCGGAGGTACAACGCCGAGGTCCGCTTCATCGAATACATGGATGTCGGGGGCGCGACACACTGGTCGATGGATCGCGTCGTAACACGCGACCAGATGATCGCGTTGCTGGAGTCGCACTACGGCCCCATCACCCCCGTCGTCGAAGCGTCATCGGCGCCCGCCGATCGCTACCGCCTGCCGGATGGGACGACGTTCGGCATCATCGCGTCCACGACGCGGCCGTTTTGCGAGGACTGCGATCGGAGCCGACTTACGGCGGATGGCGTGTGGTACCTGTGTCTCTACGCGTCACGCGGTACGGATCTCCGAGCGGCGCTGCGTAGTGGATCATCGGCGAACGAGCTGGGGGAAATGATTCGCTCCGTGTGGACGGCGCGGCGCGACCGTGGCGCCGAGGAGCGGCTCGCAACCCGTGACCGGGCGCCGCTTATTTCGGTCGATACCCTTCGCCGCGACCCGCACCTCGAAATGCACACCCGGGGTGGGTGATCACATCCTGTGCTTTGTCTACCGTATCCAGAAAAGCCGTGACGAGCGTCTTGGAAAATCTTTCCTGCTCAACCTCTATGAGCAGGTGCCGCACAGCCGCATCAGGCGTCAGCGGTGGCCGATACGGGCGCTGCGAGGTAAGCGCGTCGTAGACGTCGACAATTCCCACAATCTGAGCAAGCAGCGGAACCTGGTCGGCTCGCAAGCCGTCGGGATAGCCGCTGCCGTCGAGCCGTTCGTGGTGCGAGCGAATGATTGGCCGCACGTGTCGAAGCGACTGTAGCGGCGCGCACAGCGTCTCCCCAATCTCCGTGTGGCGCTTCATCACCGCGAACTCGGTCGCGGACAGGGGCCCCGCCTTCAGCAGCACGGAATCGGGCACGCCTACTTTGCCGACGTCGTGCAGATATCCGCCGCGATGGAGGGCACTCAGATCGTCGTTGGAGACGCCGAGGACGCGACCGAGGCGCACGGCGTGATGCGCAAGGCGCTCACAATGTCCCCTCGTCGTGGGATCGCGCGCTTCGATCGTCATGGCGAGCGCCATGAAGGCCGCCTCTGCCGAATCAAGCGCGTCAGTGAGCTGCTTCATCCGCAGCAGCGCTGCGACGCGCGCCCGCAGCTCCTGCGGATGAACAGGTTTAGTAAGGAAATCGTCGGCGCCCGCTTCGATGCCCCGGATGCGATCTGGCAGGTCGGACAGTCCCGTGACCAGAACGACGGGTGTCAGGTGCGTAGACGGATCGCGTTTGAGCCGGCGACACACCTCTATCCCGTCAACGCCCGGCATTCCGACGTCGGTCACAATCACGTCGGGGTGATACACGCTGACGGCATCGAGCGCCTCAATGCCGTCCACCGCGCTGATCACCTGGTATCCATCGTTTGTGAGCAGCTTTTCGAACAGTGCGCGAATCGTGTCGGTGTCGTCGGCGACCAGGACACGCGGCTGGCGACGCGCAGGCGCAGAAACGGCAGCAATCATGTGGGCGTCACTTTCGGCCTGGCCGCAGGGCGCCCTGGGGTGCGCCGGTGCAAGCCGTGCCGCTCGAGCAGGCGATACAGCGCCCGTCTGCTCATGCCAAGCAGCCGTGCGGCGCCCGCCTTGTTGCCCCGGACGACCTCGAGCGTACGAACGATGTGCTCCCGTTCGACTTCGAGAAGCGGCGCGGGGATGGTGGGTGTGAACGAGGCCGCCGACCGCACATCTGCGACGGGTCCGCCCAGGCTCTCGCGGAGGGCATCGACGGCGGCCTCGACAGTTTCGTAACCGGTAGTCAGAACAGCTTCACACTGAGGGCTGACGCTGCGCAGCGCGCGCAGGACCTCCAGGCAGCTCACGTTGGTGCCGACGAGCGACAGCACCACGCGGTCGTCGTCTACCACGAAGATGTGGGGGCGCTCGCCCTGCATTTCGGAATTTGAGCCCACTGGGAGCCGGCTGATTAGAGCAAGAGTGTCACCAACCTCGCACACACCACCGTGCGCTCTGTTTGCTGTTTCTCAAAGCGTTGAAATACGGTGGGTTACATCCGCGCAGTCTGGGCGAAAGAGTGGGCGGCCCCGATACGGGTCGCGTCGCCCGCGCACAGTTATGTGCGAAGACGGCACATCTACGAACAATCTTGGTGGCTACTGGACTCTTGACCAGATGTCCTGAAGGCGCCGATCGCGGCCGCATGCGTACCGGTAAAAGCGGTACTGCGCTGAGTTCTTCTTGTAATAGTCCTGGTGGTAGGTCTCCGCGGGATAGAAGGCGCCGGCTGGCGAGATGGCGACCACGATCTTCTCCGAAAAGAGCTTCTGCATCCGCGCCTTCGATGTCTCGGCTGCGGCACGCTGTGCATCGGTGTGAAAGAAAATCTCGGGCCGATACTGATTACCCACATCGCAGAATTGCCGGTTGGCGACGAACGGGTCGACGTTGTGCCAGAAATGGTCCAACAGCACCTCGTAGGTCACAATCGACGGATCGAAAACGACGCGGACCGCCTCGGCGTGCCCGGTGCCGCCGCTCGATACTTGTCGATACGTTGGATTTACAACTGTTCCGCCGGTGTAGCCGGATGTCGTGGATATGACGCCGCGAACCTTATCGAAGTCCGCTTCCGTGCACCAGAAACAGCCCGACGCGAACGTCGCCACCGCTTGGCCCTGCCCCTGTGGCTCGGCCTGCGCCGTTGCAGCGATGGCGGCCGCGGGCGCCGGGTTGATTTCGAGAATGCCGATGAAGCCTCCCCTCAGCCACACGTACCCGGCAGCGAGGGCGAGCGCGGCGACGAGAATCCAGCGCTGTAGGTGCATGGCTCGTTGCCGTCAGGCGTCGGGAATGAATTTCATGGCGATTCCGTTCATGCAGTACCGCTGGCCCGTGGGTTTGGGCCCGTCGGAAAAGACATGACCCAGATGGCCGCCGCAGCCGAGGCAGTACACCTCCGTGCGGATCATGAAAAAGCTTCGATCAATGGAGGTTCCGACGGCGTTCGCGAGCGGCGCCCAAAAGCTGGGCCATCCGGTCCCGCTGTTGTACTTCGCGGCCGACGAGAAAAGCGGTTGACCGCAAGCCGCGCACACGAACGTCCCTTGACGAGTTTCGTGGTCCAGCGGGCTGCTGTATGGACGTTCGGTCCCCCCCTGCCGGAGCACGCGGAACTGCTGCGCGGTCAGCGCGGCACGCCACTCCCCTTCCGTCTTGTCCACTCGAAACCCGTGGGCGTTCGCGCGGGAACTTACCGGCTCAGAACGGCCGAGCCATGCTGCTACGGGTGCAAGTCCAAGGATCGCCCCGATGACAGCGAAGAGCTGGCGGCGGCTCTCCATGGATGAAGAGTAACCCGAATTCACCGCCGGAAAAATAGAAGGTGGCCCAGGAAAATCTTCGTTCGTCAACGCAACGAGGGCCCATGTTGTCGCAGCCACGCCCGTGCCCGTTGGTAGTCGGGATACGCCGCGGCGACGAGCTCCCAATATCGGCGCGAATGATCCATACGGCGCAGGTGCATCAGCTCGTGAAGCATCACGTAGTCGCGGATCTCGGGTGGCATCAGCATGAGCCGCCAGTTCAGACAGATGTGGCCGTCGTACCCACAGGAACCCCACCGCGACCGCTGATCGCGGATGCTGATCCGCGAGACGGTAAGCCCGTGATCGCCGGCCAGCTGCAACAGACGCTGCCGCAGCTCCAGCGAGGCGCGGGCGCGCATTACGTTGCGGTCCAGAACGCTCACGCGCGACTGTTCGAGGCGGGTGCGCTGATTCGCGATCCATTCGAGGTGGCGGAGACCGAACTCTGCAGCGTTCCGCCGCGAGCCGCCGCGCGGAATCGTCACGCGCACGCGGCCGTCATTGTCGACGCGCAGGATGTATCGCCGCGCACGGCGGTGTCGCACGAAGTAGAACTGGACAGGTGGTTCGTGCTCGAACGGGAGCCCGAGCTGCACGATGACAGAATAACGTAGGGCGGGCCTTTACGGCCCGCCCACGAGCGGCATCGTGACCGAAGTCATTCAGATCGATCGACGGCATCCGGATCCTGAGGCTATCTCGAGGGCAGCCGATTGTCTCCGCCGCGGTGGCCTCGTCGCCTTTCCGACGGAGACGGTGTACGGCCTTGGCGCGCACGCGCACGACCGCGACGCGGTGCGGCGACTGTTCGCGGCCAAACAACGGCCGCCGAACGATCCATTGATCGTCCACGTGGCGGGCGTGGATGAGATGAGATCTCTCACATCACACGTCCCGCCGACGGCTGGCGCGCTCGCCGAACGTTTCTGGCCTGGGCCCCTCACGGTTGTCCTAAGTCGCGCCGGTTCTGTTCCCCTCGAAGTCACTGCAGGAATGGACACCGTCGCGGTCAGGGTGCCCGCCCACCCTGTTGCGCAGGCGCTCCTTGCGGCGGCGCGGCTGCCCATTGCTGCGCCCAGCGCCAACCTGTTCTCGCGGCCAAGCCCGACTCGCGCTGCGCACGTGCTCGCCGACCTGGACGGTCGCATCGACATCGTGCTCGATGCCGGCCCGGTCGACATAGGCGTCGAATCCACGGTCGTGGACCTGACGACTGTGCCACCGACCGTGCTTCGGCCCGGCGCAGTCGGAGTCGAGCAGCTACGCGATGTCCTTCCGGACGTACAGCTTCGGACGAAGGCTGTGACGAGCAGGGACACCCCGTTGCCGTCGCCCGGCCTCCTCTCGCAGCACTATGCGCCTCGCACCCCCATGACGCTCTATCCTCGGACCCCATCGGCCGGTTCCGAATCATTTGTCGCGCATGTGCGCGAAGTGCTCACCACAGGCCAGCGCGTCGGCGTGCTGGCGACGACAGAAGACGCAAGGGCGCTCCGGCAGTTGCCGGTCGTCATCGCCGAGCTCGGATCGGAAGCTCAGGCCGAAGCCGTTGCGGCCCGTCTGTATGCGGCACTTCGGGAACTGGATGCCTCGGAAGTTGACGTTATCCTGGCGCAAGACTTTCCAACTGACGTTGGGCTCTGGCGTGCGCTGCGCGATCGCCTTCGCCGAGCGTCGGCACGGCCGTAGCCCTACTGAACCTGCGGCGTTGCTCCCGGGCACACTGCTTGCGACAGCTGTGGTATGCCGAAGACGACGATTGCGACAGCTACGCCATTGCGCACCGAGCTCGACAGGCTGGCCGGATTCCCGCCGACGACCTGGCCTGTGTTGAGCCTGTATCTGGACATGCGGCCCGACCAGAGCGGCCGACGGAACCACGACATCTTTCTTCGCAAGGTGTTCCCGGAGCGCAGTCGCACGCTGCACGGAGACACACGAAAGAGCTTCGATCGCGACGTCCAACGGATTCATGCGTATTTGGAGAGCGAGGTGGCGCCTTCGGTCCGCGGGCTGGCATTGTTTGCCTGCTCCGGCGCAGATGGCTTCTTCCAGCCATTTCAACTTGCCGCCGCGTTCGACGACTATTCGCTGTTTACCGGGCCTCTTCCACACCTCTATCCGCTGGCGCGCGCAACTGACCAGTACCCAGCGTACGCGGCGCTGCTCGTCGATACGAATTCGGCTCGGCTGTTCGTGTTTCGCCTCGGACGCCGAGATGCACACGAGCAGGTGACGAACGTCAAGACACGGCGGGGCTCGTTCGGCGGGTCGTCTCAGGCGCGATATCAGCGCCACTGCGAAAACTTTTACCTGCTTCACATGAAGGAAGTCGTCGCCACCCTCGATCGCGTCGTCCGCGCCGAATCACTCGACCACATCGTCGTCGCGGTTGACGAGACGGCGCGTCCGTTTCTGATGGACCAGCTTCCGAAGCATCTCGCGGAAAGAGTGATTCGGGTACTGCACCTTCCTGTGTCCACGCCCGAACACGACGTCCTCGCCGAGACGCTCGATGTGATGCGGCAGCACGACGCGAAGACGGACGCTGAGCGTGTGCAAACGATGATCGATGCGTCCGCGGCCGAGGGACGTGCCGTTGTCGGCGCGGACGCGACCCTCTACGCTCTCACGGCGGGGCAGGTCGAGGAGCTGATCATCGGCGCTCGCCCGGACGTTCTCAGCGTCCCAAGGAGTCTCTCCTCGGATTCGACTGGGTTTGCGGTTGACAGCACGGCGCCGCAAGCTGATGCCAAGCGACTCGAGCTCGCCGGCGAGCTGGTGGCGCGCGCGCAGCAGAATGCAGCGAGGATCCGGTTCATTGAAGATTCGACACTGTTGGAAACGGTGGGAGGCGTAGGCGCGATTCTACGCTTCCGCGCCTAGGTGTCACCTCTGTCCCGTGATTTCACATCCGCCTTTAGCCGGACCTTCACGAACCGCGCCGACGATCGTCCGTTTGAGCGTCGCGCCGGACCGGCAGTCGTCCGTCGTCGAGGCGGGCGCGAAGAATGAGCGTGAGCACAGCTCCGTAACTGCGGATTCCCTCTTCGACGCGATTGGCTTTCAGATACTGGTCGTATATGCGCCATCCAGCGTCGCGCAGCCAGGGTTGCTCGCTTCGGCGAATGCGCTCGACGACGGCGTTGAGGTCACGCCTGGGGCCGTCTCTGAGCGTTTTGGCGATGGCCGCACGGTCCGACTCATCGACCTCGCTGCTCACTTGCCAATAGAGCGCTGCCCATCCGCTGTACTGCGCGGCAGCATCCGCACGCAGGCACGTCAGCCAGCCAACGAAGCTCGCTTCCGACTCGTCCGCGTAGCCGGCGAGGTGTGCCCATTCGTGCGCGGCGACGAACGGGCGCTCGAACGGCAGCAAGTCGGGATTGACCAGCACTTCGAGACCGAAGGGATTAATCATGCCGTCCACGCTCGTCCATCGAAAATACGGGCCGAACAGCGAGCGTTTCAGCCGTCCGGGTTCGGCGGGTGGTGCGTCGCTCAGCGCATGCTGTATTTCACCGAAGCCACGCTGGAGAGAGGCATCAGCCAGTGGTTGCTCCTGCCATCCCTGCCGATGGGCCTCGTCATAGAGGGCGTTAAGTCGCGCCGCGGCGGTCATCCCGAGCTTCAGCACTGCGTCGCGGGTCGGCGATTCCGGCGCCACTGATAGCCGCTGCTCCATGGGCATGCGCCGGTAGTTGAAACCCCACAGACCGAGAAACGCCAGATAGACAGCCGCTGCCGCCACGCAGAGGCGGCCTAGCGCGGAGAGGACTGGTCGCACGTTGTGTGCGCGCCGGGCCGTTTGTACGGAGCGGACCGCAATCGCGACCACGACGATTAGAGCAAAGAGGCTCAACGCGTCGAGCAACGCGACGGGAACAATGTTTGACACCGGTGTGATCGTGCGTTGGATTGCCGGATATGTGCTCGTGGAGAACCAGTCCTCAACGGTTCCGGGAGCAATTGGCGCAAATGCAGCGGCGATTGCGATCGCAACAACAGCGGTCCCAATAGCCGGGCGCGCGGAGATCACGCAGTCAGCTTACAAAGGTCAGGGGGAAGGGGGAAGGGGGCGACCCTGTTTTTCGAGCCACCGTTCCAGCCGATCGGTGCAGTCGCAGTCGCAGCACGCCCAGGGCTCTTCGCCGCTGAGGTCACGACACCGGCTGCGTGCGTGGGCGTCCTTCACCTGCAGGAGCTCGAAGTACTCCTCCCAGTACGCGCGCTCTTCAGCCAGAGGCGTGGAACAGAAACATACTTCCACCCATTTGACGCGGCCATCCCCGAGCTCCCGCGCTTGCGCCATGTTGCGCAGGTATTCGTCGCCGGCGACCGACCCTGCTCCAAGTGAGCCATCGTCAATGGCTCGCTGCAGCGGCGCCCGACGCCCGGGCTTGACGCGCGCGGTGACGAGATATCGCATGTGCTATGAGTTGCCCGGTTCCAGTGCGGCCAGCCGTGCGCGGCCGCATTCGAGCATGATGTCCAGGTAACGGCCGAATCGCTCCGGGCCATACAGGAATGGATGTGGGCCGGTCGGATACTGCCGCCCGAGAGCCTCCATCGCCGGAAGCTTGTTCACGAGGATGTCGGGGTGCGAGCCGAGCGCGGTTTCCGCGTTCTGCTTCTTCGCGAGGTCATTGAACACGTGCTCGAACGCTGCGAGGGACATGCGCGTCGGCATCTGGGTCCCGCTCAGAAGGAGTGCGGTGTGGGTACGGCCCTGGTGCTTCACGGGTACGAGTATCCCGATGGTGCCGGGCGTATGGCCGGGGGTGAGCACCAGTGTCACAGTGGTGTCGCCGAGTGTGAGCTTCTGGCCGTCGGTGACGTCCATGTCGCGCTTCATGACAGGCCGGTCGGGCCGCTGCCCTGCGACGACGGTGTCCCAGTCGGGTGCGCCCATCAGGATCCGCGGTTTGTAGGTGTTCTGAATGTAGAGGCCGCCGCCAGTGTGGTCGTTGTGTCCGTGGCCGATGATCAGATATTTGATCTGGGCGGGATCGAGCCCTACCTTTTTCAATCCACCCACCAGCACGTCCCGACCCTCGTCGGCGTTGTTAAGCGCATCGAAGAGGATGATCCCGCCGCTCGTTGGAATGGCCCACGCGCCGACGTCGCTGAAACCGATGTAGTACAAGTTCTCGAACATGCGAATCGGCTCGAGCAGTCGATCTGGTTCGGGCGCAAGGCCCGCCGCCTGTCTCGCCAGCGCCGGGCGCTGAGGTCCCGTCGGTGTGCAGAACGCCTTTGCGTCGGCGACGAGATCGCTGCCCGCAATCTTCATCGCAGTCGCGATGTGCTGCTGGGTCTGCTTGGAAGACGCGAACTGCTGCGCCGTCGGAAACTGATCGCCCTGCGCGCCGCGTCCGCGACCGCCGCCACCCTGGCCACCTTGCGCCCGCACCAGGCCCACCGCGCACGTCACCACCATGAGTCCGATCAGCACGTTCTTCGACATGACGGTCCTCTCCCGGAGCGTTCTTTCCCGGTGGCTCATCATATACGATAACCGGCGGCCTTCTGGGAGCGCGGAGTTCCTCATCGGCGCGAGCGCGGAACGGAGTGACGAATGAAAATCGGATCGATCTCTGCCTCTCTCCATCGACATGAAATCGACCTGCCGAACATCGGCAAGTCGATTGAAAGCCGGATGTTCGTCTTCGTTGAGGTCGAGACCGATGATGGATTGAAGGGTTTCGGGATCACCGGATCGATCCTGCCGTGGGCGGTGATTGCGTGCATCGAGCATCACCTGGCGCCGGCGCTGAAGGGGCGCGACGTCATTCACACCGAGGAGATCCACTCGCACGTCTGGCGGAAGCTGAACAGCCGCACATATACCGGTGTGATTTCCAATGCGCTGTCGGCCATCGACGTCGCGCTGTGGGATATCCGCGGCAAGAAGGAAAATCGCTCGATCTATGAGCTGGTCGGCGGCTACCGCAACTGGGCGCCCACGTACGCGACCTTCGGTTATCCGTTCTTCGATGAGAAGCAACTCGCTGAGTACGGCCGGAAGTTCGTCGCAGACGGTCACAAGATGCTCAAGATGGTTGTCGGTGGCGAGCCTACCCGCACGTGGAAAGACGATGTGAGAAGGGTGCGGGCAGCACGCGAGGCGATTGGGCCCGACATCGACCTGATGATCGATGCCAACTGCTGGTTCAACCCGCACGATGCGCGGATGCTTGCCCG
>Ga0075420_100004963_pt1 | contig 11675 bp, 8 predicted proteins | sample SoiMetdeltSBSDD4_FD_75296 | JGI IMG/M metagenome (GOLD analysis project Ga0075420, IMG submission 75296) | Bulk soil microbial communities from a Populus tree surrounding site in Tennessee, USA - Soil MetaG P. deltoides SBSDD4 | ecosystem: Environmental > Terrestrial > Soil > Tree plantation... | reverse complement strand
AGGGTGTACCACCACCCGCGGAGCGGCGGCAGCCGCGTGGACCCCGTGACGTCGCGCAGCCGCGTTCCATCGTTCCGATAGAAACGGAGCGGCATCCACTCGCCCGCCGTGACGAGATCCAGCCGGCCGTCGCCGTCGAAATCGATCCACACGGCATCGGTGATCATCCCGCCAGGGCTCACGAGCTCTGGCGCGACGGCCGCGGTCACGTCCGTGAATCGGCCCCCATCGTTCCGGAGGAGGTAGCTCCTCGTGGGCGACGGATAGCTGCGCGGCGTGAGCCGACCTCCAACGAACAGGTCCGGCTTGCCATCGCCCGTGAAATCGCCAACGCGAACCGCCGCCGTGCTCGTGAGCATCGCCGGAAGCGCCGCCGTGTCTCGCGTGAACTTGCCAGCACCACGATTGATGTAGAGCCGGTCCTGCAGCACCGGCGAGCTCGGTGCGAACTGGTAGCCGCCGCTCGCGACATAGAGGTCGAGGAGCCCGTCACCGTTAGCGTCGAAGAACGCGGCTCCCCAGTCTTCGTACGCGCTATCCGCGGCCGAGACGACGACCGAAGGAGCGAAGCCACCATCTTTTCGCTGGACGAACAGTTGGCCGGGGACGCCCGAGCCGCCGCCGACAAAAACGTCATCGAGGCTATCGCCAGTAACGTCGCCCACCGCGAGCGACGGACCCTGCCGGGAGATCATGTAAGGGAGGAGCGGTTGCACGCTGTAATCCATCACCGTGCTCGCTCGTTGTGCGTACGCGAGCCCCTTTCCGGGTTCCAGCGCCGCGAACAGCCGGCTTTTGGGGTCAGACCTCAGCGAGGATTTCACTGGGGTCTGACCCCAACGCTTCCCGGTCGCATCCGCCTGCTTCACCACCATCAGCCGATCGACGTCGAGATTCGTGAGCAGCTGATAGCGCCCGTCGGGCCAGATCACCTCGAGGCTGTCCACGCGCTGGGCCTGCCCGAGCCCGAAATGGACGCGATCGTCCATCGTCGACATGTAACCGCGGTACGGCGTGTGGTGGATGTACTGCTTGCGTCCGGCCGCAGTGAGAATCAGCTCCGAGCCGACACCCCGTCCGTGCGGCGTCTCGCTCTGGAGCCTGATCTGCAGCCAGTGATTGCCGCCGTCGTTAGGCTGCGGACCCACGTTCTCGTAAATGAACGCCGGGGCGTCGATGTTGCTCACGACGAGATCGAGCCGGCCGTCGTTGTTCAGGTCCGCGTACGCCGCCCCGTACGAAAAACTCGGCCGAGCGAGCCCCCAGGTTCTGGTCTTGTCAGTGAACGTCAGGTCACCGGCATTTCGGAAGACGTAGTTGGACTCCGCGTACGTGGGCAGCCTGGCCAGGAGATCCAGTCGTGCGCGCCGAGACGCTGCCCCGGTGCCGCCTCGGCGCGCGTTGAACATGGCGGTCTGGTAGTCCAGATCGTTGACCGCCTTCGGGTAGCCGTTGCCGATGAACACATCCTTGAGCCCATCGTTGTCGAAGTCGGCGAAGAGCGCGGCCCAGCTCCACTCCGTGTGGGCGACACCGGCCATCCCGGCAACTTCGCTGAAGACGACGTCGCCGCCGGGCGTGACGCCGTTGTTCAGTTGCAGCGAGTTGACGGAGTAGTCGTCGCGAAACCCCTGGGCGCGCGATTCCATGATTCGCTGATGCGTCATGAATCCGGTCGTGCGCTTCCGCCCCGGGAGCGCTTTGGGGCTCATGTCCACCTGCAGGATGTCGGGCCATCCGTCGTTGTTGAAGTCGGCGATGTCCACACCCATGCCGGCGTAGCTCGCGTGCTTGAGCCACTGCCCGGCCTTGTTCGTGAACGTGCCATCCCCGTTGTTGACGTACAGGACGTCGTTCGGCGTCCCGTCGTTCGACACGTAGATGTCGGGCCAACCGTCGGCGTTCAGGTCGCTGACGACCACGCCGAGCCCGAATCCGGGATCGCGCAGGATGCCGGCTTCGCGCGACACGTTCGTGAACGGCCCCCCGTTGCAGCCGTTGCGATAGAGGTAGTTGTAGCTGCCCGGCGTCTCGCCGCGGACGCCTAACGGATGCCGGATGACCTCGCCGCGCGAGAAATCGGCCGGCGAGTTATTGAGCAGGAAGAGGTCGAGGCATCCGTCCCGGTCGTAGTCCAGGAAGACCGCATGGGTCGTGAAGCTGGTGTCGGCGATCCCGTATCGCGCCGCCGCTTCGGTGAACGTGCGGTCGCCGTTGTTGATGAACAACGCGTTCGCGCGCTCGGCCGCTTTCGACCATTCCGGGCCGGACACGGAGACGTAGATGTCGAGGAACCCGTCGCCGTTGATGTCCGCCATCGTCGCGCCGGTCGCCCACGAGCGCGTCCCGACCCCGGCTCGTTCGGTGATGTCCTCGAACCGCATGTTCCCTTTGTTCAGGTACAGGCGGCTCGAGACGATGTTGCCGGAGAAGAAGAGATCCGGCAGCCCGTCGTTGTCGATGTCCCCGACGGCTACGCCCGCACCGTTGTAGACGTAGACGTCGTTCTGGACGTTCAGCGAGTCATCGGTCGTGACGGTATTGGCGAACGTGACCCCAGTCTTCCCGGGGTCGAGGAGCTTGAAGACGGGGCGCTCCCCCGTTTCGGTGTTGCACCCGCCCGCGGAGCCAAGCGCGGTCAGAAACGCAATGAGATGCGAACGACGCATGACCTCGCCCCGCGAGAGTTGATCGAGCGGTACCCCCGCCCCTGGTGCGTATGTTCTGCGAGTCCCTCGGCGGTGATGAAGTTCTGGGCTGAGCGATAGAAGTCAACGAACGGCCATCTCGCCCGTGGTGCGGACCAGCGCCCGCCTCATGACGGAAGCGAGGAGCGCGTACGCGACCGTCCAGGCTGCGCGCACCTCGGCCGTGAAGCCGTCGCCTAACGCATCCGAGATGGCCTCGAGCAGCGCCTCTCCGACACTGTCGAAGTGGCGGTCCTCGACGCCGTAGTGGGCGTGGCGCTTCCCGAGCGCCGCCACCGCCGGCAGAAGGCGGTCCACGTCGTTCAGCGCGTTTACGACGACCGCGAGCGTTTGGGAGAGCTTCTTTCGCTGCGCGGCCATGTCCACGCCGGTGAACAGCCGCGCCGCACTGGGGTCGATCACGAAGAGGTGCTCATAGAAGCGGTTCGTCAACGCATCGGCCCGCTCGGCAATGGCAGGCCAGGAGGTGCGAACGAGAAGTATCTGATCGGGGGTCATGGGAGGCTCATCGAGGAGGAGAAGGACTCGCGTGGTCTTGCTTGCGGCACAATGATGGGGTAGCGGCCTCACGAGTAGATCACGAGGCGCAAGTTGTTGCCCCGTAAGGACCTTAGTGGTGTCGACCGGCTCCAGTCCGTCGCGCCCGAGCGCACTGGCGAGTGCCAAGTGATATCGGCGTGATACCGACGACGAGCGTTCACGCGTCCCAAGAGCCTCGATTCCATTCGGCCCCGACTCCGTTGCCTAGCCTCCTCACCCTCCCTAGCTTAGGCCCACCCCCCACCACCCCTGGCCGGCCGCCAGTGATTCGCATCCATACCCTGGGGTGCCTCTCCGTGCGCGGCGACAACGGGACCCCGCTCGCGGGGGCCGCCGCTCAGCCAAGGCGCATGGCCATTCTGGCGCTCCTCGCGCGCGCCGGCGAACGCGGGATGTCGCGCGAAAAGGTGCTCGCGCTCATCTGGCCCGATGCCGACGGCGAGCGAGGGTCGCGCACGCTTGCGCAGGCACTCTACGCGCTCAGAAAGGACCTCGTCGCGGACGACGCGATCGTTGGATCGAAAGAGCTGCGGTTCGACCCAGCCCTGGTTACCAGCGACGTCAGCGAGTTCGCCTCGGCCGTCGCGCGCGGAGATGACGCGCGCGCGGTGGCGGCCTATGACGGGCCGTTCCTCGATGGATTCCACATCGCCGGCGCCGAAGAATTCTCGCGGTGGGTGGAGCGGGAGCGGATGACGCTGGCGCAGGAACACGCGCGCGCCCTGGAATCGCTGGCGCGACGGGCACTCGCGGATGGGGATCCCGCAGGTTCCGTCGACTGGTGGAAAAGGCTGGCCGGGCTCGAGCCGCTCAATGCGCGTGTGACCGTCGGGTTAATGGAAGCGTTTGCCGCCGCCGGCGACCGGGCGGCAGCCATCAAGCAGGCCCGTATCTATGAGCTGCTGGTCGAGCAGGAGCTCGATCTTCCTCCGGACAAGGAGGTCCGTGCGCTGGCGGATCGGCTGCGCCATACTCCGAATGAGCCGCAACGGGCGATGGCGGCGGCAGCTGGCCGGAGTGCGTCAGCGGCTACGGCGGCAGCTTCGATCGCCACGGCGTCGGCCTCGCCCGTCGCCACGATGTCGGCACCGTCCGTGTTGGTCATCGCACGAGACGAATCGCGGCTGGGCAACGGCGTCGTAGCCCCGCCCGAGCTTGCCAACGAGGCCGAGGCGACGGGTATCCCCGTCGTCGTGCCGGCTGCGTCTCCGGTCCGCGCGGCGCCGGTGGGGACTCGAGCCCGGTTGCGTTCCCCCTTCTGGAGCCTGGCAGCGGTGGTTGGTAGCGTCGTCGCCGTCTGGCTCGCTGGAACGCGAACCCCGCTAGGACGTCTCATCGGCGCGTCACCTAACGAGTCTACGGCGGTCGTTGCGATCGGGCGCATCGTCAGCTACGGCGACTCCGCTACGGCCACGCTGGCCGGGCCCGTCGCGGACCTGTTGGCGACCAGCCTCGCTCGCTCGCCGGGACTCCGGGTCGTCAGCGCGGGGCGGATGCTGGATCTGATGCGGCGCACGCGAACGCCTGACGACACGAGCGCGGCGGGCTTCGTCACGGCGGCGCGCGAGGCGGGGGCCACCGAGATGATCGACGGCACGCTCTACGCCCGTCCCGGAGGCACACTTCGCCTCGATCTCCGTCGTGTCGATCTCGCGACGGGCTCGATCGACGATGTGTACTCGATCGAGGGCTCCGACGTCTTCACGCTCGTCGACAGCGGGACCGCGCGCCTCATGGCGGCACACGGAAGCCCCAGGCCGTTGGGGTCCATCGCTGGGCTCACCACTCGCTCGGTCGCGGCGTACAGCCTCTACGTCGAAGGCCTGAAGACGCTGGCGGACGGCGATGTCGTGGCCGCCGAGCGATTGTTCGGCGCGGCGCTGCGAGAGGATTCGACGTTCGCCATGGCCGCGTACTATTACGGCCGCTCAGCGACCCTGCGCGTCCCGATGGTGTACCGGCTGACCCACGCGTTACGACTCTCGGCGAACGCGACGGAGCGTGAGCGCTTGATGATTCGGGCAGGGTGGGCAGTGCTCGTGTTTGCACCCGAGCTGGGCGCGGTCGCCGACTCGCTCGTGACCCGGTATCCACAGGAAACCGAGGGGCACCTCTACGCTGGCTACGCTCGGATGCAGGACGGCGAGTTCATCGCGGCGATCCCGCACTTTCGGCGTGTCGTCGAGATGGATTCGCTCTCGTTCACGCGCTCGGACAGCGCCGCCGCATGCGACGCGTGTACGGCGATGTTCCAGATCGTGACTGCCTACGAGGTTGCCGACTCACTCGCCGCGGCCGAGCGCGAAGCGCGACGATGGACACGCCTTCAGCCGAAGACCGCGGCACCGTGGACGGCGCTCTGGGACGTGCTCGAGCGCGCAGGGAAGTTCGCCGAGGCGGCAGCGTTGACAGAGCAACTCTCATCGATCGACCAAGACCCCGTGGCAGCCCTGACGAGGGCATCCACGCATGCGCTCCGGACGGGAGACCTAACGACCGGTGAACGAGTGGTCCGTGCTGCGCTGCAAGCCGCCAACACGCGGGTACGGAACGAAGCGATGTGGCAGCTCATCCTCTCGCTTCGTTATCAAGGGCGAATGACGGACGCCATCGCGGAGGCGCGGCGCTACCGTACATTCGCGCAGCCGCTCGACAGCGGTCCTCCAGGTATCGCGTCCACGGCCGCAGCGCCGCTCGTGGCGTCCCTGTACGAGGCCGGCCGCTACCGCGAGGCTGCGGCGTTGGCCGATTCGATATCGCACTGGGGAGCCCCCGACGACGCGCCGTCCGGATGGGCGCGTGAGCGTGTGTGGCGACTAACACACGCGGCGAGAGCGCTCGCGGCTGCAGGCGACACTGCGGCCGTCGCGGCGCTCGCCGACACGATCACCGTCGTGGGACAACGCAGTGGCCATGTGCGTGATCGTCGCCTCGGTCACTACGCACGCGGGCTGCTGCTGCGTGCGCGGAAGGATCTCGTCGGAGCCGAGGCGGCGTTTCGGGCAGCGATGTTCTCGTGGCCGGCGGGTTATACGGCGACGAACTACGATCTCGCGGTCGTGTTATTGGAGCTCGATCGTCCACGCGAGGCAATCGCAGTCCTGCAGCCGGCGCTGCGGGGGAAGGTGGACGCGTCGAACTTTTACGTCACGCACACCGAGACTCACGCGCTGCTGGCGCAGGCGTGGGACGCTGCAGGCCGCCCCGACAGCGCGGCGGTGCACCATGCGTGGGTCGCGCGCGCATGGGAGAACGGTGACGCCCCATACCGCGAGCGCGCCGCCCTCGCGCGCCGTCACTCGAGTCGATGAGACCCTTGTGGACTGAGTGGGAGGTGTTGATAGCAGGCGGGAAACCCATCCCGCCTGCTATCAACACCTGGCAACCACTCCACTAGACTTTCTTCACCCGTAAGGCCGACCACACATCATCGACGGCCACCATCGCGACGCCCTCATACCCGTACTCGTTGATGATCTTCCGGGCGGTATCGCGGTGCAGCTCCTTTCCCCCCTTCTGGTAAGCCACCCACAGCGTCGCGGCGGGACCCAAACGCCCGGTCGCGGTGGGCAGCATCGCGTCGAGGTGGTGCACGTCCTTCGCGAAGAGCACGACCGTATCGGCGAGACCCGAGCCGCTCGTGGTCACCTTCGCCGGTCCGCCAGCGAACAGCTTCTCGTAGCCTGCGGGCGCGCCAATGAGCGCAACGATCCCGCCCTTGATGAACATCTTCTGCCAGAGTGGCTTCGTGGATGCTGCGGGTGTCGCGGACTTCTTTTCAACCATGAGCTTACCCTCTCGTAGGCTGTCCCACGCGCTTCAGCATACGCGTCCACTCGACAACGTAGCCGACTTTCTCGTAGAGCCGCCGAGCGCGATCGTTACCCTCGAAGACATGCAGCGTGAGCCAGGGGTAGCCTGCCTCCTCGGCCCAGCGCTCCGCCGCGACAAGCAGGGCGCGGCCAATGCCGCGTCCTTCGCCATCAGGTGTCACCGCGATATCGATCACATGTCCGACCTGCAGATCGCTGAAGTAGTCGCGATCGGTCTTGAGCCACACGAATCCGACCGGCGCGCCCGACGCATCTTCGGCGACGAGCATTGCGGAACCGGGCGTGGGGTTCGCCAGCTCGCGCCCCCATTGTTCGGCAACGGCATCGTTCATGACGCGGACGTCCCGCCATGGCGGAGGGCCGAACTCGTGCATCCGCGGTGCGAGCGCGATGATCCACTCCGTGTCGTCGTGCCGCGCAGGTCGAATGCGAATGTCGTCGCCGCTCATGCCTCATTGCCTCGAACGTCATCGAGCGACTGAATTTACTCGGAGCAGCCGGAATGTTCACCGAATCCGCAGAGCTGTACGACGCGATCTATTTCACGTTCAAGGACTATGCGGTCGAGGCAGCGGACATCGCTCGACGCATCCGCGAGGAGCATCCCGAAGCGCGAACCGTCCTCGACGTCGCCTGCGGCACCGGTGAGCACGCTCGGCTCCTCGCGGCCGATCACGGGTTCGCCGTCGACGGCGTGGATCTCAACCGCGAGTTCCTCCGCCTCGCGCGTCTCAAGCATCCCGCCGGCCGGTTCTACGAGGCGGACATGCGCAGCTTCGATCTCCCGGATCGGTACGATGCGGTGATTTGCATGTTCAGCTCGATCGGCTACGTGAGGACGCTGCCGGAGCTCGAACGGGCGCTACGCACTTTCCGCAAGCACGTTGCGCCCGGTGGAATCGTGATCGTCGAGCCGTGGTTTCCGCCGGAAGTCATGACGAGTGGTCAGCATTCGACTCGCGTGGCCGAAGCAAACGGGGTTCGCGTCGAGCGCGTCGGGACGACGGAGATCGAAGGACGCATGTGTTACTTGCGGTTCGACTACACGATCCACGAGGGACATCAAGTGCGTCAGACAACCGAAGTCCACGAGCTCGGGCTCTTCACCCGGGACGAGACCCTCGAGGCGTTCTCGGCGGCCGGGATGACGGCGCGGCACGAGGCGCCGTCTGCCACGAACCGTGGCCTCTACGTCGGGAAACTGCGGGAATTGGGGTCAGACTCGAATTAGCGATTCCAGAAATTGGGGTCAGACACCAATTACCCCAGAACTACTCGGGAACTCTCACTCATCGGGTAATTGGTGTCTGACCCCAATTTCCCGCTAATTCGAGTCTGACCCCAATTTCACCGCCCGGCCCTCCGCATCGACGATCCCCAGCGGCGGGCGCGACCGCCACGCACCGCGCGTGAAATCCGGGAAGTCGACGGACCGACTCCGCTGCGCGATCGACTGCTCGCTCATCATGATCACCGCCGTCCAGGCCGCGCCGTCATAGACGTCGAAGTCCATCGGTGTCCCCTGGCGTAGGCACTGGATCAGCCGGTAGTCCTCGATGTAGTCCATGCCCCCGTGGCCCGCGCCAGCAGCGCGCGCGTCCAACCCCTTCCACAGCGGGTGGTCGTACTGTGTGCGATACGACTGGAAGTCCTCCCACCGATCGTTCGGGCTCTTCCCCTCGAGGTAGATCTTCTGCTCCGGGTACTTCCGCACGAGCCCCTTCGTGCCCTGCAGCAGGATGTTCCGACTGTACGGCCGCGGGGAGTCGGTGTCGTGGGTGATCTGGATCGTCTGCCCGTTCTTCGTCCGGATGAGCGTCGTCACCACATCGCCTAACGCGTATTGCTGCCGGGCTTCCGGGCTCTCGGCGCCGATCTTGGACGCCGCCCAGAGGTTGAGCCCTCGTGACTTCGTCGCCATCGACACGAGGTGATCGAACTGGTTGCCGCGATTGATGTCGAGCCACTGCGCCACCGGGCCGATGCCGTGCGTCGGGTACAGGTCACCGTTGCGCCGGATGGAATGCTTCACGCGCCAGCGGTCGTAGTAGAAGTCCGACAGCTTGTTCTGACGCAGGTCGTGCAGGTACCCGCACTCGGCATGAAGCAGCTCGCCGAAGAGTCCCTGCCGAAGCATGTTGAAGATGGCCATCTCGGGGCGGTCGTAGCAGCAGTTCTCCATCATGATGCAGTGCCGCTTCGTGCGCTTCGCCGTCTCGACCAATTCCCAGCACTCGTCGAGGCTCACGGCCATCGGGACTTCGGTTGCCGCGTGAACGCCCGCACGCATCGCGGCGAGCATCACCGGCGCGTGCCATTCCCAGGGCGTCGCCGTGAAGACGAGGTCGAGCCGCTCCTCGCCGATCATGCGCTCGAAGTCGCGAAGGCCGCGCTCGCCGTACGCCTTGGGCAGCGGGCGTCCAGCATCGGTCACTGCCTTCTGCGATGCGGCGAGATTCTTGGGCGTGACGTCGCAGATGGCGACGATGTCGACGCCATCGATGCCGAGAAAGTTCTCAACGTGACTCGATCCCTGGTGACCGACGCCGACAAAACCGATTCGCACGCGCTCGAGCGGCGGTGCGGCGAAGAGCGTGGAGGTCGCCGCGGTCGCTGGCGTCACTCGGGCTTCGGTCGCGCCGGCGGAAGCGCCCGTGCGACACGCGCCGAGTCCGAGGCCGACGCCCGCGGCGGCGGCGGCTTTCAGGAATTCACGACGATCAGGCTGATCCGTCATTTCCATGTCCTCATTCCACTCTAGGCGGCAGCAGAACGCCAGCGCGAGGTTCGCGTATACGGCGAGCAGCCTGCACCCGTTCCACCCATGCGACTCGCCGTCCGGTGCGATGACGGATATGATCTACACCGCGATCCACACCTGGACTACTGTCGCGTGGCAAATCCCGGGGATCTGGTTCGTGCACTGGTCGGACGTGTAGCTAATACAGCGCTTCGACCAGCAAGCGCGATGACCGTGTCGGACCACCGCGCCCTTTCGCGGGCCGCTGTGCGACGTGGCTGCGGAGCCACAGAGTGAGGGTGGTTCGCGTCGTCGCCGCAGCGGGCATCGCCAACCTCCTCTCCTTCTGTGCACCGGGGCGAGAGTCGAAAGAGAGCGAGCGAAAACCGCGCTGTGAAGTCGGACCGGCGCAGGCCCTCGGACCCCTCGTGAACAGTCCCGCGTTCGACGGAAGTCCCACAGTCTCCGCGGACGAGACGGAGCTGTTCTTCACGTCTGAACGCAAAGGCAACCGGGACCTGTTTGTTTCGACCCGAGCGAGCAAGAAGGCCGCGTGGAGCGAGCCGGTGAACCTCGGTGCGCCCATCGACGATCCAAATGCTGGCGACTTCTCGCTGCGGCTCTCCGCCGACGGAAAGGCGCTGTACTTCGCCTCGACCCGCCCCGGGGGTTTTGGCAAAGCTGATATGTACGTTGCGACACGTGCATCGACGAAGCACCCATGGGGGCCCGCCATGAACCTGGGCCCGCAACTTAACACCGATGCCTTCGAGGCGTTCCCAACACCGAGCGCGGATGGGGCGACGCTGTACTTCAACCGATCGACGAGCTTCGATAGTCGGGACTCAGACATTTGGATGACCACGCGCGCGGGGTCGGGAGACCAGTGGTCCGTGCCGCAGCGAGTACCGAGTGGAATCAACTCGGAAACCGCCGAGTTCTCGCCGTCAATATCCACGGATGGAAGCACTCTTTTCTTCGCATCGGAGCGCGCCGGCGCGGTCGAAGTGTGGGTGTCGATGCGCGAGCATGGCGGTCAGCAATGGGGCACACCAGAGAGGCTCGCAGCTGACGTCAATATCCCCGGGGCTATGACACTGGCCCCGTTCATCTCGAGCGATCGACGATCCGTCTACTTCATGTCGGCGCGGGCCGACACCGCTGCGCCAGGTGCGTGTTCACCAAAAACGTGCTTCGACCGTGTTGATCTCTATGTGGCACGGGTGAACTGCCAGTGAAGGGGTTGCGCGCCTCCGGGTGCCTGGAATGCTCTCGCCGGCCGGTTGCCTAACGCGCGACAAGTCATCGGCGATGGAGCCATCGATGTCTGAGCACTCCATTGCGCACACTTCACGCGCCCTCGTGCCCGGCGCGCGCGCCTCATTCATTCCGAATCTGACGGCAACGGCGCGGGGGCATACGCCCCCGCGCCGTTGCCGAGTCTCTCTGGCTCGGTGTTGTGCAACCGGTCAGACGCCGGCGGTCTCCAACTGCTTCGCCCCGTCCAACTTGTTTGGCAACTCCTTGCGGGGCTCGACACTGCCGAGGGCCTGCGGTGCGCGACTGCGCGCGTCGACGCCGGCTTGGACGCGGATTCGCTTCGGCTGCGGCATCGCCGCCTTCGGGATGCGGACCTCGAGCATGCCGTCCGTGACGTCGGCCTCGATCTTGTCCCCATCGACGCCTTGCGGTAGCTGGAACTGGCGTGTGAACGATCCGTAGCTGCGCTCGACGAGGTGATACCGGGCTTCCTCGCCCTCCTTCTGCTCCTCGGTCTTGTCACCGTGGATCGTCAGGATGCCGTCATCCGCGGTCACTTCGAGGTTCTCGAGCTTGACGCCCGGAAGCTCGACC
>Ga0075420_100004961_pt1 | contig 11677 bp, 9 predicted proteins | sample SoiMetdeltSBSDD4_FD_75296 | JGI IMG/M metagenome (GOLD analysis project Ga0075420, IMG submission 75296) | Bulk soil microbial communities from a Populus tree surrounding site in Tennessee, USA - Soil MetaG P. deltoides SBSDD4 | ecosystem: Environmental > Terrestrial > Soil > Tree plantation... | reverse complement strand
CGTCTAAACGTTCATTTCCGCAAAACCTCTGCGCGATACCGGACAACACACCTCTCCTGCCCAAGTCATCGGTTCTCGAGACTGATTGGGACGAAACGCCATTTCACAGTGATGGATTACGACTCAGCTGAGACGGACCGCTGGTATCGACGAATAGAGAGACTGCCGGGGCGCTAACTCGTGAGAGGCGCGCAGGATGCAGTTGAGAAACTCGCGAAATTTCAGCAGACGAAACCCATGGTTGATACGTCTAACGATAAGCACGGGCTCGGCATACGGTCGTCGATCCATGTGCGGGCGTTCCCTTACATCTGATGAAGCCACCTCCCGATCGTCGACTCGACCCGTACGGCACTGGCACCGACGTACCCGTGACGGCTCCGCTCCGTTACGGCCTGCGCTGGTGGGTAGTCGTCGTGGCGGCCACTTTCCTCGCGTTCGGATCGACGTTGCTGGCGTGGCAGTTCTCGCTCGCGATCGGTCGCGTCAACACAGACTGGCGTACGCTGCTCGTCCTGAACAGCGCGTACTGGTATCTGTGGGCGGCCTTCACGCCCGTGATCGTCTGGCTGTCGCAGCACTACCGCTTCGAGCGGCAGGGTCTCTTCCGCGCGATCCTGGTGCACATCCCGTCCGTCGCGATCTTTTCGTTCGGGCATATCGCCGTGATGGGTGGCGTCCAGTGGTGGATCGCCGCCGCGCGCGGCCAGGCCTTCCCATGGTGGGAAGAGGTTCAGAACACGGCCCTGCAGTATTTTGACTGGGAGATGATGACCTACTGGGCCATCGTCGGCCTGAGTCATGCCGTCCTCTATTACCGCGAATCGCGAGACCGCGCGGTACGCTCATCGCAGCTCGAGACGAAGCTCGTCGAGGCCCAGCTCAAGGCGCTCCAGCAGCAGCTCCACCCACACTTCCTGTTCAACACGCTGCATGCGATCTCTGCGCTGATGCATCGCGACGTGGATGCGGCGGATCGGACCCTGATGCGTCTTTCAGACCTGCTGCGTCTGACGCTCGAAAACATCGGGCAGCAGGAGGTCACGCTGCAGTCGGAGCTCGAGTTCCTCTCGAAGTACTTGCAGATTGAGCAAACGCGCTTCGCAGACCGCCTGATCGTCCGTTTCGACGTGGAACCGGCGACGCTCGATACCCAGGTGCCGCACCTGATCCTACAGCCACTGGTGGAGAACGCGATCAAGCACGGCGTGGCGAAAAAGACCGGGCCAGGCCACATCGACATCTCGGCGCGGCGGGACGGCGACAAGCTGCTGCTCGAAGTGCGCGACGACGGCGTTGGCCTGTCGGAAGACGCGCTCACGGCCCTGCAGAAGGGAATCGGCGTGTCCACGACGCGGGCGCGGTTGCAACATCTCTTCGGCGCCGACTATCGGTTCGAGTTCCATCGACAGCACGCCGGACTCTCGGTCCTCATCGCACTCCCGTGGCGTTCGACTGAGGCACCCGACGAAATTCCCGCCGGACGAGTGGGGCCCGAGGCATCGTCGATGCAGCCGGCGGCGGGGATGCGGACGATTGGAAAGCTTGGAGCCGTGGCGCGGCAGCACCTCTGAACCTGGCGCGCCGAAGATCTCTGACGAGTCGAACGAACTTCATCAACACGCGTACCGGCAGCGCAGCCTTCCCGGAGCGGGGCCGTCGCGAACGGACGGGATGACCATGAAGAAAATCAGGACGCTCATTGTCGACGACGAACCGCTCGCACGCGAGCGGCTGGCCACGCTGCTCGGAGGAGAACAGGACATCGAGGTGATCGGCCAGAGCCGTGACGGCGAAGAGGCCATCACCGCGATTCAGGACCACTCGCCCGACCTGGTGTTTCTCGACGTCCAGATGCCGCAGATGAACGGCTTCGAGGTCATCGAGGCGGTGGGTAGCGAGCGGATGCCGCTCGTGATTTTCGTGACTGCCTACGATCAGCACGCGCTGAAGGCCTTCCAGGTCCGCGCGCTGGACTACATCCTCAAACCGTTCGATCGCGAGCGCTTCAGCGAGGCGTTGCAGCGCGCCAGGAAACAGATCGAACGCGACGAAACCGGCGATCTCGGCCGCCGGCTGCTGGCGCTGGTGAAGGACCTCCGCAAGGATCAGCCGAAGACCGATCGCCTCGTCGTGAAATCAGGCGGCCGCCTGTTCTTCCTCCGGATGGACGAGATCGACTGGATCGAAGCGGCGGGCAACTACGTCAGGCTGCACGTCGGCACCACGTCGCATCTCCTTCGGGAAACGATGAACGCCATCGAGGGCCGGCTCGATCCGGAGAAGTTCTTCCGCATCCACCGGTCTCGAATCGTGAACATGGAGCGCATTCAGGAAATGCAGCCCTGGCTGAACGGCGAATATGCGGTCGTTCTGCGGACGGGCACGAGGCTGACCCTCAGCCGCGGGTATCGCGAGAAGCTCCAGGAGCGCCTCGGCCGGGGACTGTGACGCTTACAGATGAGCTCGGCGCGGATCTGTAAAGCGCCGGCCAAAACCGTAATGGCGCGATCGCCGATCGTCTCGCGATCGCGCCACTTCCCGCCTGTTCCTGCCCGGTACTCCGCTTGCCTCATCACGCGACCTACCGGTCTGCTGTGCTGAAAAACCAAACCCAGAATTCAACGGCCACCACGACGCAGGTCATTCGCCGTCGCACCCTGACGATCGCGCTCGTCACCGACGACCGCGACCTCAGGCAAGCCTGCGCGCGTGTCCTGCGTTATCAGGAACACATCGTTTTCGAGGGAAGTCACGCGGGGCACGCGATGCTCGCGTGTCTGAAGGACCAGCCAATCGACCTCCTGATCAGCGAGTTGTCGATGGCTGATGTGTCAGGCCCGGCTCTGGCGCGACGTATGTTGCGGCACAGTCCGAGGCTGCGGGCGATTTACCTGGCGCAGGCAGGAACGACGTACGAGTCGGCGAACGTCCTGGTTCGGCCTTTCACGCGCGACGATCTGCTGCGACGGCTGGCAGCCGTCTGCTGAGCCATCGTCGGCCTGGTCTCGACCCTACTTCGGCATCCGGAAGAGATCTTCCTGGATAGGGACGTTGAATTCGACTTTCTGCAACTTTACCTGCGTGACCACGTTGCCATTCATCGACTGCTTCATACTGAACGCGACCTGCATGCCATCGACACTCTGGTAGTCGCTGAGATCGGTCGTGACTTCCGCCGTCATGCCATTTCGCTCGAGCGTCGAAACGGTTCGCATCTCGAGTCCCGTGGCCGCGTTCAGATAGTAGTGCTCGATGGAACCGCTCTTCTTCGTCACCTTCAGGTGATGGACCTCCGTGCCTTCAACCGTCTCGATCCCGACCAGCTCGATCGCGTGCCCTCGTTCCTTATAGGTCAGGAACAACGGATCGAACGTCGCCTCGTCGCGCGTCAGGTCCGCCTGTGGCCCCGTCAACTCTTGCGGCGCCGTCGAGCCGGTCATCGGATTGATGCCCCACACCGTTTTTCCGTCGAACGCCATGACGATGTTCTGATCCTGGAACTTCGTTTCGCGCCGCAGGCGGTTGGGTCTCATGGCCCAACTGGTCATCGGCAGCTCCATTCCCTGCGCTGTGATGATGCCGGTGATCTTTACGGAGGTCAGGCCCCGGAGCTTCTCGGCGCCGCCGCGAGCGGCGAGATTCTTGGCAATCACGTCCTCGAGGGTGACGGCTTGCGCTGCGGCGGCCGCCGACGGAGTGACCGCCGGCATGAAGGTCAACAGCATGACCGCGGCACACGCCGTCACGCGCAGGATTCCGAGCATTGGTACTTCTCCTTCCGCTATCGATTGTACGTCGGCGGCGGGCGGCAGGCGGGTAACGGCTGAGGCAGGCAGACGGGCAGCGCCTTCGCGCCGCCCGCCTCGACCTGACGCTTTCTCGGTAAGAACCAGCTCGGATCAGGCCTGACGCCTGACCATCATTCGATACAGTCCGAGCAGAATCGCCGCGCCCAGAATAGACATGAGCCAGCCGGCGCTGTCGTTCGGACCGTACAGATTGAGTGCCCTGCCAAGGAAGCCGGCTACGAGCGCCCCGGCAATCCCCAACAGGATGGTGACGATGAAGCCACCGGGATCACGACCCGGCATTAGCAGCTTCGCGATGACACCGACCACGAGACCGAACAGAATCCACGCAAGAATCCCCATCGCGGCCATCCCTCCTGTCCAAATAGGCGGAAATGCAAGCGAGTGACCAGACCTATTTATCGCTGGGGTGGGTTCCTGTCAATGTCCGTCACAGGACCGTCCCAATCGCCTTGAACGCCAGTGCGCGTTATGGTCTGCTTCAGGCGGTTTCGCCGATGTCGATGGACCGCCCGCTCGCGCATCCCGCCAATCAGGGCTGGCGAAAATACCGCAGCGTCGCCATGCAGGCGGCTGCGGTAGTTGGGGTCGTTTTCGGCGTCGCCTCGATCGTGCCGCTGGGAATGTATTTGCTGGCTCCACCTGATCGGGTAACGAACCCGTTGCCAGCCGAACCGATCATCGTTTCACCAGCTCCACCTGAGTCGCCCCCAGTGATTGTGATTCGTGACGCCGGCGTCGTTGACGTCGAGGCGGGTCGAATCCGGGAGCGTCAGACAATAGTCATCAGGAACGGCGTTATCGAGACAATTGGCGAGGGGCTCACAGTCCCGCCTGGAGCACTGGCGATCGATGGCCGCGGTAGGTACGTGATGCCGGGCTTGATCGACACACACGTGCATCTGACGACGAATGAAGAGCTGCTGATCTATGCCGCAACGGGCGTCACGACCGTCCAGAGTCTGGGCGATCGCGTCAAGGACAACCAGGTGCGATCGGCCGGCGTCGAAGCGGCCGCGCTGGCGGGACCTGGTGTCGTGAGCTGCGATTTCGTCGCGGCAGGCGTGTCGTCGGACGGCGTCGAAGCGATTGTGTCGGACGCAGTTGCCTCGGGCGCCGAGTGCATCAAGATGTATAGTCCGCCGGACTGGACGAACGCCCAGCACCGAGATCTCGTCAAGGCCGCGCGGGCGCGAGGGTTGCGTATCGGCGGCCACCTTCCCCGTAACCTGCCGCTCGACCAGGCGCTGGCGAACGGCCAGCAGTTCGTGGCGCACGCCGAGGAGTTCCTCTACGCGTACTTCTTCAAGTTCCCCGATCGTTTGAACGAAGCGCGCATTGCTGAAAATGCGACGGCGGTCCGCGCCAGCGGCCTCAGCGTCACGCCGACACTCGTCGCCTATCACGCGATCGTTCGTCAGGTGGGACCGGAGATTGACGCGTTGATCGTCCGGCCGGAGCTCCGCTACGTGCCACGCGGCGTGCTCGAACGATGGAAGCCGCCGGAGAACCGCTACCGTAAGCGTTTCACGGCCGCCGACGGCGAGCGCCTGAATGACGCATTCGTCTTTCAGCAGAAGCTCGTACGCGCGTGGTCGGACGCCGGCGTGCCGCTCGCGCTTGGCACCGATGCCTCTCCGATGATGCCGTTCGTGGTCCCGGGATTCTCGGCGCTCGACGAGCTCGACGAGCTCCGGCAGGCCGGGCTGACACCCGCGCAGGTCCTCCGCGCCGCGACGATCGATGGCGCGACCCTCGCCGGGCGCAGCGATCGCGGTGTGATCGCGCCCGCCAAGCGTGCCGATTTGATCGTGCTCGACGCCAACCCTCTCGATGACGTGAGGCACGTCAGGCGCCGGCACGGGGTGATGGTGAAAGGCCGGTGGATGAGCGAGGAATGGCTACAGAAAGAGCTGGCGCGCCGCTCGGAACAGACTACTGCGCGCGGGCCTGCACGTCGTGAGCAGGTGGCCCCTCCATCAACCGGCTTGTCTGCAGCCGTCGTTCGCCTCCCGCGCGGCCAGCGCCCGGAGGATTCACCGAATCATTCGGCGGACGCGGAATCGGGACGCTCCCGAATTCCTCACTGAGCAGCGCCACCATCGGGCTGGTTCCGGTCAACAACACACCGGCCGCGTAGTACGCGGCTATCAGCAGAACCGGCCACAGCAACCGCGAGCCCGCCGCCGCACAGCTGAACGCGAGGATCGCCGCGACCGTCAGATCGGCGGCCGTGCCTCGGATCCTGGCCCGCTGGGACGCCGTGCTGATTGGACGAACGGCAGGTGGGGCAGATGCAATCTCTCCGAACGCCCATTGCGTCGGAACTGGGGCCTGAGGCTGCGCGCCTTGCACCGCCCCGGGGACATGCACCACTTCTGGCGGCGGCTGGTGTTGAGTCTCGAACCGCCGATACACCTCGTCCGGGTCGAGTCCGACACATTGAGCGTACGAACGCACGAATGCGCGCCGGAAGATCCCGCCAGGCCAGCGGGAGATGTCGTCAGTCTCCAACCCTTCCAGGAGTGCGACCGACACCTTGGTGCTTTCCGAAATGGTCTTCAGCGTGAGGCCGCGACTCTCGCGCTCGAGTCGAAGGTAGGGACCTAGCGTGGTCGATTCGTCCATCAGTCCGGATACATAGAGTTAGACGCAGGGTGTGAGGGGAGTATGCGCCTACTGCCAGCCTGACGCAAGGGCATCTTCGAATGGGGCTCCCCAATGCGCCCTCCGCTCGTTCGCGAAGCGCGCAAATGCCGCAGTTCGCTGCTCGTCGCTCGTAGCTCGCAGAACCACTTGGACTGACGAGGTCCTTCGAGCGACGAGCGACGAACCACGGACTACGGCATGCGTCCTAGCCCCACTGCCGTCACGAACCGGCGAGGGTACCGCGTCGGGTCGGGCTACCGCGGCGAGCGCGACGCAAAGTGATCATAGAGAAGGCGGGAGACACGGGCTGCGGTCGTCAGCGCCTCGTTTTCGATCCCCCACGTCGTGTCTTCGATTTGTCTGGCATAGATAGCGACGACGTATCGACAATCCTGACTGGTCACAATCGCGGCGTCGGCACGAACGTGACGCTTCACGCCGTCAGGCCCCGCATGTTTTTCCTCGTCGGTGCCCGTCTTGTTGCCGATGGTCAGCCCACGTGCGGAGGGAATCAAGCGCGGGATCATGGCCCGGTCCTGCTGACGCCGCAACGTCACCAGCATCGATTCTGATGCGGCGGCGCTTACTGCCTTGCCTTCAGCGATCAACGCCATGAGCTTCGCCATCTCTCGCGGTGTGGTCATGCCGAGACCGAACTCGCGTTCGAGTTCCGGCAGCACATCAGGCCGCCCGTCACGAAACGTCGGTCGAAAGAGCCTCGTATCCCGAAGGCCGTAGCTATCGAGGCGCTCGTTCACCCTGGCAGTCCCGAGCCGCTCGATGAGCAGATTGGTGGCGGTGTTATCGCTCAGCACGATCATCAGGTGTATGAGGTCGGCGACCGTCAGGCTCAACCCGTCATGCATGCCGTTCAGAACGCCCGAGCCTCCGACCTTGTCCGACTCTTTGAGCGCGATCGCTGTGGTCAGCGGGAGCCGGCCGTCGGCCGCCTGCTGATAAGCCTCGACCATCACCGCCGTCTTGATCGTGCTGGCCGTCGGGAACCTGGTGTCCGCATTGACGGCGACCGTCTCCCCCGACCGCAGATCTATCGCGGCAACTCCCATGACGCCGCGAAAAGCCCGGACGATCTCACCGACTTTCTGCTCCATGCCGTTCGTCCCGCCCCTCGCCTGCCCGGACGCGACCACGACCGCCGGGCCTAGAACCAATACCGCCAGAACGCATTTCGTCACAGGGTCAATATAGATCGGGTTCACAACGGTTCAGGACGGGGTTCACGACGGGAGTTCACACGATCGTTCAAGATTCGCGGATTCTCGAGATCTCGAAGGCTGCCCGGACGCGGATCTCCGCGCGTCGTCAACAGTCGTGAACCCTCGTCGTGAACCCTCGTCTTGAACCCCCGTCCTGAACCCCCGTCCTGAACCCCCGTCGTGAAAGCGTTTGTTCTTGCCCCGGATTCGCGGTATTCGCTACGCTTCGCGGTACTTGGAGGAACGTTCATGATCGCAGACCGCAGCCGCAGTCGCGGCCCCGCCTACCGGTGGCTGACCTTCGCCCTCGTAATCGGGTTGTGCCTGCTGCCAGGACCGGCCCGCTTCTCTGCTCAGGAAAAGCAGGAGGAGGGCGGCGATAAGAAAGAGAAAAAAGATCTGCCGCTCGAGCCGGATCGAACGATCGATTTCGAGACCAGCGAAGGATCGTGGATCTCGCTCGACGTGGCGCCTGATGGCCGCGCGATCGTGTTCGAGTTGATCGGTGACCTCTATACCTTGCCCATCTCGGGCGGGGCGGCAACGCGGATTGCGTCGGGGCTGAACTTCGACTCTCAGCCACGATACTCGCCGGACGGATCGAAGATTGTCTTCCTCTCGGATCGCAGCGGCGACGAGAACGTCTGGATCGCGAACCACGATGGCACCGATCCAAGGCCGCTGACCAAGGGCAAGAGCACACGGTACTGGTCGCCCGAGTGGACGCCGGACGGCAAGTACATCGTCGTGTCGCGTTCGGGCACCGCAACGACAGGGACACAGCTCTGGCTGTATCACGTCGACGGTGGCAACGGCGTCAACCTCACGGGAAGCGAGGAGCGCCGGCAGCTCAACCCGATGGGTGCGGCGTTCGGCAAGGACGATCGGTTCGTCTACTACACCGAGCGCACGGCGGCCGGCAGCGTCTACAACCAGATGAACTTCCGCTGGCAGCTCGGCGTGTACGACCGCCAGACCGGCGAAAACTTCCGCATGAGCGACGAGCTCGGCAGCGCGATGCGGCCCGTGCTCTCGCCCGACGGACGCTGGCTCGTTTACGCCACGCGCTGGGACGCGCAGACGGGTCTGCGTGTTCGGGATCTCAAGAGCGGCGACGATTCATGGCTGATCTATCCGGTCACCCGGGACGACCAGGAGTCCGCGTCGACGCGGGACCTGATGCCCGGATCGTCGTTCACGCCCGATTCGAAAGCGCTGATCACGTCGTTCGACGGAGGAATCTGGCGTGTCGACGTCCCGTCGGGCGAAGCGACGAAGATTCCGTTCACGGCGCGCGTCGAGCAACGTCTCGGCCCGAAGGTGCAGTTCGAGTATGCGGTCGATCAGGGGCCCGTGCGCGCGCAGCAGATTCGATTTCCGCGCCTGTCGCCTGACGGCAAGCGTCTCGCGTTCACCGCGCTCGATCGCTTGTGGATCATGGACTATCCCAGTGGCAAGGCGCGCCGAATCAGCACGACCGATGCCGGCGAACATCAGCCGGCCTGGTCGCCGGATGGAAAGTTCCTGACCTACGTCACCTGGTCAGACCTCGAAGGCGGCCATGTCTTCCGCGTTGCGGCCGACGGCGGAATCCCGCAGAAGCTGACGCAGCTCTCCTCGTACTACTCCGACCCGATCTACTCCCCCGACGGCCAGCGGATCGTTGTCGTGCGCGGACCTCGTGGGGAGCGGCAAGAGGACTTCTCGCCGCAGGGCCGGGGCGGACAGGCCATGGACATCGTGTGGATTCCTGCTACGGGCGGGGAGGCGACGACGATCACACCGTTCCGCGGCAATGGCGCGCCCCACTTCGCGAAAGACCCGACCCGCATCTACGCATTCGAAGGCACTCGCGGCCTCGTTTCGTTCCGGTGGGACGGCACCGATCGCAAGACGCACGTCAAGGTCACGGGATATAAGAATCCGAATGCCGAGCAGGCCGGGCCGGCCAGCGACGTCATGATGGGCCCGGACGGCGAAACGGCGATCGCCGAGGCACAGCATCACGTGTATCTGATCACCGTGCCGGTCAAGGGCGGCGAAGCGCCGACCGTTGCGCTCGCGAGCCCCGACAGCGCATCGGTGCCAGTCAGGAAGCTGACGACCGTCGGCGGCGAGTTCCTGTCATGGGCCGAAGGCGGAAAGATCGTCACGTTCGCGCTGGGCCGCACGCTCTTCCGCTACGACCTCGACGCGTCGAAAGCGGCGTACGACGCCGAGAAACGAAAGGCCGAACAGGAAAAGGCCAAGACGCCCGGCGAAGCCGCAGGGCCCGACAAGCCTGCCGGCGAGCAGAAGCCTCCGGAACGGAAGAAGCCGGCCTACGAAGCAACTGCCGTTGAAGTGATCGTCGAGGCGGCGCGCGCCAAGGCGGTCGGCACGGTGCTCCTCCGTGGCGCGCGGATCCTGACGATGAACGGGACCGAAGCGATCGAGAACGGCGACATCCTGATCAAAGACAACCGGATCGAGGAGGTCGGCCGGCGCGGTCAGGTGAAGGCACCGGCCGGCGTGAAAACGATCGACGTCACCGGCAAGACGATCATGCCGGGGCTGATCGACGTGCACGCGCACATCTGGCCGGCCTGGGGCATCCACAAGACGCAGGTGTGGGAATACCTCGCGAACCTCGCCTACGGCGTGACGACCACACGCGATCCGCAGACCGCCACGACCGACGTGCTCTCCTATCGCGACATGGTTGAAACGGGCCAGATGATCGGCCCGCGCGTCTACGGAACCGGCCCCGGGGTGTTCTCGCAGGACAACGTGCAGAGCCTCGACGAGGCCCGAGACGTGCTGAAACGCTACAGCCAGTACTGGGATACCAAGACCATCAAGCAGTACATGGCCGGTAACCGGCAGCAGCGGCAGTGGATCATCATGGCAGCCAAGGAGCAGAAGTTGATGCCGACGCTCGAAGGCGGCCTCGACCTCAAGCTCAATCTCACACAGATCCTCGACGGCTACGCCGGCCTCGAGCACACGCTGCCGATCATGCCGCTCTACAAGGACGTCATACAGCTCGTCGCGCAGTCCGGCATCGTCTATACGCCCACGCTTCTCGTGCAGTACGGCGGACCTTGGGCCGAAAACTACTTTTATGAGTCCACCGACGTGCACGGCGACACGAAGATGCGCCGGTTCACGCCGCACTCGGATCTCGACGGCTCCGTGCTCAGGCGACCGTGGTTCCACGAGCAGGAATACTCGTTCCCGCTCGCCGCCAAGGTCCTCGCCGACGTCGTCGCGGCCGGCGGCAAGATCGGCCTCGGCGGACACGGCCAACGTCAAGGCATCCAGTGCCACTGGGAGCTCTGGGCAATCGCGTCAGGCGGCATGTCGAATCAGGACGTGCTGAAGGTCGGCACGATCTTCGGCGCCGAAGCGATTGGCATGGCCAAGGACCTCGGCACCATCGAAAAGGGAAAGCTTGCCGACCTCATCGTTCTCGACCGCAATCCGCTGGAGAACATCCGGAATACGAACTCGGTCCGCTACGTGATGAAGAACGGCGAGATCTACGACGCCGAAACGCTGGATCAGATCTGGCCGCAGCAGAAGAAACTGCCGCGTCAGTACTGGTGGGACCTCGAGCCAACGCTGCGCAAGACGGCGCCGAACCGCCCCAGCATCACGACGAACGGGGGATCGGCGAAGTAGTTCAAGCCGTGGTTCGTGGTCCGTCGCTCGTCGCTCGTAGACCCTCGAATTTCGCTCGTCGAGCTACGAGCGACGAACTACGAACTACGGCATGAAACAGGTCGCGGCGGTTCTTCAGAACAGGCCGCGACCCACGATTCCCTCGTGCTCCAGAAGCCAGCGCTTGCGGTCGAGGCCGCCGCCGTATCCAGTCAGCGATCCGTTTGCACCGATCACTCGGTGGCAGGGCACGATGACGGCGACCGGGTTGGCGCCGTTTGCGGCCCCGACGGCGCGGATGGCGGCCGGCGCTCCGATCGTGGCAGCGAGCCCTGAGTACGACGCCGTCGTGCCGGC
>Ga0075420_100004960_pt1 | contig 11677 bp, 9 predicted proteins | sample SoiMetdeltSBSDD4_FD_75296 | JGI IMG/M metagenome (GOLD analysis project Ga0075420, IMG submission 75296) | Bulk soil microbial communities from a Populus tree surrounding site in Tennessee, USA - Soil MetaG P. deltoides SBSDD4 | ecosystem: Environmental > Terrestrial > Soil > Tree plantation... | reverse complement strand
AACGTGAAGTCGGTGATGGCCGGCGAGTAGACAGCCCCGCCGGCGCACGGACCCATGATCGCGCTGATCTGGGGGACCACGCCTGACGCCAGAGTGTTGCGGAGGAAGATCTCGGCGTAGGCGCCCAGGCTGACGACGCCCTCCTGGATGCGGGCGCCGCCGGAGTCGTTGAGGCCCACGACTGGCAGACCGGTCTTCATCGCCAGGTCCATCAGCTTGCAGATCTTCTCGCCGTACGCCTCGGAGAGCGAGCCGCCAAAGACGGTGAAGTCCTGGGAGAAGACCGCGACCGGCCGCCCATCGACCCGACCGACGCCCGTCACGACGCCATCGCCGAGGTAGTGCTGCAGCGTCGGGTCGTCGGCTCGGTGGACGACGAGCGCGTCGAGCTCCTGAAAGGTGCCGGGGTCGAGCAGCAAGTCGAGCCGCTCGCGGGCCGTGAGCTTGCCGGCCTTGTGCTGGCGCTCGATCCGGTCCTGGCCGCCGCCGAGCAGCGCCTCGCGGCGCAGCTCCTGGAGCCGCGCGATCTTGCCGGCGGTCGTCTCGGAACCTGGAGGCGCGCTGGTGCTCGTCGACGGGTCTTCGGACACAAGAGACTCCAGGTCAGGATCCGGCGGCCGGCCGGTTCGGGTACGCGGTCGATGCTAGCCGGGCGCCTCGCCGCCGGACAACCCTGGAAGCCCTCACCCCGGCCCTCTCCCAGAGGGAGAGGGAGTCAGGGATCGCCTCACAGCGTGTTCAGGATCTTGCGCAGGTCCGGCAGCCGGTATGGCTTCGAGACGACCGCCAGCACGCCCCGTGCCGCCGCTTCCTCCTGCTCGATCTCGGCGCCCCAGCCGGTCGTCAGGATGAAGTGCGGCCGGCGGGGCAGCTTCTGGACGGCCGACGCCAGCTCCCAGCCGTTCATGCCGGCGCCCATCCCGAGGTCGGAGATCACCACGTCGATCGGGCGGCCGACCAGGACAGTGACGGCCTCCTCGCCCGAGGTCGCCAGGGCCACGTCGTGGCCGTCGGACGAGAGCAGACGCGCCAGCATCGTCACCAGCGCCGGCTCGTCGTCCACCACCAGGATCCGAAGCTGCCGCGCGACGTCCGGATCGGGTGCCGTTGACCGCATGCCTTCGGCACGGGCGGCGGCCGGGAACGCCAGGCGGAACGTCGTCCCGCGACCGGGCGCGCTCTCGACGTCGATCGTCCCGTTGTGGCGCTCGACGATCCCGAAGACGATCGCCAGCCCGAGTCCCAGGCCGCCCTCGCCCTTGGTGCTGAAGAACGGCTCGAACAGGCGCTCGCGGGTCTCCGCCGACATCCCGACGCCGTCGTCCGAGACCTCGGCGACCACCCGGCCCGTCTCCGGCCGGGCGGCGAGGCGGATCACGCCGCCGTCCGGCAAGGCGTCGACGGCGTTGAGCACCAGGTTGGCGAACGCCTCGCGGAGGTCCGTCTCCCAACCGTCGACCGCCACCTCGCCCTCCACCTCCAGGTCCACCGCGATGGGCCGCCCCTGCTGCTGGGCGGCGTCGCGCCAGCGCGGGGCCGTCAGCTTCGCCGTCTCGCGCAGCACTTCGTCCAGCTCGACCCGGCCGGCCGGCCCCTCGACGCTCGGTCGCGCGAAGAGGAGCAGGCGACGGACCGCCTCCGCGCCGTCCTCGGCCGCTCGGATCATCGTGGTCAGCGAGTCGCGCACGGCCGCGGCGTCGACGAGCTCGCGATTGAGCGCCGCCATCGCCAGGTCGCCGTAGCCGACGACCAGCCCGAGGTACTGATTCAGGTCGTGCGCGACGCCGCTGGCAAGCTGGCCGAGCGCGCGGAGCCGGGCGCCCTCCGCGATCTGGCGGGCCCGCGCGAACTCATCCGTGGCGTCGTGCACCAGATGGACCGCCCCGACGATCGCGCCGGCCTCGTCTCGGAACGGGGCGCTCGCCACCCGGACAACGACCTCGCGGCCGTCCACCGCCTGGATCCGCTGGATCATGCTGACCTGCTCGCCGCGCAGCGCGCGGACGATCGGCCGCTGGTCGTACTCGATCGGGTTGCCGGCCTCGTCGAGCGACTTCCACGGCTGCTCGTCCAGCTCGAGGCCGATCAGGTCGGAGGGGTCCATCCCCAGGAGTCGCCCGGCCGCCCCGTTCGCCAGGACGTAGCGCCCCGCGCCGTCGGTGACGATGACTGCGTCCGGCATGTTCTCGAGGATCAGCGTCTTCTCGCTCGCCTCGCGCCGCAGCTCCGCGACGTGCAGCGCGTTCGCGCGGCGCCGGTCCTCGCGGTCTCGCGCCCTTGCCAGCGCAGCGTGGACCGCCTCGGCCAGGCGAGGACCCTGGTCCGGCGCCTTGCGGACGTAGTCGTCGAAGCCGGCCCGGAGCGCCGAGACGACCAGATCCTCGTCGCCCGTGTTCGTCAGCATCAGGACCGGGCGGTCGGGCCGACGCTCCTTCACCGCTCGCAGGATCTTGAAGCCGTCGCTCCACGAGAGGCGCGCCTCGGTGATGACCAGGTCGAAGCGGTCGCTCCCGATCGCCTCCAGCAGCTCGGCCCTCCCGGGCGGGCGCTCGACGGTGGCGAGCGGGATCGTCGCGCGCAGCGACCGAGCGACGTACGTTTCCGCTTCTGGCGAATCGTCGACCAGAAGTATCCGCGGCGGCGAGCTTTCGCTCACAGCGTTCGGCCCCCCGTCATCGAGCCCACGGCGTCGGCTGGTCCTTCCTTGTACCACATTCGAGGGACTCCGGCGGGTATCGTGTTGCAGATACACGACAGGCGTGCGCACTTCACGACGAGCAGAGCATGACCTGGGCGTGGTCCGTGTGGTACTCGAGCTGCTGCCCGGCGGCCTCGGCCACAATCAGGTAGCCGGGCGTGATCGCCTGGGCGTACCCCATCCCCGGACGCGGACAGCCGAGCGACCGATCCGGCCATTCACGGCTCTCGACCCGCGCGATCCGGACGTCGCCCGGAGCCGCGCCGGTGCGACGCGCCGCGTCGGCCGTGGCGAGCGCCACCAGCGGCTCCGGGGCCGGCGGCGACGCCTGGGCCGTCGGGGCGAGGCGGGCCGGAGCTTCGGCCCGGACCGGCGACGAGGTCGCCCGGGGCACAACGACTGTCGCGCGGGCCGACGTCGGGGATGCCCCGGTCGGCGGATTACCGCAGCCGACGACCGCCCAGGCGATCCCGGCCGCCACGAGCGTCCAGATCAGCGGACCGCGGGTCCGAGAGCCCGGCGGCCGGTCGGCGCGTTGACCTCGTTCTGACACTGTTGCTTCTCTTCGTTGAACGGAGATCGTACCGGACGGTAGCGCGCCCGGTACGATGCATGCGGGACGCCGGCCAGACGGATGCCAGTGGAGGTCGCCCGTGGACGGGCTCGACGAGCCTCGACGCCTGCTCGTCGAGGAGCTACGACGGAACGGGATCGCCGACGAGCGCGTCCTGGCCGCGATCGGCACCGTCCGGCGCGAGGCGTTCGTGGCGGGTGACCTTGCCGACCGCGCCTACGAGAACGTGGCCCTGCCGATCGGGCTCGGCCAGACGATCTCCCAGCCGTACGTCGTGGCGCTGATGACCCAGGAGCTCGGGCTGTCGGGATCGGAGCGCGTGCTCGAAGTGGGGACGGGATCGGGCTACCAGGCGGCGATCCTGGCCTGCCTCGCCCACGAGGTCGTCACCGTCGAGCGGGTGCCGGACCTGCTGGCGTCGGCGCGCAGGGTCCTCGACGCGCTCGGCTACGCCAACGTCGAGTATCACCTGGCGAACGGGACGCTCGGGTGGCCCGCAGGCGCCCCGTACGATCGGATCATCGTAACGGCGGCCGGCCCCGAGGTGCCGACGACGGTGCTGGACCAGCTCGGACCGGACGGCCGGCTGGTGATGCCGGTCGGGACGCTCAAGGCGCAGCGGCTGGTCCTGGTGCGGCGGACCGGCGACGGGTTCGAGGAGACGACGCTGGGCGGGGTGCGGTTCGTGCCGCTGGTCGGCGAGGGGGGCTGGTCGGAGGCGAGCCTGATCAAGCTGACGGACCTCGACGACGGATTGGAGCCGCCCCTGTAGTACCAACCAGGGCGGCGCTCGTGGACGCTGCCGTAGCCGTCCCGGCCGCCCCGGTTGGTGACTCCGCCTGCTACGCAGGGAGAATCCGCGCAGTTGCCGGAGTACGAAGCGGTCGGGACGGCCGCGCTCCCAGCTATGGCCGGCGCAGCGCGTCGAGCGGCTCCACGTCCGTGTACAGCCGGTAGATGCCGATCTCCTCCAGCGTGGCGCGGCCGCCCAGCTCGGCGAGCCGGGCACGGAACTCGGCGTCGCCCGGCGTGTCGCGCGCGAAGACGAAGGCCGGGCTCGGCGAGATGAACACCAGGTGGGAGTACGACGCCCGCCGCCCGAAGCCGCCCGACCAGACGGACGGCACGATCACCTCGTGGCTCTCGAAGGCGATCGGGTACGCCAGCCAGTAGTCGGTGTAGATCCGATCGATCCCGCGCGCCTCGAGCGCCCGGATCAGGGTCGCGCGATTGGCCGCCGTCGACTCGCCGGCGTTGGTCGGCAGCGAGAGCCGATAGTCGCTCGTCACCAGGCTGAACAGGTTGAGCGCCAGCAGCGCGCCGAGCAGCAGCCGGCCGGGCAGGCGTCCGCGCAGCCGGGCCGCGTACACGATCGACGCTACCAGCGGGACGGCGGCGTAGATCGGCAGGGCGTAGCGCGGCTCGGCCCAGAGGTTCGCGAAGCGGCTGACCGCCGCGAACGGCGGCACCAGCAGCAGGATCAGCAGGAAGAGGGCCGGGCCGCGTTCGCGCGGCGTCGAGCCGCCCCGGACCAGCGCCAGGAGCGAGCCTCGGTACCACCAGACCAGCCAGAGCCCGAGCAGCGGCAGCAGGATGGTCACCAGCCAGCTACTCCCGGGTCGGGTCGGCCAGTCCTGGAGCAGCAACTCCCGTGACGGCGTCCCCTCGGCGAGGCCGACCAGGACCGGCAGGCCATACCGGATCAGCCCCCAGAGGTTCAGGAGGGCCGCCCGCGGCTCGGTGCCGCCCCCGGCCGCGAAGCGCAGGCTCGGGAAGTCGTGGGCGACGTTGTGGACGATCGCCGGCGCCAGCCCGACGACGAGCCCGACCGCCGCGACGCCGAGCGCCGCGACGATCGGCCGATCCGCCCGGCCGGCCGGTCTCCACGGACGCCAGGCCAGCAGCAGGTAGGTCCCGGCGCTCACCACCATCACCACGGCCAGCGGGTGGGTCCAGAGCGCGAGCCCGGCCGCGAGGCCGCACGTCAGCGACCAGCCCAGGATCGCGGACCGGCGCATCGAGCAGGCATCGGCGAGGCGTTGGGCCGCCAGCAGGCAGACCTGCCCCAGCGCCAGCGCCTCCGGGTAGCCGCCGCGCGCCTTGACGCTCCAGGCGGCGAAGAACGACGGCGGGATCGCCAGATAGAGCGCGCTGACCAGGGCCGGCCCCGGCCCGAAGACCGGCCGGGCCGTCAGATAGACCAGGAACACGAACACCATCGAGAACGCGTCCGGCACGAGCTTCAGCGCCGCCGCCGACGGCCCGCCGGCCACCGCGAACACCAGGGCGGCCGTCAGCGGCTCGAGCGTGCCGAGGTACTGCTGCTCCCAGTAGAACGCCGGCAGCTCGCCCGGCACCTGCATCGCCATCAGCCCGACGACCGCCTCGTCGGCGTCGATCTCGCCGAACGGCCCCAGCAGCAGCCAGACGCGCAGGGCGGCACCGAGCGCCAGGATCAGCGCCAGCAGGACGCGCTCAGTCAGGATGGCGCGAGTCACCCGGCGCCTGCACGACGACTGCCAGCACGCCGTCGCGGACTTCGAGGTGCGGCACGGCGGTGGTCACATCGATCTCGGCGCAGTACTCCAGATCCGCGCCGAAGCCGTCCACCGGGAGCCGCCGGCCGTTGCGCGCCTCGGCGAACACGCTCATCAGCGTCTCGGTGGTCGCGTGGCCGTTGCTGTTCGGCCCGAGGTACGAGCGGTAGAGCCGGTGCGCCACGATCGCGGAGTCGTCGAGCGCCAGCGCCTCGGGATCGCCGTTCGCCTGCTCGGGCGGCACGCGGCGCGGGCTGAGCTTGACGAACCGCTCGACCAGCATGCCGGCGAAGAAGGCGTCCTCCAGGCTCACGCCGTAGCCGCCCTGGTCGCCGGCGCAGAGGATCAAGACGTTGCAGCCGCGCGCTTCGGCCTCGCGGATGGCGTGGCGCACCACGGCGACCTCGTTGCGCGGGCTCCCGACCAGGACCAGCGGCGCATCCGCGACGGCCCGGAGCGCGCTCGTCCCATTCGAGGTGACGAAGACGACCTCGCGGCCGGCGAGGTCGGCGTCCGCGACCTCGGCCGGCGAGTTGCCGTAGTCGAACCCCTCGACCTTGAGGCCGCGCCGCTCGCCGCAGACCCAGAACGCTTCGCGCCGGCCCTCGGCGACCGTCAGCGCGTCCTCGGGGGACTCGGCCAGCCGCATCTCGCGCGCGCCGGCCTGGAACATCGCCAGCATCGTGCTCGACGCCCGCAGCACGTCGAGCACGATGCAGACGCTCCTCTCCACCGCCCGCACGCCGCGCGGGTTCATCGCTACCGAGACAATCACAGCCTGAACTCCCCAGTCAACCGCGACTGAGGATACCGGATGGCCGCCGGCATCAGGAGATCGGCGGGTCGTACTTTAGGCCCATGCCGGTCTGGAACAGCACCACCAGCTCATCCGACTTGACGGCGCCGCGCGCCACCAGCTTCTCGAGCGCGGCGTAGGTGGCTCCGCCCTCCGGACAGGCGTAGACCCCGCCCTTGCTGCCCAGCTCGACCTGGGCCACCCGCCACTCCTCTTCGCTGACGGTGAGCGCCGTGCCGCCGCTCTGCCGAACGGCGTCCAGGATCAGGTAGTCGCCGATCGCGACCGGGACGCGCATGCCGGCCGCCGCCGTGTGGGCGTTCTGCCACAGCTCGGCGTGGCGCTCGCCCTGCTCGAACGCCCGCACGATCGGCGCGCAGCCCTCGGCCTGGACCACCACCATCCGAGGCCGGGCCGAGCCGATCAGCCCCAGCTCCTCCATCTCGGCGAACGCCTTCCACATCCCGACGATCCCGGTCCCGCCGCCGGTCGGGTAGATGATCACGTCGGGGAGGGTCCAGCCGAGCTGCTCGGCCAGCTCGTACCCCATCGTCTTCTTCCCCTCCTGACGGTACGGCTCCTTGAGGGTCGAGACGTCGAACCAGCCGTGCTTCGGGGCAAGCTCGCGGACCTTCGCGCCAGCGTCGTTGATGAGGCCGTCCACCAGGGTGACGTGCGCGCCGTAGACCTGGCACTCGATCCGGTTGGCGTCCGGGACGTCGCGCGGCATGAAGACGTTGACCTCCAGGCCGGCCGCCGAGCCGTACGCCGAGGCCGCCGAGGCCGCGTTGCCCGCCGAGGGCAGCGCAATCGCCGTCGCGCTGAGCTCCTTCGCCCGCGAGATGGCACAGCCCAGCCCGCGCGCCTTGAACGAGCCGGTCGGGTTCTTCCCCTCGTCCTTCAGGAGCAGACCGGCCAGCCCGAGCGCCTCGCCGGCCCGCCGGGCCGGCACCAGCGGCGTCATCCCCTCACCCAGCGAGACCATGTTGGCCGGGTCACGGACCGGCAGGACCTCCTGGTAGCGCCACATGTCCCAGCGGCGCCGCCCCAGCGACTCGCGGGTCAGGGTGTGTCGGGCGCGGGCCAGGTCGTAGCGAGCGTAGAGCACCTTGCCGCACGACGGGCAGACGGTCTGGAGCTGATCGGCGTCGTATCGTTGGTCGCAGTAGGTGCATTCGAGGTGCGTCAGCGTGCTCGATCCGGCCGGGGCCGGCGAGCCGGCTTGACCCGACAGGGTCGACAGGGCGTCGCGCAGCGTCGTCATCGGAGGGCTCCCGGTGCAAGAGGCTCTGACTGCGGGGTACCGGCGTATGATACGGCGTCGAGGGATGCGCGCTCGCGCCGTGCCCGTCAGCGGACGGAGGCGCGGCGAACCGGCGCCACCTGACCGCACCCGGCCGCCGGCCGTCGAGATCAAAGGTCGCACGGCCAGCGCGCGGTCGGGCGTGCCATGCAGGGGAGGACCGATGCTCCGAGGAGTCCATCACGCCGGTGTGACCGTCTCCAACCTGGATCGCGCGCTCGCGTTCTACCGCGACGTGCTCGGCCTCGAAGTGTTCGTCCAGGCCGAGCGCCGCAACGAGACGATCGGCGCCATCGTGGGGTACCCGGGGGCCGCCCTCAAGCTGGCGTTCGTCGGGGTGCCAGGCGACTCGGCACGGATCGAGCTGCTGGAGTACCTGGAGCCGCGCGGCGACGGCGGCGACGGCGAGACGTACCGGCCGGCGACCGGCCACGTCTGCTTCCGCGTGGACGACATCGACGCCCTCTATGCGCAGATCGCCGACGCCGGCTACGCACCGCGCTCCCCGGCGCCCGTCACGATCACCGAAGGGCCGAACGCCGGCGCCCGCGCCTTCTACGTCCGCGACCCGGACGGCTACACGGTCGAGCTGTTCCAGCCGCCGCCCGAGCGCTAGCCTGGAGCCGGTGACGCGGACCGTGTCAGACGAGGCGGCGGCCCGGCGCTGGCGCCCGTCGGGCGAGCGGACGCTGTTCGCGCTGCTGATCGTCGGCGCGGCCATCGTCCGGCTGATCGGGCCGGGCCAGGTCGAGCCGAACGTCTCGGCGGCCGAGGTCGCGCACCTCGGCGCGATCGAGTCGCTGCGGGCGGGCCGCGACACCGGCCTGGTCGGGTGGACCGACCTCGGCGCGTCCGTCCTGGCGCTCCTGCCGGCCGCGCTGCTGCGCCTGGCCCGGCCCGAGCCGGAGCTGGCGCTCCGGCTCTACGCGGCGCTCGGCAGCCTGGCGTTCGTCGCGCTGTTCTACCTGCTCTGCCGCGCCCGCTTCCCGCCGGTCGTCAGCCTGGCGACCACCGCGCTGCTGGCGTTCTCCCCCTGGTCGATCTTCTTCGGGCGGAACGGCGAGCTGCAAGCGCTCGTGGGGTGCTGGGCCACGGCTTCGGCCCTGCTGCTCGATCGCGCGCTCCGCCTCGGCGGCCCGCGCCGCTGGGTGCTGGCCGGGGCGGCGACGACAGCGGGCCTGTATTGGCACCCCTCGGCGATCTGGGTGCTGCCGGCCCTCGCGATCCCGCTCGCCTGGCTCGCGTTCGACGTGCCGGCCGTCCGGGCGCGGCTGCTCGTCGCGCTCGCCGTGCTGCTGGTGGCCGGGCTCGTCGTGGCGGCGCCGCGCCTGCCCGGCATCCTGAGCGGCCCGATCGCGACGTCGTCGATGCTGGCGTCCCAGCCCGACCCGGTCACACCCCTCAGCAACCGCGCGCAGCTCGCCATCCGAGCGTTCTTCCTGCTCGATCCAACCGTCACCGGCGACACCCGCTACCTGCCCCAGGGCCAGCCTCCGTTCGATGGGTTGACCGGCCTGCTGTTCCTGGCCGGCTTGGTCCTGGCGACCTGGCACCTGCCCGCGCGCGCGTTGCCTGTGGCGCTGATGGTGGTGCCGCTGGTCGGCAGCCAGCTGGCCAGCCCGCGCGTCCCGACCCTCGCCGATGCCCTGGTGGCGCTGCCCGGCGTCTACCTGCTGGTCGCCGAGGCGCTGGAGCGGCTGGTGGCCGTGCTGCCGTTCCCGTCGATCACGCGGGCCGCCCTGCTGGTGGCGATCCCGGCCTACGCGACGTTCGGCTGGGGCGCCTACAGCGGCTGGATGGGCTCGGCGGCCAGCGCCCAGGCCCGCCAGCCGGCCCTCGATTACGACGAGGTCGACGCCTACGTCGGCGAGCAGCGCAACCGCCTGGGCGCGGGGCAGCCGGTCGCGACGGCGAAGCAGTGGCGCGACGAGTACCCGCGCCTGGCCACCGGCGCACGGGTGGTCCGCCGGCCGAGAGACGCTGCGCCGTCGAGCGGGGCCACCTTACCGGCCCGGCCGGACCTGCGCCAGATCGGCGCCGTCCCCGGTGAGGGCGGGTCGAGGGCGGCGCGCGCCGTCGCCGCGACCCCCTCGGGCGAGGTGTTCGTGGCCGACAACAGCGGCCGAATCAGCCGCTTCGACGGCGACCGCAACGCCCTGGTGCCGCTCCAGCAGCGCGCGCCCCAGCTAGAGCAGGTCTCGGACCTGGCCGCCGACGCCGACGGCGCGCTCTACCTCGCGGACGCTGAGCGCGGGCTGCTGGTCAAAATGCGGCCGACCGGCGAGATGCTCGCCACGCTCGGCGCGGACTGGGGGATGTACCGCCCGCGCGGGCTGGCCGTCGGTCCGGACGGGCGCATCTTCGTCGCCGACACCGGCCGCAACCGGATCGCCGTCGGCACGCGGGACGGCCGCCTCCAGAAGGCGATCGTGCCGCCGGCCTCGTTCGGCGCGTTCGAGCAGCCAACCGAGGTCGCGGTCGACCCGTCAGGGCGGATCTACGTCGGGCTGCCGGAGATCGGCCGGCTGGTGATCCTCGACGAGGGCGGCGACGTCCTGGGCGGCTGGACGATCCCGAGAGGGAGCACCTTCGAGTCGTCCAGGATGGCGGTGATCGCGGACGGCGTGATCGCCGTGACCGAGCCGAACGAGGGCAAGCTGCGGCTGCTGGACGCGGACGGCCGCGAGCTGGCCGTCGCCGACGCGCCCGGCCGCCCGTACGGCCTGGCGCTGGCGAACGCGCGGCTGTTCGTGGCGGAGCCGGCGGCCGGCCGGCTGGTGGTCTTCTCGCTCGGCGCCCCGTAAGTCGATGGACGAAAGGTACTGGACAGGATGAACAGGATTTTCAGGATGGGAGTCCCATCCAGGTCAGCCTGTAGGGCCTGTCCGAGCACTCAGTCCTCGGCGGCGCGGGCGGCGTGCCCGTTCGCGCGCGGGCAGACGTGCTTGCCGGTTCCCAACGGTGCCTCGCAGGCCGGGCAGCGCGGCCGACCGGCCGCCAGCAGCGGCACGATGCTCTCGGCGAGCGACCGGAGCTGCTGGCGCGTGACCTGGCAGCTGAACCGGGCCGGGCCTTCCAGGTCGGACTCCACGTCGTGCGCCAGGATCAGGTACAGCCGCTGGCCCTCGTCGTAGCCGAGCGCGAGCTGCCCGACCTTGAACTCGACCTCCGGCGGCAGCGACGGGGCGCTCTCGCGCTGCCCGGGGGACGGCCGCGGCCGGGCGCCGGCCGCCCGCAGGTCGAGCGCCGGCAGGCCGGTCAAGAGCTGCTCGATCAACATGGCGAGCGCCTGGAGCTGTTCGCGCTCGACCCAGAGCCAGGCGCTCGCATCAGCGCGCGTGGCGAGCAGGCGGAACGCCCGCCGACCCGGCGGGCCGACGGCATCGGCCTCGATCCTCACCACGGGCCCGAATTCTGTCTGACCTTCCGCCACCTGTCGTCCTGCCTCCTGGATTGCACCGCGAGCGAAGAGGATAGCACGCCTTCCTGGCAGGCCAACAGCAGGCGGAGTGCCCCCCGCCGGGTCCACCTTTGCGCGGTGGCCGCCGTTGCCACCAGTGAGTCGAACAGAAGCCGCGGGTAGCGCAATCGCAATCGGATCGAGCGCCACGAGTCAGGAAATCGTTACGGAATGGGCACCCGGCGGGCGTCAGACAATTGGAGATAAGACGGGTCGAGATCTTATGGTAAGCCGCACGGAGAGGTGCGGCGATGGAGCGGGTGTGGTATCGGCAGGATCGAGCGGTGGTGGAGGCGGCGCTGCGGGCCG
>Ga0075420_100004959_pt1 | contig 11677 bp, 10 predicted proteins | sample SoiMetdeltSBSDD4_FD_75296 | JGI IMG/M metagenome (GOLD analysis project Ga0075420, IMG submission 75296) | Bulk soil microbial communities from a Populus tree surrounding site in Tennessee, USA - Soil MetaG P. deltoides SBSDD4 | ecosystem: Environmental > Terrestrial > Soil > Tree plantation... | reverse complement strand
TTTCCCTTGTGGCTGCCCCTCACCCTAACCCTCTCCCCGCAAGCGGGGAGAGGGGATCAGGCGCGCCTCAATCGGACAGCGCCGTCACCAGCTCCTCGACCCGGTGGCGGAAGGAGTGGTGCGCCAGCATATGGCGGCGCGCGTCCTCCACGACCTGCCGGTAGTGGTCGGGCCGCTTCAGCGCATCCAGAATCTTCTCGGCCGCCCGCCCCGGCAGGGTCAGCTCGCGCCCGGCCGGGCCGTAGACCGCCACCGCCAGGTCGTCCTCGAGCATCAGCAGCGGGATGGTATCGGCGCAGAACTCCTCGAAGTACCGCAGCGTCAGGTGCTTCACATGCGCCAGGAACGGGCGCTGGGTGAAGATGTTGATGCGTGCCGAGCTCATCGCCCAGATCACGTCCGTATAGTTGACCGGCGGCTCGACGCGGATATTGAGCCGGCGGAACGCCTCCGTATCGACGCGGTAGGCGGGCTCCAGGCCCATGGCATGCGCCCACTCCGGCACGCCGTCCCACCAGAGCCCGAGGAAGGCGATCTCACCCACCTGGTCGCGGATCTGCTCGAAGGCCGGCAGCAGCTCGCCGGAGACGTCTTTCCAGCGATACCAGTTATGGCCGACGTGCAGGATGTCGTACTTCTTGGGCGGGGCCTTGGCCGGATCGAGCACCTCGTCCGGATTGAACCCGAAGAAGGGGATCGCCGTCACCCGCGGATCGTCGGCGGGCGCGATGGTCGGCTTGATGACGCGGTCGGCGAGCGCCTCGTAGTAGTCCATCCACTCGGCGCGCTCGGCCTCGTCGCGATGGCTGCGGTCGTAGCCGTCCACCACGATGTACGGGTTGAAGCGGCCGTCGGCGTCCAGGATGTAGCGGCGCTCGCGCGGAAAGGTGCCGAGCATCGCCACCTCGTTGAGCCGCTTCAGGTGGTGCAGCTTCGACTCGAACAGGTAGATGATGCGGTCGAAGGCGTCGAGATCGGTGGAGAAGCGGGCGGTCTGCATCTCCGGCGGCAGATACCAGCCATCGACCACCTGGGGCTGCGATGGCCCGTAGAACGCGATGTTGTGGCCGAGCTCCGCGCCAACCTTGATGAAGTTGGAGATGGCGTGGGTGTTGCCGGCGTTCCCCCGGTACTCGATCGCGAACAGGATGTTCATCGCCCGCCGCGCCCCCGCTTGCTGGCGAGCGCAGCGATCTCCTCGAAGCGCCGCGCGAGCGAGTGCTGGCGCGCCAGGTGGGCGCGGGTGTCGATGACCGCCTGCCAATAGGGCTCCGGCCGGCGCAGGGCCTCCTGCATGTGCGCTGCCACGTCGTCGCCCGGCACCAGGGCCAGCGCTGCCGGTCCGTAGATCGCCGACACCTGCTCGCGCGGCAGGACGAGCACGGGGAGGGCGTCCGCCTCGAAGGTCTCGAACGTGCGGATCGTCACGTAGCCCAAATGCCGAAACAGCGGCCGATGGAAGATCGGAGCGAAGCGGGCCTGGCCGAGGAGGCCCTTTACCTCATCGAAGCGGACGGCGGAACGCACCTCCACGCCCAGGTCGGCCAGCAAGGCCGGGTCCGTGTCGATGCCGGCGATGCCCTGCTTCACCGCCCATTCCGGACGCGCGCCCCAGTCCCAGCCGACCAGGCACGTCTTGCCGATCTCTTCGCGCGCCGGGCCGTACTGCTCCAGGAAGCGCCGGACCTGCTCCCAACGCTGCCAGTTGTTGCCCACGTACATGACGCCGTAGGGCCTCTGGGAGTCACGCCACGCGGCGGCGGCGTCCGCCGCGGTCTCCCACGGCCTGGCGACTGCGCCCTGATCGTAGCCGTGGAACAGGAACGAGCCCACGCCCGGCCGCAGCGGCGCCAGCGTCGGCTGCACGATGGTGTCGGAGACCGCGGCGATGGCCTCCTCCCACTCCCAGCCCAGGTGCCCGTCGAGCTTCTCCAAATGATTGAAGTCGTGCTCGAGCCTCACGGTGTCGTTGAAGTGGCCCCACAGGTCCACGACCACGCGCCGCTCGCGCGGGATGGCGTCGAGCACCCGCACCAGCCGCGGCATCTCCGGAAAGTCTGACACGACCTGGATCACGAACAGCGCCAAGTCCACGCCTTCAAGATCGGTGGTGAACGTGATGCCCGGCAACTCAGGGTTGGTGTCGCCATAGACCGCAACGTCGTGGCCGAGCGCGCGCCCGGCGGCCACCCACTTGTGAACCGTCGAGACACTCCGCACCCAGGGGTCCACATACGTGACCAGCAGAACCTTCATCGCGTGGCGCTCCGCGACACTTGCACGGCCGGGTTGCCGGCGAGCTCGTCCCTGGCCCAGCGCAGGGTCTCCTCGAGCCCCTTCTCGAACGGCGTGCGCGGCTCCCACCCCATCAGTGCCTTGGCCCGGCTCACGTCGGCCTGCACCGAGCGCTGCTCGCCGGGGCGGGCCGGCGCGCGGACGATCCTGCCCTTGCCGCCGCAGGCGCCGATGGCGGCGTCGGCCAGCTGGTTGATCGACAGCGAGCGCCCGCTGCCGAGGTTGATCGCCTGCCCGGCCGTCGCCGGTGTTGCGAGCACCCGCGCCCAGCCCTCGACGATGTCGTCGATGTAGACGAAGTCGCGTGTCTGCTCGCCGTCGCCGAAGATGGTGATGGGCTCTCCGCGCATGACGTTGCCGAGGAAGATGCCCAGCACGCCCTGGTACGGGTTGTCCAAGGCCTGACCGGGGCCGTAGACGCTGTACATGCGCAGAGATGTCACCTTGAAGTCGAAGCCCAGGTCCGGCCGCTCCGCCGTCGCGTGCACGAAACGCTCGCCGGCGAGCTTGGTGATGCCATAGTAGGAGTCGGGCCAGCACCGTTCGGTCTCGGGCGTCGGCACAGCACCGCCGTTGCCGTAAATGGTCATGGAGCTGGCATAGAGCAGCCGCGGCACCTTGTACTTGAGGCACAGCTGCAGAACGTTGAGCGTGCCTTCGACATTGGTCCGCAGGTCCAGCACCGGGTTGGCAAACGAGCGGATGATCGAGACCTGCCCGGCGATGTGGCAGACAGCGTCCAATCCGTGGGCAAAGGCGGGCTCCACCTCGTCGCTCCTGGCCACATCGCCCAGGATGAACTGCACCTCCGGCGGCAGGCTCTCGCGCTTGCCGTTGAACTCGTTGTCCACCACCGAGACGGCATGCCCGTCGGCGAGCAGGCGCCGGCAAAGGTGCGCGCCGATGAACCCCGCCCCACCGGTGACCAAAACCCTCATGCCCTGCTCCCCTCCCCAGCGGGGTGATCGCGATGCCCGTCGTCCGCGAGAGAAAAGCCCGGAGAACGGATGCCGGCCCTCCTGCCACAGGCGGCCGAGGCTGTCCATGCGAACAGCAGGCATCGTCGCTCACCGCTGAATGATCCATGAACGGTCAGCTGCGGCGCGTTCCGTGTCTGCCGGGCCACGCCGCGCGTCGGCAAGCTTGCGATGCGGCTGGGTTAACCATGCGTTCATCATCGGTTCATGGCCCCTCCAACATGCTTTTTCGCAACACCAGCAGCGGTGATCGAGCAGCCGTGAGGCGTTGAAGACATGCCGACGAAGCGGATACTCATCACCGGTGGTGCCGGCTTCGTCGGCTGCAACGCCACCCGCTTCTTCCGCGCCCGCAACTGGGGCGTCACCGTCCTCGACAACCTGTCGCGCCAGGGCACCGACAAGAACCTCGAGTGGCTGCGCGAGAACACCAGCTTCGACTTCGAGCGGGTCGACATCCGCGATCGCGCTGACGTGGACCGCGTGCTGTCCGAGCAGAGGTACGATGCTGTGCTGCACCTGGCGGCACAGGTGGCGGTGACCACCTCTGTCACCGACCCCGGCACCGATTTCGCCGTCAACGCCATGGGCACCTTCCACGTGCTCGATGCCATCCGGCGCTATTGCCCCGAGGCTGTCTTCATCAACGCCTCCACCAACAAGGTCTACGGCAAGATCGCCAGCGCCGAGTATGAGCTGCGCGACGGCCGCTACGCCTACACAAACCGGCCGTTCGGCATCGCCGAGACGGAGCCGCTCGACTTCCTGTCGCCCTACGGCTGCTCGAAGGGCGCTGCCGATCAATACGCCCTCGATTTCGCGCGCATCTACCAGATCCCCGCTACCTCCTTCCGCCAGTCCTGCATCTACGGGCCGCGCCAGTTCGGCGTGGAGGACCAGGGCTGGGTGGCGTGGTTCGCCATCGCCTCGCTGCTCGGCCGCGACATCACCATCTTCGGCGACGGCCGGCAGGTGCGCGACGTGCTGCACGTCGAGGACCTGGTGCGCGCTTACGAGGCGGCCATCCGCTCACCCGACAAGGTGGCGGCGCAGGCCTTCAATGTCGGCGGCGGGCCGGGCTCGATCCTGTCTCTTCTCGATCTCATCGGCATGCTGGGGGAGCGCCTGAAGCTGCGCATTCCGCTGCACTGGGACGATTGGCGGCCGGGCGATCAGCGCGTCTATGTGAGCGACATCCGCAAGCTCGATACGGTTCTGGGCTGGAAGCCGGAGATGGACGCGCCAACCGGGATCGCGCAGCTCATCGACTGGGTAGCGCGGAACCGGGCCGCGTTCTGATGCTGGGGGTGTCTCCAAATCCGCCGAGCGGTTTTGCGAGCTGCCGAGGTCGTTGATTGCATGGTTGAGCTCCCATCGCCTCGCTCAATCCGCTTTGTGCTGGGGGCACTATGATCGATCGCAAGCTGATTCTCGTCACCGGCGGAGCCGGCTTCCTAGGCTCGCACCTGTGCGATCGCCTCCTGGAGGACGGCCACGACGTCATCTGCGTGGACAACTTCTTCACCGGCCGGAAGCAGAACATCGAGCACCTCGCCGGCCACCCGCACTTCGAGCTGATGCGCCACGACGTGACTCTGCCGCTCTACCTGGAAGTGGACGAGGTCTACAACCTGGCCTGCCCGGCCTCGCCGGTGCACTACGGGCACGATCCGATCCAGACCACCAAGACGAGCGTGCTCGGCGCCCTCAACATGCTGGGGCTCGCAAAGCGTCTCAAGTGCCGCATCTTCCAGGCCTCGACCTCCGAGGTGTACGGCGATCCGTCCGTGCACCCCCAGCCGGAAGGCTATTGGGGCAACGTCAATCCGATCGGCCCGCGTGCCTGCTACGACGAGGGCAAGCGCTGCGCGGAGACGCTGTTCTTCGACTATCACCGCCGCCACGACATCGAGATCAAGGTTGCCCGCATCTTCAACACGTACGGGCCCCGCATGGCCCCCGACGACGGCCGGGTGGTCTCCAATTTCATCGTGCACGCCCTGAAGGGGCTGCCCATCACGATCTACGGCGACGGCAGCCAGACCCGCTCGTTCTGCTATGTCGACGACCTCATCGAAGGTTTCGTGCGGCTCATGGAAAGCCCGGCGGATCTGACCGGCCCGGTCAATCTGGGCAACCCCGGCGAGTTCACCATCAAGGAGCTGGCCGGGCTGGTGCTGGAGCTGACGGGCTCCAAGTCCAAGCTCGCCTATCTGCCGCTGCCGCAGGACGACCCCAGGCAGCGCCGGCCCGATATCGCGCTCGCCACCGAGCGGCTCGGCTGGCAGCCCACCGTAGCCCTGCGCGAGGGACTGCTCGACACCATCCTCTACTTCGACCGCCAGCTGTCCAGCGCCAGCGTCGCCGTCAACGGCGGCCGCAAGCCGGCCAAGGCGCGCCGCATCTCTGCTGCCAACGGCAGCCTCCCCCTCGCCGGCCCGGGGGAGTGACGGGCGCGACGGCCTCCCCGCAAGCAGGGAGAGGGGGACACCTCAACCCCGGAGCGGCTCGCGCCGGTCGGCCAGGACCAGCGACGTGACGGCGAATACGATCTCGCCCCGCTGGTTGCGGCCCTGCATGGCGCTGGCGAGCAGGCCGCGGTTGGGGCGCGATTTGAGATCGATCTTCTCGATCAGGCGACCCCGGTACGAAATGGTATCGCCCACATGGACGGGCTTCAGCCACCTGAGGTCGCGAAAGCCCGGTGACGGGCCGTAGACGGCCCGCCGCCCGCCCTTGGCCGGTGCCCCGGTGTCGGCCGCGGCCCGCGTCACGATGATGGCGCGGATCAGATGCGCCGCGGTGTGCCAGCCCGAGGCGCACAGGCCGCCGAACAGCGAGGCCTTGGCCGCCTCCTCGTCGAGATGGAATGATTGCGGATCGTAGGCGCGTGCGAAGGCCACCATCTCCTCGCGCGTGAAGGTGTGGCTGCCGAGATCGCTGGTCTCGCCGATCACGCGATCCTCGAAGGAGCCGTCGTCGATGCTGCCGTCGGCCGGCGCATCCCAGAGGTCGTGCATCGGTGGCTTCTCGCGCTTGGCAGCTTGCGCCGCGGCCGGCGCCGGCTCGGGATGGCGCACCCGCGTGAGCTGGTTGGTGAGCCAGGTGGCCGGCACCTCGCCGTCGGCATCCACAGCCTCCACCAGCACCTTGCAGATGCCGACGTCGGGCCTTGAGGCCAGCACGCGCTTCTCCTGCACCGTGTAGCGCGCGCTCAGTACGTCGCCGGGCCGGACCGGCCGCGTCCAGCGCACCTCGTCCACGCCGGGCGAGCCGAGGGAGGCCAGCTGGCCGACGAGGCCATCGACCAGCATCCGCATCATCATCGCACAAGTGTGCCAGCCCGAGGCGCACAGACCGCCCACGGGCGAGGCCCTGGCGGCCTCCTCGTCGGTGTGCATGGGCTGGGGGGTCGAAGGCGCGGCCGAACGCGATGATCTCTTCCTTGGTCACAACCTTGCGCCCGAACACGTACGGCTTGCCGACGGCGAGGTCCTCGTGATGCAGCTTGTCGCCGTCCGGCACCTTCTGTTGCACGCGGCTCTCCCCCTGGTACCCTTGAGTTTCTGCTTGCAGACCGGAGCGTGGCTTGTCAGCGCCGGCGGGCTGACCGGCATGGCAGGTGCGCGCGCATCGAACATGCCGTGGCTCGCGCGGAGCCGGCCGGGCTACTGGTTGTCCCCTGCCAGCGCGTCGCACACCGCCCGCGTCACCTGGGCGGTGGTGGCGGTGCCGCCGAGGTCGGGCGTGTGCAGCGCCGGATCGGCGGTGACGCGCTCGATGGCGCGCATCAGGCGCTGTGCGGCGGCCGGCTGCCCCAGGTGCTCCAGCAGCATCACGCTCGACCAGAAGGTGCCGATCGGGTTGGCGATGCCCTTGCCCACGATGTCGAACGCCGAACCGTGGATCGGCTCGAACATGGATGGGAACTTGCGCTCGGGGTTGAGGTTGGCGGTCGGCGCCACCCCCAATGAGCCCGCCAGGGCCGCCGCCAGGTCAGACAGGATGTCGGCGTGCAGGTTGGTGGCGACGATGGTGTCGAGCGTGGCGGGTTTGAGCGTCATGCGCGCCGTCATGGCGTCCACCAGCATCTTGTCCCACGTCACGTCGGGGAACTCGCGCGCCACCTCGGCGGCGATCTCGTCCCACAGCACCATGCCGTGGCGCTGGGCGTTGGACTTGGTGACGACGGTGAGCAGCTTGCGCGGGCGCGAGCGGGCGACCCCGAACGCGAAGCGCACGACGCGGGCCACGCCGGCACGGGTGAACATCGATACGTCGGTGGCGACCTCCTCGGGCAGGCCCCGGTGCACACGGCCGCCGACGCCCGCATACTCGCCCTCCGAGTTCTCGCGCACGATCACCCAGTCGAGCTCCGGCCCGGTGACGCCCCTGAGCGGGCTCCTGATGCCGGGCAGGATACGGGTGGGCCGCACATTGGCATACTGATCGAAGGGCTGGCAGATGGCGAGCCGCAGCCCCCACAGCGTGATGTGGTCCGGCACGTCCGGCGCCCCGGCCGACCCGAACAGGATGGCGTCATGCGCGCGAATCTGATCGAGGCCGTCGCCCGGCATGAAAGCGCCGGTGCGTTTGTAGCGCTCGGTGCCCCAGTCGAACTGGTCGAACGCGAGGGTGAAGCCGCCGTCGCGGCTGGCGCACGCCTCGAGCGCCTCCATCCCGGCGGCGATCACCTCGGTGCCGATGCCGTCGCCCGGAATGGCAGCAATGCGGTAGGTGCGCATGGGGTCTGTCCCGTGTCGTGAGCCTGCTGAACGGGACAGATCTATCCGGCCGGAGCGCGCGGCTCCAGTGCGTCACGCTGCTGCTGGTGGTAAGGGGTCAGACCCCTCGCGCAGACGGTCGCGATTCTGCTGCAACATTGGAGGCGAGGGGTCTGACCCCGCTTCGCCTGCCTACGCCTGCAGCGCGCCGTTGATCCAGTCGGCCAGCTGTTTCTTCTGCACCAGGGCGCCGACCTTCTGGTTGACAACCTGACCGTCCTTGAAGACCAGGAGGGTCGGCATGGCGCGGATGTCGTACTTCGCCGTCGTGGTCGGGTTCTGATCGACGTCGAGCTTGACCACCTTCACCTTACCCTTGAGATCGGTGGCCACCTGCTCCAGCGCCGGCGCCATCGCCTTGCATGGGCCGCACCACTCGGCGTAGAAATCGACGATCACGGGCTCGGACGAGCGCAGCACCTCCTTGTCGAAGTCAGCGTCCGAAACGAAGGGGGTGGCGTCGCTCATGACATCGATCTCCTGGAAGGGTCTCGCGCTATGTTGCCCCCAGGGCTCAGGGGCTCTCACACATAGGTAGACCCTCCCTGGGCGTCAAGCCGACCGCCCCGAGGCACCTCAGCGGCACCGTGAAAGCGCCGCGGTGCAACTCGAGAAAAGGGCCGGCGGGCGGGCCTCCACGCGCTGCCCCTCCCTTGGCTCAGCCCAGACGATATGCACTGAGATGTCAGAGGGGTAGGCGACGCGCCCGGCGCGTGCTAGGGGCGGAGCGCCGCCGCCCACGCGAGGTTACACCCCATGATCCCGCGCTACACCCGTCCCGATATGGCCCGCATCTGGGCGCCGGAGACACGCTTTCGCATCTGGTTCGAGATCGAGGCGCACGCCGCCTCTGCCATGGCCGAGCTGGGGCTGATCCCCAGGGAGGCGGCCGAGACGATCTGGGACAAGGGCTCCAAGGCCCAATTCGACGTGGCGCGCATCGATGCCATCGAGCGCGAGGTGAGGCACGACGTTATCGCGTTCCTCACCCACCTGGCCGAGCACGTGGGGCCGGAGGCGCGATTCGTCCACATGGGGCTCACCTCCTCCGACATCCTCGACACCGCCTTCAGCGTGCAACTCGTGCGCGCCGCCGACCTGCTGGCGGCCGACCTCGATGCGCTGCTCGCGGCCCTCAAGCGGCGCGCCCTGGAGCACAAGCTGACGCCCACCATCGGCCGCAGCCATGGCATCCATGCCGAGCCCACCACATTCGGGCTGAAGCTCGCCTACGCTCACGCGGAATTCCAGCGCGCCAAGGCGCGGCTGGCGAGCGCGCGCGCCGAGGTCGCCACCTGTGCCATCTCGGGTGCGGTCGGCACCTTCGCCAATGTCGATCCGCGCGTGGAGGCCTACGTGGCGGCCAGGATGGGCCTCACGCCGGAGCCCGTCTCCACCCAGGTGATCCCGCGCGACCGGCACGCCATGTATTTCGCCACGCTGGCGGTGATCGCCTCGTCGCTGGAGCGGCTGGCGGTGGAGATCCGCCACCTGCAGCGCACCGAGGTGCTGGAGGCGGAGGAGTTCTTCTCCGAGGGGCAGAAGGGCTCCTCTGCCATGCCGCACAAGCGCAATCCCGTGCTCACCGAGAACATCACCGGCCTCGCCCGCATGGTGCGGGCCTACGCGTGGCCGGCGCTGGAGAACGTGGCGCTCTGGCACGAGCGCGACATCTCGCATTCCTCCGCGGAGCGCATGATCGGCCCCGACGCCACCGTCACGCTCGACTTCGCGCTGGCGCGCATGGCGGGCGTGATCGATAAGCTGGTGGTGTACCCCGAGAACATGTGCAGGAACCTCGACCGCCTCGGCGGCCTCGTGCACTCGCAGCGCGTGCTGCTGGCGCTGGTGGACAAGGGCAAGGCGCGCGAGGACGCCTACCGCCTCGTCCAGCGCAACGCCATGCGGGTGTGGAACGAGGGCGGCGATTTCCTCGCCCTGCTCAAGGCCGATCCGGAGGTCTCAGCGGCCCTGTCGTCGACCGAGCTGGAGGCCCTGTTCGACCTCGGCTACCACACCAAGCACGTGGACCAGATCTTCGCGCGCGTGTTTGGAACGTAGGGTGCAATAAGCGCAGCGCATTGCACCGATGCGCCGACCCCCGCGTAGTGGCGGATATCGGTGCAATACGGCCTAACGGCCTATTGCACCCTACAGCGGGCGGCCGCCGCTCAATCCGCGGTGATCCGGGCGGCCTTTATCACCGCCCCCCACCGCGCGATCTCGCTTCGAGTATACGTCGCTAGATACTCGGGGGTTCTCCGCTCCGGCGGCGCAATCGCCACGCCGACATCCTCCATGCGCTTGCGTAGCGACGGCGTCTCAACCGCCTCGTCGACAGCGCGGGCGAGCCGCCTCACGATCACGTCCGGGGTGGCCTTCGGCAGCACCAGGGCGGACCACGAGTTGCAATCGAGGTCGGCGAGCCCGTACTCCTTGGCGGTGGGCAGATTGGGCAGCACGGCAACGCGTTCGGGCCCCAGCACCGCGATCGCTTTGACGGTTCCGCTCTCGATGTGCGACACCGCCGTTGAAATCTGCTCGCAGACAAAGTCGAGCCGCCCGCCCACGAGGTCCTGCATCGCCTGGGCGGTGCCGCGGTAGGCCACGTGGGCGATCTGGGTGCCGTTGGCCCAGTTGAGCTGCGCTGCACACACGTGGGAGCCGGTGCCGTGACCGGCCGACCCGTACTGCAGCTTGCTGTCGTTGGATTTGGCATAAGCATTGAACTCGGCCAGGGTGCTCGCTGGAAAATCCTTGCGCGTGATGAGAACACGGGCGGAGTCGGCAAACAGAGCGACCGGCGCGAAATCGGTGGCGCCGTCATACAGAGGCTTCTTGTAAATGGCCTGGTTGATGGCCAGCACGGCGCTGCCTCCGAGCAAGACCGTGTAGCCGTCGGCCTCCGCCCGCGCGACGCGGCTCGCGCCGATCATGCCGCCGGCGCCGCCGACGTTCTCCACCACCACCTGCTGGCCCAGGACCTCGCTGAGACGGGAGCCCAGGATGCGCCCAACGGTATCCACCGGACCTCCAGCTGCATAAGGGACGATCAAGGTGATCGGCCGGCTCGGCCAATCCTGGCCCAGCGCTGCCCCAGCGCCCAACACCTGCACGGCCAGCGCAGCGCAGATCAACCTCAGCATGCTTTCCTCCCCGCATTTTCCAGTCATGTTGTTCAGGCGCTCTGGCCAAGCTAGCACGATGCCGGCGCATGCAGACATTCCGGTCGTTCTGATCGCTTTTACTCGGCAGATTGTCGCGCGGGACGCCCTCTTTCGCGTCGTGCCTCGCAACCGGCATGCCGTCTGGCACAACGGTCGCGATGTCCTCGCGCTGTTGAAGGCCGAGCCCCGGATCTTCAAGGTGCGTTGTCTGCGACCGAGCGAAGGCGCCGATCGACCTCGCCTGGCACGCCCAGCACAGCGTGCTCGGCGCACAACCGCCACAGAGTTGCGCGGTCGACCCGCCACAGATCAGGCAGATATGCCTATTATGCACACATTGGCAGAACATTTTGTTTGACTCTTGATCTCCCGTAACGTAGTTAATCTTCTGGATTGTGTGCAAAGGCGCGCTTCCCCATTGGTCCGGGTGTGGGCAGCGTCATGGCCGCGCACA
>Ga0075420_100004958_pt1 | contig 11678 bp, 9 predicted proteins | sample SoiMetdeltSBSDD4_FD_75296 | JGI IMG/M metagenome (GOLD analysis project Ga0075420, IMG submission 75296) | Bulk soil microbial communities from a Populus tree surrounding site in Tennessee, USA - Soil MetaG P. deltoides SBSDD4 | ecosystem: Environmental > Terrestrial > Soil > Tree plantation... | reverse complement strand
GAGCGGTGGAAGTTCGTGGACGCGAACACGGTCGACTACGAGGCGACGATTGAGGACCCGAAGGTCTTCACGCAGCCCTGGAAGATCGCGTATCAGATTCAGCGGCTCCGCGAGAAGAATTTCGAGCTGATCGAAGAAGCGTGCTGGGAAGGCGTGAGCGTGAGCAACCGCCTCGAAGCGGGCCGCATCGCTGCAAAGTCAGGCAAGCAGCGGATCCACAGTCACAGTGAACCGTGAGGTCGCCATGCTGAAGACAGCAGTCGCCTGGATCATCGGGGCAGTATTTCTTACGGCCGCGCCTGATGCGGCCGCGCAAAACATGCCGCGCACGCCGGACGGCAAACCGGATATGTCCGGCATCTGGACGGCGGTGAACAGCGCAGCGTGGAACATCCTGCCGCATGCCGCCGAAGATGGTGTTCCGGCCGGTCTCGGTGTCGTCGACGGCAACGAGATCCCGTACAGACCGGAAGCCGCAGCAAAGCAACGGGCGAACTTCGCGAATCGAGCCACACTCGATCCCGAAACCAAATGCTGGCTGCCGGGCGTTCCCCGCGCTACCTATATGGGCTTTCCGTTTCAGATCGTCCAGACGCCGACACAGGTGTCGATCCTGTACGAATATGGCCACGCACTGCGGAACATCTTCATGAATTCGCCCCATCCGAAAGGCCCAATCGAGTTCTGGATGGGTGACTCGCGCGCTAAGTGGGACGGTGACACCCTGGTCGTCGATGTGGTCCACTTCAACGATCAAACGTGGTTCGACCGAGCCGGAAACCACCACAGTGAGCAGCTGCACGTCGTCGAGCGCTATACGCCGATCGACCGCGATCACATCAACTACGAGGTCACGATCGAGGATCCGAAGGTGTTTACGCGACCCTGGAAGATGAGCATGCCGTTGTACCGGAGAGTCGACCGGAACATGCAGCTTCTGGAGTACGAGTGCTCCTCGTTCGACGAGGCATTCCGAACTCGAGGTGCAGAGCGGTAACTGCCTACCGCCTACTGCCTACTGCCTACTGCCTACTGCCTACTGCCTACTGCCTACTGCCTACTGCCTGCTTTCTTGAACGCCAAGTAGTAGACCGGCACGCCGGCAAGAATGACGCCGCAGGTAACACCAGTTGGCATCGGATCGCTGACGAGCGCATTCCCGACCAGGTAGATCCCAGCCGCGATGAACACCGCTGGAATCACCGGGTACCCGGGGACTCTGTACGGGCGTGGGAGTTCTGGCTTCGTGCGGCGGAGCCGGTACAAACCTGCAACGGCGATGCAGTAGAACGGCCATATCGATAGTACGAAAGCATCTGCCAGCTGCTCGAATGTTCGCGTGAACACGAACGCGACGCCAAGAGCGGCCGCGAGGGTTATCGCCACGTGTGGCGTACCGTACTGCGGGTGTACGCCAGCGAGCCTGCGAAACAAGAGCCCGTCGTTCGCCATGGCGAAAAATGTCCGGGGCGCCGTCAGCATTGTCGACATCAGTGCGCCGAACGTCGATATCGTGACGACAACGGAGATCATGGCGATGCCAAGCGATCCGAAAATCGTTCCTATGGTGTCGGCCGCGATCAGTGGCGAGCGCGCTATTCGATCGATTGGATTGACGTAGAGATACGCGACGTTCACAGCCAGATAGATCGCGACAATCGCGATCGTGCCAGTAATGATCGCCAACGGTAGCGCGCGTTTGGTGTCGGTCACTTCGCCCGATACGTAAGAGGCGTCCGCAAATCCGTCATACGCCCAGAGCACTGAAATCAACGCGAGCCCGAACAGCCCCGCTTCCACGGAACCGCCGTCCGCGGTGAAGTGGGCAGTCGATGCTCCCGCCGAGCCCCCGAGCGCACCGGAAACGAGCACCATGAGCGCGAGCGCGCCGAATTTCATCCCCGTGGACACGCCGACGAGCGTGACGCCGAGGCGCACACCGCGAATATTGGCGGCGGCTGTTCCGACAATCGCGACCGCGGCGATGGAGTCCGCAACAGTTCCATGCGCCGCCGGATCGTAGCCGAGCGATCGAAGCAGATATTCGCTGAACACAGCGCTGATCGCGCCTATCGCGGACGCTCGGATCAGCACAAGTTGAGACCAGCCGAACAGGAACGCCATCAGCCGACCCCAGCTCTCCCGCAGATACACGTAAAAGCCACCGGTGTAGGGCAGCGCAGCTGCGAGTTCCGCAAAGGAGAGGGCGCCGCAGAGGGAAATCAGTCCACCGAGCACCCATACCGCGAGCATGAGCATCGGGTCTGGAACCCTGGTCGCGATTGCTGATGGCGTGCGGAAAATGCCGGAACCAATCGTTACCCCGATGCCGATGCCCACCACGCCCCAAAATCCGAGGCGCCGCGCGAGCTGAGCCGTGGCCACATGCGGGGATGTTTGCATGCGTGTTTAGCCTACATGAGGGCCGACCTTGGGAGTCGGCCCTATCACACAGGAGGTCGCTGTGGCGGCAGGAACACCCAAATGGGCAACGTGGCTGCCGATGGTAGCAGCTGGTGCGGTGGCGGCGTACGCAATCACGAAGCGTCAAGGGCCGCCTCGGCCGACTCAGCATGGAACTGGCGTCATTGCGGACCGCGATTCGGATACCCGCCGCCGGCTCGGTGGGCTCGCGGGTATTCACGTCGAAGAGGCGGTGACCGTCAGCAGACCGCCCTCCGAAGTGTTTCGGTTCTGGCGAAACTTCGAAAACCTCCCAAGATTCATGAATCACCTTCGTGCGGTGTCGCAGCGCGAAGCCGGCATTTCTCACTGGGTTGCACGCGGCCCCGCCGGAATGAACGTCGAGTGGGACGCGCGCATCATCAACGAAATCGATGGCCGGCTCATCGCGTGGCAGTCGCTCGAAGGATCGGAGGTCTCGACCGCTGGCTCCGTCAACTTTCGTGAAACCCCGCGAGGCACCGAAGTGCGAGTACACCTGCAGTACAGCCCGCCCGCCGGGAGGCTCGGAGCCGCAGTGGCTCGGCTTCTGGGAGAAGAGCCGACTGTCCAGATTCACGACGACCTGCGTAGATTCAAGCAGTTGATCGAGACCGGCGAGATCCCGACGACGAAGGGACAGCCGGTCGGAGGACGACGATGAAAGCTGTGTGCTGGGAGGGGACCGACAATATCACCGTCGAGCGCGTCCCGGACCCCGCGATCATGAACCCCCGCGACGTGATCGTACGCGTGTCGTCGACCGCGATCTGCGGTTCCGATCTGCATCTGATGGACGGTTTCATACCCACCATGAAGGCAGGCGACATCCTCGGTCATGAGTTCATGGGCGAGGTGGTCGACATTGGTCGCTCCGTCAGCAACCTTCGGAAAGGCGACAGGGTGATCGTCCCGTGTGCGATCGCCTGTGGCCACTGCTACTTCTGCCGTAACGAGATGTGGGCCGTCTGCGACAACGCGAACCCCCACGCGGCAATCAGCGAAAAGGTGTATGGCTACCCAGCCGGTGCGTTGTTCGGCTATTCGCACATGATGGGCGGCTACGCCGGAGGACAGGCCGAATTCGTCCGAGTCCCGTACGCGGACGTAGGTCCGTTCAAGGTGCCCGATCATTTGAGCGACGAACAGGTGCTGTTTCTGACCGACATCTTTCCTACCGGTTACATGGCGGCCGAGAACTGCAACATTCGCCCGGGCGACACGATTGCCGTGTGGGGGTGCGGGCCGGTCGGGCAGTTCGCCATCCGGAGCGCATTTCTCCTCGGCGCGTGGCGGGTAATCGCGATCGATGCAGTGCCCGAACGACTGCAGATGGCTGCTGAGGCTGGTGCCGAGACGCTCGATTCAATGAACGACGACGTGTTCGACCGTCTGAAGACGATGACGGGTGGGCTTGGACCCGATGCGTGCATCGATGCGGTCGGGATGGAGGCGCACGGCGCGCACATCGACTACTGGTACGACAAGGCGAAGACCGCCCTGCGTCTGGCTACGGACCGCGCCACGGCCGTTCGGCAGGCGATCCACTGCTGTCGTAAGGGTGGGATTGTGTCGATTCCCGGTGTGTATGGCGGCTTCATCGACAAGGTGCCGATGGGGGCGGCGTTCAGCAAAGGGTTGACACTGAAGCTGGGACAGACCCACGTGCACAAGTACCTGTCACGTCTGCTGCGTCACATTGAGAACGGCGATATCGATCCCTCGTTCGTGGTCACACACCGCGAGCCCTTGGAACAGGCACCTCGAATGTACCGGACGTTCCGAGACAAGCAGGATGGCTGCGTGAAAGTCGTGCTGAAACCTCACTGAGCCTGAGAGATCCTGGCGCGGAGGGCTGGACCTTCGCCTTTTTTACGTTTATCATCGGGGGCCATGCTCCCGCCCGTCGGTGCGCGTCCACCCCTCGACGATGGTCGGGGTGGCTCTGAGCGCATCGAAGGGCCTTCGACTGAACTCAGGGTCGGGAGGAGCGGGCCCAGGGGCGCGCTCCGTGCCGAGGTGGTCCGGAACACCGATCCCGCACGCGGCCTCGCGCTGCAAACGGCGTTGGATCGTCTCACCGGGGGCCGTCACACCGACCACGACGCTCCGGATGCCTGGGTCACGGCGCTTCGCGTGCTCCCGGCGCTCTCGGCTCGGTATGCCTCATTTCCGGACGGTATCAGCGAACCATTGCGCGACGTGCTCGGTGCCCGCGGCATCACGGAGCTCTACACGCATCAGGCGATTGCGATAGAACATGCGCTGGCTCGCCGCAACGTCGTAATCACCACGCCGACCGCATCGGGCAAGACCCTCTGCTACAACGCGCCCGTTCTGAACGCCATCCTGCGCGATCCCGCGGCGCACGCACTGTATCTGTTTCCAACCAAAGCCCTCGCCCAGGATCAGCTAGCCGAGCTCCAGGAAATTGCCGAACTGCTCGCCACGGGTCACGATGCCCAGATCGGCGTGTTCACGTACGACGGCGATACGCCGCAGGACGCGCGCAAGGCCATCCGCGGCCGCGCGCACATCGTGCTCAGCAATCCCGACATGCTCCATTCGGGCGTGCTCCCGCATCATCCGCGCTGGGCCAAGCTGTTTGAAAACCTGCGTTATGTCGTAATCGATGAGCTGCACACATACCGCGGGGTGTTTGGAAGCCATCTGGCTAACGTCCTTCGGCGCATGCTCCGAATCTGCCGGCATTACGGCTCAAATCCCACGTTCATCTGCTCCTCGGCAACGATTGCGAACCCGCGCGAGCTCGCAGAAGGGCTGGTAGAGCAGCCGTTCGAACTGGTTTCGGAGCACGGGGCACCCAGAGGCGAGAAGGCGTTCGTGTTCGTCAACCCGCCTGTCGTGAATCGGCAGCTTGGAATCCGGCGGTCGTACCTTTCCGAAACACGACGCATTGCGGGCGAGTTCTTGAAACGCGGCATGCAGCTGATCGTCTTCGCGCAAAGCCGCCTCGCCACCGAAATCCTCACCACTTATCTCAAGGATGATTTCGACGGGCCTGCGGGTAATCGCGAACGGATTCGCGGCTATAGAGGAGGTTATCTTCCACAGCGCCGTCGGCAGATCGAAAAGGAACTGCGCGATGGTCTGGTCCAGGCGATTGTCTCGACCAACGCGCTCGAGCTCGGCATCGACATCGGTGCGCTCGATGTGTGCGTGATGGCTGGCTATCCGGGCACGATCGCGGCAACATGGCAGCGCGCCGGACGTGCAGGGCGCAGAAGCGAACGCTCGGCTGCAGTTCTCGTCGCGAGCAGCGCGCCGATCGACCAGTTCGTCGTGCGGCATCCGTCGTATTTTTTCGATGCCTCACCAGAGCATGCGCTGATCAATCCTGACAACTTGCACATCCTCGTCGATCACGTGAAATGCGCCGCATTCGAGTTGCCGTTCACCACGTCAGAGCAATACGGCTGTCACGACGTCCAGGAAGTTCTGCGTGTGTTGTCGGAAAATGGTCTGGTGCACCTGACCGGAGCCGACTGGCAGTGGACGAGCGAATCGTACCCCGCAGACGCAGTGAGCCTTCGCTCGATTTCGTCGGACAACTTCGTCGTCGTCGATACGACGCGAGGCGCAGACGTCATCGGCGAGACGAGCTTCACCAGCGGTCCTGCGACGCTGCACGAGAAAGCCATCTATCTGCTCGAAGGCGCGTTGTACCAGGTTGAGCGCCTCGATTTCGACGGGCGGAAAGCCTACGTGCGGGCAATCGATTGCGACTACTACACCGACGCCATCACGTATACGAAGGTCACGGTGCTCGAGACCTTCACAATGGCGGGATCTGGGGTTCGACACTCGGGATCCGAAGGTGATCAGGTGTCGGCTCCCGATCCCCGATCCCCGATCCCCGATCCCGGAATCCACGCCCACGGCGAGGTGCACGTGTCCTCACGCGTCGTTGGCTTCAAGAAGATTAAGTTCTACACCAACGAGAACGTAGGCTCCGGTGAGTTGGACCTCCCAGAGCAGCAACTGCATACCTCGGCGTATTGGCTGACCGTGCCACAAACCATCATGGCGGCGCTACCGTATGCAGCCGACGACCGACGCGACGGCGTCGTCGGCCTCTCGTTCGCGATGCGCCAAGTGGCGCAGTTGCTCCTGATGTGCGACCGCAACGACATCGGCATTTCGATCGGCAGCGGAAGTCAGGCCGACGACACCGACCTGACGCGAACGGGACATCCGGCGACGATTCCGGATGAGCCCTGCGTGTTCGTCTACGACAACTACCCTGGCGGCATTGGCTTCAGCGAGCCGCTGTTTGGGATGCGTGCGGAACTACTGACGCGCACGCGCGATCTGATTGCGAGCTGCGAGTGCGAGCACGGTTGTCCGACATGCGTAGGGCCTATCGGCGACACAGGCCCGCTCGCGAAAACCGTTGCTGTCAGGATTCTGCAACTGCTCGTTGACTCCGCGGCACCTGCGCGAGTCGTCGCATGAATCTCACCGAACGACTTCGGAGCGTGGTGAGGCCGTCACGCGGCGGCGAGTCAGCTGCGCATGAAGACCCCCACACATGTGGGCCGGGTCCCACCGACGGGCTGAGCCCTGCGTCGGTGGACCCGGCATACTGTCACAGTCCATGTGACACATTTGATGGCGAATGGCGGGAATCACGCGGCGAGCGCTACGTCGTCATCGATCGGTCGTATCCCCCCGGTCATCGCCACGGCCGCGCCGTTGTTGCCGACAACGCACCCGGAAGTGACTGCTCCTGGCCCGCGCTTGCGCTGCTCGAGCCATCTATTGGACAGTCGCGAGTGCTGTTTATCGACGTGGAAACGACCGGCTTGGCCGGCGGCGCCGGCACGTACGCATTCCTGGTGGGTTGTGGATGGTTCGAGGGCGCAACGTTCAAGGTGCGGCAGTTTCTGCTGGCCCGGTATGGAGCCGAACGCGGGCTCCTCGAGGACGTCGCGGGCACAGCCGCCGATGCCGGCGCGCTGGTCACGTATAACGGCAAGACATTCGACGTACCGCTGCTTGAAACGCGGTTTCTGTTTCACCGCATGACCGCTTCATTCGCTGGGATGCCCCATGTCGACATCCTGCATTCGGCGCGGCGCCTGTGGCGTACAGCACCCTACAGGCCGCTGAATGGGGTAGGAGCGTCGCTGGGGGGGCCACGCGCGAGCTGCTGTCTGGATTCCCTGGAAGAGTCGATCCTTGGCCATGTGCGCGAGGACGACGTGCCGGGCTACGCCATTCCGTCGCGATATTTCCAGTACGTTCGGAGTGGGGACGAACGTCCACTCGCAGCGGTGCTGGAACACAACCGCTTGGATCTGCTATCACTCGCCCTGCTGACTGCACGAGCCGCGCAACTGCTGGAGGAAGGGGCGGAGGCTGCGCAGACCGCTCGTGAGGCGTACGGCCTGGGCTGTCTTTACCTGCGCGCCGGCCGCCTGCAGGATGCCCGCGCGTGCTTTGCGCGGGCGGAGTCAATGGAGTCGACGGCGACGGCTGGGACGGCTGATTCCTGCGTGTCCGCGGAGGCGCTGCGGGCATTGGCGGTATTGGACCGTCGTTCTCGACGCTACGATGACGCCGCCGCCGCATGGCGTCGCCTTCTCGCGCTGCGCGCGTGCCCGCCGCGTTTGATGCTGGAGGCAAGCGAAGCGTTGGCCGTTCACCACGAGCACCGCGAACGGGATCTCCATCTGGCGCGAGACCTGGCGCGAGAGTCGCTGCAATTCGCAACCAGTGGGTCGCGCGCGACTGCTGTTCGGCATCGTCTGACACGCCTCGATCGGAAGCTCGCCTTTCCGAAGTCCGCAAGACGGGCCGGACAGACCACGTTTCCGCTCTTTAATCCGCAGTTCTAAGCCACTTCTCCACCACACCTCGAGCATACGGAACGCATGGGTTCCGATACGGCACGTATTGTGGACTTGGGGTGAACTGGGAGGAGAAGCATGCGGCAACTCAGGTACATTCCCGTCTCTATATTGCTGTGCTTGCTGCTTTCGTGCGCCGGCGCAGCGCAGGAGAAGCCGTCCCCGTCGACGCGGCAGAAGCCGTCGCCGTCAGCCCCCGCAGTGAACGCTGACGCCGCGACGCTCGCCGACTTCAAGGGGCGACTGACGAAATACATCGAGCTGCAAAAGGACCTGGCCGACGATTCGCCGCCGCTCAAAGAGACGTCGGACCCGGCCAAGATCGACGCGGCCCAGGAAGTCCTTGGCGCAAAGATCCGCGCGGCTCGCAAAGACGCAATGCCGGGCGACATCTTCACGCCCCAGACTCGCGCCCTCTTCCGGCGTCTGATGTATCCAGAGCTGAAGGGAGAAGACGGTCCGGAAACGAAGGCAACAATCACCGGCGACGACGGGCCGCCAAAGGTGCCGTTAAAAGTAAACGCCAAGTATCCGGAGACGCAGCCGCTCCCCACGGTTCCGCCGAACCTTCTGGCGCGGTTGCCGCAGCTTCCGGAAGACGTCGAGTACCGGATCGTCGGCAAAACCCTGATTCTGCGCGACGTCGACGCGAACATCATCGTCGACTTCATGCCGAACGCTATTCGGTAGTGGAGGCTGCCATGCGTCGAGTAATCGTCACGTTGTTGATGTGCGCGCTTGCGGTCTCAGCCGATGCGCGCCAGCTCAAGCCGCCAATCGGGAAACCTGACTCGATCAAGTTTGCTGTTATCGGTGACTCGGGAACAGGCGACCAGCATCAGCGCGATGTTGCAAAGCAACTCACAGAGCGACGCGCGCAGTTTCCGTTCGAGTTCGTGATCATGATGGGCGACAACCTGTACGGGAGTGAGAACCCGAGCGACTATGCCAGGAAGTTCGAGGAACCCTATGCGCCGCTACTGAAGGCTGGTGTCAAGTTCTACGCTGCCCTCGGCAATCACGACGACCCCAATCAACGCTTCTACAAGCCGTTCAATATGAACGGCGAGCGCTACTACTCGTTCAAGCCCTCACTCACCGGAGGGGTGCGCTTCTTCGCGATTGACAGCAACTACATAGACAAGAGGCAGCTCGATTGGCTCGACAAAGAGCTCGCCGCCAGCGGATCCGACTGGAAGATCTGCTTCTTTCACCATCCACCGTATTCGTCCGGCGAGACGCACGGTTCCAGCGTTGTCATTCGGGAACAGCTCGAGCCGCTCTTCGTGAAGCACGGCGTTACCGTCGTGTTCACAGGGCACGAGCACTTCTACGAGCGCATCAAGCCGCAGAAGGGCGTGACCTACTTCATCCAGGGGAGCTCGGCGAAGCTGCGGAAGGGAGATCTCACGCAAAGCGAGCTAACTGCCAAGGGGTACGACTCGGGATATACCTTCATGCTCGTGGACATCAAGGGGGACGAGCTGTCGTTCCAGACCATCTCGCAGGGGGGGCAGGTCATCGACTCGGGTACCACTCGTCGCGTCGAGGTCACAACTCCCGAGGGCGAGCGACCCGTCACGACGCCGATTCCCAAGAGCCGAGGTTCCTCGCCGGCGCCCGCGCGGCCGCGCGGACAAACCGGACGTGACCAAGCTGCCCCGGCTCAGCCTGGGCGCTAGGCCGAGACCTTACGCGTACGCTTGGTGGCGGCCGCCTTTGTTGCCTTGGCAGCCTTGGCGGCCGTGCGCCGCTGCTCCGAGGTCTGTGCGCCGAACTTCTTGTTGAACCGCTCCACGCGTCCCTCGGTGTCGATCAGCTTCTGGCGGCCGGTAAAGAACGGATGACAGACTGAGCAGATCTCGAGGTGCAGCTCGGGCTTGGTCGACCGCGTCTTGAAGGTGTTGCCGCAAGCGCAGCGCACTTCGACGACGTGGTATTTCGGATGAATCCCTTCCTTCACAGCGGGCTCCTTCGGGTGTGGCGCAAACGACAATTATATCAGCCTGACGGATATCAGTCTGACGGACGCCCGAAGGCTTATGACTTGCCCGCCGCCATTGCCGCCAGGAACTCGCCGTTCGTCTTGGTCTTGCCCATTTTCGACAGGAGCAGTTCCATTGCCTCGGTGGGGGAGAGCGGGGTGAGCACTCTACGCAGTACGAACACCCGGTTCAGCTCTTCCTTCGGAAGGAGCAGCTCCTCCTTGCGCGTGCCGCTCTTCGTAATGTCGATCGACGGGAAGACGCGTCGGTCGGTGAGCTTGCGGTCGAGGTGGATTTCCATATTGCCGGTGCCCTTGAACTCTTCGAAGATCACCTCGTCCATGCGCGAACCCGTGTCGACGAGCGCGGTCGCCACGATGGTGAGCGAGCCACCCTCCTCGATGTTGCGCGCCGCACCGAAAAAGCGCTTCGGCCGCTGCAGCGCGTTGCTGTCGACGCCGCCCGACAACACCTTGCCGGAAGCGGGCACGATCGTGTTGTAGGCACGCGCCAGGCGCGTGATCGAGTCGAGCAATATCACGACATCTTTCTTGTGCTCGACGAGGCGTTTCGCCTTCTCGATCACCATTTCCGCTACCTGCACGTGGCGCTGGGCCGGCTCATCGAACGTGGACGAGATCACCTCTCCGCGCACCGAGCGCTGCATGTCGGTCACTTCCTCGGGCCGCTCATCGATGAGCAGCACGATCAGGTATACCTCGGGGTGATTCGACGTGATGCTGTTCGCGATGCTCTGCAGCAGCATCGTCTTGCCCGTTCGGGGCGGAGCGACGATGAGGCCGCGCTGTCCCTTGCCGATCGGCGTCAGCAGATCCATCACCCGGCCCGAGAGGGCTTCGGGCTGCGTTTCGAGCGTCAGTTTCTGCTGGGGATAGAGCGGGGTGAGATTTTCGAAGAAGACCTTCTCTTTAGTCTTCTCGGGTGGCTCGAAGTTGATTGCCTCGACTTTGATCAGCGCAAAATACCGCTCGCCATCCTTTGGCGGCCGGATGACGCCGGACACGGTATCGCCCGTGTGCAGGTCGAACTTGCGGATCTGCGACGGCGAGACATAGATGTCGTCCGGACCGGGAAGGTAGTTGTAGTCGGGAGCGCGGAGGAAGCCGAACCCGTCTGGCAGCGTCTCGAGCACGCCTTCGGAGAAGATGTTGCCGCTTTTCTCGGCGCGCACACGCAGGATTTCGAAGATCAGCTCCTGCTTTCGCATGCCCGTCGCGCCGGCGATGTCCAGCTCCTTGGCGATCTTCGTCAGCGCCGAGATGTTCATCTCCTTCAGCGCCGACAGGGAGATCGACTGCGCGGGGGCCGCCTGCGGCGGTGCCGCTGGCGCCTGGGGATTGGCGGCGGGTGCGGCGGG
>Ga0075420_100004953_pt1 | contig 11684 bp, 9 predicted proteins | sample SoiMetdeltSBSDD4_FD_75296 | JGI IMG/M metagenome (GOLD analysis project Ga0075420, IMG submission 75296) | Bulk soil microbial communities from a Populus tree surrounding site in Tennessee, USA - Soil MetaG P. deltoides SBSDD4 | ecosystem: Environmental > Terrestrial > Soil > Tree plantation... | reverse complement strand
GCACCATGCCGCCGTGCGTCTCGAGATCGTGCATGATCGCGATGATCTTCTCCTCGGTGGCGTCGGTGAGCGCCTCGACGAAGTAGGAACCGCCCAGCGGGTCAGCCACCTTCGTCACGCCGGTTTCGCACGCGAGGATCTGCTGCGTGCGCAGCGCCAGCGTCGCGGACTCCTCGCTGGGCAGCGCGAACGGCTCGTCCCAAGCGGCCGTGAACATCGACTGCACCCCGCCCAGCACCGCGGCCATCGCCTCATACGCCACCCGCACAAGGTTGTTCTGCGCCTGTGGCGCGTACAGCGACGCACCACCGGCGACGCAGCCGAACCGGAACATCGACGCCTTGTCCGTAGTCGCGCCGTAGCGTTCGCGCACGATCGTGGCCCACCGCCGCCGGCCGGCCCGGTACTTGGCGATCTCCTCAAAGAAGTCGCCGTGGGTGTAGAAGAAAAACGAGATCTGCGGCGCGAACTGATCGATGGTCATCCGACCCCGCTCGACCACGGTGTCGCAGTACGTGACACCGTCGGCGAGCGTGAATGCCATCTCCTGGACGGCGTTGGCGCCGGCGTCGCGGAAGTGCGCACCCGCCACGGAGATCGCGTTGAATTTGGGCACCTCGGCGGCGCAGAACTCGATGGTGTCGGCGATCAGCCGCAGCGACGGTTCCGGCGGCCAGATCCAGGTGCCGCGCGACGCGTACTCCTTGAGGATGTCGTTCTGGATGGTGCCGGTCAGCTTCGCGCGCGGCACGCCCTTCTTCTCGGCCGCCGCCACATAGAAGGCCAGCAGGATCGCGGCCGTGCCGTTGATCGTGAAGCTCGTGCTGATCTTGTCGAGCGGGATTCCGTCGAACAGAATCTCGGCGTCGGCGAGCGTGTCGACCGCCACCCCGACGCGGCCGACCTCCTCACCGAACTCCGGATCGTCGGAGTCGTAGCCGCACTGGGTGGGCAGATCCAGCGCGACCGAGAGCCCGGTGCCGCCCTGGTCCAGCAGGTAGCGGTAGCGACGGTTCGATTCCTCGGCGGTCCCGAAGCCGGAGTACTGCCGGAACGTCCACGTCTTGCCGCGGTACCCGCTGGCGAAGTTGCCGCGCGTGAACGGGTACGTGCCCGGTGCAGGCGGATCACCGGCCCGATCGGCCGGTCCGTAGACGGGCTCGAGCGGGATACCTGAAGGGGTCTGTACAGGGTCGCTCATCAATGGATAACGTACTTGCAAAAAATGAGAATGCCAATACCGCTCGGTGGAAACATGCACTGAGTGCGGCCTGCGTTGTGCACCGAGCGGCCCATGAAGGCCCGGTACACAGCGATTATGAGACTTGCGTAGAATGAGAATGACAATTCCAATCCTGTAGCATCCGGGTAGCCGGCACCCGAGGAGGCCCATGTCTACGTTTACCGACCGCACGCTCGTCGTCTCGGGCGGTAGTCGCGGCATCGGGCTGGCGATCGCGCTGGGGGCCGCCAAACACGGCGCCAACGTCGTGCTGCTGGCCAAGACGGCCGAGCCGCACCCCAAGTTGCCCGGCACCGTCTATACCGCCGTCGCCGACGTCGAAGCCGCGGGTGGCAAGGGCGTAGCGGTGGTGGGTGACGTGCGCAAGGAAGACGACGTACAGCGTGCCGTCGACACCGCGGTCGAGCACTTCGGCGGCGTCGACATCGTGATCAACAACGCCAGCGCGATCGCGACCGACCCGACCGAAGAGCTTTCCGCCAAGAAGTTCGACCTGATGATGGACATCAACGTCCGCGGCACTTTCCTGTTGACGAAGGCGGCGCTGCCGCACCTGCGAAAGTCGGCGAACGCCCACGTAGTGACCCTGGCGCCGCCGCTGAACATGAACCCGTACTGGCTGGGCGCTCACCCGTCATACACGTTGTCGAAATACGGGATGACGTTGCTGTCGCTCGGCTGGGCCGCCGAGTACGCCGACGCGAATATCGGCTTTGCCTCCCTGTGGCCGGAGACCTATATCGCGACGTCCGCGGTGGCCAACCTGGACAGCCACTTGATGTCCTCGTCGCGCAGTCCCGAGATCATGGGCGACGCCGCGGTCGAGATTCTGTCCCGGTCGCCCGCGGACGTGAACGGCAAAACTTTCATCGACTCCGCAGTGCTGGCCGAAGCCGGTGTCACCGACCTGACCCGCTACGGCGGCGGTGACAATCCCATCCTTGATATCTTCGTCGACAAGCCATGAGTATCTCTTTGCTGCTGGAAATGGCGGCGTCATCGAATCCGGACCGCACCGCGGTGGTGTCCGGTGAGATCCGGCTGACGACAAGTGAACTGAGCGAGCTCGCCGACGGTGGGGCCGGCGTCATCGCGGCGTCCGGCGCCCAACACGCGGCCTACGTCGGCACCGGCGGCGTACTGCTGCCGCTTTTGCTGTTTTCGTCCGCGCGCGCCGGAGTGGCGTTTACGCCGCTGAATTACCGGCTCAGTGAGGACGGCCTGCGGCGGTTGATCGACCGCCTACCGACTCCGCTGGTGATCGCCGACGCCGAGTACCGCGATGTCGTCGCCGACGCCGGCAAGCAAGTGATCACCTCCGACGAGTTCATCGATGCCGCGCGCAACGCCGAGCCTGCCGCTGAATTCCCCGACCCCGACGACGTCGGCGTGGTCCTTTTCACGTCAGGTACCACCTCGAAGCCCAAAGCCGTTGAGCTGACCCATAACAACCTGACCAGTTACGTGATGGGGACTGTGGAACTCGACTCCGCGGAGTCCAGTGACGCCGCGTTGATCTGTGTGCCGCCTTACCACATCGCGGGCGTCAGCGCCGCATTGTCGAATCTCTATGCGGGCCGAAAGATGGTCTATCTCAGGCAGTTCGACCCGAGCGAGTGGGTGCGCCTGGTGCGCGACGAGGGCGTGACTACCGCGACCGTCGTGCCAACCATGCTGGACCGCATCGTGTCGGTACTGGAGGCTCAGCAGGTAGACCTGCCTACCCTGCGCAACCTGGCCTATGGCGGCTCGAAGGTCGCTCTTCCCTTGGTGCGCAAGGCGCTTGGCCTGCTCCCCGATGTTGGCTTCGTCAATGCCTACGGATTGACCGAGACCAGCTCGACCATCGCGGTGCTGACCCCCGACGACCACCGCGCCGCGCTGGACGCCACCGATGAGGCTATCGCTCGGCGGCTCGGGTCGGTCGGACAGCCAGTACCCAGCGTCGAGGTGCAGATCCGCGGCGAGGACGGCACCGTCCTCGGGCCAGGCCAGACCGGTGAACTGTTCGTGCGTGGCGAGCAGGTGTCGGGACGCTACACCGACATCGGTTCGGTGCTCGACGCCGACGGCTGGTTCCCCACCAAAGACGTTGCGATGCTTGACGAGGGAGGCTACCTGTTCATCGGTGGCCGTTCCGACGACACGATCATCCGCGGCGGCGAGAACATCGCACCGGCGGAGATCGAGGACGTGCTCGTCGAGCATCCCGCGGTGCGGGACTGTGTGGTCGTCGGCCCGGAGGATCCCGAATGGGGTCAGATCATCGTCGCCGTCGTGGTGCCCGCCGCGAGCACTGCACCAGACCCTGACGAACTGCGCGAGCATGTGCGAGCGCATCTGCGCGGTTCACGCACGCCCGATCGCGTGGTGTTCCGCGATGAGCTGCCGACCAATGCGACGGGCAAGGTGTTGCGCCGCGAACTGGTCGATGAATTGCAAAGGAGTCGAACATGATCAAGAACGGCACCCGGCTGCAGAGCCAGGTCTGCGACACGCAAGTGATCGTCGTGCGCAGCGCCGACAGCCTCGACGATCTGCGTGCCGGCGGCTTCCCGATGGTGCCGCTCGACGCCGAGAAATCTTCCGACGCCACCTTGGATCCGGATTTCGCCGAGGGAAACGTGATGGGCAAGCGTTACGTCGATGAGAACGGCGCCGAGGTGCTCGTCACCAAGGCGGGCGCAGGAACACTGAGCGTCGGCACGACAGCATTGAATCTGAAGGAAGCCAAGCCGCTCCCCGCCAGCGACTGACAATATGGCCTGATGAGGCCACGCAGCCTGCTGGTTCGGTACGCGGCAGGCCTCGCGTTCGCCTACCTGCTCTCCGCCGGAGAAGTCGTCGCAATCGTCATCTCGGTGAGCGGCGAGTCCGTCATAGGTGCGCAGGCCGTGCTGAGCAGAAACAATCTGATTGCCACCGTGGCGATCGTCATTTTCGGAACCTTCACCGTATGGCTGAGCGGCGTCGCACTCGTCGCTCGCGCACTTCACCGAGCGGGCCCCGCTCGAACCCGGAAGCCACCGAATATCACCAGGCGCCAATCCGCGATCCTGCTGACGCCATGGGCCGTCGCGGCTGCGGTGTTGATTCCGTTGAACCTCGACGGCGGCATACGCGTTCTGACATTGCTCGTTTCGGCAGTCATGTTCGGCGCCACGGCGACCGTGTGCACGGGCTTTCTGTTCACACAACGCGCTCTTCGTGCGCTGATGATCGCCGCCACAGTGGATTTGGAGCATGCCGAGAGGGCACCGGGAGTACGAGCGCGTCTGATCCTGATGTGGACGATGTGCACCGCGCTTCCGGGTGCGGGGATCGTGGTACTTGTCATGTTGCGAGCCAACGGCTGGATCATCCAGCCCGACGCGCCCATCGAAACCCCGGTGTTGGTACTCGCACTCGTCGCGGTGGTCCTGGGACTGCGGGCGATGATTCTGGTGTCGTCGTCGATTTCGGATCCGGTGCACGAGGTCGTCGACGCGATGGCGGAGGTCGAACGCGGACAGCTCGGGAACAAGATCGACGTTTACGAGCGGTCTGAACTTGGCCAACTTCAAAGCGGTTTCAACCGTATGGTCGCCGGACTTCAAGAACGGGACAGGTTACGCGACCTGTTCGGCCGTCACGTCGGTGAAGAAGTGGTCCGTCGCGCTGTCGAGGACCACGAGTCGGTCGCGGAGGACGAACGCGAGGTCGCGATCCTGTTCATCGATCTGGTGGGCTCTACGCAACTGGCGACGAGGCGCGAACCGCATGAGGTCGCCGCGGTGCTCAACGACTTCTTCCGCATCGTGGTCGCGCAAGTCGACAAACGCGACGGCTTGATCAACAAGTTCCAAGGCGACGCCGCGCTGGCGGTGTTCGGCGCACCGCTGCGCATCGAAAATCCCGCGTCGGCGGCGTTGGCCACCGCGCGGGCATTGGGCGAGGAGTTACAGCGGCTGCTCGTCGACTTCGGCATCGGAGTCTCGGCCGGCCCAGTGTTCGCCGGCAATATCGGAGCGGAAAACCGTTATGAGTACACCGTTGTCGGCGATGCCGTCAACGAGGCGGCCCGGCTGGCGGACCGCGCCAAAGACTTCGACAGACGGGTGCTGTGTTCCGAAGCGGCGATCGAGCGGGCCGATGAGGCCGAGCGGCGATGCTGGGCCCTTCAGGGCTCCGAGATGCTGCGCGGACGGTCGCAACTGACACAGATCTCGTCGCCTGTGTAGTGATTTCGGCGCGGATACGGTCGCTCAGCGACCTGTCGCTCAGCGACCGTTAGCGCGCCGAAATCACCGAGCTCGCCCGATTCCGAACGCCTCGCCCGTGACCACCACTCCACTCATGGCGCCAAGCTACCGCCCACATGCATGACGACGTGCAAGGATGCTGGGACATGCGGGTCGACGGGCGGGACATCACCGTTTCGGGCAGCTTGCTGCAACCACTGACCCGGCGGACCAACGACATCCTGCGAGTCGTCCTTGCGGCGGTTTTCCTGGCGGCGGTCATCACGAGTTCGCTGATCACCCGCAACGAATGGGTCGCACTCGAGAAATCGATCTCAGAGATCGTCGGAGTCCTGACCCCCACTCAGTCGAATCTGGTGTATCTGGTGTACGGCCTCGCGATTCTGGCGCTGCCGTTCGCGATCCTGGTCGGCTTGATCGTCGCGCGGCAGTGGAAGCTGCTCACCGCGTACGCGGCCGCGGCGTTCATCGCGTTTGTTTCGCTGTCGATCACCGGCAACGGCATCTCCGCTCCCAGATGGCATTTCGACCTGTCCGACCGGCTGGACACACTTCTCTCGCAGTTCCTCGACGACCCGCGCTGGATCGCAATGCTCGCCGCCGTGCTCACGGTGTCCGGCCCGTGGCTGCCCGCGCGGTGGCGGCGGTGGTGGTGGACGCTGCTGCTCGCCTTCGTGCCGATCCACCTCGTCGTCAGCGCGGTGGTACCCGCTCGGTCGCTGCTCGGCCTCGCCGTCGGGTGGTTCGTCGGCGCGCTCGTTGTGCTCGTGGTCGGCACGCCTGCCCTCGAGGTGCCGCTCGACGGTGCCGTCCGCGCGCTGGCCCGGCGTGGATTCCTGGCATCGACGCTGACGGTCGTGCACCCAGCCGGGACGGGGCCGCTGGTGTTGTCAGCCAAGTCTGACGGCCCCGACAGTGTGGCCATCGTGGAGATGTACGGCCCAAACCAGCGCAGCGGCGGATTCCTGCGCCAGTTCTGGCGTTGGCTGCGGCTGCGCGGTGGCGAAACTGCGCCGCTACAGGCCTCCATGCGGCGCGCCGTCGAGCATCGGGCGTTGATGGCCATCGCGATCGGCGATTTAGGGGTCGCGAGTACCTCGACGACGGCCATGGCTCCACTCGATCGCGGATGGACGTTGTACGCCCACACTCTCCCATCCGGCACCCCGATCAAGGACTGCACAGATGATGGTGCCGTCGCCCAGGTCTGGGAATCGCTTGGCACACTCCACGATTGCCAGATCTCTCACGGTGACCTCCGCAGTGAGGAGATCACCATCGACGACGGCACAGCGCGGTTCGGCGGGTTCGGCAACGCCGAGTACGGAGCCACCGACGAGCAGCTTCAGTCCGACGTCGCCCAACTCTTGCTGACGACGACCGAGGTGTACGGGGCCGAGGCGGCGGTCGGCGCGGCGATCGACGTCTTCGGCAAGGATGCGGTCCTGCTGGCATCGCGACGACTGACCAAGTCCGCCATGCCATCTCGAATCCGCAAGTCGGTGGGCGATGCCGGGGCCGTCATGTCCGCCGCCCGCGACGAGGTCAAGCGGCAGACCGGAGCCGATCAAATCAAGACCGAGACGATCACCCGGTTCACCCGCAACCAGCTCATCCAGATGGTGCTACTCGTCGCGCTCGTCTACGTCGCCTACCCGTTCATCAGCACAGTGCCCGCGTTCTTCTCCGAGCTGAGAACGGCGAACTGGTGGTGGGCGCTGCTCGGCCTCGCGGTGTCGGCGTTGACGTATGTCGGTGCCGCGGCGGCGTTGTGGGCGTGTGCCGACGGGTTGGTGAGCTTCAAAAACCTCGTCATCATGCAGGTGGCGAACACGTTTGCAGCGACCACCACGCCTGCCGGTGTCGGCGGGTTGGCGTTGTCCACCCGCTTCCTGCAGAAGGGTGGCCTGGGCGCGCTCCGTGCGACGGCGGCCGTCGCATTGCAACAAACGGTTCAGGTCATCACCCACGTCGCGCTACTGATCTTCTTCAGTGCGGCTGCGGGAGCCACGGCGGACCTTTCCCATTTCGTCCCCTCTCCCACTCTCCTCTACCTGATCGCCGGACTGTTGCTCGGACTCATCGGGGCCTTTCTGTTCGTGCCCAAACTGCGGCGGTGGTTGGCGACGGCGGTGCGGCCCCGGCTCAAGGAAGTGCTCAGCGACCTCGCCGAGTTGGCCCGCGAACCCAAACGGCTCTCGATCATCGTACTGGGCTGTGGGACAACGACTCTCGGCATGGCGCTGACGCTATGGGCCAGCATCGAGGCCTTCGGCGGCAACACCACGTTCGTCACAGTCACCGTGGTGACAATGGTCGGCGGAACCCTCGCCTCGGCTGCCCCCACCCCGGGCGGCGTCGGCGCAGTCGAGGCGGCTCTGATCGGCGGCCTCGCCGCGTTCGGCGCTCCCACCGCAATCGCCGTGCCATCGGTCCTGCTCTACCGGATCCTCACGTGCTGGCTACCCGTGTTCATCGGCTGGCCGATCATGCGCTGGCTAACCGACAAGGACATGATCTAGGGTTTGGCGAAACCCGCTGCGTCGAGGACCTTTTGACCCGACTCCCCGGTGACGAGGTCGACGAACTTGCGCGCCAACTCCGAATTCTTGGAGCTCTTCAGCACAGCGATCGGATAGGTGTTGACGGCGCCGGCGGCTTCGGGGAACGCCACGGCGGCAACCTTGTCGCCCGCACCTTTGGCGTCGGTGACGTAGACCAGTCCGGCGTCGGCCTGGCCGGTAGTGACTTTGTTGAGGACGTCGGACACCGACGACTCTTCGCTGTCCGGATTGAGCGTCACGCCGGTGGCCTGCTCGACCTTCTGGGTCGCCGATCCGCACGGCACCTGTGGTGCGCACACCACCACGTTGAGGCCTTGCTGCGTCAGGTCTTTGAACGACGCGATCTTCTTCGGGTTGCCGGGCGCGACGGCGATTGTGAGGGTGTTGGACGCGAAGTTCGCCGGGTCGCCGGCGAGCACCCCGGCCTGCGCGGCCTTGTCCATGTTCTTGGTGTCGGCCGATGCGAACACGTCGGCCTGCGCACCCTGGGTCAGCTGGGTAACCAGATCGGATGAGCCCGCGAACGAGAATTCCACTGAGGCGCCAGGGTTTTCGGTCTTGAACTGCTCCCCGAGGTCGGTGAAGGTCTTCTTCAGCGACGCGGCCGCAAACACCATGATCTTCTGATTTTCAGCTGCGGGTTTTTCCGGCGAGCCGCACCCACCGATCAGAAGCACGGACAGCGCGGCGATCAGCCAACGTTTCACGATTGCCCTCCGGGCGTTTCGACGATCACGGTGGTGGCCTTGACGACGGCGACGGCCACGCTGCCCGGCTCGAGCCCGAGCTCACGCACCGCGTCCGTGCTCATCAACGAAACGACGGCGAAAGGCCCGCACTGCATTTCAACCTGTGCCATGACCTTGTCCGTCACTACTTTGGTGACCAGTCCGGCGAAGCGGTTGCGCGCGGAGCTGGCGACGGTGAGCGGATCCTTCGGTGCCGCAGCAGGGTTCGCACGCACGAACTTGGCTAGCACGTCGCCGGGGATGACCTTCCGGCCCGATTCGTCGTGGCTCGCCCGCAGGCTTCCGTCGTCGATCCAGCGCCGGACGGTGTCGTCGCTGACGCCCAACAGCTCGGCCGCTTCACGAACTCGGATCAAACCCATTGCGTGCATCTTAACCGCAGATGCGGTCCAATCGACTAATTTCTTCCGCAAATACGGATCATTAGGCCTTGGCGAGCTGTTTTTCCGCGTACAGCCGCGCCCACTCCCTACGCGGCCTGATCGACACGTCGACATCGGCCCCCTTGGCGCGGAGCGCACCGACGTTCGCCTGGTTCTTGGGAGTGCGGGCGAATGGATCCCAGCTGAAAAACCGGCAGGAGTTCCCCCACGTGATCTTGTTGATGTCGCTGTCGTCGGCGCCCGCGGCGGTGAGCTCAGCCAGCACCTGCTCGGGCGCGTCGGGCCAGAAGCAGTCGGAGTGCGGGTAGTCGCATTCCCACGCGATGTTGTCGATGCCGATCTCGTGGCGCAGCTTCAGCGACGTCTTGTCGGTGACATAACAGGCCAATGAGTGCTCACGGAACACGTCGCTGGGCAGCTTGTCACCGAAGTCGCGGCGTAGCCACTTCTGGTTGGTGTAGTGCCGGTCGCTGCGATCCAGGTAGAACGGGATCCAGCCGATACCGCCTTCGGAGAACGCGAACTTCAGATCGGGATAGTTGCGCATCGCGGGACCCCACAACAGATCCTGCGCACACATCGCCGACACCTGAGTCGCCAGAATGATCAGATTGTCGATCGGAGCGTTGGGCGCCATGCTGATCGCCCCGAACCCGGTGCCGATGTGCAGGCACATCACCACGTTCTCCTCCGACAGAGTCTGGAACACGGGGCCCCAGTACTCGTCGTCGTGGTAGCTCGGAAGTCCTTCCAGGTGAGGCAGTTCCGGCATCGTCACCGCGCGGCAGCCCTTGGCGGCGACTCGCCGTATCTCGGCACACATCGCCTCGGGGTTCCACGTCGGCAGCACGGCGATCGGGATAAAGCGATCCGGGTACGAGCCCGCCCACTCGTCGATGTGCCAGTCGTTGTACGCCGAGACCATCACGAGCGTGACGTGCTCGCGGTGCATGTTGAGGTGCCGTGCCGAGAAGCCGGTGAATGTCGGGAAGCACATCGACGCGAGGATGCCGTTGCGGTTCATATCGCGCACGCGCTCGTGGACGTCGTACACGCCCGGCCGCATCTCGGCGAAGCCGGCGGGGTCGCGGCCCCACTCCTCGGCCGGCCACGACACCACCGCGTTGAGTCCGCTGACGCCCTGCGGCCGGCCCTGGTACATCCATTGGTCGACGCCCTTGTCGTCGGTGACCACGATCGGCGCCTCGTCCTTGTACTTGGCCGGCACGTGGTTCAGGAACATGTCGGGAGGCTCTACGACGTGGTCGTCGATGCTCATCAGAATCAGGTCGTCGGTCTTCATATCCCAAGTAGTACCGTCTAGCGGTGTGACCGTCTCTGCGCTTTCGGACAGAGTTTTAGCCGAATCGGCCAATCGTCGGCCGGTCATCGAGTTGCGGCGTGGCGGGCGGGCGCTGGGCGGCAGTTACCTCTACGAGGGCGACGAGCTGATCACGGGCTGGCACTCGCATGAGGTGCATCAGATCGAGTACGCGATCGGCGGTGTGGTGGAGGTGGAGACGGCGTCGGCGCACTACCTGCTGCCGCCGCAGCAGGCGGCGTGGATTCCCGCGGGCCTGGAGCATCAGGCCACGATGAACTCGGACGTTCGCACGGTGGCGGTGATGTTCGACCGAGAGCTGGTGAGCGATGGTGGCGATCGCGCCCGCATCCTCGCGGTGTCCCCGTTGATCCGGGAGATGATGATCTACGCGCTGCGATGGCCGATCGACCGGCCCGACGGCGACGCCATCTCCGACGCGTTCTTCCGCACATTGGCCAACCTGGTGTCCGAGGCGCTGGATCACGAGGCGCCACTGAGCCTGCCGACGTCCGAGAACCCAATCGTGGCGGCGGCGATGGCGTACACGAAGGAGCACTTGGATTCGGTGACCGCGTCGGAGGTCGGCCGCGCCGTGTCGGTGTCGGAGCGGACATTGCGACGGCTGTTTCAGGACACGCTCGGGCTGCCGTGGCGGACGTACCTTTTGCATGCGCGAATGCTGCGAGCGATGGCACTGTTGGCCGCGCCCGGACAGTCGGTGCAGGAAACCTCGACGGCGGTCGGCTTCGACAGCCTGAGCGCGTTCACGCGCGCGTTCACACAGTTCTGCGGAGAGACACCTTCGACGTATCGCAAAAGGGTTGGCGGCGCGAGGGTTTGACGGGCGTGTCTAGACCGCGCCTCCGCGCAGCAATTTATTGACGGCGTCTTGCCATCGTTGTAGCTGGGCGGGCGTAGTGAAGGGCTCAGGGAGATGGCGTTCGATATGGCCGCGCAGAATCATCGCGCCCAGAGCTAGCACGAGCGAGTTGAGGGCGGCCCAGGTCAGATCGACATCGGGACGCACTTCACCGCGTTCTTTGCGTTGGCTCCATCGCGCCATGCCGAAGGCCGCGAGGGTGTCGAAGATCGTGGTTCCCAATGGGCTGCCGTCGATGAGCGCGCGGCCGACGTAGTCCACGACGTCTGGGTACCCCGCCATGAACCGGGTGACTCTGCT
>Ga0075420_100004950_pt1 | contig 11685 bp, 14 predicted proteins | sample SoiMetdeltSBSDD4_FD_75296 | JGI IMG/M metagenome (GOLD analysis project Ga0075420, IMG submission 75296) | Bulk soil microbial communities from a Populus tree surrounding site in Tennessee, USA - Soil MetaG P. deltoides SBSDD4 | ecosystem: Environmental > Terrestrial > Soil > Tree plantation... | reverse complement strand
CTTCCTTGCTGACGTACTTGCCAATCTCGCGGCGGAACTGTTCGATATTCGAGTACGGGCGATATTCCTTGAACTCTCGCAGCATGCGCGCACCCATGCCGGGAATCGACATGATGTCGGCGTCCGACGCGGTGTTCAGATTGACCGGCACAAACACGTACTGCTCCAGGCGCGCCAGTTCCGTTGCGTTCACGTACTTGCCGATCTCGCGCTCGAACTGCGCCAGGGCCCTGTAGGGCCGATATTCGAGAAACTCGCGCACCATGCGCTGACCGGCGCGCGGGATGAGCAGGATCTGCGGGCCAGTTGCGGTGTTCAGGTTCAAGTGGACGAACAGCCGTTCGTAGAGCACATCAATCTGGGGACGAGTCAATCCCTGGCTCGTGAGGAAGGCGTCGAGCGCGGTGATATCGGCCAACGGCCGCTTCGCCGTCAACGCCTTCGCGATCGCGGCGTTCAATCCCGGCAAGGCCGCCAGTTGGGCCTCGGTCGCGATATTCGCGTCGATGATCGACACTGACTTCCCTACCTGTGCGAAAGCGGAGGGAATCGCAACAATCGATGCGACGAACACGACACCCACAAACGTCATCCAGCGAATCATGATTTCTCCCCCTCTTGAAGCACGCTCGTCGCCGGATGGCGATACGCGTGTAACAGCCCAATCACGCCAAGAAGCGTCATCGACCCTGGCGCAAGCACCGGCGTCGCCCCGGTCACAACCTTTTCCACCAACTCCGCACCCGACATGGTCGGATACATTTCACGCTCGAACTCGAGGTTGCCGCTGTAGTGCAGGACCACGCCGAGGCCGCCCGCCAGCACGCACGCCGCCATCGTGACCTGCAGGGCCCGCACGCTGGCGGCACTGGGCCGCGCCACATGCGCGATGACGACCAGCAGCCCTGCCGCCAGCACAAACAGCGGAATCTGCTGATACAGGCCCTCGAAGTGGCCGAGCAGCAGCAGTTCTACCCCGGTTCCTATTACGCCGACGACAAGCGTCCACAGCAGCGCACGGCGAACCCGCGCAAGCACGTCGATGTCAGAGCGCAAGGTTGCAGGTCCCCCCGTCCACGACCCTATCACCGCAGGCTACGAGCAGTTGTTAAATATAATTCCGTGCATGGCACGCTGGCTCGTCAAGGAAGAACCCGAGAATTACAACTACGCCCAGCTCGAGAAGGACGGCTCCACCGTGTGGGCCGGCGTCAAGAACCCGCTGGCGCAGAAGCATCTGCGGGCCATTCGCAAAGGCGACCAGATCTTCTACTACCACACCGGCAAGGAGAAGGCGGTCGTTGCCACCGCCAGGGCGGCAAGCGACGCCTATCCGGATCCGAAGGATTCCACCAGCAAGGCGTTCGTGGTTGACGTCGCGCCTGGCAAGCGCCTGCCGAGGCCGGTGACACTGGCCGCGATCAAGGCAGACAAGGCTTTTGCACAGTTCGCTCTCGTGCGGATGTCACGACTCTCGGTGATGCCGGTGTCCGCCGACGAATGGGCGCGCATCGAGCAAATGAGCCGCTGAACGTGCGCGCGTCTGCCCTTGCCCTCCTGCTCGCTGTTACGACCGCGGGATCGGTACTCACTCAATCGACAGGATCCATCGCGCTCAACGCGAACGACCCGCAGCCCATCCTTGTCGCCCGTCAGCTCGCGCAAAGCGAAGGTCTCAGGGTTGGACAGATAGTACGGCTGTCACCACGGGCCACTGGCGCGGATGCGCGAGCCTTCCGGATCGACGGCATCTTCGAGCCAACGCCGGATCCTGCTCGCCTCGGCCAGCTTCCCCGCCGCATTCGGATGCACCTGCCGGATCTGCTCACGCTGATAGCCGAACGCGATCGGCGATCGTCCGCGGAATCGGTGACGGTGGGCCTGAAGCAACCTGCCGATGCAACGCAGTTTGCGCACGACCTCGCTGCCCGCATGCCAGGCATCTCGGCGCGGACCACGAGCGACCCGGCTGACGCGGGACCGTTTCGCGTACTTGAACGCTTTCATCTGGCCATCGCTATTGTCACGATCGTTGCCGCGACGGTGTTTCTCCTGGCGCTGACGGTCATGCTTGTCGACGAACGTCGGGCGACGGTGGGCGTCCTGCGACTCATTGGCCTGCCAACGAACCGAATACTAGTGCAGCTCTTCATCGAAGGCATCCTTATCGCAGGCCTGGGCGCCGTGATCGGTCTCCTGATGGCGGTGAGTTCGGAAAGGCTCATCAACGCATTCTTCCAGTGGCGCTACGACACGGTGTTGCTGTTTGTCCGCATCACACCGAACGTTGCTGCGCGTTGCGTCGCGATCGCCGTCCCTCTTGGCGTGACGGCAACCGTTGTTGCCTCATGGGCACTACTGCGCCGGAACGGTCTGACGTTGGCCCGACGATGACGCTGGGTGCACTGGGATTTGCATGGCGAAGCCTTCGCAGACAGCCCGCGCGGGCGGCGCTGGGTATCCTTGGCGTCGCCGCCGTCGGAGCGCTGCTCTTCGACATGCTGTTGCTGTCGAACGGTCTGGTCCTTTCGATGCGCCAGATGCTCGATCGCGCCGGTTTCGACCTGCGCGTGACGGCCTCGGATGCGCTTCCTGGACAAGGGCCGCGCCTCCCACGCGGAGTCGAAACGGCGAAGTCCCTCGCCATGCTGCCGGCCGTGCGCTCGGCCATTGCCCTGCGCTTTGCCGATGCCACGCTGGATCAACCTGGTGGAGAGCCACTCGACGCCTCGCTTCAGGGAATTGGCGGCACGGGCATTCGTCCGTGGACATTGCAGTCTGGTCGCGACGTCAGCGGCCCAGGCGAAGCACTCATCAACGAAAGCACCGGGCGCGCCTTGAACGTCCAGCCGGGCGGGACGCTACGCCTTCATCCCACATGCGCCGGCGCATCGTCGCTCCCCGCAGTCACGCTTCGCGTTGTGGGCATCGCGACGTTCCCTTTCGACGGCCTGTCTTCGGCAACCGTCGTCACCAGCATGGAAAGCCTGAGTCTGGCATGCGGAAGCAACGACGTGGATGATGCCGACATGATCATGGTGGCGTCGAACGATGCCACGGGCAGCGAAGTGGCGTCCGATGCCATTCGGGCGGCGGTTCCCGACCTTCGTGTGATGACGAATGAGCAGCTCGTTGGACGGTTCGAGGGCGGCGGCTTCTCCTACTTCAGGCAAATCTCGACGGTGTTGACGACCGTTACCCTGGCGTTCGCGGTGCTGCTCATCACCGTACTGTTGACCGTATCGGTGAACCAACGCCTCGGAGACATCGCCGCACTCCGCGCGCTCGGCTTCACACGCGGGCGTGTCGTCTCGGACGTTCTTTGCGAGTCGGGATTGATTGTCGGAATTGGCGGCGTCGTGTCGCTCCCACTTGGTTTCCTGCTCGCTGCCGGACTCGATGCAATCCTGAAGCGCATCCCAGGGGTCCCCACCGACGTGCACTTCTTCGTGTTCGAGGGTCGTGCGCTTGCGTTGCACGTGGTGCTTCTGACGGGAACAGCCCTCGCCGCCGCGCTCTATCCGGTGTGGCTCGTGGCGAGGCTACCGATCGCCGCAACGCTTCGGAATGAGGTAGTGGGTTGAGCGCAGTCATCGAGGCGTCACGCGTGAGTCGTGTCTTTCCAATGCCGGCCGGCCCGGTGACCGCCGTGCATGACGTGAGCCTCACCATCGCGCCGGGCGATCACACGGCGATTCGGGGACCATCCGGCTGTGGCAAATCCACGCTGCTCCACATGCTTGGGTGCGTGGACACACCTTCGTCTGGCACTCTCCTGTTCAGCGGGAGGGACGTCTCGACACTGTCGGACCGCGATCGGAGCCTCCTCCGCCTGCGACAGATCGGCTTCGTGTTTCAGCGCTTCTTCCTGTTGCCGATGCTCACGGCGGCGGAAAACATCGAGTTGCCGCAGGCCGAGGCCGGGGTTTCCAAGGTAGAGCGTCGCGCACGCACGCGAGAGCTGCTCGAGTACGTGGGTCTGGCGGCTCGCGCCGATCATCGACCGTCTGAGCTCTCAGGCGGCGAGATGCAGCGCGTGGCGATCGCTCGCGCACTGGCCAACCGGCCGCGGTTGCTACTGGCCGATGAGCCGACCGGGGAACTGGACGGCGCCACCGGCGATCAGATCGCGACGCTGCTCGATCGTGTCAGCGCCGATGGGACCGCGATCGCGATCGTCACGCACGACGCGTCGCTTGCCGAACGGTGCCGCCGCGTGCTGACGATGCGCGACGGTCGCGTGGAAAGCGAGATCACAAGATGATCACCACGGGTCCCCTTCCGTACGTAGGCCGGCCCGATGGCGGGTCTAAAGACCCGCCCTGCGTACCCGGCGCCCTCGGCGGGTCTAAAGACCCGCCCTACGTACCTGGCATCATCGGCGGATCTGAAGACTCGCCCTACGTACGGGTCATCGTACGTGACTGGTCGAGTCCGTACGTAGGCCGGGTCTTTAGACCCGGCGGACATGAACTACGTATCGGGACCGTCGAGCGATGATCGGACGACTCGCTGTCCGAACGCTGACCGCGCATCCGATACGCAGCCTCGTGCTTGCCGCCGGATTCGGTGCTGGCGTGTCGGTGATGGCGATTCTGCTCGGCGTGGCGGAAGTGGTGCTCGACCAGGCCGTGTCGCCTGCGCTCGTCGGTGGCGGCGACGTCCTTGTCCGTCTGTCGCCGCAAGTACCCGCATCGGCAGTGATGACGGGCGCGCTCATCGCGCCCGGCGTCCGCGAACGCGTCAATGTCGTCTCGCCCTGGCACACCTCGCGTCTCTTCCTCGTCCGCGACAACGGAAGCACCGTGCAGGTGGATGCACGCGGGGGCGTCCCGAGTCGCGAACGCGCGCTCGGTGACAACGAAACCACGCAGGTCGCGGGCTGGCAGGACCTACCCGCCGACGCAGCCTGGACGCGCATGTCGCCGGAAGACGGCCTGCGCGACATCGATCGGTTTCATCGCATCCCCGATGCACCCGCATGGTCGGACTCGTGGGCCGAATGGCTTTACTTCAACGGCCGATCCGGTGGCGTCAGCCGCGGGGCCGGCGAGACCCGCTTCTACCTGACGTTCCTCGCCGGCCCAGAGCTCGCGGGGGGACGGCGAGCTGCGGGCACGCGCCTTCAGCTCGAGCGGAACGGCAGAATGGAGTCTTTCAGCGCGGGCACGATGCTCGACGCCACCGCACTCGAATCGGCACCCGACCTCACGTTCGGCAACAACCGCGTCCGGCTGTCTGGTCTGCGGTACGTCATTGACCTCGACTTGCGCTCTGCGAACGGGCGCCGGGTTCGGGGGCAACTCTGGGTGGAAGGCGCGCCCGGCCGCATCCTTCCCCCAATCGAGATTACCGGCGCACGCGGCTGGCGCTCGGGCTACGTCGTCCCCGTGATGAACGGTCGTTTGGGTGGCCGGTTGGACGTGGATGGAACCGAGGTGCGCCTCGACGATGGCGTGGGCTATCACGATCACAACTGGGGATTCTGGAAGGGCGTGTCATGGCAGTGGGGACAGGTGCAACAGGGCGATCTGTCGTTCCTCTACGGACGGGTATTCCCACCGAAAGAGGCGGCGGATCCAGAACGCCTTCCGGCCTTCCTTGGCGCGCTTGGACCAAGCGGTCCGCTTGGATATGCGACGAACGTTCGGGTCAGCGAGGAAAACGATGAGCTTGGCCAGCCAAAGACAATCGCCGTGGAGGGCCGCGGTCCCGCAATCGATCTTCGGATGGTGTTCACAGTCGGTACGATGGTCACGACGGCGATGACCGATGGGCCCGTCGCAAGCGGAGTAAATTTTCTGCAGATGCGGGGGACGTACGCGGTGAGCGGACGTGCCGGCGGACGACAAATCAGATTCGAGGCCCCAGGCTCGGCCGAGACATTCCGGGGACCCACAGCGGGCTCGCCCCACGGTAAGTGAGTGCCGGGTCTGAAGACCCGGCCTACGTACTGCGTTAGGGTTACCTACCTAGAGTAAGAACTTACCCACGAGTATCCAGCGGCATTCTGCCCACCGCCGACTACCCACTCCCCCTGCCGACTGCCGACTGCCCCCTGCCGGCTGATTACCCCAACTGCAGCGCATGCCTCGCGGCGATCTGAGCGCGGCGACGCCGTCGATCAGCGCCAGCAAGTGTTTCGGCAAGGGGGAGCGTCGACTGCGTAGCGTTCCAGCCGTTGGCCATTCGCGACGCCACGGCCTGGCGATAACCAAGTTCGATGCGGAAGCAGTCGAAACACAGCGTGCGAGGACGGTCGGCAGGGCCGGTTTCCTCTCCCGAGCGGAAGCCGTAACGGGCTTCCTTGGCGCGACATCCGGCGCACAGCGGTCGCGCCTGATGGGGTTTTGCCACGCGCGCCGCGGGAAAGAATGCCTTCCGGCGGGAACCTCGATAGAGCGCCAATTGCTGAGCCATCCAGTGTCTCCTGTCTATATGACGCCTTGGTTGGCGCCCTCGGTAACGCAAGTATCGAGCCGGGGTGTGACAGACTAGGTCACCCCGAATCGATGAAGCCGAAGACCGACAAACCCAAGGCGTCTCAAGACCCGAGCGACGACCTCTACGCCCTTCCCCTGCAGTCATTTACAGCAGCACGTAACGCACTCGCGACGTCTCTCAAGCGAGAAGGGCGAACCGAGGAGGCTGAACGTGTTCGCGGCCTGGGACGACCCTCCGTCTCGGCCTGGACTGTCAACCATCTGTACTGGCATGAACGGCCGCTCTTCGAAGCGCTGATCACGGCTGGCGAACAGTTCAGAGCCGCGCAGCAGGCGCAGCTTGCGGGCAAGGCGGGGGACCTCATAAGCGCGCTCGATGCGCGACGCGATGCGGTGGCCGCGCTGACGAAGGTCGCGGCGCGCGTGCTTCACGACGCCGGCCACAGTCCAACGGCCGATATGATGCGCCGCGTCACGACAACGCTCGAGGCACTGGCGACATATGGCCGCGGACCAGGGGCGCCAGCCCACGGGCGACTGATGGCCGACGTCCCACCTCCAGGCTTTGAAGCGCTGGCAGCCCTCGTACCCCGCGTCGGCAGTCAGACGGTGGCTGGTCATGGCACGAGGCGGGTGTTGACGTTCGGCGATCGGAGCGACGATCCGGCTGTGCCGCGTGGTCGCACGAAGGACGCGGAGGCCATGCGGCTTCGCGATCTCAAGGCACGGCGTACACAGGCCGTCACTGCACTGAAGGACGCCGAGCGCGACCTTCGCGAAGCCAAAGCGATCGCACAAAAGGCACGCGACGCCATGAAGACGGCGGCCTCGAAGGCCACGGTTCTCGAACGCGCCGCGCTCACCGCGGTCGCCCGCGCCGAGAAGGCATCCGCCGAGGCCGACGCGTCACGCCGCGACGCGCGGAAAGCCGCGGCCGACGCTGAGACTGCGGTACAAGCGCTTCAGGATGCGGAGCTGGCGATGGACCGCGCGAAGGCGCGGGCCGACGCCGTCGAGTAGATCGCGATTCGGCGGGTCTAAAGACCCGCCCTACGTACATGACCCGCAGTACGTAGCAGTCCGTAGGCCGGGTCTTTACTACGTAGGCCTGGTCGGGTCTTTAGTACGTAGGCCGGGTCTTTAGACCCGGCGCACGCTAATCGCCGCCGACGCCCATCTCTCCGGACCAGCGCGCTGTCCCCGGCGCCTCGAGGCCAAACTGATCCAGCATGCGCGCCACCGTGTGATCGACGATGTCGTCGATGGTCGTGGGGCGATGGTAGAACGCTGGCATCGGTGGCAGGATGACCGCGCCAGCGCGTGACGCCTTCAACATGTTCTCGAGGTGAATGTCGCTGAGCGGCGCTTCCCGCACGGCCAGTATCAGCTTGCGCCGCTCCTTCAGAATCACGTCTGCCGCGCGGTGTAAAAGGTTGTCCCCATAACCAAGAGCGATAGCGGCGAGTGTCTTGGCGCTGCAGGGGGCGACGATCATCCCGTCGGTGCGAAACGATCCGCTCGAAATCGCAGCGCCCATGTCGTTTGGCGCATACGACGCATAGGCCAGTGCTTCGACCTGCTCACGCGTATGCGCAGACTCGTGCAGCATCGTCCTGGCGCCCCACTTACTGAGCACGAGATGTGTTTCGACACCTAACTCTCGAAGCCGCTCGAGCAGGCGAATGCCGTAGATCGTTCCCGTCGCTCCGCTGATTCCCACAATGAGTCGCATCCGCTGGCTCACGCTCCTGACCGCGTTCAGATTACCATCGCGAGGATGTGGATGCGTCGGCAGAAGACCGGATCGGTGATGTGCCCGTCGTGCGGCTTGCTCGTGGGAGTCAACGACGAGAAGTGCTACAACTGCGGCCGTCTGCGGCCGGGCATGTTCGGCCTCGCCCACGTGCTCCGCTCGTTTGGCAAGGATCAGGGCTTTGTGCCCTTCGTCATCGGCACATGCGTTGTCGTCTATGTGCTGACGCTGGCCATGACGCTGATGACCGAAGGCACGATGTTCGGTGGCGGAAGCCTGTTTTCACTCCTCGGACCCTCGCAACAAGCCCTCTACCTATTTGGTGAGAGCGGGGCCGTACCGGTCTTCCTGGCCGGCCGCTGGTGGACTGTCCTGAGCGCATCGTGGCTGCACGCAGGCATCCTGCACATCCTGTTCAACATGATGGCGTTACGTCAGCTCGCTCCGGCCGTCGCGGACATGTATGGCACCGCGCGAATGGTGATCATCTATGTGCTCGCCGGCGTTGCGGGTTTTCTGCTCAGCTCCGTGGCTGGAGCGTATCTTCCGGCGTTGCCCTTCCTGCGAGGCAGCGGGTTCACCGTTGGCGCCTCGGCTTCTATCTCCGGGCTCATCGGCGCGATCCTGTACTACGGGCGTCGCAGCGGCAGTAGCATGGCCTCGAACTACGCGACGCAGACCGCACTCATGCTCGTGCTCTATGGTTTCTTCATGCCGGGTATCGACAACTACGCACACGCGGGCGGATTTGCCGGGGGATATCTCGTGAGCCAGGTACTGGACCCGCTCATGCCCGAGCGCGGCAACCACATGATGATCGCGCTGGGCCTGCTCGGAGCGTCGTTGCTCGCGATCCTCGCCTCGGTGATCACCGCACTCTGATGACTTGCCGTACGTAGGGCGGGTCTTCAGACCCGCCGACACGCCGGGTCTAAAGACCCGGCCTACGTACTAACCGCTAAGGACCCAGCCTACGTACTGTCGCTTGAAGTACCATTTCACCGTGCCCGCCGACCCTGCCTGGACCGAGTACTACCGCGATGAGATGGACGCGGCGTGGCTCTACAAGGCCCTCGCCCACGTCGAGCCCGACGGAACGAGACGACATATCTTCGAACGACTTGCACTTGTGGAGGATGCGCACGTCCAGCGGTGGCGCGGCCTGTTCACCGCCAACGGCGACCCTGTCCCGTCGCATACGCCGGCGCTGCGCACGCGCGTGCTCGCGTGGCTCGGCCATAGATTTGGTTCGTCGTTCGTCCTTCCCGTGATTGTCGCGCAGGAGTCGCGTGAAGTCGGAACCTACCTGCGACTCGCGCGCGGCACCGAGAACAAGTCCACTCACGAAACCGCGATGGCTATCGCCACCGAGTCAGCCGAACACGCGCAGGATCTCTCGGACTCACTCGGGCGCGAAGGCGAACCGTGGCACATCCTTCCCGGCGGCGGCTATCTCCGCAGCGTCGTCTACGGGTTCAACGACGGTCTCACGGCGAACTTCGGACTCGTCGCCGGCGTGATTGGCGCTGACGTCGCCCCGCACATGGTGATCGTCACGGGCATCGCGGGTGCGATGGCCGACGCCCTGTCGATGGGATCGAGCGGCTTCCTTGCCGCCAAGAGCGAAGCCGAAGTGTCGGCGCGCCAGGTGGCGATGGAGCGCGAAGAGCTCCGCATGATGCCCGATCTCGAAGAGAAGGAGCTGGCCCTGATCCTGGAAGCGAAAGGCCTCGCGCCCGCACGCGCCCGCGAGTCGGCGCACGCGATGATGCACGACCCGCAGAAGGCCCTCGAGACGAAAGTACAGGAGGAGCTCGGGATCCAGGCGCCAACAGTCACTCCGCTCGCAGACGGTATCGCGACGGGCGCGGCCACCGCTGTAGGCGCGCTGATCCCGCTGATCCCGTTCTTCACACTGCCGGCGGCATCCGCCATCTGGGCATCACTCGCTCTGAGCATGAGCGCGCACTTCGCCGTAGGCGCCGCGCGCAGTGTCTTCACAGGGCGCAGTCTTTTCGCCAGTGGGCGCGACATGTTCCTCGTGGGTTTCGGCGTGGCAGCGGCGGGCTATCTGATCGGGGACTTTCTGGTACGCATATGGGCCTGATTCGGGCCATTGCGGCCGTCGTCGTCGGCATCCTCCTCGCGTACGGATTACCGTGGGTGCTCGAACGGGTGCTCGTTGAGAGCGTGGCCGGACGAAATCTCGCTACGGCCAGCGACTATTACCTGGTTCGCAACACGGCAGGCCTCATGGCCGCGCGGATTCTCATGGCTGTCATCCTGAGCGTGCTCGCCGGTCACGTCGCCGCTCGCGTTGCGAAGGAAGACATGGTGCGGACTATCGCCATCTCGGCAGCCGCGATGACGGTGATGCTCATCAGCGAGTACACAATCGGTGAGTTCGCGTGGGGTACCCCGATCTGGATGCGCGTCGCGCTCGTGCTCATCACTGGACCGGCAATGGTGCTCGGAGCATACGCGAGAGCCGCAGCCGCCGAGCTCCATGCGGAACAGGCACTGGAGGCTGGAAAATGACTCCAGATCGGCAACTACTCGGGGGATTAGCTTGAGGCTGGCATATCAAGGCGAACCCGGCGCATACAGCGAGGCCGCTGCACTGGTCTTCGGCGGGGCGGATGCCGAGACGCTGCCGTGTCGCACGTTCGACGAGGTCTTCGAGGCAGTCGTCAAGGGTCACGTGACACACGGAATCGTACCGCTCGAGAACTCGATCGGCGGCACGATTCATCGGAACTACGATCTCCTGCTCGATCACGAGCAGCTCGCCATCACCGGTGAGGTGCAGCTCGACGTGGTGCACTGTCTCCAGGCACTCCCCGGGACGAAGATCAGCGACATCACGATCGTGTATTCGCATCCCCAGGCACTGGCACAGTGTGAACGCTACCTGCGTGGCCTGGGCGTGACCGTCGAGGCTGTCTACGATACGGCTGGTGGAGCCAAACTCGTCGCCGAGCAGAAGCTGGCAGGCGCCGCGGCACTCGCCTCGCGCCGTGCCGCGTCCGTCTTCGGCCTCGAGGTGCTTCAGGAAGCTGTTCAGGACTACGAGTTCAACATCACGCGGTTCGCGATCATCGGCGGCGCGACCCAGCCAGACGCCAACAAGACAACAATCGTCTTTGCGCTGCCAAGCACGCCTGGCGCACTCTTCAAAGCCCTGAGCGTCTTCGCGCTACGCGACATCAACCTCAGCAAGCTCGAGAGCCGCCCGTTCCGCGGACGCCCCTGGGAGTACCTCTTCTACGTCGAAGTAGATGCGAAGAGCGACGACCTGGCGTGTGCACGCGCATTGACGCACCTCGGCGAGTTCGCCACCTGGATGCGCGTCCTCGGCACGTACAAAGGATGGTTACGCCCGGCGGTTGGCGGTACGTAGGCCGGGTCTTTAGACCCGGGGTCTTTAGTACGTAGGCCGGGTCTTTAGACCCGGCATTCACGCCGCACGGCGGGTCTAAAGACCCGCCC
>Ga0075420_100004949_pt1 | contig 11688 bp, 7 predicted proteins | sample SoiMetdeltSBSDD4_FD_75296 | JGI IMG/M metagenome (GOLD analysis project Ga0075420, IMG submission 75296) | Bulk soil microbial communities from a Populus tree surrounding site in Tennessee, USA - Soil MetaG P. deltoides SBSDD4 | ecosystem: Environmental > Terrestrial > Soil > Tree plantation... | reverse complement strand
GCCTCCCTCGGCGATCGCGTCGACCGCAGCATGTTCGGCACCCAGGAACCGGATGCCATGTTCCGCGGCAAAGAGATCCACAAGATCGGCCCGAAGAAGTACCGGATCGTGAACGGCGCGTTCACGACGTGCGTCCAACCGACGCCGCGCTGGGAAATGGTCTCAGGATCTGCAACGTTGAATCTTGACGACTACGCGCTCTTGAAGAACACGGTGCTGCGCGTCAAGCAAGTGCCGCTGTTCTATCTGCCGATCTTCTATTACCCCATCCAGGAAGACGACCGCGCGACCGGCTTTCTCATTCCAACCTACGGAACGTCGACGTTCCGCGGCCAGTCGCTGAGCAATGCGTTCTTCTGGGCGATCAACCGCAGCCAGGATGCCACGATCATGCACGACTGGTTCTCCCAAGCCGGCCAGCAAGTCGGCGGCGAGTATCGGTACGTGCTTGCGCCCGGTTCGACCGGGACCATTCGAACCTCCTTCCTGGACGAAACGACGCAGGACCAGACGACAGGCACCACGACGTCTCCGCAGCGGAGCTATCGCGTCGACGGCGGCATGACGCAGAACCTTGGCGGCGGATTCCGCGCCCGCGCCAACGCGAATTACTTCTCGAACGCCGCCACCGAACAGCTCTTTCGGCAGGACATCTATCGCGCGACGCAGAGCACGCGCAGCTTTGGCGGCAACATCTCCGGCAACTGGCGCGAGTTCATGCTCAGCGGAACGATGGACCGCATCGACTATTTGAACACGATTGGCCAGACGACGACGGTGACGACGACGGGTGGTTTGCCGCGAATCAACTTCTCCCGCGGCGAGCGGCCGATCGGCAACGCGCCGCTCTACTTCGGCCTGAACACGGAGTACGTCAGCATCCTTCGCAATGCGACGGCGAACGACGTCACCACTGAAGATCGCGGCCTCAACCGCTTTGAAGTCAATCCTACGCTCCGCGTGCCGTTCACGCGCGTGCCGTTCTTCACGGTGAACACCGCCGTCGGCTGGCGAGGTACTTATTGGTCCGAGAGCCTGGATCCGGTCAGCCACGCCCAGGTTCCGGAATCGCTGAAGCGCCAGTACTTCGATTTCAGCGCACGTTTCACCGGCCCCGTTTTCGTGCGCATCTTCAATCCGCCGCAGGAGGGCGCTCGAAAGTTCAAGCACGTCATCGAACCAAACTTCTCGGTGCAACGGATCACGCCGTTCGACATCTTCGATCGCATCGTCCAGCTGGAGAGTTCAGACTTCGTCGTTCCGAACACGACGCGGTTTGGGTACGGTCTGACCAACCGCCTCTACGCCAGAAAGGACGTCGCCCGCGAGGTGTTGAACGTATCGGTGAACCAGAGCTACTACACTGACGAGCGAGCGGCGCAGCTCGACCATCTGTACCAAAACGGCTACTCGGCGCGGCCGGCCAGCAAATACTCGCCGGTGGCCCTGCTGGTGCGAGGCTCACCGACCGAGCGCCTGCAGAGCGATTTCCGCACCGAGTGGGATCACACCACTGGGACGTTTCTGTCGTTCGCCGCCAACGGCATCATCAACACCGACCGTGTGCAGGCCTCCGGTGGGTGGAGCCAGCAGAAAACGGCGCCGCCACAGGCCGGCGGCAACGCGATCACGAACTCGCACTTCTTGAACGCGTCGGTGAACGTCCGCAGCGACCGCAACCGCGTCGGCGGCACGTACGCGCTCAACTACGACCTGCTCCGTGACCGCTTCCTGCAGCAGCGCTACTTCGTCTATTACAATGCGCAATGTTGCGGCGTGCTCGTGGAATACCAGACGTTCAATTTCGTTGGCGCCCCGTTGTCTGAGGATCGCCGGCTCAACATCTCTTTCACGCTGGCCGGCATCGGCACCTTCTCGAACTTCCTCGGCGCGTTCGGGGGCGCTCTCGGATCGCAGACCGGCCGGTAGGCCGCGGCGAGCGAGATTCACACCATGACCAACCTTCTCGTCACGGGCGGCGCGGGATTCATCGGATCAAACTTTGTGCGGTATGCGCTGTCGACGCACGCCGATTGGCGTGTGACGACCCTCGACAAGCTGACCTACGCCGGCCGGATGGAGAACCTTAAGGAGGTTCTCGACAACCCGCGGCATGAGTTCGTGAAAGGTGACGTCGGGGATCCGGCCGTTGCCAAGCCGCTCGTGGCGAAGGCCGACGTGGTCGTGCACTTTGCCGCCGAAACTCACGTCGACCGGTCGATCCTGAACGCCGGCGAGTTCATCACCACCGACGTGTTCGGGACGTTCGTACTGCTCGAGGCTGCTCGCGAAGCGAAATCGCTGAAGAAGTTCATTCAGATTTCGACCGACGAGGTCTACGGAAGCGTTCCCGAGGGATCGAGCCGCGAGACCGATGAGCTCAAGCCGCGCAATCCGTATTCAGCGAGCAAAGCGGGCGCCGATCGGCTCGCCTACAGCTACTGGGCCACATTTCGAGTGCCAACGGTGATCACTCGAGCGTCGAACAACTACGGGGCAAACCAGTTCCCCGAGAAAGTGATCCCGCTCTTCATCACCAACGCGATGGACAACCTGCCGGTGCCACTCTACGGCGACGGCATGAACGAACGCGATTGGCTTCACGTCTCCGATAACTGCCGCGCCATCGACTTGATTATCGACGCCGGCGTGCCGGGCGAGGTGTACAACATCGGCGGCGGTAACCACGTGAAGAATGCCGACCTCACTCAACGGATCCTGCAGGCGCTCGGAAAGCCGGACCGCTTGATTCGTCACGTGGCCGATCGGCCGGGACACGATCGCCGCTACTCGCTCGACACCTCCAAGCTGCAGTCGCTCGGTTGGAAACCGCGCGTGGAGTTCGAGCAGGGGCTCGCCCAGACCGTCGCGTGGTATCAGCAGAACGAGTGGTGGTGGCGACCCATCAAGGAAAACGATCCCGCCTTCAAGGCGTACTACCAGACGCAATACGGCAGCCGCCAGGGCTGAGCGCCGGCGTGTCTGGAATCCCTCTGGTCACGGGTGCCACGGGCTTCGCGGGGAGCCACATGCTCGAGGAGTTGCTGCGGACAACACCGGCCGTCGCAGCCTGGTCCAATCCACGCGGCAATGCGGCGCCAACCGACGATACGAAGATTCAGTGGCGCGCCGTCAATCTGCTCGACCGCGGCGCTGTAGTCGAGGCGATCGACGCGCTCAAACCGTCTGTCGTCTACCACTGCGCAGGCGCCGCTGATGTCGGCACATCCTGGACGGATCCGGTCACACCGCTGCAGGTGAACGCGCTCGGCACTCACCATCTGCTCGATGCGATCAGGGAATCGGGTCTTGCGTGTCCCGTCCTCGTGACCGGCTCGGCGCTGGTCTATCGCCCTTCGCTCGAACCAATTCCCGAAGACGGGTCCATCGGCCCCTCGAGCCCGTACGGGCTGAGTAAACTGGCGCAGGAGATGATTGCTGCGCACAGCACCTGGTCGCCGGTTTTTCTGGCTCGTCCGTTCAACCATGCCGGACCGCGACAGTCCGCCTCCTACGTCACGTCGAGTTTCGCGAAACAGATCGCTGAGATCGAAGCCGGCCTGGTACCGCCCGTTCTGAACGTCGGCAACCTCGACGCGCAGCGCGACATCACTGACGTGCGTGACACGGTGCACGGTTACAGACTGCTGGTAGAGAAAGGCACGTCGCGCCGGCCCTATAACGTCTGCACGGGTCAAGCCCATCGCATCGGCGACCTTCTCGACATCCTGCTCGGACTCTCGTCGGGCCCCATCCGTATTGCAGCCGACGCGTCGCGGCTTCGGCCGTCGGACAATCCAGTTGTTGCGGGCGATCCGACGCGTATTGCCCGAGAAGTCGGCTGGTCTCCGACGATTCCGATCGAGCGCACGCTCGGCGATCTCCTCGACTATTGGCGGCACAAAGCCGCCATCCCGCGCGCGTGATGGACGGGCGTCAGCACTCCGAAGACGCCCGCAAACTGATTCACATCCTCTTTGGCGGCTGCGCTTTCCTTCTGAGATACCTGGCGTGGCACGAAGCGGCCCTGGTTGCGATCGGCGCCCTGGCATTCAACCTCGCGATCATGCCGCGCGTCGGCGCCGCGATTTATCGCCCGGCCGATCGCACGCGTCGATATCTGCACGGGATTGTGCTCTATCCCGTCGCCGTGCTCGGATTGATCCTGCTGTTCCCCTACCGGCTCGATATCGCGGCGGCGGCGTGGGGCATTCTCGCCCTCGGCGACGGCATGGCGAGCATCGTCGGGCGGCGGTGGGGACGACGACGCATTCCGTGGAATCGTGACAAATCGATTGCCGGTTCCGTCGCGTTGTTCCTGTGCGGCGGCGCGGCGGGCGCGTTCCTGGCGTGGTGGTGCCGCCCCGCGGTAATTCCTCCGCCGTTTCTCTGGTTCTCACTTGGCGTTCCATTCGTTGCGGCACTCGTGGCAGCGTTCGCTGAAACCATCCCGGTCCGCCTCGACGACAACATTTTGGTGCCGGGATCGGCGGCGGCGGTGCTGTGGGTGTTTTCGCTCATGAGCGAAGACCTCATTCGCTCCTTTGTGATGGACGCCGGAATGCAGGTGCTCATCGCGGCAGCCGTCAATGGCACTGCCGCGTGGATAGGCTTTCGACTCAGGACGGTGACGATCGCCGGGGCAGTTGCTGGCGCGGTGATAGGCACCACGATCGCCGCGGCGACTTCCTGGAACGGGTGGATGCTGTTGCTCATGACGTTCCTTGTCGCCTCGATCAGCTCGCGCTTGGGCGTCCACCGCAAGACGCTCCTCGGCATTGCTGAGGAACGCGGCGGCCAGCGCGGCGCCGGCAATGCGGTCGCGAATACGGGGCTCGCCGCCGTCGCCGCTCTGATGGCGGTGCTGACGAACTCGAGAGATGCGGCGATGGTTGCGTTTGCGGCGGCCCTCGCTGCCGCTGGGAGCGATACGATTGCGAGCGAGATCGGAAAGGCCTGGGGACATCGGACGTATCTGATCACGAACCTGCAGGCGGTACGGCCGGGCACATCCGGAGCAATCTCGCTCGAGGGCACCGCGGCCGGCTTCGTTGGCGCGTTGTTGCTCGGCGCTGCGGCTGTGGCCCTCAGCGTGATTCCGTCCCCGGCACTTTTTCCGGTGGTCGCGGGCGCAACGCTTGGCGCGTTCGTCGAGAGCCTTCTCGGCGCAACGCTCGAAGCTCGCGGCATCCTGAACAACGACCTGTTGAACTTCATCAATACGGCCGTTGCGGCAACAACGGCGGTCTTGCTGATGGGCACGGCATGACACACGCAACGAACGCCCGCGTGTGGTTTGAATTCTCGCGACCGTTCACGCTCGTTGCGCCGGCACTCGGCTTTGCGTCAGGGGCCGTCACGGCCGCGGGCGCGGCTCCTCGTGAATCGTGGAGCACGGATCTCCTTCTCTACCCGATCGTCGGGTTGACGATGGCGGCCGTGCTGAATGCTGCGTCGAACGGGCTGAACCAGATTTACGACCTCGAGATCGACCGCGTAAACAAACCCAGGCGGCCCTTGCCGTCCGGACGGCTGACGCTGTCGCGTGCCTGGACATTCACCCTGGTGATGTATGTGATCGCACTCGTCCTGGCGTGGTTCGTCGCGCCAGCCGGCCGTCACGAATGCTTCTGGATTGTGCTCGCGGCAGCGGCGATCACGGTGCTCTACTCCGTTCCTCCATGGCGGACGAAACGGCTGGGGATTTGGGCCAACGTCACGATCGCGATCCCCCGCGGCGTACTCCTCAAGGTCGCAGGATGGTCGGCCGTAAAGACCGTCATCGCGGTCGAACCGTGGTTCATCGGCGCCATCTTCGGGTTGTTCCTGCTCGGCGCGTCGACGACCAAGGACTTCGCGGACATGGAAGGGGACGCCCGCGGCGGCTGTCGAACGCTGCCGATCATCTACGGCGTGCAAAAAGCTGCGTGGATGATCTCCCCCTCCTTCGTCGTGCCATTCCTCTTAATCGCGGTTGGCGCCTGGAGCGGAATCCTCACCGGCAACTTCACGCTGCTGATGCTCCTCTCGGCGGTGATGACGGGCTACGGGCTGTACGTCTGTTACTTGATGCTGAGGCGACCGGAAGAGCTGGCGGTCGAAGAGAACCACGTCTCGTGGGCGCACATGTACAGAATGATGTTCGTGGCTCAGGTGGGCTTCGCGGCCGCATACGTTCTTCTCTAGCAACGGAGAACACGGACAGACAGCAGGCCTTGACTGCCATCGGACCTCGCGTCATGCTTAGGCGAAGAAAAGGCGAACTATGCCGTCGCAGCCGCTACTCTTCGACCTCCCTCCCAAGCCGCCCACGACCCGGACCATTGCGCTCACGGTGAAGCACGGCGGAGCTGATGCGCTCGACCAGGCGCAGCGGCGCGCCGACAACGCACGCTATCAAGAGGTCACCTGCCGCTCGGCGCTGAACGCTGTGAGAGGCATGCCGTTCAACTGGACGTTGAACCCGTATCGCGGGTGCACGCACGCCTGCCACTACTGCTTCGCGCGCCGATACCAAACGCAGTTCGAGTTGGGACCGGATGATGAGTTCTCGTCGTTGATCTTCGTCAAGATCAATTTCCCCGACGTGTTACGGCGCGAGCTCGACAAGCCGTCCTGGCAGCGTGAGCTCGTCGCGCTCGGCACGGCAACGGATCCCTATCAGCCGATCGAAGGCCACTACAAGTTAACGCGCCGATCGCTCGAAGCGCTCATCGCGTCGCGAACGCCGATCGGGCTCGTCACCAAGGGACCAATGGTCGTCCGCGACGCCGACTTGCTCGCCGAGCTCGGGCGTCACACCGAGAGCAGCGTCTGCATGAGTGTCCCGACCGTCGACGAACAAGCCTGGTCAGCGCTCGAACCCGGAACCGCGCACCCGCTTCAGCGTCTACGCGCGGTACGCGAGCTGCGCAAGGCTGGCGTCAATGCTGGCGTCCTGATGGCGCCGATCGTTCCCGGCTTCATGACGGAACGCAAGAAGCTCGAAGCAACGGTGCGGGCGATTGCCGAACACGATGCCGCGTTCGTCGGTGCGAACGTGTTGTTCTTGAAGGAAGGAACCAGGGATCACTTCATGGGTTTTCTTCGCCAGGAGTATCCACACCTGGTCGAAGGCTACGAGCGGCTCTATGCGGGCGCCTACGCCCCTCGCGACTACACGAAGGCTGTGCGCGCCTTACTGCAAACGCTCCAGGATCGCTACGATATCGGCGCTAGGCGGTTTCGGCGAGCTCCGGAGGAGCCACCTCAATCGCAATCTGATCCTCCTTCACGACTACTGTGAAGTTGGTGCCCTCCGTCCAGCGCTGGCTGATCGGAAGCTTGATCGCGGAGTCAATCACTCGCTTGAGGAAGCGCGCGCCGTAGGCCAGGCTGTAGCCGGTGCGAACGAGATGCTCCAGCGCTGCCGGCGTCACTGTGAGCGAACGACCGCTCCTGGCCAGCGACGCCGTCAGTTTGTCCAACTGCTGGTGCGCGATCTCGCGCACTTCGTCCTTCGACAATGGTTGGAACAGCACCACGTCGTCGATACGGTTTCTGAACTCTGGCGAGAAACGACGTTCCAGTTCCCGCATGATTTCGCCGCGAATCCGATCGATCTCAACCTGGTGTGCCAGGAATCCCAGCGGGCTCGTGAGCTTGCGGAACAACTCTGAGCCAATGTTCGACGTCATGATGACGACCGCGTCGCTCAGGTAGACGCGCTTGCCGCGCCCATCCGTGATCCAGCCCTCGTCGAACGCCTGGAGGAACAGATTGAGCATCGACGGGCTCGCCTTCTCAACTTCGTCGAGCAGCACGACCGAATACGGGTTGTCTTTCAGCTGATTCGTGAGGACGCCGCCGCGCTCGGATCCGACGATACCCCTGGGCATGCCAATGAGCTTGTCGACGGCAATCGCGCCGTCCTGGTACTCGGACATGTCGACGCGGATCATTTTCTTTTCGTCGCCGAAGAGGAACTCCGCGACCGACTTGGCGAGCTCGGTCTTGCCGACGCCGGTGGGTCCGAGGAAGAGCAGGACGCCATCAGGCCGATCGAAGCCGTCTTTCAATGGTCCCTTGTTCAACACGAGGCGTCGCGCCACGGCATTGATCGCGTGCTTCTGTCCGACCACGCGCTCGCTCAGCTTGACTTCGACGTCGCGGAAGCGATCGGTCACTTCGCGAAACACCATGTCTTCGGGAATGCGCGAGACCTTCGAAATGACGCGAATGACGTCAGGTCCAGTCACCTCCCAGCGACGCGAAATCTCCGCTTTGACGGCCGCCGTATCGAGCCAGCCGATCACCTTGTCGGGCAACTGCAAATGCCGCATGTAGCGCGGGGCCATCTCCAGCGCCGTCTCGATCGCGTCGTCTTGAATCTTGACTGCGTAGTTGCGCTCGAGCCGCGGGCGAAGGCTGTAGAGGATCTTTCGCGTTTCCTCGATAGAGGGCTCACTCACCTGCACGGTGCGAAAACGGCGGGCGAGTGCCTCGTCTTCTTGAATGAACTCTTTGTACTCGCTGAGCGTGGTCGCGCCGATGATGCGGACCTCACCGCGGGCCAACACCGACTTGAAGACGTTGGCTGCATCGGATGGCGCGCCGAGCGCTGAACCGGCGCCGATCATCGTGTGGACTTCGTCGATGAACAGAACCAGATTCGGGCGTTCCTTGATTTCGCGGATGACGTTCTGGATCCGGTCCTCGAACATGCCGCGCAGCATCGTGCCCGCGACCATCGTGTTCATTTGCAAGTTGATGATCTGGCAATCGCGCAGGCGGACCGGCACCAATTCCGGTTCGAACTCGATGCGGCGCGCGAGGCCTTCCGCGATCGCGGTCTTGCCGACGCCGGGCTCGCCAAGGAGCAGCACCGAGTTGGCGCGCTCGCGGTGGCAGAGGATCTCGAGGACCTGCGACATCTCCGCGTCGCGTCCAAAAACGGGCGGCACTTTGTCCTGGCGGGCGAGCTGGTTCAGGTTTGTCGCGAAATGTTTGAGGAACGGCGGCAGCTCGAACCGCTTCTTGAGCCGCTCTTCGCGCATCTCGTTGTCGCGCATCCTCGTGGCGAGCTTGGAGACGAGCGTCGATGGCTCGATGCCGTGTTGACGAATGATCGTGACGGGAATGCCCTGGGTCTCTTCGAAGATCGCGGAGAACAAGTCCGTGGCTTCGACCGTGTGACGGCCGGAGCGGCTCGAGTGCAGCATCGCCAGCTTGAACAGCAGCTTCGTCGATTGGGCGATGCGCAGGTCACCGCCGCCGGCAGAGGGCAGCGCGTGCATGTGATCTTCGAGGGCGTGCAGGATCTCGTGCGGGTTCAGATGGACGTCCTGCATGAGCTGGCCGAACATATCCCACTCGACCTGCGCGAACGCGAGGCAGACGTGCTCGTTGGTGAGCACTGCATGGTCACGGCGGCGGGCGTCCTCTACGGCCCGGTCGAGGACGCGCTCGGCCGACTCAGCTAGCCGGTTTTGTGGAATATCCAGTTCAGTGTCAATCACGGCCCGCCTCCGGTCGACTGGTGTCCGAGCAAAAGTCGTGCTCAGGGTCGGGAGGCGTCGGGAGGGACCGAGCGTGGCAAAAGGGCGCGCGGGCTGCCATCGAGTGGCAATTCGATGGCAGCCGCGGGCTCTGACCTGTTAGCGAGCGCCTTCCAGCAGGGCGCGAATACGTGCCTCAGTCGGCGGATGCGTGCTGAAGAGTGATGTCAGCCCGCCTCCGAGGAAGGGCTTGATGATGAAGAGATGGGCGGTCGCGGGATTCGCATTGAGGGGTACGCGCCGCGCCACAGCGTCGATCTTACGCAGTGCGTCAGCAAGACCGTACGGGTTTCCGGCGATGCGCGCGCCGGTGGCGTCCGCAGAAAATTCGCGCGTCCGCGAGATCCACATTTGGATGAGCATCGCCGCGAGCGGCGCAACGATCATCATCGCGAGCAGCGCGATCGGATTGGATCCACCTTGACGATCGTCGTGGCGACCGCCGAACATTCCCGCAAACATCGCCATGCGGCCGACGCCGACGATCCCCGCGGCCAACGTCGCGGCAATCGTGCTGATCAGCGTGTCGCGGTTCTTGACGTGCGCCAGTTCGTGCGCGATCACGCCTTCGAGCTCGTTCTCCGACAGCACCTGCATGATGCCTTGCGTTGCGGCGACGGCCGCATGCTGAGGATTCCGGCCCGTCGCGAACGCATTTGGCGATTGATCCGGAATGACGTACACCCTCGGCATCGGCAGACCGGCGTTGCGCGACAACCGCTCGGTCATGCCGTAGAGGGGATGTTGGGGACCGACCTCCTGCGCGCCGTACATACGGAGGACGATCTTGTCCGAGAACCAGTACGACCCAAGGTTCATCACGGCCGCAAAGATCAGGGCAATCATGATCCCGCTCGATCCGCCGAGCAGATCTCCGATCACCAGCAGCAGGCCGCTCAGCGCGCCGAGCAGCAACGCTGTCTTCAACCCGTTTGGCATAACTCCATTATCTCCCGATGCGGCTCAGGACCGTTGCCACGAATGCCGCACGCCAATGAAGATCGTCAATCTGGATGTGCTCGTGAAGCGCGTGCGCACCGTCACCGCGCGGACCCAGTCCGTCAAGAGTTGGAACCCCGACCGCGGCCGTAAAATTCCCGTCCGATCCGCCGCCGGTCGCGCCTTCGTCGAGCTCCTGGCCGAGCTCGCGCGCGGCCTGCCGGGCTAGCGCGAACAGTGCGGCCACCTGGGCGGTTCGCTCGAGCGGCGGACGGCCGACAGAACCGGTCACCTCCAGCCTCGTGCCGGGCACACTGGGACGAAGTCCTCGGAGCTTCGCATCCACGGTTGCCGCATCTGCCATCGCCCGCACCCGAACGTCGATCGATGCCTCAGCGCGATCCGCGACGACGTTCGTTCGCGATCCCCCGGAGATCACTCCGACGTTCACCGTGATCCCTCGATCGAGATCCTGCAAGTCCTCGACGGCGAGGATCTGGCGCGCCAACTCGTGGATGGCGCTCGCGCCGCGCGTGGGATCGACGCCAGCATGTGCCGCAACGCCGTGCACGACGAGCTCGTACTCGCCGCACCCCTTGCGGCTCGTCTTCGCTGCGCCGCCGGGAAGCGAGGGCTCCAACACCAGCACCGCCTGGCATTCGCGAGCGGACGCCTCGATGAGACCTCGCGACGTTCCGCTGCCCATCTCTTCATCGGTGGTGAGCACCATGGTGACTTGCGGGCGCGCGACAGCGGGGTGAGCCGCCAGCGCCCGCATGGCAAGCATCGCGACGCCAATCCCTGCCTTCATGTCGAAGATGCCGGGACCGTGCAATCGCCCCTGCTCCTCGCGCAGCGGCATCGTCTCCAGTTGACCAACTGGCCAGACCGTGTCGAAGTGCCCCAGCACCATCACGCGGCGTTCGTCGCCTGAAAAGTCCGCGACGATGTGATCGCCGCGCGTGCCGCCGGCGACGCGACGGACCGCCGCGCCGATGGCGGACAAGCGTGCGCTCAGCTCGGCACCGCAGCGGTCGACGGCGGACTTGGACGTGGTCGGAGACTCGAGCCGGACGAGCGTCTCGATCGTTTCACGCAGCCAGTCCCGCTCGGCAGCGCACCAGGACAGGAGGTTTGACATAGTGGGGATCCGGGGTCCGGCAGATCGGAAGACCGGAAGTTCGGAAGTCCGGTGTTCCAGTTCGGACGTCCG
>Ga0075420_100004947_pt1 | contig 11689 bp, 17 predicted proteins | sample SoiMetdeltSBSDD4_FD_75296 | JGI IMG/M metagenome (GOLD analysis project Ga0075420, IMG submission 75296) | Bulk soil microbial communities from a Populus tree surrounding site in Tennessee, USA - Soil MetaG P. deltoides SBSDD4 | ecosystem: Environmental > Terrestrial > Soil > Tree plantation... | reverse complement strand
GAGCTGGTTTGGCTTGCACCTCCAGCTTCGCACGGCGGGGGGATGCCATTCGTCTTATGGCGTCAGTTCGCGGGGACTTTCATTGGCGCCATGTGGGGACTTTAGCTTGGCGCTGGACACTCCGCCCCGTTTCGGGCCTCGCCGGCGTCGCAGAGGATGGTGCGGCAGGCACCCGGGCGGGCCGGGACGGGGTCCGCCCACGTTGTGGCCTGGCGAGCGTACTGCTTTCCCCCGGGATGGGAGCGGCGGGTGCCCGCCGCACGTTACGTGGCCCGCCTGCTGGCATGACGCAGGAACCAGTTGACCGAGGAGCATCGGGCGAAACCGAGGCGACTCTGCGACCACGAGCCGACGATCACCATCGGCCACGAGCTCACCACGATCGCGCGCGAGCGAAAGGGCCAGACCTACGGAGCAGGGCTGACGCGGCTGAACACCAGCGGGATGATTAAGTGAGGCCCGGTCATAAGTCCTACCAGATAGGGAGCCACGTCACGCTCGCTCGACGCATGCGCCGAATGAGCGCTCCAGACGACGATCGTCGGCTCCCAGTTCTCCTGGTGAAACCGCTTCGGAGTTATGACCGGGCCTCGATTAAGTTGCAGAGGTCGGCTCGCGGCCCGGCGGAGGATCGGACAGCGGTCGAAGGCGGGGGTACGCTGGGGTGGAGCAACGGTCTACCCGAGGTGCAGATCTCATCGCAAGACGCCAACCCGAGTGGACTATTGACGCAAGCATCTGCCTCGCCTACGCTGCAAATCGCCGTTGGCTCTCAGAAATCATGAAGGTCGCCAGCACCGGGGATCGCGCCTGAGCGACGACGCCCCGGGCGCGCGATGGAGGTCGGGATGTACACGGTAGATCTGAGCGGCAACGCGACCCTGTACGGTCAGGAGATGTGCGTCTGGTGTGGAGCGGCAAGCGCGCAAATGAGCCGCAACGGCTATCCGAACCCGGCAGATCGCCTGTTCTACACCCAACTGACGCTCTGGAACATCATTCAGGCGAACAATAGCACCGCCCCGGCGGACGTGGCCGCAGGTTGGGCGACCGACCCACACGGGCTCACGGCGTGCCTCCAGTCGCTCAGTAATCCGCCCGGCGTCCACTGGGTTGAGTTCGCCGACGCCAGCCGCGACGCGGTGCTGTTCGACGTCCTCTTCTGGATGAATCGGCGCCACTACCCATCGCCCGTGCTCATCAACCAGGGTGGACACTGGGTCGTCATCGTCGGCTACGACACGGATGTCGAGCCACTCGCGGGAAGCTCGCCCACGCTACAATCGATCGAGGTGTTCGATCCTGAGCCGCACAACGTAGGCACGCACACCACGTTCACGGCGGCCCAGTGGTTCGCCGGGCCGTGGAACGGAGCGGTAATCTATTCTGGCTCTTGGCTCGGTTCGTACGTCGCCGTGGTAGAGCCGCCGATCGAACGGGGTGATGTCCGCGTGGAACAGGTGAGGAGGACCGGTCGGAGGCTCCTGACCCCGGCCCAGGCGGTCGATTCAGCCAGGCGGTGGATCGAGGAGCGGCGGCTCGCGGAGCGCCCCAGGTACTCCCTGCTGGGCCGCGAAGGTGTGGGGAATGACGAGCCACTCCTAGTCCGTGAGGAGGCCGGCGGCCGGCGGACCCGGATGGTCGCGCAGTACTACATCGTCCCCTTCGGGTTCGAGGCAGAGCGCGGCGAGCGCGGATCCCGGATGGCTCGGGTGTGCGTGCTGGTGAACGCGTACACGGGCGACCTGGAGGAAGTGACCGCGTTCGGTGCGCCTGTCCGCTACCTGCCACGAGACGAAGCGCTGGACGTGGTCGCCGGCGCGATGCAGGTTGACCGAGGCGAGCTCCGAGACGCCGATGCCACGCTGGTGTTCCAAGCAGGCGACATCACCCACGTCCGAACGTATCCCTTCTGGCGGGTTCGGGTGGGCAACAGGAACCTGTACGTCGATCAACTCGGCAAGCTGTACGGGAAATTTCTCCCCGCCATTCCGGGCGATTAGTACCGATCACCTGTGCGATTCGTAGCCCGGCCTCGTGCACCCGCGGCCGGGCCGCGCCGACGGCCCCAAGCGGAAGGGACCGGCACGCGAGTTGCCAGTCTCTATTCGGCCTGCTAAGGGCCCGCTCGGCGTGCGGGATCGCCGCATGACCGACCCGGCGATCCCGACGGGCCGGTGGGGCGACCTGCCGGCCCGTTTCTACGCGGAGAGCCCCCGTCCGTCTGGCCGGGGGCTCTCTTGAGCCTACGGATCGACGCTGTGGTTCTGGTTACTCAGATTGGTATCACGAGCAATGCCGGCGAAGGTGGAGGGGCCGCTCGTGGTCAACTGCGTCGGGCGCGTGATCGTCATGGACGGCAGGGCCTCGGGCGCGTTCGCGGCCGTTATCTCCTCCTCGGCCGCGAACGTCGTCCCCTGCCCGGCGATGGTGATGGCGATCGCCCCGAGCACGCCGAGCATGATCTTCCGCATGTGCTGTCTCCTTCTGCCCGACCGCGGAGCCGGACCTGTGCCTGGGTCCACTATGGGCGTCGCCGCGGTCGGGGCCGGTGACGGACGTCACGACTTTCGTGTCGGCGTGCCGACACTTCCCAGTTGGCCTGACCCGCCCGCCCCGCCACCACGAGCGCCCCGTCCGCCTGGCCGGGGCGCTCGGCACTTTCCGGGAGCGGCCGGCGTTGTCTGATTCGGAGGGTTGCACGGACTCTCTCCTTTGCGGCCAGCGCCCGGGTGGTGATGCCCCGGGCGCTTTCCTCTATCCGTAGCACGGCCCGTCTCGTTCGCGGGTGCCGCATCGTTGGAATGGGCAGCTGCCGGCGTCCTCACGCCTCTATCCCTCTGACCGGCAGCGCTCTCTACGGGCGCCCGGGTGCTCCAGCCCGGGCGCCTCTCTGTGCCCACAGCAGCCACGTGCTGCGCGCCGGTGGCCCCAGGAGCGACGCAAAGGCCGCGATCCTGCTTGCCTTGCTTGCTGGAACGATAGGTGGAACGGGACGAGCACGGCGCCGGCGCCTGGCCCGACGACCGCGCGATCCCGACGGGCCGGCAGGTCGCCGCACCGGCCCGATTCTTGATGCAGGGCGAATGTGCGGATGCAGGGAGGCGAGATGGCAGTGACGCGAGCGACCTTGGAACGGCTGGCCATGGCGCTCAATCAGGGCGACTTTCCGGCATTCGTCGCTGCTGTGGAGCGGCTGCCGGCGGCCGACCGAAACATCCTGGCGGTGGTGGGAGCTGGCGAACTACTGAACCATGCTCCTTCCCGGAACGACCTGATGAGGGAGCCCGCAGCGAGCAACTTGCAGGGATGGCTGTTGCAGTTCAAGGATGAGCACGTGAGCGAGGCCTAGCCGCTCCTGTCGCCCATCACCACGGCGCCATCGAGGCGGGTGGCCTAGAGGCTCCCGGCCCGTCGTCGCTTGATGAGGTCGTAGATCAGCCAGGCGCCGAGCACGATGGCGACGAGCATGACGACCGAGACGACATAGGGGCCGGCGAGGTCCGCAGTCCGCAGCACCCCCGCGAAGGTGAAGAGGGCGAGCACCGCGGCGCTCACCATGACGTGCCCCGTGGTCACCATGTTGACCTCCGTCTCTGTGCCCGTGCCCCAGGATCTCACCCATCTGGCCGTGGCGCGTGGTGCCGCTCGTAGGTCGAGGCGGCGCACGGGTCGGGACGGACATAACCGCTTGTCGGCATGGTACGAGAAACCGCACACCCGAGGTGTGCGGTTTCTCCGATCTTTGCCTCCGGCAGCCCCATGCTGCGCGCTGGTGGCTCCCACATCGACGATTGGCCCGTTTCGCGTCCTTGCCTGTCACTACTCTGGGGGGGTAACCATGACGGGCTCGCCACCCGTCGCGGTGGGGTGACGGCGGGTTCCATTCCTCACCCCGCGCTCCCCAGGCCCCGGGCAGGAGGACCGGGCGCCTCGCATTTCGGGATACGTCGGGGTATCGTAGGGACGGCCGGGGATGTGGCTGCCACGCCGCACGCCCCCGGTCCGGGCGCCGGGCCGCCCCCGTGGCCCGGCGCTCACCCCCAGCAGCCCAATCCTGCGCGCCGGCGGCCCCAGGAGCGACGATAGCCCCAGACCTGAAGAATGGGCGACCGGCCGGCCCGTTTTGCGTCGCTGGAGCGTTCTGACAGCGAGTCGTGCCGCTATCCACGTATTACGTTTCCGGCGAGTCGGGGGGCTCCATGGGCGAGTATCAGACCGTGCCGCTCCGTCGCTTTCGGGTCACGATCACCTGCCCGGCGCTCTGGGAGCGCGAGGCCGTGGTCGTTCGGGCGATCGACGCGGGCGAGGCGAAGCCCGCGGCCATCGCCATCTGTCGCCTGCCGTTGATGGGTGAGTTGATCGACTTCGATGTCCGGGAGATCGACGCCACCGACTTTCCCGCCTGACCCGCCCGCCCCAGTTCAGCGTGCCCTGATCGCCTCGGCGATCTCAGCTGCCATCCGCTCGGCGTTCGCGGGGCTCGTATGCAGCAGGTCGACGTAGTCTGCCTCGGTCCAGTCCTCGCCGAGCAGCAGCGTCCGGTAGCCCTCGGCGCGGAGTCGATCGGTCGACTGCGCGAACGTCGCCACGAGGCACGCCTGCGCCGACTCTGACGGGTGCGAGCGATAGTGCGGGCTCGGCACCATCACGAGCAGCAGGGAGCGCTCGCGCAACGCCGGCGGGAGCAGGAGCGCGATGCCGAGGTTCGTCTCCGGCTTCGGCTTCCATGCCCTATCCTCCCCCTGCGTGCACACACCGGCCAACAGGGTATCGATCGCGGTGCGATGCGTCTGCTCAAGGTGGGGCGGGTGGTGAGCGTCAGGAGGCAGCGAGACGGTCGGGTCGGAGAACGCCGCCCGGGGCTCGGCGAACAGGTAGCCGGGCGGGATGCCCGGCCACCAGACCGTGAAGCCGACGCGATACCCGATCGCCGTCCACAGGTCCGCGAACGCAAGCCACCGATCCAGCGCCGACCGAATCCGCAGCTCCGATCGCTCCTCGTCGAGCTGCGGCGAGGCCGGCAGGTCCAGCGCCGCCTCGCGCTCGGGGTCCGGCAGCAGGTAGCCGCGCGCTCGCGCGTCCCAGACGATCGCCCGGTACACCCGACCGTCGGCGGCGCCCGCCCCCTGGCCCACGAACACCACGTCGCGGCCCCCTGCGATCAGCGCCTCGGCGGCGACCCCCCCATGCTCCTGGAGGGTGCCGCCGAGCATCGCCAGGTTCAGGACGGCGTAGCGGTCGCCCAGTCGTCGCTCCAGCGCTCGGGTCCAGAGGTCGCCCGTGCCCTGCCCGGCCCCGTAGGCGATCGAGCTGCCGCCGATGATCACGAGCGTCTGGTCGGGCCGGCCCGTCTCGCGGGCCAGCGCGACCACCTGGCTGGCGGTCGGGTAATAGAGCGTCTGCGGACTGAGGTAAGCGTGGAAGCGCACGAAGTCGCGGTACAGGTTGTGGCCGCTCGTCATCTGCCCGGCCGCGGCCAGCACGACCAGGCCGACCGCCACCGACGCCAGGTAGGCGAGCGCGGCCGGGCGATCGAGCACGAGCAGACGGCGCATGGTCAGAACGCCTGATAGATGAACGGCGAAACGGGCAACGTCATCCGATACAGGGCGTAGTCGAGTACCAGCGCCGTCGTGAGCCCGAGCAGGCTCCAAATCGCGAGTCGTGCCACCAGCACCGTCGCCTCCTCAGAGCGTGAACAGCAGCACGGTCATCCGCCATGCCACGTCGGCCGGGTAGAAGAACAGGAGCCAGCCCAGCGCCACGAATAGGAACGTCAGGGCCATCGACAGGCCCGGGACGCGTGCGATCCCGGCCTCCACGACGGCGCCCGGCCGGCTCCGCGCGTAGCTGCTACTGACGGCCAACCCCGCGCCATGGTAGAGGCCCCAGAGGGCGAAGTTCCACGCGGCCCCGTGCCACAGGCCACAGACGGCAAAGGCGATCAGCCCGTTGGCGACCTTGCGGGGCAGGCCGTGCCTGGACCCGCCGAGCGGGATGTAGAAATAGTCCCGAATCCACGAGCTGAGCGAGATGTGCCAGCGGCGCCAAAAGTCGTCGATGGAGCGAGCCAGGTACGGCCAGTTGAAGTTCTCCGGCAGGCGCACGCCCATCATCCGCGCATACCCGATCGCCAGGTCGGAGTAGCCGGAGAAGTCGAGGTAGATCCGCAGGGCCAACAGAATCAGGAACAGCCAGCGGCTCGCGAGGTCGAGCGTCTCGAATCGGCCGGCGTGATGGTCGATCCACAACGTTAGGTTGTCGGCCACCAGCTTCTTTACCAGGCCGCTCGCCACGCGGAGCAGCCCGGCCGCCACGTCCGTCGTCCCGACTGTTGCGATCCCCTTGACGAGCGACGGGACGAACTGTTGGTACCGCTTGGATCGGGCCGGCCACGAGCGACGGCCAGAAGATCGCGAACAGGCCGAAATGGAGCGGGTTGCGGATCGGCGGGCTGCCGTGCGCGACGTCGGACAGGTAGTGGACGAACTCGAAGACGAAGAACGAGATGGCCAGCGGCGGCAGCGCGGGCGCGAGTGTCGCCGTGGCGTCGAGCACGGCAGTCCCGGCGCTCGACCAGAGTCCGTCCAAGCTCTCGGCCAAGAATCGCGTGTACTTGTAGAAGACGAGCGCGCAGATCGAGGTCGCTATCCCGAGCACGCAGAGCGGCACCCGCCGCGACAGCTCGCAGAGGTAGGTCAGCACGCCCAGGACGATGATCGGGATGACTCCGGCCGGCCCGGCGAAGTGGCCGTGAAAGCTCATGCACCCGATGGCTAGGAGGACGAGCCTCGGCCCGGGGTACCGCGCGATCCAGAACGCGGGCAGGAACGCGACCGCGAACGCCACGAACCAGAACGACAGGAAAATCACGGAGCGAGGGTATATGAGACGTCAACTCAATGGCAACCGCAAACGCCGAGGCTCGTGCTGATGCTGCCGAACTCTGACCCCACCCGGCGGCCCACGAGGGCCGAGTGGCTAGACGCCCACCACCCAGGCGACGAACAACCTGGACAGGTCTCCTCCGCCTCCGCAAAGTCCTGAACACCGATCAGCGATCCATGCCGTGCGACCGCAGCGCAAACCAGCGGTCCCCGGGATCGCTGCAGCACGGGTCGCACAGGCACAATTTCGGCGCCGGGCTCTCTGCCACCGCGCGCAGTAGCCCCATCGCCATGCCGGACACCGGACCGATGATGCGCCGCGCGAGGTCCATTGTGAGCGGTTGGACGTGGCGGAATCTGCACGCTCGGCACTGGTGCGCGAGTGACGGCGCCAGGAAACGCTCCAGGCGGCTGACACGCCCACGCAGGCTGGCGACCATCACCCTCTGTCGTCCTCGTTCTTGGGATGGTTGTCGAGGCCGCAGACGGGGCACTCGCCCATGTACCAGCCGCTGTGGCGGTAGGTGCCATCAGGTCTCAGCCTGGTCTTCGTCGGCAGCAGGTACCCGCACTCGTCGCAGGCGTTCGCAGGGAAGGCGTCAGGGTCCGACAGGTATACCTCGGCCACCGACGGTGCGAGCGAGACCGGCGCTCCGCGCCCCATGTGCTCGGCCATGATGAACCACAACGCCCGCACGAGCGCTGGCGGGCGGAACTGTTCGAGGATGTCGTACCAGTTCTCGCCACGACGAAACGACGGCAGGATGCTCCCGCCGCAGTGTTCGTTCATCCAGGTGACGATGAACCGGATGTGCTCCTGCTCCATCGAGTCCCGAACCTTGAGAATCGCCGCGTCCCACCTCTGCGTGTTCGCCGTGCGGCGCGCGGTCTCCAAGTGCCCGAGGCGTCGGGCCAACGCCGTACTCATGCCGACCTCCGCTCTGGCAGGAAGATCTGGGCGCGGGCCGATCCTGGACACGTCCTCGGCGCCTCGCATGGTGGCAGCACGAGCGGCCGTCCTCTCCGAGCGGCAGCGTCGGTGGGTAGATCACGAGAGGAGCGTGCCAACGGCAGGGCTCGGACACCGCGTTCCTGCGTGCCGCCTCTTCGAGCCGCGCAAGTCGGTAGTTCAGTCGCATGCCTGTAGTCATCGCCACCTGATTCCGACGGCACGCAGGCGCTCCTCAACCGTTGCCCAGACCTGATCCTGCTCGGGCGTAGTCGCCTGGCCGCCCCGGACCCGATTCGTCCGGTCGATCAGGATATGCAGCTCAGGCGTCGAGAGGCCGGCGACGACCTGGTCCATCGCGGCCCACGGGTCGGGGCGCGGCATCGACCGCTCCAGCCGCCGCAATCGGCGATGTATGGTGGTCACGCAAGTTGCTCCCACAGATCACGGAAGAAGACCTTGACGCCCTCTCCGCACGCTCGACAGCAGGAGTGTTCGTCCAGCCAGGACAGGTCGTCCATCGCCGGTTCGTACACAACGAAGAATCGCCCGCGGCACAGCCGGCATCCGACAGCCTGACGCTGCCACCGTTCGAGCGCGAGTACGCGCGCACCGAGACGGCTCATCGCTGCCTACCCTTCTCCCGTTCGGTCGCCTGCTCGCTGGCCTGCTCCAGTGCTTCGATCCGCTCGGCCAGGTCAACCAGCTCGACGCCCTTCACGGCGAAATCCAGGATCGTCTTCGCCGCCGAGACCCGGGCGGCCTGCGGCGCCGCGATGTTGCCGGTGATCTCTACCAGCGTTTCGACCGCCTGACCGGTCGCCTGCTGAAGCCCTGTGACCGCCAGCTCGACTACCTGGCGCCGAGCATCGCGGTAGAGAGCCTTGAACGACGGCTCGGCGAGCCACCGCAGCAAGGTCGACTCGCTGATGCCGGCCTTGGCGGCGGCCTGGGCGATCGTGGGCTCGGAGAGTAGCGCGGCGAGCGCCCGATCCTCCAGCCGCTCCCGCTTCTGCCCGTGCCCGGCTGTCATCTGCGCTCACCTGGCGTCATCGGCCCATTGGTCGGCCTGGTTGTTCTGAACGGCCGCGACGTTGACCTGACCCGCCTGCCCGATGCTCACGCTCGGCGCTGGCGTCTGCCTGCGGACCTGGAGCGCCTTGAGGTTGCGGAGCATCATCTTGTTCGAGCGGTCCAGCAGCGGCAGGATCTGCTCGTCGAGGCGGTGGAGCAGCTCCACGACCCGCAGCCCCTTGATCCTGACGTCCCAGGTGCTGCGATGCTTGCCGTCGACCACGACGCCCAGCCCCTCGGTGCCGAAGAACTCGGACTCGACCTCGGTCGCGAGGTTGCCGATCCAGCCGTTGACGCGGAGCGTGTGGTGGTACGCCAGGACCGCGACGTCGATCAGCATCAGGTCGGCCGCGCTCTCGGCACCGTACTCGTCGATAAGCCGCCGTCGCAGCACCAGCAGCACCGCCATCAGCTCGGGGTCGAGGTGCCGCTCGGCGCCGAGTCGGTCGATCAAGAACTGCCCCGTCTGGATGTCGTCGGCCGCCCGCCTGACCGTCTCCTGCCACGCTTCCAGGGACTCGACGCGCCCCCAGCCGTCCATCGCACGGAACACGGCGCGGGTATCCCGTGTGAGCTTCGCGCGGCGCTCGCCGATGCGGCGCTCGTACTCGGCCTTGTACACCGCGAAGCGGCGGTCTTCGTCCACGGTCCCGTCTTCGCTGGTCGCCTCGGCGGTGGCGATCTCCCAAGCCTCCACCTCTGCAATCGGCATGGTCATGCCTCCAGGTCACGCATCACGCGGCGCAGCTCGGCAAGCCGATCCCGCGTCGCGCGTGCGGGCGGATGCAGCCGCCCCCACTCGGCAATTCCAGCGCGGACCCAATCGGCGTCGGCCGCCTTAACGTACTGGCGACGGAGACGCCCGCGATCCGACCAGCGCCGATACAGATAGGGCCCGTGCAGCGCGTCGCCGCCAGCAGCACAACGGCAGTTCGGGCGACTGCAGCGCTTCCGTTCGGCGTAGAGCCCTCCGGGTAGCGGAAGCGTCTTGGGGAAGGAACGGCCAGAATCGTCCCGCACGCGCGTGCCTCGTGAGGACCGTAACGTCTCGACGCCCATTTCCGGCTCCCATCCGCCCAACGAAAAAGCCCGCCGCCGACGAATCGGCAGGCGGGCAAGGCATCCGCGAGGTGCCCCGAGGGGGCTCAGAGAGACTATAGCAAGCGGCCCAAGATCATGCTGCCCTTGGCGACGGCTGGGACCGCATCTCGCCATTTCCGACAGCATAGCCGCGCAATCTCACATCGAGCGGTTTCTCTGTCACCCCGGGGTACGCGTAATCCCCCCCATTACACGCCCCAGGCCACGCGGGCTCTCGGGGAGTTGGGTCCCGCGACCGCCGTTCGGAAGCCGGGATCGCCGCCCCCCTTTCCTCGGCCTCGTGCCGGTTGGCGGCCACGCGCATGACGATCAGGCCGGCATGCGCCAGCAGGCAGAGGGTCACGAAGCGATGCCAGGCGTCCCAGGTGCGTACCTCGTACTGGTCCAGGCCGACTTCGCCCTTCGCTTGGGCGAAGCCCTCCTCGACCTGCCACCGCACCGCGCACACGCGCAGCAGCTCCGCCTCCGAGGTGCCCCCGGCCCCGTAGGCCAGGAAGAAGCGAAGGTCGTCGCCGTTGTCCCCATCGCGTCGGATGAGCAGCCAGCGCCGCATCCCCGGCGCGCACGCCTCGGAGAGCGGGAGGCAAGCCCAGACCTGCTGGTGCGCGCACAGCATCCCGGCCCCGATCGTCACCGACTTCCACGCATCCTCCGGGAGCCGCTCCGCGAGCTTCGTCGCGGTCTGTCGGCGTCCCGCATAGCGGACGGCATGGGTGCTCGGCACCATCACCGCATAGGCCCGACCCTGCTCCTCCAGCCAGCGACGGAAGGCATGCGAGTGCCCATACGCCGAGTCGGCCACCACCCAGCCAGCCGGGACGCCGGCCGCGAAGGCGTGGGCCAGCATCCGCTGGGCGAGGGTGAGCTTGGTGGCGAACCGCATCGTCTCGGGGATGCCGGCTTCGCGGCAGCGCTCCGGATCGTCCGTCCAGGCACGCGGGAGGTACAGGGCTCGATCCACGAAGGCGGCGCCCTGCTCCGAGGCGTAGGCCAGGAACACCCCGACCTGGGCGTTGGCGACGGCCCCGACGGTGCCGGTGTACTGCCGCCCGACCCCGCACGACTTGTCGCCCTTCTTGACGAACCCGGGGTCGTCGACGATCAGGACCCCGCTCGCCGGATCGCCGAGGTGGTCGACCACGTACGCCCGCAGGTCATCGCGCACCGCGTCGGCGTCCCAGGTCGCCGTGGTCAAGAGGCGCTGGACGCCCCGAGGGCCTGTTTCCCCGATCGCCTCGGCCAGCTGCCAGCCGTTCTTCCGCTCCACCCGCTCGAGCAGGCCGACCAGATAGCGTCGGGCACGATCACGCACCTCGGATCGCGCGAAGCGGTGGGCGATGCGGCCGTGCAGCTCCGCCACGGCGTCCACCCACTGACCGATCCCACGCCACGGCTTCGCCACCTGCCCCACAGCCATGTCCACCCCTCCTACCCCAAAATGACAGGGTAACTCAGCCGGACATAAGTGACGCTGTAGGGGGCGTTACACGAACACTCACGACTTGTAGTTGGCCACTACTCCCCAACGAAGGCGGGCTTCTCTTCAAGAATGAGTGTGACTAAGTGGTCCATCCCGCAAGTTCAAGCGACCTTCGGCCAGGCTGCGATGCCGGGCTGACGGGCGGCACGTCGTCGTCGGGCTCGACCGCGTCCCCAGACGAAGGGATGGCGGTGG
>Ga0075420_100004944_pt1 | contig 11691 bp, 12 predicted proteins | sample SoiMetdeltSBSDD4_FD_75296 | JGI IMG/M metagenome (GOLD analysis project Ga0075420, IMG submission 75296) | Bulk soil microbial communities from a Populus tree surrounding site in Tennessee, USA - Soil MetaG P. deltoides SBSDD4 | ecosystem: Environmental > Terrestrial > Soil > Tree plantation... | reverse complement strand
CTGCACCATGCGGCGCGCCGGCCGCGCGGCAACGCGAGTTGGCGCGATGTGTGCCCTATTGAATTGACGGAAAGCGACCGTATGGGGGTCCGCCCTGGAGGGCAAGGAGGACACCATGTTGCCAGAGGTTGAGGTCGTTGCTGCGGAGGTACATGCTGCGTGGATTCGGTCAAAGCACGCGCAGGGCGTCACGTCGCGCCGCAGCGAGGTCGGAGAGGAGCTGATGGTCCCGTACGCTCACCTGTCAGAGTCGGCGAAGGAGTTGGACCGCGCAACTGTCCGTGTTGTCTATGCGGCAATTCAAGCCACACAGCCGTAAGAGCACCCGTCCGACTCTCCTTCCGCGTCATTCGCACGAGCGCAAATGGGGACGTGTCTGATATCGCGACCGCCATACAAGCTGACTATTGCGCTCGGAATCGTGATGACGGCGCAGTCGGGCCTCGGGATTGTCTTCGCGCGCGAATATCGGGATGTCGAATGGGTCAAAGCGGCCTGGTTCGGAAACGACTGGGTGACGCTCGTCGTTGTCGCGCCGCTGCTCGTCGTTAGCGTGGCTCGCGCCCGCACTGGCTCCGTACGAGCATCGCTGTTGTGGATGGGGCTTACCGGTTACGCGTTTTACAACTACGCCTTTTACCTGTTCGGGGCTGCTCTCAACGCGTTCTTCCCGATCTATGTCGCGGGTGTCGTACTCGCAGTCAGCGTCCTGATCCTGGCCTTGTCGCACATAGAGCGGCACGAGATCGCGGCCACTGTCCGTACCGCTGCGCCGGTTCGATTCATTGGCGGCTCTCTGCTCTTCATCGCTGCTGGGTTGTCAACTGCATGGATCGCGGTGTGGGTGGAATACGCATTCGCCGGCCGGCCGACTCCAGTCGAACCGGAGGCGTTCAAGCTCGTGGCTGCTCTGGATCTCTCGTTGATGGTGCCGGCGCTCTCGGTTGGAGGTGTTCTCATCTGGAAACGGATGCCGTGGGGGTTCGTCGTTGCTGCCCTCGCCAGCATCCAAGGCGCTCTTTACCTGTTGGTCCTGTGCGTCAACTCAGTGGTGGTCATATGGCGAGGTATCGTGAGCTCACCAGGCGAGCTCCCGATTTGGGCTCCAGTGACTATCTTCGCGACGATAGTGGCGCTTCTCGTGCTGACGAGTATTCAGCCCCGAACCGCGCGCTGATGCGAAGTGGCATTGCGCCGCAGTTCGCATCGAACTCTGACGCGAATCGAAGGGGACGCTGCGTCAAGAACCGCCGAGTGTCCTGCGCTCCGCGTCTACGTCGGCCTCCCACGACGCGATGAGCGGCCGCAGCGATCGGATGAGATCGATTCGGTCCCGTGCCAGGTCGGCTTTCTCGCTGACGTCCGCGCGCAGGTTGAAGAGATACGCGGCATTCCCCTCGATGAGCAGTTTCCAGTCACCGCGCCGCACGGCCTTCTGCGTTTGCGTGCGCCAAAACAGCGTGCGCTCGACGGGCGCCTGGCCAGCGAGACTCGGGAGCAGATCGATCCCTTCCAGCCGCGCCTCGGGCGGCACCGGCGTGCCTGTCGCGGCGAGAATCGACATCGTGAGATCCATGAAGATTCCGGTCTGACTGCTCGTTCTCCCGGCGGGCAGCCGCCCCGGCCATCGGAAAATTGCCGGTACGCGGATCCCGCCCTCCCACAGCGTCCCCTTCCGATTCGACAGCGGCGTATTGCGCGAGAGCCACTCGCCGCCGTTGTCGTTGGTGAAAATGACGAGCGTGTTCCGATCGAGACCGAGCTTTGTCAGCGTCTGCAGAATCTGGCCCACACCGGCGTCGGCTCGCTCCAGCATCGCGGCATAGTCCTTCCGCGTGGGCGCGGGATCGTCCATCGGTCCCTGATAGGCGACCTGTTTCGCCTTCGAATGGTGATCGGGCGGCTGGAACGGCCAGTGTGCCGCGTTATAGGAGATGTCGAGGAAGAACGGCTCGGCCGCGTGCTGCTCGATGAAGCGGACGGCGCGCGCCGTGATGAGGTCCGTCATGTATCCGTCGACGCGCACGGCCACGGTGTTCTCGAACAGATCCTCGAGCCCGCTGGCGGCCTCGTGCGTGTAGAAGTCGATCGCGCCGCTCTTGAACCCGAAGAAGTAGTCGAAGCCGTGCTCGTTCGGCCCGAACTGCGGCTTCCAGCCAAGATGCCACTTGCCGATCAACCCGGTCGCATAGCCGTTGTCCTTCAGCAACCGCGGCAGCGTGCGGCCGGTTGGCAGCAGCCCGCGGTCCCTCGGCCCCGCGCTTGGCAGAGCCACCTCCAGGCCGACCCGTTGCTGGTAACGACCGGTCATGAGCATGGCGCGCGTTGGCGTGCACACGGGAGCCGCATAGAAGTCGGTCAGCTTGACGCCTTCCCTCGCCAGCCGATCGACGTTCGGCGTCCGGATGTCAGTCACGCCGTACGGTCCGAAGTCGCCGTACCCGACATCGTCAGTGATGATCAGGACGACATTCGGTCGCGCGGAGCGGGCAGGCTGAGCCTGCCCCGCCGCAGGAGATACTCCGCTGGCGAGCACCACTGCCGCGACGAGCACCGTGGCCACAGAGCGCATAGAACCTCCTGTGCGTTCAAAACACGGTCGGTATAGTACCTCGCAAAGATCGACAAGCGCGATAGCCTGCAGACTCTCGAAGCACGATCTCACCGTCACGAGGAGGCGAAGATGCGAATGCTGATGCACGTCAAGCTGCCCCATGAACCATTCAACACGGCCGTCCGCAAAGGAACCGTGGCGGACACCATGCAGCGGATTCTCGGGGAGTCGAAACCTGAAGCCGCGTACTTCACCGAATATGGGGGCAAGCGAGGAGCCATCCTCATTGTCGACGTAGCGGACGCGTCGAAGATCCCGTCGCTAGCCGAGCCCTGGTTCTTGTTGTTCAACGCCGACGTGGAGTTTCACGCAGTCATGACGCCCGACGAGTTGGGCCGGGCGGGCGTGGACGCATTGGGCAAGAAGTGGTCCTGAGCGCTCCGTCGCCGTCACCTCACCTCGAGGCGCTCGCGTGGGCTGCCTCGCGCTCTCGAATCTGCGCGCCACGTACGACGTTTATTACACCGTAGTTCTGCTCATGACACGCGAACTCGTACATGACCATCGGCTCGACACGAGGCAAGTCTGCCTCGGCCGACCAGGGTTTGGTCCACGTGTCCGGGTCGGTGAGCGTGTACTCGTATCGCAGCGTGTTCGGCGAGACCCGTGTAAAGCGCTCCATGATGCGCAGACCGTCGCTGGTTCCGTACATGTTCGGAGCCGGCGCTCTGTTCTTGAAATTCGTCGTCTCTACGACGAGCGTATTCCCTTCCCACCGGCCGCGGGCGTCACCAAACCAGTGCCGGATGCTCGAAGGCACGTGTGGACGCCCGTCGAGCGGAATGATGCGCACGTCGTTGTTCGACTGGTGGACGATCGTCACGTAGCCCGGGCTCTGAAAGAGCAGAGCCTCGGCCGTCACGCTGGCGGCGAGGTCCTCGGGGTTGGCGCCGGGATTCCCGCCCTGGATGAGCGGTACTGCACCGAGGCCAATGATGCACCGCGTATAGGTCGAAAGGAAGTTGCCAAAGATCTGGATGCCTACTTCGGGATTGCGCTGCTTTGCGGCGGCGGCCCGGGCCGCTAGCCGCTGTCTGGCGGCATCAGTGAGCGGCGGCAGCCTCCCATCGGGAGGATCGACGATCAGCGAGGTACGCAGGCTCGGGCGCGCGCCGCCTTGCCACGCGTCCATGGCGTATTCCTTCCAGTCGTAGTGGACCGTGCGCGGATCGACTTCGGAGTCGGCTTCGGTGGCCAGCTTGAAGGCGGCGATCGCCTCCTCTTCCGTGTAGAAGGGCTTGTCCTTGAGCTGAGGCGGCCGCTGGAGCGGCGTATAAGTCGCCAGGTGCCAGACACCTCGCAGGTCCGGATCGCCCCACGGCGTGCGCGAGACCGTCCAGTTCTTCCGCGCCTCGGCCTCGGCCCGCATCCTGGCTGCTCCAGCCTTGATTGCCGCTTCGGGATCGACGGTCGTTGAGTCGACGGGCTTGTTTCCCGCCGGAGCCTGAGCTCTCACGACTGCCAACGACAATGCAGCGACGATTCCAAGCGCCACGATGCCCGACACCCGAAGGATGCTCATATCTCCTCCTTGGAGGTCCATACAGCGCGAATAAACCGACCCAAGGCGGATGATCGGCCGTAGCGGCCGGCGTGTCAAGCATGGGCGAGGCGCGCAGTGCGCGCCTCGCCTCTGGTTCGAGTCGGACGACGTCTACCGGAAGTCGGCGCCTTGCTTGACACCTCCAAGTCGCGGATGACAGAGTGCTGACCGGCTGTCCGAGCCCGCTTTCATTTCACATTTCTTGCGTTGAGGATGTTCATGATTGGAAGACGTCTCGTTGTGCTTCTGAGCGCGGCCGCATTCGCCACCGCCGCCGCCGCGGGCTGTGCCCGTACTGCTCTGCAGTCCCCATCGTCGATTGCGCCGGTGCGGCAGGTGGCCTATCTGAAAGCTGCCAACCCTGACATGGGCGATCACTTCGCCTGCGGCGGCTCGCTGCCGGGGCACATCGGCAATGCGATCGCGATCAGCGCCGACGGCAACACCATCGTGGTCGGCGCGCCGCACGAGAGCAGCGCGGCTCGTGGGATCAACGGGAATGCCGGCGACAACTCGCTGTACGCGTCAGGTGCCGTATACGTTTTCATCCGTCGCGGCAACGCGTGGGTGCAGCAGGCGTACGTGAAGGCCTCCAATGCCGGACAGAGCGACCTTTTCGGGATGAACGTCGCCATTAGTGCCGACGGCAACACGATGGCCGTTTCCGCGCCATGGGAGCGCAGCGCAGCCACCGGCATCAACGGAGACCAGAACGACGATTCGCTGCCGCAAGCAGGTGCGGTGTACGTCTTTACGCGTTCAGGTGCCTCCTGGTCGCAACAGGCTTATCTCAAAGCGTCGAACACCGGACGCCACGCGGCCAATGAAGGCGACCTGCTCGCCGACGGCGACCAATTCGGCTTCTCACTCGCGCTGAGCGGCGACGGCAACACCATTGCCGTCGGCGCAACCACTGAAGATAGCGCGGCGAAGGGCATCAACGGGAACCAGGCAGACGACTCGGCCCAGTCCGCCGGCGCCGTCTACGTCTTCGCGCGCTCGGGAAACACCTGGACGCAGCAGGCGTATGTCAAAGGGTCGAATACCGAAGCGGCTGACCTGTTCGGCTACGACGTAAGCCTGAGTCAGGACGGCAACACGTTGGCGGCGGCCGGCTACGATGAGGACGGACCCGGGCGCGGCGTCAATGCGGATCAGGGGAATGGCGTGAACGGGTCTGGTGCAATCTACGTTTTCAGCCGGACGGGTACAGCCTGGCGCCAGGATGCGTACTTGAAGGGCTCTCGCTCCGAGGGCAACGACGCCCTCGGCTTCTCGGTCGCCATCAGCGGCGACGGCAACACGATCGTGGCAGGTGCCGGGGACGAATCGTGCCTCGTGGGGGGCATCAACCCACAGGGGTGCGATAAGGACAAGCCCGCGGACGCATCGGGCGGTTCGGCAGGCGCCGCGTACGTCTGGGGGCGCAGCGGCAATACCTGGACGGAGCAGGCGTTCATCAAGGCATCCAATCCGGATCTGCAGGACCTGTTCGGCGCCAACGTTGCCATCAGCAGGGATGGCAACACGGTCCTGGTCGGTTCGGCAATGGAAGACAGCCGCGCGCGTGGCGTGAACGGCGAGCAGCAGGACGACTCAGCTACCGAGAGCGGCGCTGCCTATCTCTTCAGGCGCTCCGGCACGACGTGGAGCCAGCAGGCCTACATCAAAGCCGAAAATGCCGACGAGTTCGACGAATTCGGGACCTCGGTCGGTGTGAGTGGCGATGGCCGACGGCTGATCATCGGCGCGCGCATGGAAAGCGGAGGCGCAGCCGGCATCAACGGGAATCAGAGCGATAACTCTACGCCGCAGGCAGGTGCGTTGTACGTGTGGGAGATGGCCCAATAGGACCAGAGGTCCTGAGCTGCCGCTTACTGTGCGGCCGCGCCGCGGCCGCGACCTCCGCTTCCAGGCGCGTTGCCGAACGTCGTGCCGTCAGCCAGCACCACCTGAGCGATCCGGCCATATGGCCGGCCATTCGCGACTGGATTGAGGGTGACCGTCACTTCGTCTCCGGCCTTGAAGGAATTCTTCCGATAGCCATCGGGGTAGATACTGTTTGGCGCCTGCTGCTCCAGCACCCACTGCACCACCTGGCCGTCGGTGCCTTTCACATCGATTGTCAGCAGACAATGCGGATTGGACCACAGCCACGACTTGACGACGCCTTTCAGCGTAACCGTCGTCTCTGACAAGAGGGTCGAACCGGTGTGGTGGGCGGCGAGGGGCACCGAAGTTAGGAGCGCGAAAGCGACACCAAGGAAGACGACACCCCCGTTCACCATTTCCCGCTCCGTTTCTTTCGTGGCCAGTTGGCAGCTCGGACTACTTCCCGCTCGCGGAATCGCCGTACAGCTTGTTGTACGTCTCGACTTCCGCTGGCGAGCAATACCGCGTCAGCACGTCGGTTCGCGGATCCTGCAGCGTCATCGGAATCTTCATCGCCTGAAACGGCCGCGTGTAGATCTTCGGGTCGTCAATCGTCTCGGACCACTCCAGCGTGTCGTTGTCGAGGCGCCGAAACGTCTCGGTAATGCGTGCCTGGTCGCTGATAGGCCGCCCGGTGTTATCCAGCCAAACCCGATCTTCCGGCATCGTTCCAACCGTCTGGACCTCCAGGGTGTAATCGTCGACCCATCGGCCGACGGAGTACCCAAACCACCGCTGCTCCCGATACTGGCCGTCGATCTCCACGCCGCCGTCAACGAGCTTGGGCATCGAGCGCCCGTCCGTCCAGATGACGCGCCAGCGGTTGTCGTAGTTGTAGAGAATTGCGACCTTGTACTCGTCTTGGAGGATCTGGACGCCGAGGTCGTAGTGGTTGTAGCGAGGGAAGCCTAACGGTTCGCAGGAAACCCTGGGATCGTTGTTCTGGGCAGGAGGAACCGCGTCGGCGCCTTCAAGCGCCTTGTGTGATTGGTACTGAGCCAGGCCATAAGGCGTGTAGGGCAGCTGATTTGCCGGATTGCCGTCGTTTGGCCGCAGCTGGACCCCTTTCGACTGGTTCCCCAGCCTTGAACCCCATAAACCGCTGATGTTCCGGCGTGGGGCGGGCTTCTTGTCCTTTTCAGCGACGGGCGGTCGATTCGGAACCGGATCAGGCCACGTCTGAATGGAGCTGCTTTGGGCGAGGAGGTGCAAGGGAAATACGAGCGCGGCGCCTAAGAGGCCGACCCTCAGGGCCGGGAAGCCATCCAGCATACTGGGAACTCCCTCAGAAAGATCTGCGGCCCGATTCTATCTCCACTCGACCGCTTTCTGCGGAGGGGTCATACCAAGCATCGTCGCGGCTGAGCTTCCGTCTTTGCTTCGCTCGCTGTTGCGATCTCGATAGAATCTCCGCCGGCTACCCCCAGACTGCAACGGCGCATCGATCGGTCGGCGCAGAACAGGAGCGGAGCGATGGCTGTAGACGTCTTCCTGAAGCTGGGAGATATCAAAGGAGAATCAACAGACGCGAAGCATGCGGGCGAGATCGACGTGCTCTCGTGGTCGTGGGGCGTGTCTCAGCCGAGCACCGCGGGCTCGAGTGGCGGAGCCGGCGCAGGCAAGGTGAGTTTCAGCGATCTCAACTTCACGCACAACGTGGACAAGGCGTCGCCGCTGCTGATGAAGGCGTGCGCGATGGGCGAGCACGTGAAAGAGGCCACGCTCGTGTCGCGCAAAGCGGGAAAGGGGCAGCAGGAGTATCTGATCATCAAGATGTCCGACATCCTGGTGACGGGCGTTCAGCCATCGAGTGCCGGCGAGCATCCGATGGAGAACGTCTCGATAAAATTTGCGAAGATTGACCTCGAGTACAAGCCTCAGAAGGTTGACGGCACGCTGGACGCCGGCATTCATTTCATCTACGACATCAAGACCAACAAAGTAGGGTGAGCGAACCGTCGACACTCAGCCTGGACGAGGCGATTGCCCTCGCCGTCGAGTGGCTGAAGGAGGGTCGCGCATACGATGCGGGTGCGATTTGCCGGCGTGTGCTCGACGTGATGCCCGGCCATCCGGATGCACTGCACTACTCAGGCATGGCGGCGTACCAACAGGGGAACGTCGACGAAGCAATCCGGCTCGTGCGACGGAGCCTCGAAGCGGCGCCCGATCAATCCGATTGGCACAGCAATCTTGGAATCATGCTGCTCGCGCGGGACGATCTCGAGGGCGCGATCGCGGCGTTTCGAAAGGCGATCGAGCTCCAACCAGCTCACGCGCACGCGTCAAACAATCTTGGGGTGCTACTACGGGTGCTCGGGCGGTACGAAGAGGCTGAAGCTGCCTACCGCGCGGCGATAGCCGCGGATCCCTACTACGCCGACGCCTACCACAACCTGGCGGTTCTGCTTGATCTCTTGGACCGTGCACCGGAAGGAGCGATCGCCCATTTCAAGGAGCTCGCGCTGCGGCCCGGGGATCCGAACGCGTGGCGTCACCTGGCCCTCGCCTACTGCCTGCACGGGGATCGCGATAAAGCGGTCGAACTGTGTCGGGAATGGCTGGCGCGCTGGCCCGGCAATCCGCAGGCGATCCACACGCTGGCCGCCTGTTCAGGATCCGACGTACCGCTACGCGCCTCCGACGCATACGTTGAACAGGTGTTCGATAACTTTGCCGAGAGCTTCGAAGCCAAATTGGCGCGGCTGCAGTATCGTGCGCCCGAGCTCATTGCTTCCTCGCTGGCTTCCTCCGGCATCGTATGTCGGAGAGACCTCGACGTGCTCGATCTCGGCTGCGGCACGGGCCTGTGTGGTCCGCTGCTCGCGCCATTCGCGCGCCGGTTGGTTGGCGTCGATCTGTCGAACGGTATGTTGCAGCACGCGGCGGCGAAGCATGTGTACGACGAGCTCGTGCAGGTCGAACTGACCGCGTGGCTTCAGCGGTTCCACAGCGCGTGGGACATCATCGTCGCGGCCGACACGCTGGTCTATTTCGGTGCGCTCGATCCCGTGGTGGCCGCAGCCGCAACGGCGCTGCGTCCGGGCGGCGTGTTCGCATTCACCGTCGAACACGCCGTTGATGCTGCGTCCACACCGACCTACGCGATTCAGCTCCACGGCCGGTTTGCCCACTGTATCGATTACGTGGAGCGCCTTCTTGCCACAGCCGGTTTGGAACCGGCGATCGAGCGGGCAGAGTTGCGGAAAGAGTCTGGGCTTCCGGTTGCCGGACTCGTCGTTCGGGCGACGCGGCCTCGCAATCGCGCGGAGAATTAGAAGCGAACGGCGCCAACCGATGTGCTGGGCCTTTGCAGGCCGACCGCAATTCGCTATATCCTGTCGCCCGAAGCTTTTGTGACAGCCCCGGGGCGTGAACGTAAGGAGACATCGATGAGACGCCTTACCGTACCCGCAATCGTCCTTTTTGTTGTGTCTTTCGGCCTTGCCACCGCTGCCTCCGCGCAGGTGCGCACAACTCCGGCCGGCAAGCTGTTCTTTGAAGGCGATATCGTCAAACACAACCTCGACAACGGGGCGCCCGGTCCCTTCTGCGTGCTCCAGAGCCGGTTCATGCGCGGAGAGGCCATCGCGTGGCGCACGCGTATACTCCAGCCCAACGGCACCCCTGCCGACGACAAAGTGCTGAAGAGCGTCGTCGTGGAGCTCGGTAGTGGCCAGAAGGTGCCTCTCGACTACGGCCCGCACGGCAACCCGCCGACTGACTATTTCTGGGCCAACTCATGGGAGATCCCCAAGAACCACCCGACAGGATCGTTGGGCTACAAGGTCGTCGCGACGATGCAGGATGGAAGCGTGGTGACGTGGGAGCCCTTCACTCGCCCGAACTCGCAGCTGTGGATTATCGAGGGCACGCCGGTTACGAAGACCGCCTCCGCCCAGTAGCCCGGTAACGTCGGTTTGGACCTGGCGGTGCGCGCTCCAGCCTTCGTCCTGCTTCTCACCGTCATCTTCGCAGCGCCGGCTCCCGCACAGGAGCCGGCGTCGCGTTTTGGGCCGCAAGTAGAAGTGGGCGAGCCACGAGATGGCTATGTCGGCACAATGCGTGTCGCGCCGCTCCACGGCAAAGCCGGAGACCCCTTTACAGTTACAGCCGCCGATCTACCTCCCAACCAGGAATTCCAGATGATCTGGCGGACGGCGATCGGGCGGTGGAACGTCACCGAATCCGAGTACAAGGGGCGCGAGTTCGTGCCGGTGAATTACGAGATGGCGCGCGTCCGCAGCGACGCCGCCGGACGCCTGCAGGCCACGTTCAAGACACCGGAGGACTTCGGGTTCAATCACGACATCGTGCTGCAGCAGGGCGACCGTCTGATGACGCAGGTCGCCTATTCGATCGACATGTCCGTCGACGTCTCTCCGCGGAGTGGACCTCTCGGCACCCCAATCACGATTGATGTAAAGGGCATCGGCTACCGCAGCCTGGAAATGTCCTTCAACCTGCTGTACGACAACCGGTGGACCGGCTGGATCTCCGCGGTTACGACGCACGGGTCGGGGCGGTTGACGATTCCAGCGACGGGCCACGTCGGCGACCACGTGATCGAAGTGCTGCACGGTCAGTTCGGGTTCCCGTATCGGAACCAGGAGCAGAGCCCCGAGCCCGACCGGCCTCGATTCTCGATTCCATTCACCGTTACCGTCGGTGCTCCGGTCCTGCCACCTCCACCGGCTGCGCAGGCGCAGACGCACGTGCGTCTGCAGACTCCCCATGGCGATCTTCGTTCGAACCCGCGCTTCTCCGGTGTGGGCGAAAAGGTGACCGTCACCGGTGAGAAATTCACGCCGGGTGAGCGCTACACGCTCAACTGGACGCGCGTCATTGGCAATCGCATCGACGGCGGCGGGTGGGAAACGTCATCCGTACCTGTGGGTGAAGCAGTGGCCGATCGCGAGGGGCGCGTGGCCATCACCTTCGCGACGCCCGACGATCTCGGCGGCACGCACGGGCTGTATATCGACGCCGCCGGCACGCGCCGGATTGGCACCCACTTCGTGAAGACAACGGCGCTCCCGATGGAAGTGACGCGCGGGCCGGTCGGCACGAAGATCACGCTACACCTGAAAGGGGTTGGCTGGACCGAGACGTCGAACATCATGCATCTCGTCTACGACAACGCCTACATCGGCTATGCGTGCGCGTTCAACAGCCAGGGCGACGTGACGATCTACATGGAAGCGACGGGCGAGCCCGGCTGGCATTTCATCGATCTCTATCCAGGAATCTACAAGGGTACCGAGACGCTTCCGATTAACTACCGCATGCCGCAGCTCACCTACGCGGCCGACCATCCGGGGGAAGATCTGCCGGCATTCCGCTTCGCGTTCGAGGTGACGTCTGCCGCGAGAACGGCAGTACCTCAGAACTAAAGAGCTCTCCAGTCTGATCTCGGCTGCGACGGGAAGATTTGCGAAGGGTGGCGCGCCCCCCGGGCCAAAGCTGTGCCCCGAAATCTCCGATAATGACTTTAATGGACAACGCGCATCCACGCGTGTACGAAGCCGGAGTCACGGTCGACCGTCGCGATTGGCGCTCGTACGTCCCCGAAGGCGTGCGCCCGTACATCGAGAGTGCGCCG
>Ga0075420_100004943_pt1 | contig 11692 bp, 14 predicted proteins | sample SoiMetdeltSBSDD4_FD_75296 | JGI IMG/M metagenome (GOLD analysis project Ga0075420, IMG submission 75296) | Bulk soil microbial communities from a Populus tree surrounding site in Tennessee, USA - Soil MetaG P. deltoides SBSDD4 | ecosystem: Environmental > Terrestrial > Soil > Tree plantation... | reverse complement strand
CTGGCCCGTCGGTTGGTCGTCCGCGAACCGGCCGCCGGGCGAGATCAAGCGCGGACTACGCTCGTAGATGCCCTGACCGGTGCGGCCGCGGACGCGGGTTCGATTCCCGCCGCCTCCACTCGGTAGGAACGGGGCGAAGGAGTCCGAGAAGTGGTCCTGTGCGCGGAGAATCCCCCGGCGGGAGGCTCGGCTTGGGCGCGCCGCGGAAGTGAAGTGAACGCGGGGTCGGGCGGATCACATGTGACGGGCGCCCCCGCGAGAGGACGCTCGCACCGCTAGCGAGCTGGATGTTGGCTACGAGCCTACGAGCGGGTGACGATTCGAGCCGTCCGGTCGGATCAGATCGATCCTCGCGCCGGCCTGGAACGCGATCCACCGCCCGTTGGGTGACCAGCGAGGCATGACTCCATCACCGGTGAGGAGTCGGCGCCCGGAACCGTCGAGCGCGACGGTGAAGATGCCACCCGTTTCGCGCGAATACACAACACGTCTACCGCTCGGGGAGAAGTCGCCCTGGTGCGCGGCCGCCGAGAGCCTGACGACTCTCGCATCACGCACGTGCACGACGTAGAGGCCGAACACGGGGGCGGCGCCTCGCGAGGCTTCGAAGAGGATTGCCTTGCCATCTGGCGACCAGGCGAGCGGGCGGACGCCTTCCCGGCCAGAGGTGAGTCGTCGGCGCTCCTTCCCATCCGCGGCTGCCGTCACGAGGTGCGTATTGCTCCCCACCTCGACGCCGAGCGCGAGACGTAGCGTCCTGGGTGCCCATGGACCGGACTGAGCGGGCACGATCAGCCGATTCGTCCCTGTCCCGAGGGCGTGGATTCGAGCTTCGAAGCGGCCGTCGAACGCGATGTAGCGATCGCCGCGAGACCGATGAACGGGTCCGACGGCGGTCGATCGCGCGAGGGCACTGGTCGCGGTTCCGTCGGGCCGCACCAACGAGTATCGAACGTCCGCGACTTGAGACGTGCTCAGGTCCGTGGCATATGCGATGTGCTCGATACGGCGGCCCCACGATGGCAGCACGTTGACGCCTGCATCGCCCGCCGTGAGCTTCAGGAGGCCTGTGCCGTCGATGTTCACGACGTAGATGTCGCTCGTTCGGCCGGGGCTGGACGCGTCGAATGCAATTCGTTGGGCGTCCGGCGACCACGACGGGTCTCCCGCGCGCAGCGGTGGTTCAGAAGCGAGCGTCGACGACGGACAGAGAACCGCCAGTACAAGCGCGAGGGTGCCAAGGCGCGTCACGCGATTCACGCTAGCCCGCGCGTGTCAGGAGTCGAGGAGCTCCGAGTTGTCGAGGGACATTTCCCGCACAATTGGGCATCGGACGGTCCCGCCCCTCGATCGCCCGTGGCCACGCGTCGTGCCTCTCGCCTCGCTAGTCCGGCGGGGGCCCCCAGCGCAGGCCGTACTGGTCGGTAAGCCGAGGAATGCTCTCGCGATCCACCTCGAGCCCATGCAGTGCGGCGATCGCGCCGAGCTCGCCCGGATCAGGGGCGCCGACGGTTCGTTCGAGGAGGTCGACCATCTGCTCGAAGTACCGCTCGAACCCCGCGGGCGAGATCATCTCGAGGATGCGAGCCGGCTCGTCGCCTGCGTTCCAGAACGTGTGCCATTGACCCCTCGGCTTGAAGATCAGGTCGCCCGGGTGCCCGTGGACGACCTCGTCACCGAGAAGCGCACCGAGCTGTCCCTCGAGCACGAAGCTGTACTCGTCCTCGCGGCTGTGCCGGTGCAGCGGCGCTGCCAGCGCTCGCGGCGGAAGCGGATGTTCAACCAGCGAGAAGCCACCCCCCGTCTCGTCCCCGGCGAGCATGAACCGTACGCCCATCGACCCGAGTAGTCCGGCGCGTCCGTCACCGGGGCCAAGCACGCGCGCTCCTCTGGATTGCATCTGGCTCCTTCCTCTGGATCAGGTGATCTCATGTGGGCGATCGCGGGCGGATGCCACGCCTTGGGGCTCAAGAGACATTCCCGCACTCTCGCGCAAGCGGCCGAGCTCGAGGTTGAGCATCGTCGCTACTTCTCGCGCGCCAGTCTCGTGGCGACCCACCACCGATTGTCGAACGGGTCGTGGAATCCTCCGACACGATCACCCCACGGCTGATCTGTTGGCTCGAGGATGAGCTTTGCGCCGGCGGCGACGGCCTTCTGGACGACCGAATCCACGTCCGCGACATACGCGAAGCAGACGCTCGGCCGAGACGGATACGCCGCGCTCCCCTCGCTGAGCATCAAGACGGAGTCCCCTACCTGCACCTCCGCATGTCCGATGGTCTTGTCGGCCGCGATTTCTCGGCCGCCGCGCTCGACGCCCCCGAACACTTCGCGCAGGAAGTCGATGAGACCTTCGACTCCCGTGACCACGATGTACGGGTTGACGCTGTGGTATCCGCCCGGAACCTCACCGAGACGCTCGCTCATGGACAGGATCATTGCGCTTCGCCCAAGCGACGTTCCCTCACACTCGGTAGGCGAAGCTGCATTCCCCGCCCGCGATCATCTCCACGCGATGAGGAGGCGCGACCAATCGGGCGGACACTTGCCCGGCGAGTTCCGTTTCCGGCCGATGACGCAGGCCGACGCCGAAGAGATAGCGTCCTGGCGGTATCCGGCCGAGTACTCGTTTTACTGGCCCAAGCGAGACTGCTCTACCTCGGCTCAGTGGTCGACGGCGAGCTTCCACTCGCTGCGCGGTAACACTGCAAACGCCTCATGGCGTGTCGGTTCGCGCCCGAGAACGTCCCGAACCGCCTGGGCGCGCGCCTTGCGAGCGGGCATCCCAGGTTGTCGGTCAACGTCTCCGAGCACGCGCCAGTCGTCTCCTCTCAGCCGTTGGAGCACGACGTATCCACCACGACTCTGACTCATCGCGCGATCGTTAGCTCGAGTGCGAGCAGCTCGAGGTGACATTCCCGCACGCTGGCACACACGGGCGCTCCCTAGCTCGATGCCATCTCGCGGGGCCGAGACCGACTTCGTTGGTTACGCTCGGCCGGCATGCCCGAGTTCACCGTGAGAGCCCTGGACGAGTCGACCTGGCCCGCGTTCGCCGCGCTCGTGGAACGCAACAACGGGATCTTCGGGGGCTGCTGGTGCATGGGATTTCACGAGGACGCAAGAGGCAGGGAGCCTCCCAAGCGCGAACGCAAGCTAGCCCGCGTCCGCGCAGGCACGGCCCATGCGGCCCTTGTGTTCGACGGCGACGACTGTCTGGGCTGGTGTCAGTTCGGCCCGCCCGACGAGGTGCCGAGGATCAAGAACCGTGCCGAGTACGAGAAGGGCCTGGAGGACTTGCCGGACTGGCGGATCGCGTGCAACTACGTCGGCAAGGGACACCGGCGTCAGGGTGTCGCGACAGCGGCACTCGCTGGGGCGCTCGATCTCATCGCTGAACTCGGTGGGGGCAGGGTCGAGGGATACCCCGAGCCCGCAGGCTCCGTTCCCGCGGGCTTCCTCTATCACGGCGCTCTGTCGACCTTCGAAAGACTCGGGTTCGTTCGCGACCGGAAGATCGGCAAGCACCGGTGGGTCGTTTCGAAGGTCGTCCGGCCGAGCTCGCCGACCTAGACGCTCGAGGGACATTCCCGCACGCTGGCCCAGTCGACTGACCGCCTGCCTGACCAGAGTCATCGACGTTCGGCTCAGCACCGCCTAGGATCTGCTGGCCGGGTCGGTTTGACCGCGACACTCAGGAGGCAGAATGCCCACCGTATTCGTCTACCACGACGTCGAGGACAAGGACCATTGGCTCGCCTCGCCCAAGCGTGAGGAGCTTCTCGGCCCCCTTGGCGTGACGAACATCCGCCTCTTCGTCGATCCCGAGAACCCGACGCGTGTAGGCGGGTTGATGGACGTCTCGGACCTGGATGCCGTCATGGCCGCGATGAAGACCGAGGCCGCAGCCGAGGCCATGGCGTCCGACGGAGTCGTGCCCGAGACGCTCGTGATGCTCGTCGAATCCTGACCGACTCCTGTCCCCGGCCCGGGCCGCACCCCGAGCCGCGCAACGCGCATCACTCCTCGTCCGTGTGGCCTGCTCCGGCGACCGCGGTGGAACCGACGGAGCAACAAGAAGTCATCGCCCGCGGCGAGGAACCGTCGACTCAGACGCCCTCGGCCAGCCGCACGAACCCGGCGTGCGGGGCGTGCACGGTGACGTCTCCAGCTCCGAGGGTGCGGAGCTTCTCGCGCAACTGGTCGAGCGCTGTCTCGGTCGGCTCCCCGTAGAGGTGAATTGACGACAACGTCACGAGCCCCGCGAACCGCTCGAAGAGCGGCCCCGCTGTCTCCAGGTGGAAGTCGAGCGATGCGGCGTCCGCGTGGACGTGCACGACGTTCATTCGGCTCTCGCTCTCGTCGAAGTAGACGCTGTACGAGACGAGCCCCGGCTCGTTCTCCTCGACGAACTTCGACAACTCGGTGATCGCCGCCTTGAGCTCCCCGAGCTTGCCCGGGCGCACGTCCGAGCTATCGATGTACACGAGCGGCTGCGACATCCCGCCCTCCGGCTCGGAGTGCGTCGCTAGTACCGGGCGTTGTAGCGGGTTTGAACGGACTTCGCGGCGAAGCGATGCATGTACGTGACCACGTCCATTACCACGCCGAGGAAGATGAGCAGCGCATCCCAGTTTCCGTTCAGGCCTCCGGGCTGCCACGCGATGACAAATGCAAGCGTCGTCCACGGCAGGAAGATCAGGCCGAGGAGTGGCCAGATCGCGGAGTCGAACGCCGCGTCGACCTTGTTGCCGAAGATCCACCAGACAGCGAGGACGAACCTCGGTCCGAGGATTGCCAGGCCACCGACGAAGCAACACATGGGAGCGGCAGTCTCCATGGAATCGAGCACGGATGCAACCCAGAGCTCCCGTCGTCGGCGTCTGACAGTGCCGGGCGTCGACTCCTGTCGACAGACGGACCGCCGCGCTCGACCGGCTCGATCGGCGTGATGCCGGCGAGACGGTTGTAGAATCGGCCCTCTGATCGCCGGCCCAGCCCCGCGGTCCCAGCGCAGTCGATCCAGGGGAGGTCACAGATGCGCAGCCGACTTCGGCGTTTCCTGCTTCCGACGTTCCTGGCCCTCGTCGTGTCCGGCGCCGCGGCCCTGACCGGGCTCGCGGCCAACCCCGACAACACGAAGGTCGCCGGCATCGACGTCGACCAGACGACGATCCCGGAGCTGCAGGAGCTGATGAACCGACACCGCATCAGCTCCGTCAACCTGACGAACTTCTACCTCCAGCGCATCCGCAAGCTGAACCCCGAGCTCAACGCGGTGATCACGGTCAGCCCGACGGCCCGCGAAGACGCTCGAGCGGCCGACCGCGCGCGCCGGGACGGCGACCGCCGCCCGCTGCTCGGGATCCCGATCATCGTCAAGGACAACATCAACACGACGGGCATGCCGACGACCGCGGGCTCCTGGGCGCTCGCCGGGAGCACCCCGAGCGACGCGTTCATCGCGGCCAGGCTGAAGGCCGCGGGCGCGATCATCATCGGCAAGGCGAACCTGTCCGAGTGGGCGAACTTCCGGTCCGCTCCGTCATCGAGCGGCTGGAGCGGTATCGGCGGCCAGACGAACATGGCCTACGTCCTCGATCGCAATCCGTGCGGCTCGAGCTCCGGCTCGGGCGTCGTCGCGTCCGCCGATCTCGCGGTCGCCGCCGTCGGCACGGAGACGGACGGCTCGATCGTGTGCCCGTCCGGCGCGAACGGCGTCGTCGGGATCAAGCCGACGCTCGGCCTGTGGAGTCGCGCGGGCGTCGTCCCGATCTCCGCCGACCAGGACACGGCCGGCCCGATGGCCCGCAACGTGACCGACGCTGCCGTGCTCCTCGGGGCCGCGACCGGCGTCGATCCGAACGACCCGGCGACCGGCGCGCAGGCCGGCCACGCCTTCACCAGCTACAGGCAGTTCCTCGACGACGAGTCGCTCGAGGGCGCCCGGATCGGCATCTGGCGCGCAGGCACCTATCAGCCGGTGGTCGCCCCGGTCGTCGAGCCGATCCTCGACGACGTGATCGGAGCGCTCGAGGATCAGGGCGCGACCGTGATCGACGGGACCGACTTGACCCTCCAGGCAGCCGCCGAGAACGAGCTCGGAGCACTCCTCTGCGAGTTCAAGTCGGACATCGCGGCGTACCTCCAGACGTACGTCCACGGGACGAACCCGAAGACCGGTCAGCCGTACCCGCAGACGCTCGCCGACCTGATCGAATTCGATCAGGACCACCCGGAGCTCGAGGGCCCCTGGAACGATCTCATCTTCGAGTTCGCCGAGGCGACGAACGGCCGGGACGCGGATTGCGCTGCCATCCGCGAGGCGACCACGCCGCCCACCCAGCAGGAGATCGACGCCCTCATGGCCGAGCACGACCTCGACGCGATCGTCGCGCTCACGAACGGCCCGGCCTGGCCGACGAACGACGATCCCGAGGAAGGCGACCTCGAGGGCCGCTTCGCCGAGTTCTTCGTCGGCTCGTCCGGTGCGGCTGCGGTCTCGGGCTACGCCGACATCACCGTCCCCGCCGCGTACGTCGAAGGCCTGCCTGTCGGCATCACCTTCATCGGCGGCCGGTGGGACGAGCCCGACCTGCTCGGGTTCGCGTACGACTTCGAGCAGGCGACGCAGGTTCGTGTACCGCCGCAGTTCATCCCCACGATCGGTGACGACCTGTTCCCCGGCGTGCCGAGCTCGTTCGCTCGGGTGCAGGCCAGGCAGCAGGCGACACGCGGCGAGCACGGGCTCGTCGCGGGCCTCCGGTAGCAGCGGAACACAGGCAGCGAAGCCCGGCCGTCCCGGCCGGGCTTCGCTCTGTCCGACGAGAGCCGATCCCGTGCGCGGGGGCAGAGCCGCCGAGCACGACGCACACGCTTGAAATGCCCGGGACGGTTGCCTAGGCTCCCGCCCACTTCGAGGACCCAGGGGGCTGCCCGGTGCAAGACGACCAGAGACATGCGCGGATCTTCGGCCTGCTGTTCATCGCCACGTTCGTCACGTCGATTGCGGCGCTGATCCTCTTCCAGCCTGTACTCGACGATCCGGCGGGGTACATCGCCGGCGGCGGCAAGGACAACCAGATCTACCTGGGTGCCCTCATGGAGTTTCTTCTCGTCATCGCCAACGTCGGAACGGCCGTTGTGCTCTACCCGATCGCGAGGCGGCAGAACGAGGCGCTGGCCATCGGCTTTGTCGCTGCTCGAGTCATCGAGAGCGTCTTCATTGCGGCCGGGATCATGTTCGTGCTCGGGACCGTGAGCCTGCGCCAGGACTCTCCTGACGCGGCCGACCTCGCGGTCTCGCTCGCGCAGCTCAAGGACTGGACGTTCCTGTTCGGGCCCGGAATGGTCGTCCCCTTCGGAAACGGGCTGATACTCGGCTACCTCATGTACAAGTCCGGCCTCGTCCCGCGGCGCATGGCCTGGCTCGGGATGATCGGGGGTCCGCTCCTCCTGTTCGGGAACTTCGGCGTGCTCTTCGACTGGTGGGATCAGACCGGCCTGGTGAGCCTCCTGGTCATCCCGGAGTTCATCTGGGAGGCGTTCCTCGGCATCTACTGCGCGATCTGGGGGTTCAGGCGGGACTCCCCGATTCTCACGCCGGCCGCCCGCGGCGACGCAGCAACCTGAGCTGGACCGGCCCGCGTTCTACTCGGTCGACGGCCGGTCCCTGCGCACGGTGAGCACGAGACCGACGACGATCAGCCAGAGCGGGAGCAGAAGGAACCCGACGAGCCCGAGCGGCGTCAGGAGCGACGCGCCGATGACGAGCGTGAGCCAGGCGAGCGGAGCGGGGAGCGCTCCGTTTTGCAGCGCTCCCAGGCCCGTCGCGAGCAGGACCGCGGCGAAGGCGGCATTCCGGACCAGCCAGTCGTACGAGTGCAGCTGGCTCAGCGTGGGGTCGCGCGCTCCGTTCGCCCTCGTGTGCGGCGTTCGTCGCCGCGCCCTCGAGCATGCCGACCAGCGCGAAGGTGGACGCTGCGAGCAGCGCGCCTCCGAACGCCACCGAGCCGTGACCGGCATCGCGCTCGTGCCGGAGGTGCCGTCGCAGATCCACCCCGAAGAAGACGAGGAGGAACGCGATGAGCGGTGCGAGGAGGAGACCCGAGATCTGGTGCTGGCCGCGGTTGTCCGCCCAGTACGAGAACGTCTCGTCGATCCCCGTCGCGCTGCTCGGATCGCCCCACGTCAGCGCGAGCCCCGCGATCAACAGCAGACCGGAGAGGACACCCGCCAGTGGCTGGAACCGCTCGAAGCGCGTGCTCGGCATCGCGTCACGTTCTCGCCCGGGCGGGTCTTCCTGCGCTCTCCTGACCTCCGGAGCAGTGCCGGGCGTGCTTCTGAGACGCTTCCGTCCGAGAGAAACCGTCCGACGAGGAGGCGATGTGCCCGTGAAGGAAGCAAGCTTCGAGGAGACTCCGTTCGGCCGCTACGTCACGTCCGAAGGCTGGTTCGTGCTGAATCTCGGCGACGCGCTCGCCGTTCGCAACGAGGAGAAGGGCGGCGCGACCTACCCGCTCGAGTCGCGGGACGCGCCGTTCCGCGACGTCGGCGTGAGGGTCACCGTCCTCCCCACCGGTGAGCCGAACGCGCTCTACCACTCAGAGGACGCGCAGGAGGGGTTTCTCGTGCTCTCCGGAGCCTGCACGCTGATCGTCGAGGAGGAGGAGCGGCCGCTTCGCCAGTGGGACTACTTCCACTGCCCGGCCGGGACTCACCATGTCCTCGTCGGCGCCGGCGACGGCCCGTGCGCGATCCTCATGCTCGGCGCCCGGCCCGACCCCGAGGTCATCCGCTACCCCGTCAGTGAGCTGGCGGCGAGCTACGGGGCGTCGGCCGCGAAGGAGACGGCCGACCCGGACGAGGCGTACGCCGACTGGCCGGGCGATTACGAGCCGGTGCGGCTGGCGTGGCCGCCGGGCTCCGACACGCGCTGAGCCCCGCGTTAGCTGAAGGACAGGCGGCTGGGCGGCCAGTACGTGAGCATCGCCGGGCCGATGAGGCTGCTACGGGGCACCGCTCCCCACGTCCGGGAGTCGCACGAGTGGGCGCGGTTGTCGCCGAGCAGGAAGTAGTGGCCGGCCGCGAGGGGTGGCCAGTTCCCGCTCGTGCCTCCTCGTCGCGACGGATCCACGTACGGCTCGATCAGGCGCTGCCCGTCGATGTAGACGACACCGCGGCGCACCGAGACCTGCTCGCCGGGAAGCCCGACGATGCGTTTGACGAACGTCGTGCCACCGTTACCCTCGCCGCATCTCTCGGCTGCTCCGGGAGCCGTGAAGACGACGACCTGTCCGCGCTCGGGGTCGCGGAACCGGTACGCAAGACGGTTCGCGATGACACGGTCGTCGAAGCGGCCCTCGCAGAACTCGCCGGGCTTCGCACAGTGGAGGGTCGGCTCCATCGAGCCTGAGGGGATGCGGTACGGCTTGGCCACCTCCGCCTGAAAGGCAAGGACGACGAGGATGGCCACGGCGACGGTCACGAGCCAGTCGACGATGGTCCGCCACGGCTGTGGAATCCGTCCCTGGGCACGGTCGAGGACTCTCATGTTCGAACGGACATTGTGGGCCTGGCACCCGCTGCCGAGCAATGGTCCGCCTCGGCCGCGACCCTTGCGTCCTCTCATACCTTGTGCTTCTATGCATGGTACTTCCAGTCATGGACCGGGCATGCACATCGACAAGGACCTAGTCGCGGCCTCGGCGACGCCGCTCGTGCTCGCGATCCTGGCGGACGCAGAGAGCTACGGCTACGCGATCCTGAAGCGCGTACGCGCGCTGTCCGGCGGCGAGCTCGAGTGGACGGACGGGATGCTCTACCCGCTGCTCCACCGGCTCCAGCGGCTCGGCTACGTGACGACCGAGTGGCGCACACCGCCGGAAGGTCGCCGCCGCAAGTACTACGCGCTCACCGACGACGGGCGAGCAGCGCTCGCGGAGCAGCAGCAGCAGTGGCTCGCCGTCACGCGCGCGCTGAACGACGTCTGGCCCGGCTCCGGTGGGCTCCTGACGGCACTCGGGGAGGCGTGAGGGATGGAGGGTCTCGAGGCGCAGATCGCGGAATGGCGGGCGTACGTCGCGAACGCCCCCGCGGTCAACGGCCACGACGTCGACGAGCTCGAGGATCATCTTCGCAACCAGCTCGCCGACCTCACCGCGGCCGGCCTCACGCCGGACGAGGGGTTCCTGATCGCGGTGAAGCGGGTGGGTGACCTCGACACGCTGTCGCGGGAGTTCGCGCGCGAGCACAGCGGTCGGCTGTGGAAGCAGCTCCTGCGTGCCGACGACGAGCCGGCGCGCTCGGCGAGCGGCTGGCTCGAGGCGTTCGCGTTCGGCGCGGCGGCGGCGGTCGCCATCCAGGTCGCGCGCCTCGCGGCCGGCTTCCCCGACGACGAGCCGACCTGGTTCGCGCGGAACCTCGGCCTCTTCGTGCTTCCCTTCCTCGCTGCCTACTTCGCGCACCGCCGAGGGCTCGACGTGGGGGCGTGGCTCGTGACCGCGGTGCCGTTCGTCGTGGCCGCGGTCGTCGTCAACGTCTACCCCTGGGGGGACGACTCGGACACCGAGGTCATCGCCGCGCTCGCGCTCCCGGTCGCGCTCTGGTTCGTGATCGCGTACCCGTACATGGGCGGCTCGCTCCGATCGCACGAGCGGCGCATGGACTTCGTCCGCTTCACCGGGGAATGGTTCATCTACTACGTGCTGATCGCGCTCGGAGGCGGCGTCCTGATGGGGCTGACCGCCGGGATCTTCGAGCCGGCGGGCGTCGACGTCGACCGCGTGGCCGAGTGGGTGCTGCCCTCGGGCGCGGCGGGTGCGGTCGTCGTTGCCGCGTGGCTCGTCGAGTCGAAGCAGCGGGTCGTCGAGAACATGGCTCCGGTGCTGACGATGCTCTTCACGCCGCTGTTCGCGGTGATGCTGGCGTGCGCCGCGGTCGTGTACGCGGTGACCGGGCTCGGCGGCGCGTTCGACCGCGACCTGCTCAGCGTCCTCGACGCGTTGCTCGTCGTCGTCCTCGGGCTCGTGCTGTACGGGATGTCCGCGCGGGAGCCGTCGGCCTCACCGCAGTGGATGGACCGGATCCAGCTCGTCGCCGTCCTGGGCGCGCTCGTGCTCGACCTGATGGTGCTCGGCGCCATGATCGCGCGGATCGGTGACCTCGGCTTCACCCCCAACCGGACCGCAGCGCTCGGGCTCAACCTCGTGCTCCTCGTGAACCTGGGCGGCGCCGCGTGGCTCTCGGCGCGGTTCCTCGCCGGCCGCAGTGGCTTCCACCGGCTCGAGCGCTGGCAGACGAGCTACCTGCCCGTGTTCGCCCTCTGGGCCGCGGCGCTGATCGTCGTCCTGCCGCCGCTCTTCGGCTTCGACTGATCCTTCCGGCCCGAACGTGCCGCTAGGTTGCCCGCGTGTCGGTGGCGCCTTCGCGCGCGGTGATCGAAGCGTTCGGCTGCGTGGGCTCGCCGGCGCGGCTCCCAGGAGGACGTGGCACCTCGTGGCGTGTCGGAGAGCAGGTCCTGCGCCCGGTGGACGCGGCCGAGCCCCCGCTCGCCTGGCAGCGCGACGTCCTCGGGTCGATCGCGGACGCCGGCTTCCGGCTGTCGCTGCCGCAGACGACGCTCGCGGGCGACTTCGAGCGCGACGGCTGGTGCGCCTGGAAGTTCCTCGTAGGCGCGCACGAGACGGGC
>Ga0075420_100004940_pt1 | contig 11694 bp, 11 predicted proteins | sample SoiMetdeltSBSDD4_FD_75296 | JGI IMG/M metagenome (GOLD analysis project Ga0075420, IMG submission 75296) | Bulk soil microbial communities from a Populus tree surrounding site in Tennessee, USA - Soil MetaG P. deltoides SBSDD4 | ecosystem: Environmental > Terrestrial > Soil > Tree plantation... | reverse complement strand
CAACGACGCGAACGCAATGCGGCGACCTATATGCAGCGGTCATGTACGAAACTCAAGAATTGTTCGATTTGGCTGCGCAACTCAACCGGCGATGTCCGGCCTGGGAGTGAGCCGGTCAGTGGAGCAGAGAAAGTCCAGCTGTTCACGAGGCTTGCAAAACGTCAGCCACTATTGGTGGAGCTCGCCAAGCCAGGCGCGGAGCCCCTCAAACGTGCGCTGCGGAACTCGGCTAGGCGCGAGGGGCGGACCGCGGCAAGGCTGCCGCGCTGCCGGAAAGGTACAACCGGCCCGCCGAATTTGTACAACACGACAGGCCGGAAATATCGAAGTCATTGAAAACATTGGTACCGCCTCCCCGGCTCGAACGGGGGACCCCCAGATCCACAAACCGGATGAGAGTGAGTGATTGCAAGGCGCATTTCCACTTTTCGCGCTTTGTTCATGCGATGGCATAGCAATGAGATGCGCGAGAAGTGGAAATGGCGGAAGGCCCGGTGGCTTTCAGCTTGGGAAGCTGATGTTCTGCCATTGAACTACGCCCGCATTCCTTTGATTTAGCTTGATTTATTTTGTTCGTACGCGCCTTAGTTTTACATGATCCAAGAGAAGTTTTACATGTCCCTCCGAGTTAGCGCTTCGTTCCGCACTGGAACGAGAGACTCTCTTAGCGCGGTGGTTTGGCATAGGCAATGCGGGCTGATCGGCGTCCAGCACAGGGTAGCCCCAATCTCTTGGTAGCAGGACCTCGACCACGGCATCAGGCTTGCGGGACTGTGAGCGGGGCGTGGCACGGCACTGCAGGGCCGGTGCAGAGTGGCGGGGTGAGGCCCGCCGCTCGCATTTCGGGAGAGGGAGCATGGTGGAGCCGATCGAACGGTAGCTCTTGCAGCAAGCCCATGACTTGCTCTCTCAGCGAACCACGTGGACCTATGGAACGTGGGCTCGCGACAGGTATGACGATCCTTGCCATTGGCGCTCGGACCATGCCACGCGATGGAGCGCCTATGGAGCGCTGGCGAAGTTCGCGGCGCAGAGGACAGATCCCTATGGGGACTGAGCGGCGCTGCTGCTCTCTATGAGAGCGGAACGCTGGTGCTGCGCAATCCGGTGGACGATCCGTGCCGTCAATGACCAGCTTGGGTATTGGGCGGTGATGCGGCTCATAGAAACAGGCATCGAGCGGGATGCACCCGTCCAGATTCCTGCCGGGCAAGGACAGTTTGTGTTTTGGCGGGAGGAATCGCGGCGCTTGCAGCGTCTCCTGGCTGACTTCTGTTGAACGGCTCCATGATCGGGACGAGTCCCGAAGTCCCATCATGGCGCTGGCTTGGGCTTCCTGCCGCGTGGTGGTTGGCGCGTGGGCGGTTGAGGCTGAGGGGTCGCGAAGAGGTCGCCTTGCGTGGGGGCTGCGGGCGCCTGGGGCGCTATCCGGGATTCTTCCTGCCAGCGCCGGAACGCCTCGTCATGCTGGCGAAGGAACGGCAGGAAGGCGGGCGTGAGCAGTGGCGCGTCTTTCAGGTCTTCGTCGATGATGTGATGGATGGCGGAGGCCCCAGGGGGAATGGGCTTGCCCGAACATGAAGTCTCGTGGCTCCCCTAGCGGCTTCGACACGCATCAGATTCTCACCTTCCATGGATTGGATGAAAAACGCTGTGCTGAAGTTGAAGTTCAGCGGGCAGCAGAAACGCCTTCTTCGCAATGACCCACGGAACCAAGCTTGACCTATGGCGTTGCTCTCTTACAGGAGACCGAAATGAAAATCCGTGCCGGCTGCAGCCGCAGTACAGCGCGCTTTGCATGATCAAGAAATCAACCAAGAAGAAGCTGAAGGTCATCATGCTGGCGGACGTGACTCTGCTGCCCGCCGGCGACCTGAAGGACTACAGCGAAAAGCAACGGGAGTTGCGAAAGACCGAGTTTGACGTGCGCGATGCGATTGATGCGCTAGGGCATGAGTTGATTTCGATTGGCGTGTCGGACGATCTGTCCACCATTCGCGGCGCCATCGATGCACACAAGCCCGATATCGCCTTCAACCTGGTCGAGGAGTTCGACGGCATTGGCCATTTCGATCAGCACGTCGTCAGCTATCTGGAATTGCGCAAGCAGGCCTATACTGGCTGTAACCCGCGTGGCCTGACACTCGCCCGCGACAAGGCGCTGACCAAGAAGATTCTTGCCTACCACGGTCTGAAGGTTCCGGAATTTGCCATCTTTCCGAAGCGACGCGCCACAAAACGCCCCGCGGGCCTGGCGTTTCCGTTGTTCGTCAAGTCGCTCACCGAGGAAGGATCGGCTGGAATTTCGGGCGCATCGATCGTTCATGACGATGAGAAGCTCAAGGAGCGTGTGGAGTTCATCAATCGCACGACAAATTCGACAGCACTCGCGGAGCAATTCATCGAGGGGCGCGAGATCTACGTCGGAGTCATGGGCAACGACCGCGTCACCGTCCTGCCGGCGTGGGAATTCACGATGACAAAGAAGGAAGATGACGCGCCCTTGATCGCGTCGGACCGCGCCAAATGGGATCCGGAATATCAGCGCCAGGTCGGCCTCAAGACGGGTCCAGCCCGGCTCTCCAAGAAGATGCAGACCAAACTCGCCGACCTTTCCAAGCAGATCTATCGCCTGCTCGGCATGAGCGGGTATGCTCGGCTCGACTACCGCGTAACGGAAAACGGCGATGCCTACTTGCTGGAAGCCAATCCCAACCCGCAAATCGCCAAGGATGAGGATTTTGCTCTCTCAGCGAAGCACGTGGGGATCGCTTACCCAGCGCTCATTGAGCAGCTAATCCAGTTTGGCATGAAGTATGCGCCGAGCCGGATGATCGCATAGGGACGAGCAGCGCCTTCCGGAGGGCAAGCCGATAGCCAGCACGAGCTTCGATTACGAGCTGCATCTTTGACCCCTGCTGGTCGACATTTTGGAGGAACAAGGCGCTGGCATCGCATATGGGGTTTGGCCAGCGCCTCTCCCGTGACCGACCGGTCCGGGAGGGGGCCGGAAGGGTCACAACCGACCGCGGCCAAGCCGCGGCGGGTCGTTTCTCATGGAAGCGCATGTATTCACCTTAAGCCAGACTCGAATTTCTATGCCAACTGATGGTCTCGGCACATGTTGGGTGTAGCCCACGAACTCGTCGGTCTCTAGGAAGGCTGGGCCGTCGGCGAAAATCTCAACGGAATGTCCGTTTTCCTGAAGTAAGTCGCGCATCGCCTCGCGGATGGCGCGGTCGTCGTCGACGACGAATACGGTGGACGACGCGCTTCCGTCCAGACAAAGGGGCAGCTGCTGCGTGCCGTCTGGCGCAGCCGAATCTAGGCTTGGCAAGGAGGCGCTTGGGCGCTCGAAATCTGGACGAGCAGCGCACGGAAATCGGATGTGGGAACCTCCGGGATATTGGAGAGGCCGCTAATGCGTAGCGGGTAGTAAGTTGGCCGACGCTTGGATTTGGCGAGGCGCAAAGTCGGGGTCTGGAGCGCGCGCCTCGCGAACGCACACGGCGACGGCGTCAGTAAGAGATGTTGCGACGAAGTGGGCTCCGACGGCCGCTTTCCAATCCTCCCCCTTTTCGAGGTCCTCGCCCAGCATCCAGTAACCGGCAAGAAACTTTGCGTTCGGCATCAGCCGCTTCAATCGCCGGATGAGAAAGCGCACGTGGGCCGGGTTCCCGACTACGCCGAAATAAGAGAGACAGACCAGAGGGGAATCCAGCGCATCAATCTTGAGTGTTTTCCCTGAGGCCACGTCCGCGAATGGTTGCACCCTGGCCGGTAGACCATGCTTGTCCAAGAGCTGCACAAGCATCGTGGCGGCTGCTTCGTCCAGCGGACTGCGGCTGCCAATGCAAAGCACCGCGTGATCCACCTGCCAGTCGGAGCGTAGTTGCTCGTTTGAGAGGATTGGGATCTGGGGCGGGCCGGGCTGGCCATCCTTGAGTTCAGGAGTTTCATCGGCGTGATCAGCAAGATCATCCACGATTTCCGTCATCGTGTCCCTGATTGCCAACTGCTTGTCCGGTAGCAGCTTGCCATGGGCTGCATCGGCTTGCGCCAACGCCAGTGCCTTCATCGGCACGCTATCGTAGTAGGTGGAGAGCGCTTGCTCTTTCAGCTGCTTTTCTGCTTGGTCGGCGGCCTCGGTGGCATCGCCAGCAAGCAGCCGCTGGTAGAACCGCTCCTCGGGCTCCAAAGCAGGTTCGTCGCCCAGCAGCACCTCAATAAATTGTAGCGCCTCGATGTGCCGTCCGAGCACCACGAGGCAGACCGTCAACGGCGTCGCGAGCAAGAGGCCGATTGGCCCCCACAGTAGCGCCCAGAAGAGCGTCGAGACGACAATGGCAACTGGTGATAGGCCGGTATGCTGGCCGTACAGCAGGGGTTCGATGACGTGGCCGGCCAGAGGCTCAGCCACAATGAACAGTGCGGCTGTTGCCAGCACCATGCTCCAACCTGGATCCACCGCCGCCGCTAGCACAATGGGAAAGACGGCGGCGATAATCGAACCGACAAATGGCACGAAACGCATGAGGCCGGCGAGGATGCCCCAGAGCACGGCATTAGGAACGCCGATGAGCCAGAGCCCTGACCCGATAAAGACGCCGAAGGCTGCGTTGAGGATAGTCTGCATCAGAAAAAAACGGCTCAGCCGCGCGGCCGCGTCATCGAGCGCTGCTGTGCTCCGCTGCAGGTCGGCAGCGCCTGCCAGTCGAAGGAACCGATCGCGGATATCCTCGCGCTGTAGCAGGATGAACATCAAGAAGAGTATGGTGAGCGCGGTGGTCGTCAGAGGCGATAGCAATGGTCGGACGACGTTGCCGATGGATTCAAGGCCCTTCGGATCTGGCTGACGCACCTCTACCATTAGTGGTTTTTGACTCCCCGTTGGGGTTGGCGACGCCCCCGACTTGGAGAGTTCGTTCTGCAGATCTTTCAGCGTGCCGGAAGCCCGCTCCAACGCGCTCGAGGTAAGTGCCCCGCCGCCCAGCGTTCGTATCTTCGCACGCAGGTTGGTCTCGTACTTGGGAAGATCTTCGGCGAGCTGCGCCACCTGAAGAGCGATGGTGGAGCCGAGCGCGGCGATCACTGTGATCGCGAATAGGACCGTGAGAATGACGGAGGGAGCACGCCACAGACCCCAACCGCGCAACCGCCGAATGAGGGGTGCGAGTATGAAACCCAGAAGCGCAGCAATGACCAGTGGCTCGAGGATCTCCCGCCCCATATAGAGAAAAAGAATGATGAGGGTCGCGACAATGAGACCGCTGGCCAAGCTGTAGAGACCCTGACCTCCAATCGCTCGCGATGGCCTGATAACGAGCCTAGTCACAATTGTCGCCGCGTCCGGGCGGAAGAGGCCGGAGACTCAGTAACAGCGGCCGCGGCCATAATAGCCACCGCCGAGAACGAACAGGATAACGAGGATGATCAGAAGTGTGGTGGTATCCACGGTAAACCTCCTGCCGCAAACAACCCGGGGAAGCCCGGCGAGTAGTTTCCGGCCTTACCAGTGGCAAACTCCGACGAAGAGGAATGGTTCCTCGGCGCGCATTTGGCGCGTTAGCGCCGCCGGTCGCCTTTGTCACCCTGTCCCGGGTCTGGAGACATTCTTAGCCCTCGTGCGTCGGTCAACGGAGAGCGAACGACCGACGTCGTCAATCTCCTTGAATTCCCCTTGCGGGTTATCGCCCTTAAGAGGCTCTATAAGCTCGCGTTTCGCAGCCATGGATGATCCTCCTGTGAGGAGGGGGAAAAGTCGGAGCTTCGGCCCTCAGCAAGGCTTCGGTGAGAGATGCCGGACACGCTGGAGGAATTGCTGGCGCTGGAGCGCGAGATCGATCGCGAGTGGTGGTGGCTGAACGGGGCGCTGCATGCGGTGGCGCAATTGCAGGCGGAGGACCGCCTCCGCGAGATGCAGGCGCAGGCCCGCGAGGTTGATCGCCGGCGCACAGAAATTTCGGTGCGCATTGCGGTTGAGTCCGGCAGAAAGCACTGAGCAAGGTCGAGGCCCTGCGCCTGCGCCGCGCCGGCGATGAATTCCCGGAAGCTCGATGTCGGCTGACCCGAACGGCTCCTCAGCTAACAGTCGCTAGGTAGAGGGGAAACTTCGGCTTTGCCTTGCAAAAGCGGACATTGATCTAAGGACCCTCGTCATCCTGCTTCGGGACCTGGCCATCCAAATTGCGGCGTCACCGAGGCCAGCGTGCAGATTTCCCAGTCTCGCCACGGTGGCTGAGTACTTTCCGACCCTACCCGCAAGTCGAGGAACGTGTTCAGTTCATTTTTGAGAATGGGCTCGATTGGGCTTCCAGACCGGACAAGTGTGGAAGTCTCCTCAATGAAGACCGAGAAGGTCTGGCCGCCCTATACCCTGGAACATCCGAGCATGCATATGTCAGGCGAAAGCCTTCTCGTCATCGTGGTGGTCGGCATCGTCGCTGGCTGGCTCGCTGGGCAAATCGTGCAAGGCACAGGCTTCGGGCTCGTCGGCGACTTCGTCATCGGCATAATCGGCGCCTTCATCGGCTCCTGGCTGCTGCCGCAACTCAACGTGCACATCGGCGCCGGTATTGTCTCGGCGATTGCGAACGCAACGGTCGGCGCGCTGATCTTGCTAATTCTTCTTAGAGCCGTTCATGGCTCCGGTCGCTTTGGCAGACGCGGTTGGTGAACGCGTCGGTACGTCTTTTGTTGTCAAACGTAGCGAACTGTGGACCGGGATCGGCGTCGAAGAGTTGACGACCCGCTAGGTTGTGGCGGGCACCGATGTGGTGGGTCTAATCTGGAAGCTGATCGACACGAAAGGGATTCGAAAGATGGGACGCCTCGTCGACTACCGAAAGGCCGCGCACACCGAGGACGAGAAAGTGCCTATCGGTAAGAAGAGACAGGCGCGAAATTCGCCCGACGAGGAGGCTCGCGCACCGCGGAGTCGGGGAAGCATTCAGCGGCCACGTGGGCCAGAAATCTAAACCGCGACACCAATGGCCTGAACGTTCATCAGTGCGCGAGATTCCTCATCCTTCGGTGCGAACAAAATTCGCAACGATGTATGAAAGCGTACTTTTGCGTTAGGTGAAATGGCATATTGGGAGTAGGCTAAGAAATCGTCGCGCCGCTCGGGCGTGGACGGTTGGGAAACGGCTCGCAACTCTTGCTCCAAGAGGAACAGTGAGGCCGGACACACGCTATCCATCAAATCCGAACCTCACTCGCGGTCGCGTGATCGTGAAAACGCTCGTCGTGCCCGGCCGCTGACTGAAGCGGAAGTAGGCCTTCACCGGCTTTTTCAGCACAGCGAGTCAGCACAGCTAGCATGAGATAGGCGCTGTGACGGTACCTGCTGTCACACAACAAATCCAATCCGAGGCGTAAAAATGGCCCAGTCGGCGTCCCTGATAGTCGGCATCGGTGCCTCCGCGGGCGGGCTTGCCGCCTTCAAGAGTTTCCTCGCCCACACCCCGGCCGATAGCGGCATGGCATTCGTGCTGATCCAGCATCTCGACCCCAGTCACAAGAGTTTGCTGGTTGAGCTCCTGGGAGCTAACAGCCCCATCCCGGTTGTGGCGGCCAGTGATGGTGATGCCGTAAGAGAAAACCACGTCTACGTTATTCCACCCAATGCGACATTGACGATCAAGGCGGGCTTGTTGCGGGTAGCGACGCCTGCGCCCGCGCGCGAGAGCCGCCGCCCTATCGACACCTTCTTTGCATCATTGGCGCAGAACAGTGGTGAGCGGGCTGTCGGTATCGTGCTTGCCGGTGTTGGCAGCGACGGCACGATCGGTATCAGGGCGATCAAAGAGAACGGCGGCCTGACGCTGGCCCAGGCCGAGTTCGACGCGACCGCATTGCCGGGTATGCCGAGCAGCGCCGCTTCGACTGGCCTCGTCGATCAGGTCGTTCTGGTTGAAGGCATGCCGGCCGAACTCGTCGGCTATGACCGGCATTTGAATGACGTAGCGGATAAAAAAGACGGAGATGGCCACCGTAAGGACGTTGAGCAGCACTTGCAGGAGATCACATCACTGCTGCACGCCGGCAGTGAACATGACTTCAGCGGCTATAAGGAACCGACGCTCATCCGGCGCGTGCAGCGTCGGATGCAGGTGCTTCAGATCGACAACGCCACCGGGTACATTGAACGTCTCAAGGCAGACAATAGCGAAGTCGACGCGCTGTTTCGAGACCTTCTCATTGGCGTGACACAGTTTTTTCGCGACCCTAGCTCGTTCGATGCGTTGAAGCTCACCGCGATTGCGCCGTTGCTCGCTGGCAGAATAAACGATCGGCCCATCCGCATTTGGGTGCCCGGCTGCTCGACCGGAGAGGAAGTCTATTCTATTGCGATCCTCGTGAGAGAGGCTCTGCACGATGCTCGCATGCCGCGCGAAGTGATCATCTTCGGCACCGACATCGATGCCAACGCAGTAGCGATAGCGCGCACAGCTCGGTACCGCGAGCCATTGTCCGGCCTATCTGCAGAACGCTTCGACAAATGGTTCACCAAAGTCGGCGAGGCCTACAGCCCGGTGCCGGAGGTTCGCGATATCTGTGTGTTCTCCACCCATAGTCTCATCAAAGACCCGCCATTCTCCCGGCTCGACCTGATCTCCTGCCGCAATGTCCTGATCTACCTCGGGCAGGACTTACAGGATCTGATCATGCGCAATTTTCACTATGCACTCCTACCCGACGCCTACCTCTTCCTTGGCCCGTCCGAAAGTGTGACTCGCAACTCCAAGCTTTTCAGCACGCTCGACAAGAAACACCGCATTCTGCAACGTCAGGATGGCGATGCGGGGATTCTGCCCATGTTTCACCGCAGTGCGACAAGCGCGACGCCGCAACCGGCTCCGCGCGCAGCGCGCCAACAGGTCGGCGAGGACCGCATCGATCGCTCGGTGCGCCGGGTAATGGAGCACTATGCGCCAGCCTACTTTGTCATTGACGGCAACAATGAGATCTTGCGCTTCTCCGGCGCTGAAACCGGTCCGTATCTCGAGCCATCAGCCGGTGCGGCGAGCTTCGGCCTTTTCAGCATTGTGCAAAAATCATTGCGCCCGGCGGTCCGAGCGGCTGTGCGCAAGGCGCTCGCCGAAAAACATACCGTTGTGAACGAGAACCTGACCATCCGCATAGACGGGAAAGCCCGCGCCCTCACCCTCATCGTCGAGCCGATCGGCAGCGAAAACGGAGCCGCGGGCGGAGGCACATGCGTGGTAGCGTTTCGACACAGCTCCCCTGCCGCCCTGCAGGGCGAAAGCGAAGCAAAGCCAGAGAATGCGGTAGCCGGTGTACAGGATGCAGAACATGAGATCCGTGCCTTAAAGGCCCAATTGCGAATCGCCAGCGACGAACTGGAGATGCGTGCTCAGGACATGAAGTCGACGACGGAAGAGTACCAAGCCGTCAACGAGGAACTGCAGTCCTCTAACGAGGAGCTTGAAACCGCTAAGGAGGAGATGCAGTCAGTCAACGAGGAACTGCAGACCGTCAACAATGAGATGCAGAGCAAGAACGAAACGCTATCGCGCCTGAACAGTGACTTGCAGAACCTGCTGGACAGCACACACATTGCGACGGTGTTCCTCGACGACAAGATGCGGATCAGGCATTTCACACCGAGCGTGACGTCGCTCTTTCCGATGCGCGAAGGCGACGTTGGCCGTCCTATCACTGATATCGTCCATCAGCTTGACTATCACACGTTGCAGGCCGACTTGGAGGGCGTGCAACGGGACGGGTCAGTTATCGAGCGCGATCTTGTCCTCAAAGACGGAGCTCACAGCTTCGTCATGCGCATAAACCCCTACCGCACCATCCAAGGCGCGATCGACGGCATCGTCGTAACCTTCGTCGATATCACACACCGCAAGGCGCAGGAGGAGCGTCAAAAGTTGCTTTCCAAGGAACTGGAACATCGCACCAACAATCTGCTTGCGGTGATCATGTCAGTCGTTCATCAGAGCCTGGCGGGTACCCCTGCGCTTGACGATGCTCGCAACAGGCTGACCGCGCGCCTGCATGCACTCGCAAAAGCAAACCTGCTATTGACCGGAGGGGGTTGGCAGGGAGCCTCGATTCGGCATGTGATTGATCATGAATTGAACATTTTCAAGGGTCATGTCGCGGTTGAAGGACCGGAGGTCGTACTAACTGCGAATGCGACACAGAGCTTTGCGCTCGTGATACACGAGCTGGCGACCAATGCTGCAAAGTACGGTGCGCTTTCAGCGCCGACCGGCAAGATCGCGGTGCGTTGGTCGATCGAAGGGGTCGAGCCAAATCTAGTATTCAGGTGGGAAGAGCAAGGCGGGCCTGGCGTTATGGCGCCCACGCGCGCGGGTTTCGGCACGACGTTACTCAAGGCGGCCTTCCAAGGGGGCAGTGCACCGCGTATCGAGTACTCGCCTACAGGCTTGATCTATACGCTTGAAGTAGCGCTTTCCGCGGTGGCAATTCAATCCGATTGAACGCGCTGAAGATACGTACGCTCGCCGCAGAGCCTTGGCGAAAATCTGGCAGGCTTCCAATATGGCATCCCGCTCATATGGCTTTTCATTCGCCGAGCAAGCGAATGATAGGCGAGAAAATGAAGCTGCGACTGTGGCCAGAAAGCGCACGACATTTTGGATTACACTAATTGTTTTGCTTTTGGCCAATTTTAATGGAACGTTTGGTGCATGAGACTGTTTCGTCCGTGTGTTGAGTTGAAACGGGCTCCACTGCAGGCGTCCCAACACATCTTAACAAAGGAAGGCGCCCCTTACATGGAGTGTCCCGTCGTGCTCGTAGTTGAGGACGAATGGCTCGTGCGCGGTATGATCGCGGATCATCTGCGCGCTGCCCAGTGTCGCACATTTGAGGCTCACACGGGCGAGGTCGCCGTTGCGTTCCTCGATACCCGCGAACATGTTGATGTTGTGTTCACCGACATCCAGCTTGGCGGCACGCTGACGGGGTGGCACGTGGGTCAGCGCTTCAGAGACGCGTTCCCCAGGATCTCGGTCATTTACACATCTGGTGCTATCAAGCCGGACCCCGCGCTCGCGGTTGCGCAAAGCGTCTTCATTCGAAAACCGTATGCACTCGACGCCATTCTCAACGCCTGCCGCCACGCGTTGTTCAGAACTTAACGCAGTGTAGGCTGCCTGCCGTACCACCCTCCTCATCAGTCGCCATCGCGCAGGGTGGCGCTAGCCTTGATTGTCAATCGGCGTCGGCCAAGGTTGCTGCAGGAAATGCACGGCGAGTATTTGTCACTCTCAGGGACACGTCTTTTCAGGCAGGTGTCGTTTCATTCATAGGCACGGGCGACGGGGACCAGAGCGCTTCAGGCCTTGGTGCCACTGAATCTTGTGCAGCGGTGGATGGGCCACGCGCGCATCAGCACCACGGCCATTTATGGCGATGCCTGCGGCGATGAACAAGCTGGGTTCGCGGAAAGGTTTTAAGATTCCACGGAGCCATTCCACCGCTGACCTGATCAGGCTCTTGCTCCGCGCGGTCTTGCTGTACAGCATAGGGCCGCCGCAATCGTTGCTTATCTAAGATCGACACGGCGTTTGGGTTCGCGAGCCTGACGAGCGGGGCGTGGCACGGCACCGCAGGGCCGGTGCAGAGCGGCGGGTGAGGCCCGCCGTTCGCATTTCGGGAGAAGGAGCATGGCGGAACCGATCGAACGGC
>Ga0075420_100004937_pt1 | contig 11695 bp, 9 predicted proteins | sample SoiMetdeltSBSDD4_FD_75296 | JGI IMG/M metagenome (GOLD analysis project Ga0075420, IMG submission 75296) | Bulk soil microbial communities from a Populus tree surrounding site in Tennessee, USA - Soil MetaG P. deltoides SBSDD4 | ecosystem: Environmental > Terrestrial > Soil > Tree plantation... | reverse complement strand
CGAGCGCTGCGTTCTCAACCAGGTGTGTTCGGTTTCGCGGCGGCCATGTACGTCCTCGCACTGACATCGCCGTTCGCGTATCTGCTCGCGCGGTCCCTGCTTCTCTCGCACCACGGCGCCGTCGAGGCGGGGTTGGTCGCCGCCGCGTACGGCATCGCGGTGTCGATCCGTCTCGTGTTGAATCAGGCGAACGGACTCTACCTGACACCGTTGGTGAACCGCGCCACCGCCAAGTCGGAGCGCATCGCCGCCGTTGCCGACTACCTGCGAATCCTGGTCATCGTCGTGGTGACTTCCACCATGCTCGTGGTGTTGTTTCCGCGGCAGTGGATCACCGTCCTCTACTCGAAGGAGTTTCTGGAAGCGGTGCCGCTCGTGATGGTCTTCGTGCTCGGCGAGGCGATTCTGCTGATCGCCGGCGTGTATCAGGCACTCCTGATCGGGTTCGATGACATCTCGGGGTTTCTCGTCGGCGCGGTTGGCGGCCACCTCGTGACGATCGTCCTGGCCGCGGTGCTGGTCGTCGCGGACGGCGGAGTCGGCGTCGGCGTTGCGTTTCTCGCAGGCAACTCGGTCATCCTGGTCGCGACCGCCGTCCGTCTGCTGCGCGCTCACGCGGCGCGGCAGGTGTTCGCGCCGCTCCTGCCGGTTGCGGTGGCAATGGCCGCCGTGGCCGTCGCCGGCTGGTGGACGGCGGCGACGGAGCCATCAATCCTGTTTCGCGTCGCCGGGTTCATCGTGACGTGTGCGTTCGCGTTCCTGTTCCTTCGCCCCGATGAGCGCCGGTGGATGCTACGTCCGTGGCAGCGTTCCACATCGCCTCGCCCTCAATGATCGTTCGCACCTGCACCCTCATCGCAGGCCTCATCGCGGTCACCTCGACGGCCAGCTGCCGCGACGTGGCGCCGCCGCACGCCCCTCCGCCACGCTTTTCGATCGTCGACATTCATACACACCTCGGTGGTGTGGAGACGTGGCCGGGTAAACGGCCGAAGTTCGATGAGCTGCTGAGCACGATGAGCGAGATGCGCGTCGAGCTGATCGTGGACTTCAAGGCGCCGGACCACTCGCTCGAGAACGCGATCTTCGGCGAACGCGTGAGCGAGCGGATCGCGTCGTATCCAGACACGTCGAAGTTCAAGCTGTTCGCGAACGTCCCGATCGACGACGATGACGATGTGTTCATCGGCAGCCGCCGCGCCGACTACGGGACGTGGATCGCGAGTCTGCTCGAGGACGCCGTGCGGCGCGGGGCCGTAGGGCTCAAGATCAAGGATCAGGCGGGAGCGAGCCGCCAGAACAGCTACTGGACTCGCGATACGAGCGGGACACTCGTCGCCTACGACGATCCCGTGTTCGATCCGCTCTGGGCCACCGCCGAACGACTCGACGTTCCGGTTCTCATCCACCTCGCCGGCGCGTACAAGGGCGAGCATCAGGTGCCTAACGGCGGCAACAGGGCCGTGCGCTGGGAGATGATCATGCTCCAGCGCGAGCGGATCCTGCGACGTCACCCGCGTCTCAGGATGATCGCCGCACACTGGGCCGGAACCGCAGGCGACAGGACGTACCTCGAGGAGCTGCTCGAGAAGTACCCAAACATGTTCGCCGAGGGCGGTGCCCATCAGCCGAAGGTGGAATTCGCGGAGCTCGACTCGGCCGAGGTGAGCTTCTTCAACCGGTTCCAGGATCAGGTGATGTTCGGAACCGACTACATGGACCAGACGTTCCGCTGGCTGAAGTCATACCGGCAGCGGCTCGACATGTTTCTCCCCTTCACCGAGAAATGGCCGCTCCCCGACAGCGTGATGGCCAAGTACTACAACGGGAACGCGCGCCGGCTGCTCAAGCGAGCCGACGCCAACACGGCGCCTGTGGCGCACCCTGGATTCACGTCCACCCACCTGGTCGGAGATTCGGTCTCTCTCGACGGCAGCTCGAGCTACGGCGGCGCTGGCGACTCGCTTCGGTTCGAATGGCGGCAGACCGAAGGACCACGCGTTAGGCTCACCCGAGAGGGGACCGCGAGGCCGCGGTTCGTCGCCGCGTCCCCAGGCGACCTCGCGTTCGAGCTCGTCGTGCACTCGGGACCTCGGCGCAGCCGGCCGCGGTCCGTTCGGGTGAACGTGGTCGCACCGGATAGCATGTTCGTCGAGGACTCGGGACGTGTCGTCATCGAGGCCGAGCACTTCGCTTCGGCCCTGGAGCGCGGCGGGCAACGGTGGACGCTCGGGCGCGATGTCGCCGGATTCTCGGGCGACGGGTACGTAGCGGTCAGCCCGGCGCGCGGAACGGTCGTCGAGCCCGGGCAGTTCCGCGCGCGCGCCCCCGAGGGGCGTTACACCGTGTGGATTCAGCACCCGGGAACGTACGTGGCGTACGTCCGCGGATCGGCGATGGACAGCGCCAGCGCCACCGTTCACATCGGGCTGGACAACGAAGAGGTCCGGCTCGCCGATCGGGTCGGGCGCTTCCCGGTCGGTCGATGGGGATGGGCACGCGACGCGTTCGAGTGGGACGAGCAGTTTCAGATGATGGACACCACGCTCGCTGTGCTGAATATCGCCGAAGCTGGCGCGCACGTCCTGAACGTGTGGATGCACCGTGACGGCGCGATGCTCGACCGGATCATGCTCGTGCGCGCGCCCTCCGCCGAGGTCGAGAAACCGCTCTATGATCCCGGGGCCTCGATCGGACCCGTGGAAAGCGGCCGACGAGCCGCTCCGCGTTAGGCCCGGCTCAGTACTGGGCCAGGTTGCCGACCCGGCGCGCGTAGCGTAGCGCCGCGCGAAAGGCGAGCGCGCTGAGTACCGTCGCGACAACGGTGAACGCCACGAGGATCGAAATCTCGCGCCACACCGACGCGATCGACCGCCCCTCGAGCAGTATCGCTCGCAGGGCCGTGAGCCCGTAGGTCAGCGGAATGAACGCGGAAATCGACTCGATCCAGCCGGGAATGACCGTCGTCGGGTAGTACACGCCACCGAGGAACGACGACAGCATCAACACGACCTGCGGCAGCGGCCCACGCGTTCGGAATGCGAGCACCATGGCGGCCGTGACGATCGCGATGGGGAGATGCGCGAGTACGACGAGCCCGATGATCGGCAGGCTCGCGCCGAGCCTCAGCCACTCGATCTGTGCACCAAGCACCGCGGCGGTGAGCAGCATGACGAGCGACCGCACGAGCGAAAACAACACCTCGTAGCCTGATAGCCCGACGAGCATCGCGGTCACCGATGTCGGCGTCGCCAGCAGTGCCTCGAGCGTGCCGGTCGACGTCGCATTCTGCAGCCCACCAGGGAGCGCGTAGATCGTCGAGGTGACGATGTTCAGGGCGATCAGGCCGATGATGAGGAAGGCGAAGTACTGATCGCCCTGCCCTTTGATCACATCGGCCATCGTGGTCTGCAGGGCGCGCGTCACGAAGAAGATCGGAATGACGCTCAGGATGAGCGAGCCGAAGGAGAACACGACGCCGAGCTTGTAGCTCGAGGCCGAGAGCCAGCTCGCTCGAATGAGCGCCCAGATCTTATGCATTCGACCGGTGCTGCTCCAGCACCCGCTCGAGAAGATCCGCCAGCGAGAGCTTCACCGGTTCGCACCGGGCCACGCGAACGCCGGCGTTCGTGAGAAACGAGACCGCTTCCGCAGCACCATCCAATCCGTCTCGCAGATCGCACTCGATGCGCGACCAGCCATCCTCCTCATCGAGCGGACGCATGTCGCGGATCACGCCTTGCGCGGTCAATGCGGCGATCGCGGCCGGATGAGCCGGACGCATCCAGATCGCGAATCGATCTTCACCCACCTGGCGCGCGAGCTCGGACGTTTGGCCCGCCGCCACGAGCTGCCCGCGGTGCAGAACGCCCACGCGATCGCAGAGCTCGAACGCCTCCTCGGCGTTGTGCGTCGCGAGGAGCACGGTGCAGCCCTGGGCCAACGCGATGTCCTCTCGCAGGAATCGGCGGAACGCACGCGCGGAGATCGGATCGAGGCTGCGGGTCGGCTCGTCGAGCAGCAACACGCTCGGCCGCGCCAACAGGGTTCGCGCGACGAGCAGCCGCTGCTTCATTCCCGACGAGAACCCACTCACGAGGCGATCGGTGGCTTCGACCAGGTTCACGAGGGTGAGCAACTCATCGATGCGTCGCGTTGCAGCCGCGCCGCGGAGCCCGTGCAGCGCCGCGAAGAGGCGCATGTTCTCGCGAGCCGAGAGTCTCCAGTTGAGGCTGCGCTCATCGGCGATCACGGGGGCGAGGACTTCACGCACGCGATTCGGTGAGCGTATCACGTCGAACCCGCTCACCGACGCCGTTCCGCTCTCGGGAATCACGAGCGTCGCGAGGATCTTGAACAGCGTCGTCTTTCCGGCGCCGTTCTCGCCCAGGAGCCCGAAAAACTCTCCTGCACGCACTTCGCAGGAGACCTCGGAGAGCGCCCGAACCGGCTCGGATTTCCGCCCGGTCAGGATGGCCCGCCACCCCCGCTGCTTGGCGAACGATTTCGTTAGGCGATCGAGCACGACGGCGTTCCCGCTCGACACGGGTCGCGCCGTGAAGGCGACGGAGACGGGAGCGGTCACGACGATCCGCGCGCGGCGCGTGTCGTGTCGACGCCGGTCTCCGCTGCGGCGTGCCAGGACCGAATCTGTGCGACGACCTCCGTCAGCCGATCGAATCCTCGCACAACGTGGAGCCGATAGACAGGCACCGTGCGCACGATGTCGCTCGCGCGGAGAAACACCGCCATCGAGTCCGCCGTGCCGACGATGCCCCCAGCGCGGTTATGACGCAGCAGGGTCGAGACGGCCGCGGTTCCCGTGATCCGTAGGCGTTCGGCGGCGGGCGTGCCCGGCGCGTCCGGGACCGGCGACAGCTCGTAGACCGCGGCGAGCGGAAGGCGACGCAGCTCGACCTGTTCGGGCGGCAGCTCGCTCACGTGGTACTTGTTGGTCGCAGGGTGCGTCGTGCCCTTCGCGTGCTGTAGGAGCGACGCGGAGTCGTGCAACAGACGCACGGCAGGCATGGCGGGCCACGCAGTGGCTGGCGTGCCGGGATGGACGGGGAGCGTATCGTCGGTGACGAGTGTGCTCCCGGCGGCGCAGAGCGCGGTCGCGAGCGTCGACTTCCCCGTCCCTTTGTTGGCCAGGAATCCAACGGCCGTATTGGCGATGCCGACCGCGCTCCCGTGCAACACCAGCAATCCCTGGAGGTGCAGCGCGACGGAGAGTACGCCGCCTAACAAGTCGGTCCGAACGAGCTCGATGGCGCTCGCGCGACCGGGTGTCCAGGCGATGTCACTGCCGCGCTGGGAGATGTCGAAGGTGCCGGTGTCGTCGTACTCGAGCCGGATGCCGTCGGGCAAGCGGCTGCATCGAACGCGGATCGTGTCATCGACCCGCTCCTCCCCGAGAAACTGGGCGGGGCCCAGCGGTGCGCGGGCTCGATGGAAGATCCAGTCGGGCGAGACGCCGTCGATCAGCGGGAGCTCAGGCAGTGGCACATCGGACCGCAGGCAACCGCCAAAAATGGCGTGGTCTCGCACTGGAGAGACGCCTAACAACTACAGCGTTGTGGGGGGCGACTACGAGGAGGGACGCCGTGTCGGCGGGGGAGGGCAAGCCCTCCCCCACCGCCAGGAGCGTTAGAGCGGCGCGTAGCGATGGTACGGATTCGCTCCGTCGCCGGGATTGAACTCGCCGCCTGCGAGGGTAACCTCGCGGAACGTGCCCAAACGCTCGAGTTTGGGGGCCTGATACATCTGTCCTCCGAGAAGTGGAGTGTCCGGGAGTTCCCGGCAAAGTACGGCCGGCTCGGCCGTAGGTGCAAGCCTGCGGCGGGGCCGGACGTGCGCGGTGTCACGCTTTCGTCCGTCACTGCAGGAAACCTGCCGCTGGCATTCTGATCAATTGGGCCGGCGATTCGGTCATTCCGCCCGCCCGTCTTTCGTGAGAGCGAATCCACAACTCCGTCTGGAAAGCGACGACCAAATGCCCGCCGCTTCCCTCCCCCTTCGTCTTGTATCTCCGCCACGCCTGTTGCAGCGATGCCGCATCAACGACACCGAGCTCCGCGAGCCTGGATCGGTCGAATGCATCGCTCACGATGCCGTCCGGATCGGCTCGGAACGACTTCACGAAATACGATGTGAGCGTGCCAGTCCGGACAGCGCGCGGGGCGAGGATTGCCGGCGGCAGAAGGTCGCGCGCGGCGTGGCGAAGCAGGTGCTTGACGGCGCCACGCGACGCGCGTTCGGTGCGCGGGCGCTGGAACGCGTACTCGACAATGCGGCGATCGAACAACGGCGATCGAAGCTCGACTGAATAGTCGAGGCCCATCGACGAAAGCGCCGAAAACAAACGGGGCGTAGTCGGATTGGCGAACGCTCGCCGAGTCTCTGTACCCGCCCGCCCGCCGCCTGGCGCCGCCAGCGCAGCCTCGGCGTCCGCGTGATGAACGTCGAGTCCGTGTTGGCGGGTGAGGTCGGGTTGGATCCACTCGGGGAGCCGCATGGAGGGTCGGTAGATGCCCCGATGCTCCGAGAGACGATCCTCCAGTTCCGGGCGGGCGACCGTACGCCAGAGCTCTCGCGCGCCAGCGCCACCAAACGCACGCCATTCGCGCCGCAGCTCTCGCCAGCGAAAGCTCGAAAACAGATCGCGGAGGAAGATCGCCGAGACCGCGAACAGCTGATCGCCACCGTCGCCGTTGAGCGCGACGTGCGACTGCTGATCGCGTGTCGCCGCGAACAGCGCTCGCAGCCAGTTCTCGAAGGCGTGTTGAAGCGGCGCATCAGCGCGGGCGGCATTGGCCGCTGCATCGCGCAGCAGCGGTACGTCGTCGATGTGCAGCCACACGGGGCGAGCGTTCCAGAATCGCGTGACGTCTTCGATCAGCTCATCCTCGCGCCCCGGGTCGCCGACGGGATGGCTGAACGAGATCGGAAGAAGCCGATTGCGGCCGAGTCGATCGAGCGCAGCGTTCCCCACCCCGTACATGGCGGGCGAGTCGTACCCACCGCTCAGCCAGATCGCTGTCGGGCCAGAGGGCGCGCAGCGCTCGGTCACGGCCGCGGAGAGAAGCGCACGAACGCGCTCGGCGGCGGTGTCGAACGATTCGCGATCGTGGCGCTCTTCCAGCTGAAGCGACCAATACGCTTTCGTGCGAGTGGTGCCGGTCGCGTCGCGAACGAGCGCCGCCGCCGGTGGCAACAGCGACACGCCCTTGTATGGCGTACGAGCGGGTCCGGCGAGACTGACCCCGACGATCTCGGCGAGCGCCGCGAGATCGAACTCGTTAGGCGCATCGGGATGCGCGACGATGGCGCTCAGGGTCGACGCGATGACGAGCATGCCGTCGACGTGTGCGTAATACAGCGGACGACGGCCCATGAAGTCGCGAGCGGCGAACGTTCGCTGGCGCGCCCGGTCGCACACGACGAATGCGAAGTCGCCCTCGAGATGACGAGCGCAATCCTCTCCCCACGCGCGATAGGCCGCGGCGATCACGTGGCTCGCGGTCGGCCCGGTCGGTCGAACGCCGACGGCAGCGAGCGCGCGGAGAAGGTCTTCGGCGTAATAGAGCGTGGCGTCGGCGACAACGCTCACGGTGCCGTCGTTCACCACGAGTGCCGGGCCCGAGAAGCCGTCGGTCATCTCCCAGTCGAACCGGGCGACAGCAAGCACCGAGTCGCCGCTTCGCCAGATCTCGCTCAACGATCCTCGACTCGTCAGCGCCGACAGCATCCGACCGACGCTGTCGTTCGTGTTGAAACGCTGATGAGGATCGATGACGGCGAGAATGCCACTCATTGAACGGTCGGGCGAATGGGACAGTCGAAGGCATGGTCGCCGCGAAACTACCGGGCTCGCCCGGACTACACGGGCGTCGGTTTGCAGCGCGCGTGCCTGAGGGGCCGGGTAGACTGGAGAGTCTGCCGGTGCGCTAAGTCGACCTGCACGGTGATCTTACATCGCCCGTCATGCTAGCGCCCGCGCACCGGAGCCGCGAGAGTTGCACGATGTCGACACATCCGTGGCCACGGCGCAATAACACGCCGGGGGAGGCCACGCGGCGGAAAAACCGACGAAAACCGCCTCGGCCTAACGACCTCGCCGCTACGCCCGCGGGCGGAGGAGGGTCCGGATGTAGCCAGGGGAGGCCAGGAAGCGGCGCAACCGCTCGCGACGCAGCAGGCGCGTCGTCGTCGTCGCATCCTGGACCGGGACGAACTCGCCCTCATCATCCCAAGGCCGGATGTCTCCGTGCCCGCTCCGCCCAGGCATGATCGCAAGCTCCCACAGGACGTGGTCGAGCGTAACCGACGGACACGCGAACTCCACCGGGAAGAGATTACGGACGAAGTGCTCCTCGATGGCCTGGAGCACGTAACTGCTGCGCGGCGGCCGCAATTCCGCGACAACATGGTTCGGGACGGACACGCCGGCGGCACGCTCCACCAGGCGGAACGTCCAGTAGCACGACGTGGCTCCGCGGGAGCTGCGCGCCACCGCCACGAACGCATCCCAGTCTACGGCACCCGTGCGCGTCAGCGCATCGACGTCCCGTATCGTCCTCCACACGCCGAAGCGCGCCTGATGCGACCACACGAAATGCAGACACGTATGCAGCAGCGCGTGCGCGGGATCAGGGACGTACGCATTCGGGAGCCCCATCCCGAGCGGCTTCGCGCCGGCCCACAGCTGCGCGGCGTCGAACGCGAACGGTTGGCGCAACGGAAACAGGGCGGTGTGAATCTCGAGCTGGAGGTCTGGGGACCGCGCGTCGACGAGCGGTGGGAGATGATGGTGACGCTCGTAGACCGCGTCCGGCACTCCGCCAACGAGATCTCGCCACCCGGAAGCAAGCATGGCGCGCCGCGCGACGTGCGCGTTGCTCGGATCCACCAAGACATCGAGATCGGACATCGGACGCTCGCGCACACCGCCGTACGCGGTGTGCGCGAGCGCGGCCCCCTTGAGGAGCATCACGCGAACGCCCGCGGCGTCGAGCACTCCCAACGACTCCCGCAGTCGCCCCTCGAGGCGCAGCATGGAGAAATCCGACACGAGCGCGAGTCGCCGCATCTGGTCGAGGATCTCCGCCGGCACCATGTCCGCTGCGAGAGCACGCAGACGCGGATAAACCACCGCGACCGCGCGCTCGAGCTGTGCCAGCGCCAGGAACCGCTGCCAATCGACGTCCCGGCCCGCTTCGCGCCGCACGGCGTGATCAGTCGCCTGCCGACCCGCCGTGAGCAGGAGCAGGCACTCTTCGGGCGCGAGCACCCCACTCAGCGAAGGGCTCGCGCGCGACGGCAGTTCCACCGGCCGAGGTCGAGGCGCAGCGGACATCATACCCAGGGCGAAGGGCACCAGGTCACGCCGAAGCCGTGCTGCAGAGCGCCACGATCGACCGTCCGGCTGGAAGCCTAACGCCAAGCCGGATCGCCTGGCCCTCCAGCCGGAGCCATGCGCGCTTGACGCGCGATGCCCACGATCCGTTCCCGTTCGACGTCGCGAGGATGCCGTGATAGTCGTGGGCTTGCGAGCGTCGCGCACGCATCTCGCGCGGAATCTCCGCCAGGCCGAGCAACGCGTTCACGCGACTGCTGCGGCGCACGACGAATCCCGCGGACGCGAGCTTCGTGTCGAGCTCCGCGCGCTCGTAACGATGAAACTGGAACTCGGGGTCATCCGGCGAGAATGGATAGCTCTGCGCGTTCGTACGGATGAACAGCCACCCGCCCGGCCTGAGCACGCGCCGCATCTCGCGCAACGCAGTGACGTCGCCGCCATCCAACGGCACATGCTGCAACACGTCCAGCGAGATGATGACATCCGCCGACGCCGTCGGATACGGAAGCGCGAGGGCAGACGCCTGCGCGATCTCGAATCCGAGCTGGCGTGCCGCGGCCACCGCCTCCGGCGCGATGTCACACCCGAGCGGGCGCCAGTTCCCGAACTCGCGCGTGAACCACGTCAGGGTCTGACCGGAGCCGCATCCGACATCGAGCACCGTGCCGGTCGGCGGAAGCTTGGCATCGCGAAGCAGCATTCCGGCGACATCGCGCATTGCCGCGTTCCACCAGCTCCCGGACTCGAGCTCGCGCATGCGCGCGTAGTACTCGGGCGTGAAGATTCTGGGCGGCGTCATGAAACGACCCCGCTGGCCTCGAGGAGGGGAGTCACGAAACGTAAGGCTCCGCGGGCAACTGGCGTGGCGCGTGCGCGGTCATAGGCACTCACCGCCCACCCGCGATCCGCGAACCGGGCACGCTCGGTGTGCATCATGGCTGCTGCATCGACGCGCACGCGGTCGAAGCCGGCAGATCGCAGTTCGCGCCGGAGCTCCCGCGCGGAGAGCGGTCGATGATGCTCGTATCGCTGCCCGCTGCACCACTGCACGTACCGGTCGGCAAAACGGCGGGGCACGAACCCCACTCCCCACACGCCCACGTGCGGCTCCGGAAGCGCGGTGTAGCGGTTCACGGTTCGGAGATGGAGATCGCCACCACGCCGCAACACACGCCGTGTGTCACGCAGCATCAACGACGCATCGTGCAGGTGCTCGATCGTCCCGACCGCCGTCGCGCGCGCGAACGTCGCGTCGGCGAACGGAAGGTGCTCGGCATTACAGCACACGAAGTCGACCGACGCTCCCGCGAGCTCGGCGCGCCGCCGCGCGACGACGAGCCATCGCATCGCAATGTCGACACCAACGACGGTCTCGCCGCGCCGAGCGGCGGCGACGGCCAGATCTCCGGTTCCCGTTCCGATGTCCAGCCACGCGGCCGCTCGCGCGGTGGGGAGCGACGGCAGACGGTCGATCCATTCACCGGACCGCGCGTCGGCCTGCATCACGTGCTCGACGAACCGGTTCGCCTGCGCGGGCGGTGTCGCGGGCGTCATCGCCCAGTAGGTGCGCACCATCGCTTCGAGCGAGGCTCCACGTGCGCGCTCTGCGAGCGCTCGAGCCTTCTCACGATCCTCGGCCAGTCCGATCCACGGATCGGGAAAGACGCGGAAATCGGGAATGCCGAGGACGATCGGGAATCGCGCGCCACATGCCCTGCAGACGTACTCGGACGCGTCTGCCGCCACCGCCCCGCGGCACCGCGGGCAGGCGTAGCCTAACGATCGGTCCACGCCGACCGCGGTCGCCGCCGTCATCGCTGGGGCGCCTCCGGCTTCTTGGACGGAACCGGTGGCCACATGTCGACGCCGACTTCGGCATACGCCTGCGTCGTCGCATCGGGCATCGGCTCGCCGAACAGGTGATGCAGCGTCCACCCGTACAGCACCGCGAAGCCATTGGTGATGTAGTAGATCGTGTGGAGCGGCACCACCGCGAGCGCGAACAGTATGCCGCGGGTCTTGATGAAGAAGCGGTACAGCGCGTTGTTGAGCAGCAGGACGAGGGCGAACGTGCCGGCCGCCCCGACCGCGAGGTGCGTCGAGCGCAACAATCCAGCCGCGACGATCAGCAACACCGACACCCAGATCAGGATCGTGTTCAGCTTCTCGACCGTACGCAGGTTCAGCGTGCGCGATTTGGTCGCGAGCCCCTGCTGAATCAGCATGCGCGTCCACGGAACGCCACGATCGCGGAAGTCTCCGGTGATCACTCCGCGGAGCGTCCAGCGCTTGAGGTGCGTGCACTGAATCTCCGGACGCAGCACGACGCGGTGACCG
>Ga0075420_100004935_pt1 | contig 11696 bp, 9 predicted proteins | sample SoiMetdeltSBSDD4_FD_75296 | JGI IMG/M metagenome (GOLD analysis project Ga0075420, IMG submission 75296) | Bulk soil microbial communities from a Populus tree surrounding site in Tennessee, USA - Soil MetaG P. deltoides SBSDD4 | ecosystem: Environmental > Terrestrial > Soil > Tree plantation... | reverse complement strand
AGCCGTAGCGGTCGGCCAGGCGCTTCCCCGCCAGCGCGCCGGTGGCCGTCTTGACGAACGCTTCGCGCTGCGCGGGCGCCACGAGAAACTCGGGGTACATGTCGAGATAGCGCGCGGGATCGACCGCGAACACCGGGAACGCGTTGCTCTCGTTCTGGTACTTCGCCCCGAACCAGTCCGCGTTGGCCACCGCCACCACGCCGGGGACCCGCTCGATGCGCGAGCGGTAGGCCAGGGGCAGCGGCTCGATGATCGAGTAGCGGGCGGTGGTGAGCAGCCGCTTGGCGTCGGCGGCGTCGGCGCCCGACTCGAAGGCGATCTGGACCGCCTGGAGCAGCCCGAACAGCAGGAAGGCGATCAGCACCGACAGCAGGGTGAGGATCGTGCGCGTCTTGCGGCGGAAGAGCTGCGCCCAGAGCAGCGGGAGGAACTTCACGCGCCGTCCACGGCTCCCGCCGGCGCGAGCGTCCCCTTGTCGAGGTGCAGCGCCCGCTGAGCGTACTCGGCCGCCTTCGGGTCGTGGGTGACCATGACGATGGTCTTGCCGTGCTCGCGGTTGAGCATCTGCAGCAGGCGCATGATGTCGGCGGCGGTCGCGCGGTCGAGGTCGCCGGTCGGCTCGTCGCAGACGAGCAGGGTGGGATCGGAGACGAGGGCGCGGGCGATCGCCACCCGCTGCTCCTGGCCGCCCGACAGCTCCTTGGGCTTGTGCCGCGCGCGCTCGCGCAGGCCGACCAGGGTGAGGGCGATCTCCGCCCGCCGCCGCCGCTCCGCCGCGCCGAGATTGGTGAGGAGCAACGGCAGCTCCACGTTGCGCTGCGCCGAGAGCACCGGCAGCAGATTGTAGAACTGGAAGACGAAGCCGACGTTGGCGGCCCGCCAGCGCGAGAGGTCGCCGCTCGAGAGCCGGTCGATGCGCTCGCCGTCCACGGTGATCGACCCGGCGGTCGGCGTGTCGAGGCCGCCGATGAGGTTGAGCAGGGTCGTCTTGCCCGAGCCCGAGGGCCCCATGAGGGCGACGAAGTCGCCGCGGGGGATGTCGAGGTCGACGCCGTGGAGCACCTCGACCGCCTCGCCTCCGCGACGGTAGGTCTTCGTGACGCCCCGGATCTCGATTAAGGCACTCATCTTATTGAACGAGGGGGGCCCCGAGATGGCCCCCCACACCCCCCAACGCTCGGCGCACCCCGGCGTAGCCGTGGCACGCCTCGATCACGCGCGTCATCGGCCGCTCTCCGCCACTCGAACGGTGTCGCCGTCCTTGAGGGAGGGGGGCGGGGCGATCACGACGCGCTCGCCGGCGCGGAGGCCGGTGACGATCTCGCGCTCGGCGCCGACCGTCTGGCCCAGCGTCACGCCCCGTCGCTCGACGCGGTCGGAGGCGAGGACGAAGACCACGGCGGCGGCGCCCTCGCCGCGCACGGCGTCGGCCGGGACGAGAACCGCGGGCGCGGGCGGCGGGGCGGCGCCGGCGGCCGGGGCCGTGGTGAGAAAGGCCACCCGCACGCCCATGTCGGGCACGATGCGCGAGTCCCGCGACTTGATGGCGATGCGCACCTTGACCGTCGCCTTGCTGCGGTCGGCGGTGGGGATGATCGCGATCACCGAGCCCGGGATCTTCCAGTCGGGGTAGGCGTTCAGCGTCGCCTCCACCGGCTGCTCCGCCGTGACCCGGTTGATGAACGACTCGTTGACGTCGACCTGGATCTCCAGCGAGTCCATGTCGACGATCGTGCCGATGCCGGTGCGGGTGAAGCCGCCACCGGCCGAGATCGGCGAGATCATCTCGCCGGGCTGGGCCGACTTGGCGACGACCACGCCGCTGAACGGCGCCCGGATGATCGTGTTGTCGAGCTGCACCTCGGCCACGCGCACCGACTCGGCGGCGACGCGCACCTGCTCGACGTTGTTGGCGAGCCTGGCCCGCAGCGTGTCGCGCTGGGCGAGCGCGGCGTCGAGGACCTGGGCGGCGACGAGCTGCCGGCCGAACAATTCCTGTTGCCGAGTGTAGTCGCGCTCGGCCTGGGCCAGCAGCGCGCGGATCTCGCCCTCTTGCGAGCGGGCGGCGGCGAGCTGCGCGCGCGCCAGCGTGAGCTGGGCGCGGGCCTCGGTGTCGTCGAGGCGGGCCAGGACCGCGCCCTCCTTGACTCGCTGGCCCTCCTCGATCAGCACCTCGGTGACCTTGCCCGTGATCTTGGCGGACACCGTGGCCTGGCGGCGCGCGGTGACGTAGCCGCTCGCGTCGAGCACCGAGGCGGCGCCGCCGGCGGGCGCGGCGGCGCGGGCCGCGACCGTGCGCACGGTGGGCGTCGCCACCCGGGCCCAGAGGAACCACGCCCCGGCCGCGAGCGCCAGCACCGCGACCACGGCGACGGCGAGCCAGCGCGTGCGCGGGCGCCGCCGCGGCGTGTCGCGGTCGATGCGCAGCTCCTTGAGGAGATCCGACGTCTGCATGGCGGACAACTCATCCAGTGTGCCACAGGCGCCGGCGGGTGGTGGGTGCTAGACTCCGCCCGAAGGGAGAACGAGCATGGCCAAGCTGCCCGATCCGCTCGACGCGCTGGCTCCCGACGCGCGGCGTGTGTACGAGAAGATCACGGCCAAGCGCGGGGCCGTGCGGGGACCGTTCGCCTCGCTGATGCACCATCCCGTGCTGGCCGAGCGCGTGGGCGACCTGGGCGAGTATCTCCGGTTCGGGGGCACATTACCGGGCGATATCCGCGAGCTGGCCGTGCTGGTCACGGCGCGGGCGATCGACCAGCCCTACGAGTGGGTGGCCCACGCCAAGATCGCGCGCAACGAGGGACTGCCCGACGACGTCATCGAGCGCGTCCGGACGCGCGGCGATCTCTCGACGCTGCCGCCGCGCTTCGCCAAGCCCGCTCGGGTCGTCCAGCACGTGCTGGCCTTCGAGTCCATCCCGCGCGACCTGCAGGATGCGATGCAGCGCGAGCTCGGCATCACCGGGCTCCTCGAGCTGGTGATCCTGGCCGGCCACTATCGCCTCATCGCCGGCGTGCTCTTCGCCTTCGACACGCCACTGCCGGACGGCGTGTCGCCGCCGTTTTGAGGCGGCTGACCCCCACCCTCGCCGTGGCGGCGGTCGTCGCGATCGCCGTGATCTTCGTGGTGCTGACCCTCCGGCCGGCCGCCTCGGTCCCGACGTACGCGCCGACCGCGCCGGCGCCCCGCGAGGCCCCGCGCGCCCTCGTGGGTCCCGTCCTCTACACGGTCGACGCCACCGCGTCCGAGGCCTGGCGTCACTTCTCCTTCCGGCTGGGCTCCGTCGTCGAGTCGGGGCCGTGGGATCTGGGGTTCCGGCGCTACGCGATCGTCGCCGGCCCGGGCGCGGGCATCCTCGATCTGGGCGACGTGCGCTTCGACGACGTGCGCGCCGCGCCCCGCGACGGGTACGTCGGCAACGAGGGCGGGGGAGAGCCGCGCAATCCCGCGATCGCAGCCTGGTATCGCTACGGGTTCTTCTCGCACGTGCTGAGTCCCAAGCCGCGCGTGTGGGCGGTGCGCACCGCGGACGGACACTTCGCGAAGCTGGAGATCGTCGGCTACTACTGCCCCGGCGCCCACCCCGGGTGCCTGACCTTCCGCTACGCCTACCAGGGCGACGGCAGCCCGGAGCTCAGCGCGACGCGGTGACACGCTCGCCGGTCGTTCCGCGTGGCTTCACGGCCGCCGCTTGACGCCGCCCCCGGCAGGGACCAGTATCCCGACGATATGAGCCAGCCCATCCGCGTCCATCTCCGGATCCCTGGTACCGCGCCGATGTCCGAGCTGATCTCGCTCATCCAGGACGTCGAGGCCGCCGGTTTCGACGGCGCCGGGATTCTCGACAGCCAGCTGCTCTCGCGCGACACGTTCGTCGTGCTGGGACAGGCCGCCACGCAGACCTCGCGGCTCACCCTGTTCCCGGCCGTGACCAATCCGTTCACCCGTCACGCCTCCGTCCTCGCCGGGGCGATCCAGACCGTCGAGGAGCTTGCGCCGGGCCGGGTGAAGTTCGTGATCGGCACGGGCTACACCTCCGCGAGCACCATCGGGCGCAAGCCCGCGACGCTCGCCGAGATGCGCGCCTGCATCGGCACCGTGCGGAGCCTGCTGGCCGGCCAGAGCGTCGACTTCGGTGGCACGCCGGGCCGGCTGGGCTATGCGAGCGGCCGCCGCATCCCGCTGATCATGGCCGCCTCGGGACCGAAGGCGATCGAGGTCGCGGGCGAGGTCGCCGACGGCGTGCTGCTGCTGGTGGGCTTCAACCGCGGCATCATCGGTCGGGCGCTCGAGCACCTCGAGCGCGGCGCCAAGCGCGCCGGCCGTCGGCTCGACGACCTCGAGATCATCTGGGCGGTCCGCATCGGCACCGCCGCGACGACCGACGCCGCGCGCCGCTACGCGCGCCCGACGGCGGTGCACTGGGGCGTGCTGCGGTGGGGCGGGTACTGGCTCGAGCCCGCGGGCCTCACGCTCCCGAAGCTCGAGGTGCCGGACGCCGTCCATCGGATCTATCCCGATCTCTCGCACGCCCACGATTGGGAGGCCGCCATCGCGGCCACGTCGTTCGTCCCCGACGAGGTGGCGGCCCAGCTCTGCGACGCCATCGGGCTCATCGGCACCCCGGCCGACTGTGCCGCCCGCATCCTCGAGACGGCGAAGCTCGGCGTCCGCAACCTCTACCTCATGCCGCTGCAGACCTTCGCGCCCCCGCGGGACGAGATCATCGCCTTCCGCGACGTCGTCTTCCCCCGCCTGCGCGCGAACGCGTGACGGGGGCCCACGTCCCGCACGATCTCGTATGCTCCGGGGCATGACCTCGCGCTCCGCGCTCGGCGTTTTCCTACTCGCGGCGGTCGGACTGGCGCCCGTCGCGGGGCTGGCCGACCCCAGCGCGCCGGCCGTCGAGCAGCGGCGGCAGCCGGTGGCCGCGCCCGCCGCCGACGCCGAGTACGACCGAGGCGTGCGGGCGCGGGTGGCCCAGGACTGGGCGGCGGCCGTGGGCGCGTTTCGCCGCGCGGTCACGCTGCGTCCGGCGTTCCCCGAGGCGTGGAACGAGCTGGGCTTCGCGCTCCGCAACGAAGGCCGCTACGCGGAGTCGCTCGACGCGTACGACGAGGCGCTCCGACAGCGACCGGACTTCCCGGAGGCGCTCGAGTACCTGGGCGAGGCCTACGTGAAGCTCGGGCGGCTGGACGACGCGCGGCGCGTGCTGGAGCGCCTGCGCCCGCTCGACGCCGCCCGCGCCGCCGAGCTGGCCGAGGAGATCAGAACCGCGACGAAGTGAGCGTCACGTCCGCCCGGGACCACGCGCGACGAAACGTCTCGTCGGTCTGCACGGCCTCGGTCGTCTTGCCCTGCCGGCGCTGGCTCTCTGCGAGCCCGAACAGCGCCCAGCCATTGCCCGGATTGGCCTTGAGATCCTCGCGGTAGACCTGCTCGGCGTCCGCCGCGCGGTTGGCCTGCAGCAGCACCGCGCCGAGCGCCTGGCGGACGGGGAAGTACCAGGGCGGCGGCTCCGTGAACCAGTGCGTGTCCTGCTCCGCGACGGCGGCCCGCAGCAGCCGCTCGGCCGTGGCGGTGTCGCCGGCCTTCGCCGCGATCTCGCCGGCCAGCACGTTGGCGGCGAGCTGCAGCAGGTTGCGCGCGCGGAAGAAGAAGGCCACGGTCCGCTCGGGCGAGACCGCCTGGAGGATCGACTCGAGCTCGCCGAGCTCGCGCCGCGCCTCGGCCGCCTGGCCCTTCGCCGAGAATGCCAGCCCGCGCGCGTAGTGCCAGACCCCCCGCGTGTACGGCCACTCGCGCGGCGGCGCCGGGTAGGCCAGCACGTCGTCCCACCGCCCGAAGCGCGCCAGCGCCACGATCGGCGCCACCGGCGCCGTCTCCATGTCGGGCATCTGCTTGATCATCTCGGCCGGCGCGTTCTCCGCGAACTCGCGGGCGGCGCGGATCGTCTCCGCGCTCCGCCCCTGCATGGCCGCCGATTGCCAGATGAAGTCGATGTTGTGCGGGTGGTAGAGCCCCCGGTACATCGGGCTCGGCGTGGCCGTCTTGAAGTACACACGGTCGGCCTGCACCGCCGCCGTGTTCGCGCTGACGGCGTCCGCGTAGCGACCGACTCGCCAGTAGATGTGCGAGGGCATGTGCACGATGTGGCCCGCGCCGGGCATGAGCTTCAGCAGGCGGTCGGCCGGCGCCTCGGCGCGCCCCGGCTCCCGGCTCGCCTCGACGGCGTGGATGTAGAGATGGATCGCGCCCGGATGGTTGGGCTCGCGGGCCAGCACGCGCTCGAGGGTGCGCACGGTCTCCTCGGTGCCCGGCTGCGGAGCGCCGTCGGGCGTCCACAGGTTCCATGGCCGGAGGTTCATCATCGCGTCGGCGAAGAACGTCCCGATCTCGAGGTCGTCGGGGAACTGCCGAGCCGCCTCCCGCATGGCGTCGGCGTAGGCCCGGTCGAGCGCCTGCCGCGTGGCGGCGGGATCGGCCGAGTGGCGGCGCGCCAGCGCCTCGATCAGCGCCCGCTCCTGGGGCCGCACCGGACCGGTGAGCTGTCTCGCGGCCTGCACGGCCGCCAGCGCGCGCTTCTCGCGCTCGGCGTCGGTCGGATGGTTGTAGTTCGAGCCCTCGGTGATCGCGATGCCCCAGAAGCACATCGCGCAGCTCGGGTCGCGCAGCACCGCCTCGCGGAACGCCCGCTGGGCCTCCTGGTGGTTGAAGGCGTAGACGAGACGGAGCCCCTGGTCGAACCACCGCTGCGCCGCGGCGGCGCTGGTGGTGATCCGGTACGAGTAGTTGCCGAGGTTGTCGTAGAGGACGGGCCGCGTCTCGGTGGCGTGCGGGCCGTGGGCGCCGAGCGCGGGGTCTTGCCGCGCGCAGGCCGCGAGCGTGAGCGCGAGAGCCGATAGAGCGGTCCAGCGAAGGCGTCTCATGAGATACCGAGCCTACACCATTCCGTCTCAGGGCCACTCCGCCGGGATGCGGCAGGCTTGAGCAAGCCGACGGGCCCCCGGGGGAAGGGCGTGGGGCTGGGGAAACTCTTTCAGGGGTTGTCGAGCGGCCCGCATGGTGTAAAGAGTTGTACGTAGGTAGATACCCGATGGCCTCCAGACCTCCGCCGCGAGGGAACCGGTGATGGACGTGGTCGTCCTCGAAGCCGCACGGCCGGAACCCCTCAGCGATGCCCTCCGGCCCCAGCCTCGCGTGCACCGCCTTCTGCCCCAAGAATCGCGGCCCCAGTCCCGCCTCGACGATCGCGCACGCCGGTCGCGTCGTGCGCGAGGCGTCGCCCTCGTTCTCGTCGTCGACGATTCCGCGCACGCCCGCGAGATGTATTCCGAGTACCTGAGCCATCGTGGCTTCAGCGTCCTGACGGCCGCCGATGGCTCTCAGGCCATCTACTACGCGGTGACGGCCCGACCAGACGTCATCGTGATGGATCTCGCCATGCCGAACATGAGCGGGATCACCGCGACCCAGTGGCTCAAGAGTCACCCCCGGGCGCGCCACATTCCGATCATCATCCTCACCGGCTACCCGTATCGGGCCATCGAAGAAGGTGCTCTCGAGGCGGGGGCGGCGATGTGGCTCACCAAACCGTGCCTGCCAGAGGATCTCGAGGCCCACGTCCACTCGCTGCTAGAACCACCAACCCGGGAAAGCCGAGAACCGAGGCGCCCCGGCACCTGATCGCTGCTCCGCCCCTCGCGCCGAGCGGCCACCATGTATCATGGCCGCGAAACGCCTTGGCCGCTTCGACGCCCACCGCCGCGCTGTCGACGTTCGCCGCCCTCAAGGCGCGCAACTACTGCTTCTACTGGGTCGGCCTCGTCTTCTACGTCCTCGGGCACCGGGCGGAGTACGTCACGTTCGCGTGGATGACGTGGGAGGTCACCCACGACCCGATGGCGCTGGCCTATCTCGGCCTCGCCCAGGGCGTGCCGCTCTTCGTGTTCCAGCTCTTCGGTGGCGTCCTCGCCGACCGCACCGACCGGCTCCGGCTGCTGATCGTCACCCAGCTGCTCACCGCGCTGGTCCTCGCCGTAGCGTTCGTCCTGACCGTCCTCGGCTGGGTCCGCGTCCAGCACCTGCTGGTGCTGGCGGTGCTCAGCAACACCTTCCGCGCGTTCGACGAGCCGGCGCGGCTGGCGCTGATTCCGCAGCTCATCGACCGCGCCCGGCTCCCCAACGCCATCGCGCTCGGCTCGATTCCCTGGCAGGCGGGCCGGATGATCGGCCCCTCGATCGCGGGCATCCTGATCGCGGCCTTCGGCGGGGCGGTCGGCTTCGGGCTGGCCGCCGGCGCCTCGTTCGTCGCGCTCGTGCTCTACGGACGGCTGCAGGTGTACGGCGCCGCGCCGGCCAGCGACGGCCAGCACGTCGCCCGGCAGTTCGCGGATGGCCTCGTCTTCGTCGCGCGTAACTTCGTCTTCGCCTGTCTGATCGGCCTGGCCCTCTTCAACAGCGTGTTCGGGCTGTCCTACGTCACGCTGCTCCCGATCTACGCCGACTGGTACTTCGGCACCGGCTCGACCGGCTACGGCCTGCTCAACGCCGCGCACGGACTGGGCGCCCTCGGGGGGACCCTCACCGTGGCGACGGTGGCCGCGCGCATCCCGTCGCCGGGCGTCGCCCTGCTGGTGGGCGCGACGTGCATGGGCCTCCTGCTGATGGCGTTCTCGCAGTCGCCGGCGATGTGGGTGGCGATGCCGCTGCTGGCCCTGGTCGGCTTCAGCAACACGTTCTATCTCACGCAGGTGAGCACCTTCATCCAGCAGAAGGTGCCCGATCAGCTCCGCGGCCGCGTGCTCAGCCTCTACTCGCTCTGCTGGAACCTGCTGCCCCTCGGCGGCCTGCTCAGCGGCGTGCTGGCCGCGGCCGTCGACGCCCGCTTCGCCATCCTCTTCGGCGGCGGCATGGTCGCGATCAACGCCCTCGTCCTCCTCACGTCGGCCCGGCTTCGGGCCATCCGCTGAGTACAGCGTCCCGGGGAAGGTTCCGACCTGCCGACGGTCTAGACGAGCAGAGCGCCGCCGCCTATTCTGGGCTCGCCGCGGTGGTCTAGAAAGGACGTGAGCGATGGCGTGCACGCCGGAGGCGCAGGCGTTCGTCACCGAGGGCGAGGCTTGCCAGGCGCGTGGGGCATTTCACGAGGCCGTGCGTGCCTGGCAACGGGCCATCGCGGCCGACGACGCCTGCGCGGCGGCGTACGCGGCCTGGGGCCGGGCGCTCGCCGAGCGCCGACTGCCCCGCGAGGCGATCCCGAAGTTCGCCGCCGCGCTCCTGCGCGACGCAACGGTCGCGGACGTCTGGGACGCTCTCGGGGCTGCGCTGAGCACGCTCGATGCCGCCGGCCCCGAGATCGAACGTCTCCGGCGCCTCGTCCGACAGATCGCCTCGGCCGACGCCTGGTCACGCTGGGGTGCGCTGCTGCTCGAGCGTGAGGAATGGGCGCCTGCGGAGGAAGCCTTTCGCAGCGCGATCGCCAAGTCGGCGACCGCCCGTGACAACGTCGGGCTCGCGAGGGCCCTGCACGGCGGCGGACAGATCCCCGAGGCGGCGTCGGCGCTGCTGCGAGCGCTCGAGATCGAGCCGGGGCTTCCCGAGATCTACGAGACGCTGCGGCGGTTGGTGCCCCCGCGACGAGCTCCGGCCGACGCCCCTGCGGTGGTGGACGTGCTGGCTCGGTTCGGTGCCGCGGTGGATCGTCTCGGTTCCGCCGCCGCGCTGGCCCAGTGGGCGCGGGTGCTGTACGACCGTGGCCAGCACGAGGCGGCGCTCGACGCGTACGCGCGGGCCGAGGGCCTACGCCCGCTGACGGCGGCCGACCTCTGGGCGCGGGCCTCCAGTCTCGCGGCACGGGACCGGTGGGACGAGGCGCTCGTGGCGCTCGAGCGTGCATTCGAGCGCGTGAAGGCCGGCGACGGGGGCCCGCGGCGGCGACGGTTCCGCGGGCGGGACCCGCTCCACGGGATGTCGGACGAGCGCATCGCGAGGCTCCGGGCCTTCGCCGCGGGCCTCGACGCCGCCGCGGTGTTCCTCGAGCTCGGCCGATTCCTCCGCACCACCCTCGATCGGCCCGACGAGGCGCTCGAGGCGTACGACGCGGCCGCCCGCAAGGACCCGACGCGGTCCGAGGCCCTGCTCGAAGCCACCTATCTCCTCAGCAGCCTCGAGCGCGCCGAGGAGGTCGTCTCCCGTGCTCTCGAGGCGCTGCGGCGTGACCCCGATGCGGACGGCGATCTGCTCGAGGGTGCCGGTCTGCTCACGCAAGCGCTCGAGGCGGTGTTGGGCCGTGCCGATGCGAGCGCGCAGCAGGCGCATCTGGCCGCCGTGCAGACGGTCGTCGACGGAATCGACCGGGCCGGAACGTATGCCCGCTGGGGCGCCGCCCTCGTGGCGCTCGGCCGTGTCGTCTACGCGATCGGTCAGTTCGAGAAAGCGGCCGCCGCGGGCCCCACCACGCCGGAGCTGTGTCGCGTCTGGGCCCGCGCGCTCGCGAGCGTCGGTAACACCGACGAGGCCCTGGCGCGGTGCGCGGAGGCGATCCGCCTCGGTCCGAAGGACGACTGGACGGCGGAGGCACGGGAGCTGCTCGCGCACGCTCCCGCCGAGGCGCTGGGTCGGCGGATCGAGGTGCTGCAGGCAGCGGTCGAGGCAACCGTGGACGCCGATGCGGCGATGGCGTGGGGCCAGGTGCTGCAGGGGCTGGGGCGTCACGAGGACGCGATGGCCCAGTTCCGCCGCACCGCGGAGATGCGGCCCGACCCCAAGGCTCACCACGCGTGGGCGGAGGCGTTGGCGGCGCAGGGACGCTTCGAGGAGGCGATCGAGCAGGAGCTGCTCGGCATCGAGCTCGGACCCGACACCACCGATCTCGCCCTCATCCGGCGCGCGCTCCAGCGAATCGACGACGAGACGCGACACATCGAGCGCGTCCAGGCCGTGGTCGACCGCGCCCAGCGGAGCGGGCTCTATCGGGTGTGGGGCAACGTGCTGTCCACCCTCGAGCGCCCGGCGCAGGCGGTGGCCCAGCTGCGCCGGGCGATGGAGGCCGGAGAGACCGGAGAGTGGCCGCGGATCGAGCTGGGGCGAGGTCTCGCCCAGCTCGAGCGCTACGACGAGGCCATCGCGGAATACCAGGCGGCCATGGGAGGGCAGCCGAGCGATGGGGGTCGATCCAGCATCGACTGGAACTGGGCCCTGACGCTCACGAGCAAGGGCCAGCCCGACATCGCGCTGGGCCACTTCAAGCGGGCGAGAAAGAGCGCGTGGCTCTGCTTCGACTGGGCGCTCACGCTGGAGAAGCTGCACGACTACGAGAGCGCGGTCGCCATGTACCGGCAGGCCATGGACGCCGATGGAGCCAACGACACTCTGCGGGCCTACGCGACCCACAACCTGGCCGTCGTCAGCCGCCGGCACGGCGACTACCGCGCGGCCGCCGACGCCTGGAAGCGGGCGCGCGACCTCTACACGGCGAGTGCGGAGTCGGCCGCCGCCGACGAGAACGCAGACTTCTTCGTGTACTTCGGGTGGGCCTGCGAGAACGTCGACGACTTCGCGTCGGCCGAGCGCTGCTACCGGCGGGCCCTCGAGCTGAACCCCAAGCACACCGCCGCCCTGCGCAGCGTGGTCAAGCACTGCCGGAGCGAGGCGCAGCGTCGATCGGCCGAGCCGGGCTCGGCGGCGGCCTC
>Ga0075420_100004930_pt1 | contig 11700 bp, 9 predicted proteins | sample SoiMetdeltSBSDD4_FD_75296 | JGI IMG/M metagenome (GOLD analysis project Ga0075420, IMG submission 75296) | Bulk soil microbial communities from a Populus tree surrounding site in Tennessee, USA - Soil MetaG P. deltoides SBSDD4 | ecosystem: Environmental > Terrestrial > Soil > Tree plantation... | reverse complement strand
TTGTCGTTCTCGGTGACGTCCATGCGGAACTGCGCCGGCGCGGACGCACGCCTCTCGGGGGTGGGGATCCACACGGGGAGGCCGCGGAGCAGGTTGTCGAACGTATCCTCGAGCGGATTGAAACGAGTGATGTTTAGCATGTCGTTCTCCAGTGAACTTCGAACCGGACGCCGGATGACTCACCTCCACCGGCCGCCGATTGAGGCGTATATGGAGGCGATTGCGCGCACTAACAGGCCTGCGAGCATAAGTATTTGGCGCCCCCGGCCGTAGAATCGAGGAAGCGCTACCCAGGAGGTACCCATGAACCTGAAAGAGGTACTCGCAGCCAAGGGCCGCCACCGCGTAGTCACGGTGTCGTCCAAGTCGAGCGTCGCTGACGCGATCCGCACCATGCACGCCGAGAAGGTCGGCGCGGTGATGGTGCCCGACGCCGAGGGCTGCCCCGTCGGCATCTTCACCGAGCGCGACGTGGTGCGCCTGTATGCCGACGGCGACCGCGATTTCGACCAGCTGCGGGTCGAGGCGCGCATGACCTGCAGCCTGGTGCTCGGACGGCTGTCCATGTCGGTCGACGAGGCGCTGGGACTGATGACCGAGCGCCGCTTCCGCCATCTGCCGGTGGTCGAGGACGGCAAGCTGCTCGGGCTGGTGTCGATCGGCGACCTGGTGAAGGTGAAGCTCGAAGAATCCGCGCAGGAAGCGCAGGCCCTGCGCGCTTACATCGCTTCGTAAGGGTCCGCCCTTATAGCTTGACGCCCTCGTCGGCGACCACCCGCTGCACCGCCGGGCGCTTGAGCAGTCGGTCCTTGGCGGCGCTGTAGTTCTTCAGTTCCGCCACTGGCTGCCCGCGCTTCGCGGCCCACGTGTAGAACACGAAGGCGTAGGGATCGAGCACCGAGTACTTGTCGGAGAGCCACTCGCGCCCGGCGTACATGCCGTCGACCTGCTTCAGGTACTCGAAGAAGCTCTTCTTGCCCTTCTCCTGGATGCCGGGGAAAGCCGACTTGTCGTCGGTGTAGCGCTCGGGGCGGCCGACGTGCGCGTTCGCCGGGTGCACGGTGGCCGCAAAGAAGCCGATAAGCGACAGCGCCTGCGCCTCCTTCACCGGGTCGGTCGGCCACAGCCCGAAGCGCTTGCCGAGGTACGGCAGGATCGCGGTGTTCTCGGTGAGCGGCGCGCCGTCGTCGAGCTTGAGCGCCGGCACGCGCCCCAGCGGGTGGATCTTCATGTACTCGGGCGTCCGCTGCTCGCCCTTGGACAGGTCCATGCGCTTCGCGTCGTACTTCTCGCCGCTCTCCTCGAGCGCGACATGCGCGGCCATCGAGCAGGCGCCCGGTGCGTAGAAAAGCGTCAGCATGAGAGCCCCCTAGTTGCGCGCGAGCCAGTTGCGCGCCGCCGTGACCTCCGGCCGCGCCTCGCCCTTGCCTGCCATCGCCACCAGCTTGCCGAAGTGCTGCTTCGCTTTTGCGTGCTCGCCCGCCTGCGAAGCGGCAAGGCCGGCGCCGTAGTAGCCGCGCAGGCGATTCGGCTCGCGAACCTGCGAGGCCTCGTACTCCTTCAGCGCCTCGGCCGGGCGCTTGAGCTCGAGCAGCATGTCGCCCAGCAGCTCGCGCGCCGGCAGCAGGCGCGCCGGGGTGACGATGTGCTTCTCGGCCTTGTCCTCGAGGTCGGCGGCGCGGCGCATGTTCTCGAGCGCCGCGCCGGCGTTCCGCTGCGCATGCGCGATCCAGGCGACCGCGGTGAGCCGCATCACCTCGACCTCGCCTCCCCAGTACGCGTTCTTCGCCTCCTTCAGCTGCTCGCCGAAGGCCGCGATGCGCTCGACCTCCTTCTGCGCCGATGCGGCATCGCCGCTGCGCGCCGCGCCGAGTGCGCGCGCGTAGTGCGTCATCGCCATGGTGAAGACGAACTTGTCCGGCCGCGGCTCGAGGCGCGTCGCGGCTTTCCAGTCGGCGCGCTCGAGCGCGTAGCGCGCGGGCATCGCGGCGGACGCGTACGAGCCGGTGAAGATGTTGGTGTTGAATCCCTTGTAGCCGAGCACTTCGTCGGTCAGCTTGCGCGCCTCGCGGTCGCGCCCGAGCTGGAGGTACGCGTACGCCGCGTAGTCGAGCGCGTGCGCCGCCTGGTCGGGCTCCTTCGACTTGAGAGCCGACTCGGCCGAGCGCAGGTTGGTCGCCACCGAGTCCGCCCATTCGCCGACGCGGGTGAAGATGTGCGAGGGCATGTGCAGCGCGTGCGGCGCGTCGGGCGCGATCTCGGCGTAGCGCCGCGAAGCGGAGATTCCGCGCTGCGCGATCGGCGGCGCGTCGTAGCTGTGGATCAGGTAATGCGCGACCCCGGGATGCTGCGGGTGCTTGCGGAACTGCTCCTCCAGGATCGCCGCCGCCTTGAGATACGCGGCGTAGGTCTGGTCGGTCTGCAGCTGCGTGCCCGCGAGGTACACGGCGTAGAAAACCTGCGCCTCGTCGTCGTCCGGATACTTCGCCGCCAGCGCCTCGTAGGCCTTGGCGCGCGCGAGCTGGCGCGCGCGCTCGGGGCGGTTGGCGAAATCCTCGTAGTACGCCGCGACCGCCTCGAGGTAGTCGCGCTCGCGCTGGGTCTTCGCGCCCATCTTGCGGCCTTTGTCGATCGCGGCCTGCGCCGCCTCGGCGTCCTTGGGCGACGCCCCGGTGCCGGCGAGCGGGTTGGACATCAGGATCGAGGCAAAGCCCCAGGCGGCGATGGCGCAGCCCGGGTCTTCCTGCGCGATCTCCTCGAACGCGCGCTTCGTCGCGCTGTAATAGAACGAGTGCAGCATCGCCACCCCGCGTTGCAGCTTCTCCTGGACCGCGGGACTGCAGGAATTCTGGAACTGGACCTTGCCCAGGCCGCCGCTGTCGGCCTGGACCGTTCCGGCAAACAGGATGAAACATGCCAGCAAACCGGTGAATGCTCGTGTCATTGGAACCTCCTCTGGCTGGGATGCCGGTAGCTTACGCCCGGCGCCGCGCCGTAGCCACGTGAATAATGCCGGCGCGGCTATGATGCCCCCATGACCCGGCTCCTCCTCGCCCTCGCCCTCCTCGTCCCCCCGCTTTTCCTCCCCGGAACCCACGCCCAGACCTGGCCCACCCAGCCGGTGCGCGTCATGGTCGGCTTCCCGCCCGGCGGCACCACCGACGTCATCGGCCGCCTCACCGCCCACGAGCTCTCCGAGCAGCTCGGCAAGCCCTTCGTGGTCGAGAACCGCGGCGGCGCGAGCGGCACCATCGGCGCCGGCGTCGTGGCGAAGAGCGCACCCGACGGCCACAGCCTGATCCTCGTCCCCAGCACCCACGGCACCGCGCGCGCCCTGTATGCGTCGCTTCCCTACGAAGAATCCGATTTCGTCGCCATCGGCCTCATCGCCAGCACGCCCTACGTCTTCGTCGTCCACCCCGACTTCCCGGCGAAGACCTTCGGCGACCTGATCCGCCTGCTGAAAGCCAATCCCGGCAAGTACAACTACGCCTCCACCAGCCCCGGCACCGCCCAGCACCTCGGCGGCGAGCTGGTGAAGAAAATGGCCGGCGTCGACATGGTGCACATCGCCTACAAGGGCACCGGCGCCGTCATGCCCGACCTCCTGAGCGGCCGCGTCCCCATGATGTTCGAGAACCTCGCCGTCATGACCCCTCATATAAGGAAGGGCAGCCTGCGCCCCCTCGCCGTCTCCAGCGCGAAGCGCACCCACCTGATGCCCGAAGTCCCCACAGTCTCCGAAACCGGCATGGGCCTCGATGGCTTCGAAGTCCTCGGCTGGTTCGCCCTCCTCGCCCCTGCCAAGACCCCTCCGGAAATCGTGCGGACGCTCAACTCTGAGCTCAACAAGATGATCGCCAAGCCTCAGATCGTCGCGAAGTTCGCAGACCTTGGAGCGGAAGCGCTAGGCGGGACTCCAGAGCGCGCGGCGGCATTCATCCGCGACGATCAGGAGAAGTGGGCCAGGATCATTCGCGAGGCGGGGATCAGGATCAACTGATACGGGGTTGGGCCTAAGGGAGTCAGCGCATGCCGGTGGTGGTGAAGGTCGTCTGAGGTAGCGCAGCAACCCAGGGCTCGACTTTGGGCCTTGGGACGGATCATGCCGCCGATGATCCTGATCATGGTGTCGCTCATCATGCCCATCATGATGCCGGGCATCGTCCGTCACGTGCCCATCATCATGATGATGACGCCGCCGCCGATGATGATGTCGCCTACCCAATTGCAAGCGCGATGATCTGACCGCGGACGGCCGGCCGGCCGGCGGCGGCAAGACCACCATAACGGAACCGTCGACATGAACATGTTCGCGACGTGCATCGCATGCATGTACGTGACCCGAGCAGGGAGATTCAGGCACCGTCGGCACAGCCTTTTAGTTATTGAAATAAGCAGAGGGCATAGTAGTCTTTATTTCAATAAATTGCCTTATTTTGAAATAAGAGTATCATATGAGGGTAGATAATTTCAGAACATTGAAATAACGGGTTCTCAGGAACCATCTTATTTCTAATTGCAGCTACAAATTGAAATATGGAAGCTATGCAATCTCGTGCGGGAAAAACGATCGCTCAGGCGAGCGGCTATCTCGCCTACGACCCTGCACCGCTGCCACCCACCCCCGCCGTTGCCCTAGACAGCGAAGCCATCGACCTGCTTTCAAGAGCCGACCAGGCAGTGGGGAAACTCGACGGCATCGCCTCTCAGCTTCCAAATCCTGACCTCTTTGTCGGCATGTACGTTCGCAAAGAGGCGCTGCTCAGCTCTCAGATCGAAGGAATCGAATCTACGCTCGACGAGGTAATTCGATTCGAAGAGGGTGACGAACCGTCTGAGGGTAAACGCTTTCATGACACCGAAGAAGTCGTTAACTACGTCCGGGCCTTGAACTACGGCATCAAACGCCTCGCGGAGTTGCCACTATCGCTTCGCCTCATTAGGGAAATCCACGCGAAACTAATGCGTGGCACACGAGGCGCAAATAAGGCCCCCGGTGAGTTTCGTGTGACGCAGAACTGGATTGGCGGTCGCGGCGCGAATCTGACAACCGCGACTTTCGTGCCTCCACCTGTCCCCGAAATGAAGCTGGCGCTCGACAACTTCGAGAAGTTCCTTCATGAACGACGCGAGCGCGCAGACCGCACCCACTATCCGGTGATCGTCGAATGCGCGCTAGTGCATGCGCAATTCGAGACCATCCATCCATTCCTCGATGGCAACGGGAGGTTGGGCCGCTTGCTTATTGCCCTCCTTCTGCACGAGCGCAGCGTCCTCTCTCGACCGTTGCTGTACCTGAGTCTCTACCTTCGAGCAAATCGCCTTGAGTACTACGATCGACTTACAGCCGTACGGAAGATCGGCGACTGGGAAGGATGGACGAAGTTCTTTCTCAAGGGCGTCGAACAGACCGGGCTTGAAGCTATCGAGACCGCGAAGAAGGTCGTCGCATTTCGCGAGGATGCCTTGCGCACTGCCGAGGGTCTCGGCTCGAACGAAGCCAAGCTTCTGGAGTTCTTATTCAGCCATCCCCTGACCGACATTCAGACGGCGCAGAAACACTTGGGCGTCGCCTACAACACAACCGCAACCGCTATCGCCAAGCTGGAGAAAGCGCGCCTACTCAAAGAGACGACCGGGGCCAAAAGGAATCGCGTTTTCCGATTCGCTACGTATCTGGATCTCTTTGAACTTGCAGCCTAGCGGATTGAATCCGTAGCCGTCGCGGCCGGAGCCGGTTCAGGGACGACGAGCGACCAAGCTTTGCTAACAAACTCCGGCGTACCGTTGTCGAGGCTGATCTCGTACCAGTAGGGCACGCTCGCGACTAAGCGAGCAGAGTCGCCCGGCTCTAAGCGCCCAACGGGTGCGGAACCCGCTTTGGGTTCCGCTCGACCTACGAGGTGGTTCTCAACGTGATTGCTCGGGACAACTCGGTCTGCCCATGCGACCTGAAGAAAGAGCGCGAGCAGAAGACACAGCAAGCCTCTTGCACGGTTCATGTTTCCCCCCTTTTACGCGCTGCAAGACACGCGGATAACACTGTGCCGGCAGCTGCCAACCACGCTACTCGCGGTCTTCGCGCCGAGTCAAACGAACCGTCTACACCCTTCAGCTAGTATGGTGCGGCACTCATGCCGAAGACCGTGATCGTTCTTGGTGCTGGCGCCAGCAAGGAAGTTGGCCTTCCAACGGGCATCGACCTGAAGAAGGCAATCGGCCAACGACTCAACATCCGGTTCGACACCACCGGGCGCATGACGAGCGGGGATCCACATATCTTCAACGCCTTGCGCCAGCACGTGGAAAAAGAGGCCGGTCGTAACGTCAACCCGTACCTGAACGCCGCGCGCCGTATTCGCGCAGCGATGCCCCAAGCCATCTCGATCGACAACTTCATCGACGCACACCGAGGTGATGGACGCATCGAGCTTTCCGCCAAGTTGGCAATCGTCTCGACCATCCTGGCCGCTGAACGAGACAGCGCGCTCTACCGTGATCACCAATCCGCTAACACGGGACTGGACTATTGGAAACTTGAGCCGACGTGGTTCAACGCTTTTCTCCAGCTGCTGACCGAGGATTGCAGGGCGGCCGACCTCGACGCTCGGCTTTCGTCTCTAACCTTCATCGTCTTTAACTACGACCGCTGCGTTGAACAATACCTTCACGAGGCCTTGCAGACCTACTACGGCATCGGTTCAGATGAGGCTGCAGCATTCGTAAAACGTATTCACATCTACCATCCGTACGGAGTTGTGGGTGCGTTGCCTTTGTACGGCGGCGCTAACGTCATCGAATTCGGCGGCGAAGTACAAGGATTTCAATTGCTGAAGCTGGCAGGACAGATCAAAACTTTCGCAGAGGGAACTGACCCAACGCTCAGCGATGTAGTTGCCATTCGACAAAAGCTGTCTGAAGCCGATCGTTTCATGTTTCTAGGATTCGCATTCCATCGCCTGAACTTGTCCCTGATGTGGCCCGAACGCGCCGAGACGCCGACGAAGGGCATGTGCTTTGCGACCGCGTTAGGAATATCGGCCAGCGATGTCGAATTGATCACCAAGGACATTGCCAACCTGTCTGGTATGTATATGAATCCGTCGCAAATCTTCCTCCGGCATCTGTCGTGCGCGGAACTCTTCAGGGAGTACTGGCGGAGCCTTTCCTTGCGCTGAAAGCAATCGTTAGGTCACACGCTGCATGATCTGACTTCCATTATGTGACTCGCTTTTCAAGGTCGCGATACTCTTTCGTCGTCATGTTTCTGATCGCCATGAGAAACTCTCGCCACTTCATTGCGGGCCAAGCCGCATAGGCAACAGCGATCTCGGGGCGCACCAGCCGGATCCCGCGACAGCACAGGCAAAGTTTGGCGTTATCGCGCTTCTTATGACGAGCCGGGCAAAAGACCAGGCCATCAATGACGGATCCCTCGGTGCTGGCTTTGAGCTTGGCTCGCTCTGCGGTATCGGCGAGCGAGGTGAGCCGCGCTTTGTGCTCTTCAAAATAGGCCGCCAAAGTCGTCGACAGCGCTGTCGCAGTCCTTGGACGTCGTGCCATTAGATTGAACCAATAGATAATGGCGACGAGGGTCAGAAAATTTATGAACAAGGTAAGCAAACGAGATCCGGTTGTCGCCGGATAAATGTCTCCAAGACCGCCTGTCGTGAACGTTGTGAGGAAGAAGTACATGAACTCGCTTCCCGAAAGCAGGCGTGGCAGAGATGCGTCGTCCGCCTGTACTCTGAAGCTCAGCCCGACTACCCAATGCAACACCCAGCAGAACGTGATGATCGCGGTCAGTGTCCCAATCAGAAACAGCAGGTCGCGATGCTGATGGAGGCCAAAGGTCTTGCGCTTCAGATCGCTCACCAGTTCGTCGAAGTCCGCTCTCGTCAGTCTAGGAGTAGATCCTCTTGATAGCCGGTAAATAGCGAGGCCGGGTACATACAAGAATAGGCCGAAGGTCATGACTGTGACGTCCAGCCAAACCTTCCACCACAACAACTTGTCGGGCTGCGTGGTGAACGGTGAATACCATTCTCCTGACAACGTCGCGCTTGGAATCGCGGTGCTAGATAGAAATAGGGAAAGCTGAATAACGACGTACAAGGCGTCAAGGTACTTCTGGCGAAATGCTTTCAGCGCTTCGCACCGAGCCGCAAAGTTCGCCAGATCATCGATCGAGAACGGACCCTTGTAGGCGAGTATTCCGTACTTGCGTGGCTTGAACATGCTTTCCAGCGCAGTCCACGGCGATGGTACGAAGCTGGGAATTCCATCTGGCGTCTGCTGCGTGGTCCCGTCCGTCGCGGTGTTGGTTTGGTTCACGCGAAGTGCTCCCGGCGCGCAGCGTACACCGGGCGGCGTCGCAGCGAGCTTACTGCTACGGTACTGCTACAGCATGGCCGATTTCGGAAGATGAGGTGGCGCGCCCTTCTTCGGACTATCTAGGGTATTTGTTTGATTTGGCGTACCAAACAGTAAGTGGGCCGGGTTGGAATCGAACCAACGACCAAGGGATTATGAGTCCCATTGCCGCCAACCCTTAAGCAGGGGGAAATACAGGCCTAGGCGCGCGCGCGTGAACGCAACCGCGTAGGCGTTTAGCTGAGGTTCGTAGCGCTTGCGCTGCGCATCGAGAAAATCCTCAAGACCACCGCCCTCGTGCCGGCTGGTCTTGAAGTCGACGATCCAGCGCTCGCCGGTCTTGTTCTTGAATAGTCGGTCGATCACGTAGGTCCGCACTCCGTCCTTGGTACGCATGCGCAGTCGGTGCTCGGTGTGCGCCTCCGGGTGCGCGCCGAGGAGCCAGCGGCCGCGGTCGTCGGAGAGCGAGTTTCCTAGAGCGTCGGCGACTAGGTCGGCGGCGAGCTTGGAGTGGCTACGCGGGATGCCGCGGCGCTCGAGCTCACGGGTGAAGACGGGGCGGAGGGCGTCGACGCGCTTGGCGTCCCAGCCCTTCATCGCGTCGTCGGCGATGCGCTGGAGCCAGTGATGTACGACGGTGCCGACGTGGCGAGCGGTCTCGCCCGCCCAGGAGAATTCGATCTCCTGCTCTTCGCGCCCTTCCGGCAGCGCGGTCCAGGTCACGGGCGCGGGAAGCGCAGGGGCGCGGAAGCCGCGCGAGAGGCGGTCGGTCTTGTCGATCTCGGGCGCGGCGGGGGCGGCGGCCGGAGCGGCGGCGTGCTGAGCGTGGAAGGAGCCGGCCGCCACGGGCCAGGCGCGCGCGAGGAGCGAGCGCGCGGTGGGGTTCTTGAGCTCGCCGTCCTTGTCGGTGCCCAGGCAGGCGAGGAGGTGCAGGTTGTTCTCGGCGCGGGTGGCGGCGACATATAGGAGGCGCGAGGACTCGACGTCGTCGGCATCGGCGTCGAGGTCGCGCAGGTATCTATAGGTGGGGTCGGTCTCGGCGCCGGTGGCCTTGATGGGGGCGAGGAGCAGGCCGCGCTGGGAGACCATCTCGTTGAAGAGGAGCAGGTCGGGCTCGCCGCCGCCGGGGCCGGCGTCGAGGCCGGGGACGATGACGGTGCCGAACTCGAGGCCCTTGGCCTTGTGGATGGTCATGATCTGCAGGTCGTCGTCGGTGGCGTCGACGTCCGGGAGCGCGTAGAGGCGCTGCTCGAGGTTGTCGCGCAGGTGCGAGAGGTCGGCGATCGGGCCCTGGTCTTCGAGCTTCTCCAGCTCGTCGAGGTAGCGCTCGGCGTCCTCGAGCTCGGTCTTGTCGGCGACGCAGGCGGGGCCGCCGAGGGCGAGCCAGGCGCCTTCGACCCGGTCGCGCAGGCTGCCGCGCTCGCGGTTGGCGACCGCGGGGGCGAGGATCCTGGTGAAGTGCGCGAGGAAGAGGTCGTCCTTGATCAGCTCCCAGATGGTTTTGAAGCGATCACGGCCCGCGATTTCGTGAAGTTGCTGTAAAGACAAACCACACCAGGGAGCGCGCAGGAGCGAGAGCCAGGCGATGCGGTCGGCGGGGTGCAGGAGCGCGCGGGTGAGCGCGTAGAGGTCCTGCACCACCTGCTTCTCGCCGAGCTGCTCGATCTCGATCGCGCGGTAGCGGATGCCGGCAGCCTTCAGCGCGGGGACGATGTCGGCGAGCGCGAGACGGTTGCGCACGAGGATGGCGGGACGCTCTGCGCCGCGAACCAGGTCGACGATCCTCCTGGCTTCATCTTCTTTGGAAGAAGCGTGATGCCAGGTAGCGGCCGGGCCGCGCGGCGCGCCCTCCTTCGGCGTCGCCGGCGAATAGGGAACGGCGCCGGTGCCCGGGTCGGCTTCCTTCGGCAGGATGTGCGGGAACGAGGCGTTGAACCAGTCGACCAGGCCCACCTGCGAGCGAAAGTTGGTGGTCAGGGTGAGGCGCTCGAGCGCGACGCTGCCGATGCCCTGCTCCCAGGCCTGCAGGAAGAGCGCGACCTTGGCCTCGCGGAAACGGTAGATCGACTGCATCGGGTCGCCGACCAGGAACAGCGTGCGGCCATCGTTCCGCTCCCATCCTGAAGTTAATTTTTGCACCAACTCAAACTGTGAATACGAAGTGTCCTGGAACTCGTCGACCAGGATGTGCTTGATGCGCGTGTCGAGCGCGAGCAGCAGGTCGGTCGGGTGCTCGGCGGTGCCGAGCGCGCGCACCGCGCCTTGCGCGATCTCGGTGAAGTCGGTCTCGGCGCGCTCGGCGAACACCACCTTGAGGTGCGCGGCGGCGAGCGGCAGGAGCTCGAGGATCGCGCCGAGGACCTGCCACTGCTCGTCGGTGTAGCGCTCGTCGGGCATGCGCAGCAGCGCCTCGAGCGCCTGGCGCAGCGGCTCGGTCTGCTGCGCGGGCGGGACCGGGTTCCCCTGCTTGCGCCAGGTGTAGCTCTTGGTAAGAGATAGTTCGGAAAAAGCAATCGATGCTTTCGGGTGCAGCGTACGCGCGTGGGCGAGGATGCGGGCGCGCTCGGCCCTGAGGGCGGCTTCCAGTTCTTCGCGGGTGGGAGCCAAGCCTGTTTTGCGCAGCCACTGGTCGCGCTTCGCGAGCATCGCGGCGATCATCGAGGCCGCGGTCTCGACGTTGTTGTCGAGGTGCGGCAGGAGCGTGCACGCGGGCGGCGACAGCTCCCGCACCACCCTTTCCGCGGCCTCGCGGTAGTGCTCCTCGGCGTCCTCGATGATGCCGGGTTGCGCGCCGAAGCCCGAGACCACCGGCATCTGGCGCGTGAGCGAGGCGCAGAAGGCGTCGATGGTCTGGATGCGGAGGCGGTGGGCGAGATCCGGGCTCACCTCGGAGAGAACCCTCTTCCTCATCTCCGCCGCGGCCTTGATGGTGAAGGTGATGGCGGTGATCTCTTCCGGCTTCTCGGCGATGGCAAGCAGCTTCAGGTAGCGGCGCACCAGGAGCTCGGTCTTGCCCGAGCCGGCGGGCGCCTGGACGATGAACGAGCGCCGCGGGTCGAGCGCTTCCTCGCGGGCGCGGGAGTCAGCGATCATCGTCTTTGAGAAAATTCAATTTTTCATAAACCCTGCAAAGGGTGTGCAGCCCGCACAGCCGGCAGGTCTTCAGCCCCTCCTTCGGGTCGACGCGCGCCTCGCCCGCGGCGAACGACCGGCCGAGCGCCTCGGCGTCTTTCTTCCATGCCCGCAGCAGCGCGGCCCAGTCTTCCGCGGGGTTCACCTGGGGGAGAAGGTGCGGCTTGCGGGAAAAGCCCATGAACCGCATCT
>Ga0075420_100004928_pt1 | contig 11705 bp, 8 predicted proteins | sample SoiMetdeltSBSDD4_FD_75296 | JGI IMG/M metagenome (GOLD analysis project Ga0075420, IMG submission 75296) | Bulk soil microbial communities from a Populus tree surrounding site in Tennessee, USA - Soil MetaG P. deltoides SBSDD4 | ecosystem: Environmental > Terrestrial > Soil > Tree plantation... | reverse complement strand
CGGCCTTCGCCACCTTCGCCAACCAGGGCCTGCGCATGAAGCCCTCCTACATCGCCCGCATCACCGACCGCGACGGCAACGTGATCGAGGAGCCGCGGCCGGTGGCCAAGGACGCGATCCGCGCCGACACCGCCTACATCATGACCAGCCTGCTCAAGGGCGTGGTCGAGCGGGGCACGGCCGCGCGCGCCCGCGCCCTGAAGCGCCCCATCGCGGGCAAGACGGGCACGACCAGCGACTACACCGACGGATGGTTCGTGGGCTTCGAGCCGGCCCTGGCCTGCGCGGTGTGGGTGGGCTTCGACGAGAAGAAGGACAGCCTCGGCCGCGGCGCCGACGGCTCGCGCACCGCGCTGCCCATCTGGATGGAGTTCTGGGCCGAGGCGATGAAGGGCAAGGCGCTCGAGGACTTCCCGGTGCCGGCGAACATCGTGTTCGTGCCCGTCGACGCCGGCGGGCGCCCCAGCCGCGCCGGCAACCCCGGCGTGCAAATGGATCCGTTCGTGGCCGGCACCGAGCCTCGCCTGTCGCTGGCGTCGGCGCCCCAGTAACCCGGCCGCCCGCTAGTCGTCGTCGACGACCGCCGTTCCTAGCGTGCCCTTGGCCTTGGCCACCAGCGCCGTCTTGATGAAGTCGTCCAGGTCGCCGTCCAGCACCCGCTCCGGATTGCCTTCCTGGTACTTGGTGCGGTGGTCCTTGACCATCTTGTACGGGTGCAGCACGTAGGAGCGGATCTGGCTTCCGAACGCGATGTCTTTCTTGCCGGCTTCCACGGCGTCGAGCTTCTCGCGGCGCTTCTGCATCTCGAGCTCGTAGAGGCGGGCGCGCAGGATCTTCATGCCGACCTCGCGGTTGCGGATCTGGCTGCGCTCGTTCTGGCAGGCGACCACGATCCCGGACGGCAAGTGCGTCAGCCGCACCGCGGAGTCGGTGACGTTCACGTGCTGGCCGCCCGCGCCGCTCGATCGATACGTGTCGATGCGCAGGTCCTTGTCCTCGATCTTGATGTCGATGTCGTCCTCGATCTCGGGCCACGCGAAGACCGAGGCGAACGAGGTGTGCCGGCGCGCGGCCGAGTCGAACGGGCTGATCCGTACCAGCCGATGGACGCCCGCCTCGACCGCCAGGTAGCCGTAGGCGTATTCGCCCTGCACGATCACGGTCGCGCTCTTGATGCCGGCTTCCTCGCCGGCCTGGATGTCGGTGATGTCGCGCTTGAAGCCTTTGCGCTCGCACCAGCGCAGGTACATGCGCAGCAGCATCTCCGCCCAGTCCTGGCTCTCGGTCCCGCCCGCGCCGGCGTTGATCGAAAGGATCGCCGTGGCGCGGTCGTGGTCGCCGCCGAGCATCTTCTGGAACTCGGCGCGCTCGACGAGGCCCGCCAGATCCTTGAGAGCGGCGTCCAGGTCCGCGTCGACGGCCTCGCCGGCCTCGAGCCACTCGAACAGCACGCGAGTGTCGTCTTCCTTGGTCTTCAGCTCCTTCAGGAAGATGAGGTCCGCGTCGAGCCGCTTGCGCCGCTGCAGGACCTTTTGCGCCGCGTCCTTCTGCGACCAGAAGTCGGGCGCGGTCAGTAGTACTTCGAGCTTGTCGATCTCGGCCTGGAGTTGAGCCTGGTCAAAGATAGCCTCGAATGTCGTTGGCCCGGCTTTCGAGGTCGGCGAACTGCAGCTTGCGCTCCTGGCTCAAGAACCCTCCGAAGACGTCGATTCTATCCGGCCTGCCGCTTTCCCCTGCTGACCGCCAGGAGCGCCGCCGACATCGCCACGGCGCTCCAGCCGAACACGTCGCCGTAGCGCGCGTAGAACGTCAGGCCGTCGGTCTGTGGCACGTCGTAGACGAGTGTCGTGCGGTCGAAGAGCTCGCTGCGCGCCAGCACGCGGCCGCGCGGATCCACGACCGCGCTGATCCCGGTATTGGCCGCGCGCACCAGGTAGCGGCCGTTCTCGACGGCGCGGAAGCGCGCCATCGCGAAGTGCTGGAACGGCGCGGAGGTCGTCCCGTACCAGGCGTCGTTCGTGATGTTCACCAGCATCCCGGCTCCGTTGGCGGTGAACTGGCGCACGTAGTCCGGAAAGATCGCCTCGTAGCAGATGGAGACCCCGAGCGACGCCGCGCCGATCCGGCCGACGAGCGCGGTGTCGCCGGGGGTGAAGTCGGACACCTGTTGCACCAAGCGCGCGGCGTAGCGCCCGCCGAGCGTCAGGATCGGCTGCAGCGGGACGTACTCGCCGAACGGAACGAGTCGAACCTTGTGGTATCGCAGCAGGAGCTGGCCGTCCGGGGCCAGCAGCTTGGCGCCGACGAACAGCCGCGGCGCCTCTTCCGGGCCTTCGCGATCGTCGTTGCCGAAGAGTAGAAAGGCGCCGAGATCGCGGGTGAGCGCCCTCAGCTCGGCGGCGACGGCCGGATACCGATCCCAGTCGAAGGCCACGGCCGATTCCGGCCAGACCACGAGCGTGGCGCCGTCGCGCGCGGCGCGCCGCGAGAGCTCGATGTGGCGATCGAGATTCATGAACAGCCGGGAGCTGTCCCACTTCTCCTCCTGGCGGATGCTGGCCTGGACGATTCCAACCCGGATCGAATCGCGGCCGGGGACAGCCTGGCCGAGCCGGTGCCAGCCGAAGCCAGCCACCGCGCCGACGAGCAGCAGCGTGCCGATGAGCGCTTTCCAGCGCGCGGCAGGAGCGCGCTGGTGGGCGGCAAAGGCCAGCGCCGCAGCCGGGGCCGCCACGACGAACGAGACGCCGTAGACGGCGGTGTAGGCCGCGATCTGGGTGAAGACAGGCGCGTCCGCCTGTGAGTAGCCGAGCAGGCACCAGGCAAAGCGCATCAAGAGGTGGGCCCGGATCACCTCGGTCGCCACCCACGCGAACGGCGCGAGGAGCAGCGCGGCCTCACCGAATCGGGTCAGCCAGACCGAAACGACCCACGCGAACAGCATCGGAAAAAGAGCCACGGCGAGGCACAACAGGCCCATCACCATCGAGGCGACCGGCAGCGAGAGGCCGCCGAACTGGCGGACCACCAGAGCCGTCCAGTAGAGCAGGCCGAAGCCGGCTACCGCTCCCGTCACGTAGCCGAGCCGTGCCGCGCGCCATCCGCTCGTACCCGGCAGCGCCAGGAGCAACGGCGCCAGCGCGAACCAGGCGATCGCCCCGTTTCCGAACTTCGGGAACGAGAGCGTCAGAAGCACCCCCGACAGCGCAGCGAGGGCCTCGCGACGCGCGGAGGAGACGGTCAATTCTTGACGATAAAGGGCTTGAACTTCTCCTCGTCGCGGAGCTTTGCCTGGATCCGTTCGGCATCGGCCCGCGCCGGGTACGCCCCGACACGCACGTTGAAAAGCCCATCGCCCTCGGGTGGAACCACGAAGGCGGAGAAGCCCTTCTTCTTGAGCCGGCCCACGACCGAATCGGCTGTTTCTTTGTCCTTGAAAGCGCCAACCTGGATCGTGAACGTGCCGGCCACCGGCTTGGCCGCGGCGGTCGTCGGGCGAGGCGACGTGGTCGGCTTGGCGGACGGCGTCGCCCGCGGCGCCGGCGTGGCCTTGGCCGCCGGCTTTTCGGGATCCTTGTCCGCGGTCTTGGGCTTCTCGGGCGTCTTGTCGGAGGCTTTGTCCGCCTTTTCGGCGCTGGGCTTGGGCGACGGCTTGTCGACGACCTTCGGCGGAGTCTTGGCGCCGGGCTTCTCGAGCGTGTCGTCGTTCTTGTCCCCGTCCAGCCGCTGCGCGTAGGTGAGCTCTTCGGCCGCAGGCGGACTGGGCTTGGGCGACTCCTCGGCCACGATCCGCTCTTCCTGCGCCGGTTTCACAGCCGCGACGGCGTCGTGCGTGGGGCCGCTGTCGACCCCGCGCCCGACCATCACGCCCGCGAGGAAACTGAGGATCAGACCGGTGGCGCCAGCCAGGAAGTAGAAGACCAGCTGCTTGTTGCTGAGCTGGATCTCGTAGTAGTAATCGTCCTGCTGCGCCAAGCGACCTCCGCTCCGCCTAGCTTAGCGCACCGCTCAAGCGGGGCCGATCCTCCGCATGCCTTCCTTGAGGATCCCCGAGACGACGGCCTCTTCCTCGCGGCCCCTCTGGGTGCGAACCGCGAGCTGGATCACGAACACGAGCTCGCTGAGCGCGGTGACCATCAGGCTCCGGCGCTGCTCGGCGGGCAGATCGGCGACATTGGCCAGCATCGTCTCGTAGTCGGCGCGGCCGTACGAGCGCAGATCGACGCCCTCGAACAGCGCGGCGTACTGGCGTGACACCTCTTCGAGCGCCTTGTCCATGAACGTCTCGACCTGGTCGCCCATGCGACCCTTCAGGAACGCGTGCACGCGCGAGAACATCTGGTTGAACCGCTCCACGACCTGCTCGACGTCCAGTTCCTCCTCGCGGGCTCGCACGCCCTCCCCGGCCACCTCCACGTCGCCCGTCTGTCCCTGGCGCACCAGCCCCAGCACCTGGAAAGCCCAGAGCGTGCGACACGTTTCGAAGCTGGTGAGGTAGCTGACCTGGCAGATCTGATCCACCGTCGAGCGCCCGTTCACGTGCGACAGCACCTCCTGCTCGTCCTCGGAGAGCTCGAGCTTGTAGAGCAGGTCGGTCTGCCCGGTCGGGACCGGCACGGCGTCGATGCTGCGCACCGCGCGCAGGATGCGGCTCCAGTTCTTGGTGCGCCGGATCCCCTCGAGGATCAGGTTCTCCGTGGAGATGTTGAGCGTGACGATGTCGGGCGAGTGGTTCTCCTTCATCACGAACTCGTAGTCGCCGCTGGTCCAGGTGAAGAGCTCCATCAGGATGTCCTTCACCTGCTCCTCGACGGCGGGGATCAGGTCCTCGCTCTCGACGGCGTTCATCTCGACGAGCAGCGCGCCCAGGCGGCGGCCGGGCCGGATCATCCGGCTGCCCTCGACGTACTGGCGGGCGGTGATCCGGCCGCGCCGGAGCAGGCTTTCGCCCAGGCGCTCGTCGGGGTCGTTGCTGGCGGCGTACACCACCCGTCCCTGCTGCAGGTAGACGCTCTTGGTGACGTCGCCCAGCCGCATCACCAGGAGCCCGGTTTCGCCGCTCTGCATCAGCGAGCGCAGCAGGTCCGGCACCGAGGTGGTGGCGATCTCGCCCCGGATGGTGAGATCTTCGTCTTCCGCTGGCGGGACCGAGCTCATGGCGTTTGGCTTGAGGAGCCGCGAGAGTACCAGAGCCCGGTGTAAGATCGAAGCTCATGTTTGGAACGCTGGGCGGGCCGGAGCTGCTGCTGATCCTGGTGATCGCCCTGATCGTTTTCGGCCCGCGCAAGCTGCCGGAGATCGGCAAGAGCCTCGGCAAGATGATGGCCGAGTTCCGCAAGGCCTCGACCGACTTCCAACGCACGATCGAGGAAGAGGTCGAGGCGGACAAGATGCGCCAGGCGCTCGACGCGCCGCGAACGGAGATCCAGCCGACACCCGAGCCGGCGACGCCTCCGATCGCCGCGCCGGAGACGGAAGACCCATCCGGGGTGCCCAGCCCCGACGGCACGGTGCGTCACGTCAGCAGCGTCCCCGAAGCCGAGCACCAGTAGCACCGATCTTTTGGCGCTCCGCGCTCTCCCCCATCCCGACAAGATGACGTTCCTCGAGCACCTCGAGGAGCTGCGGGCGCGCCTCGTGCGCAGCCTGCTCGCGCTCGTGGTCGGGTTCGCGGCGTGCTTCGGGTTCGCCGACAGGATCTTCAACTTCATCACCGAGCCGCTGCGCCGGCCGTATCCCGACATCCAGTTCATCTACACCGAGCCGACGGAAGCGCTGATGCTCTCCATGAAGATGTCGTTCTTCGCCGGCATCTTTCTGGCCGCGCCCTTCATCCTGTACCAGGTCTGGGCGTTCATCGCGCCGGGTCTCTACGAGCACGAGCGCAAGTACGTGGTGCCGTTCATCTCGTTCGGGACGTCGTTCTTCATCATGGGCGGCTTGTTCGGGCACTACATCCTGTTCCCGATGACGTTCCAGTTCCTGGGCCAGTACGGCGGCGCCAAGATGACGTTCATGCCCAAGATCAGCGAGTACTACTCCTTCTACGCCTGGTTCATCCTGGGTCTCGGCGTCGTGTTCCAGCTGCCGGTCGTGATCTTCGTGCTGTCGCGGATCGGCCTCGTCTCGGCCGGCTTCCTGGCGCGCCAGTTCAAGTACGCCTTCCTGGCGGCGTTCGTGACCTCCGCGGTGATCACGCCGGGCGGCGACGTGGTCACGCAGACCGTGCTCGCGCTGCCGATCATCGGGCTCTACCTGATCGGCATACTCGTGGCGCTGCTGTTCGGGCGGAAACGCCGCAAAGACCCCGACGAATCGCTAGCGCGGTAGCTCGAAGGCCAGCGCCGAGCCGACCACGGCTTTCTCACGGCGGGCCTGGCCCGCGTTCAGCTCCACGACGTAGGCGGCGCGCTGCTGGGGCGCGTAGACCGGACAGTTCACGGTCTTGCAGGGCGGCACGGCCTCCTCGACGTGAACGACCTTCTTCTTCTCGTCGAGCCACACGATGTCGATCGGGAACTTGCAGTTCTTCATCCAGATCCCGTGGAAGTCGAGATCGGCGAAGGTGAACAGCATCCCGCGATCTTCGGGCAGCGACGGCCGGAACATCAGTCCCATCTGCCGGTCCTCGTCCTTGACCATCACCTCGACCTGCAGGTTCTTGCCCGAGGGGAGCTTCAGCGCGATCACGGCAGGCGCGGCCGTGGCGACTCGAGCGACGACCGCGAGCAGCAGCAAGGCGCGAACCGAAACGCGATTCATGTGTCGATCCTAGCATTCCCGTCCGGGGCCGCCGGTGCGTCGGGCGGCGCCGGCGGGTGCTTCTCCCCGACGATTCGGGCCGTCAGCAGGAGCAGGGCCACAACACCGAGGCCGAGGGTCCCCCAAAGGAGCAGCGTCGGAGAGGCGCCGCTGAAGTGCTCGGAAAGGCGGCGCCGATGGCCCGGGTTCGCATCGAGCGCCCCCGAGGCCAGCGGCAGGGCCGCATAGGTCAGAAACTCCTGGCGCAAGCCGGCGATGTCGTAGCGTGGGGCCGGCGCGTCCTCACGGCCCAGCAACAATCGATAGCGACCGGGACCGGCCTTGAACGCCAGGCGCGGGACCGGCACCAGAGCCCGCACGGCCGCGACGTCGAGCGGAGCGTTGTCGCCTTCGTCCACCTCGAGCCGGAGATCGGAGACGCGGCGACCGCCGAGACCGAGCTGCAACGGACGAGGCGGACCCTCCTCGCGCCCGGAGCGCGCCAGGGTGGCCGTGAGCACCAGGCTCGCGCCGCGCGGCTGCCCGGGCGCGGTATCCAGGAGCCGCGCCGGTCTCGTGAAGAACCGGTCCGACACGTCGAGCTCCAGGATGGCCACGGGCAGGCGCGAGCCCCGGGCGAACTCGGCGGGCAGCGCCAGGTCGATCCGGCTCACGGCGCCTTGCCGCTCGAAAGGCGCGGCCGCCGGCACGACCGATCGCTCCATCACGACCCGATCGAACGCCGCGTCGCGCTCGAGAACGTACGGAAGCTGCAGGTCCTGGGCGTCCACCAGGCGCAGGTCTCCGAGGTCGGAGCGAAGAGCGGCGACGTCGGACGCCGCTAGCGTCAGGCTGTAGAGATCCTCCCGTTCCGGAACCTCGAAGGCACGCTGCGAGGTCCAACGCCGCGTCTCGAGCCGAGCCCCGCGCAGCGGCGCGAATGCCAGCGGCGCGGGAGCGCGAAAGCGCGGATTCGCCTGTTCCTGGCCCAGCGTCGCCTGGGCTACCGTGGCGGCGTTCGCGATCCGGATGCGCTCTCGTTCCAGGTCGTAGAGGGCCGCGCGCGTCACCGGATTGCCGTAGTAGAGCGTCGGCTCGAGATCCCCGGGCGCGAACACGAGGCGGGTCGTGACCGCGCCGACACGAACGCGCAGCCGGCGCAACGGCGGGCTGTCGGCTTCGTCGATCTCCAGGATCAACTCGCCAGGAGCCGGCGCGCGCAAGGCGACCTCGAGTGATTCGGCGGCCAGGAGCGCATCGTCGACGCGAACGCGGTAGACGTCGCCGCCGCCGAGCGCGAGCGGGTCGCGCTGGCCCGGCGCGGGCCGCGTCTCGCTGATCGTGACGTGCCTCGAGAAAAAGGCGTCGTCGGTCTCGATGCGGAGCTTCTCGAACGGCAGCCGCTCGACGCCGTCGATCCGGTACCGGCTTCGGCCGGGCGCGCCGGCAAGCGGCACGAGCGTAGCGTCGCGCCACCAGGTGGCTTCCTCGCGCTGTTTCGAGGCGACCGCCTCCAGGCCGGTCACGTCGATCGGCCGCGACCGCGAATCCACGGTCGTGACCCTCACGAAGCGCGCTTCGACCGGACCCGCCAGCACGAGCGAGGTATGGTGGATGCGGCCGCCGCTCCACGGGCGGTCGAAGACCGAGGCATCCCGGAGCACCTCGCGCCAGCGTGCTCGATCCGGAGACACCTCGACGCGAACCGCTTTCGAGAAGTCCAGGGACGGAATCGCGAGGTTGAGCCGATCGAAGCTCTGAACCCGGCCGAGGTCGGCCGTCCACGAGCTGCGGACGCGGACCTCGCGCTGGGCGTCCACCAGGATGCCGGCGAAACGCGATTCCGACTCGCGGCCCCACTCACGGTCGAGCAGGTACGGCGTTTCGCGACCGTCCGGCTCCACGAGCCGCACGTCGCGAGCGCCGGGCTGGCAGCGGGCCAGGAGCTCGGGAGGCAAGCCGATACTGGTCAAGCCTCGATTCGCGGGCACGCGCACGCTCCTTCGGTGCGACCAGCCGGACCGCTGCTCGTCGAGGTCCGGACGTTGCGCGAGCGCCGGCGGCGCCGCCAGGCACGCCAGAACCAGCACGACCGATCGCGAGATCCTCATGACGCGGTCTCCTTGCGGAAGACGAAGCGTTGATAGAAGAGCGAGACCAGGATCAGCGACACACCGAGGCCCAGGAAGGACAGCACGCGGTAGATCCCGCCGACGTTGGCGAGGTCGTAGAGGAACACCTTCGCCACCGTCAGCAGCAGGAACGCGAGCGACAGGTAGCGCAGCTCGCGCACCTTGCGCCAGACCCCGACGACCAGCAGCGTCATCGCGTAGAGGCCCCAGGCGACCGACGTCGTCAGGTCGCGCGCGTAGCTGCGCGTCCCGGAGAGCGCGATCGGCCCGCCGCGCGGCGAGTAGAAATCGGCGATCTCGAGGTTGATCAGGGCAAAGAAGAGCAGGAGGCCCAGGAGCGAAGCGGCCGCCGCCAGCGGGTTGGCGCTGGCGCCGCCTTCCTGCGAGTCCTCGGCGCGGACCAGGAACCGCGCGCCGAAGAGACAACACACGGCCGGGAGCCCATACGAATACAGGAGCCAGTTCACGATCGGCGCCCCGCGATCGTGATAGCGAAGCACCTCGGGATTCAGCATCAGCCTGGCCCCGACCATCGCGAACAGGATCGCGCCGAAAGCCTTCAACCCCGGGTGGGGCAGGCGCCCGAAGAGCCACCAGACGGCCGCCGCTTCGATCGCCCAGCCCACCGTGATCCACTGCTTTTCGAGCTGCAACGGGATCGCCACCGCGACGAGCCCGAGGGCCACCGCCGCGAACAGTGCGAGGAAGCGCAGGCGGACCTCGTCGAGGTGGAGGCGTCCGCCTCGAAAGCGCTGGCTCACGCCCTGAAGGGCCGCCACGACGAGAGCCGCCATTGCCACCGGGACGAGCCCGATGAAGCCGTCGCCCCAGCCGCGCACGACGACCTGGCGCAGCGGCAGCAGGAAGGCGGGCCCCGCGAGAGCGGCGGCCCACCACGGGCCCGCGCTCTCCTTCCAGCGCGAGCCGACGCTATCCGGGATCAGGAAAGGAAGCGCCAGGAACGCGACGAACAGCAGCGTGTCGATGGCGAGCAACAGCGGGACGTCGTCCGCGCCGAGGTATGACGACTGCCATGCCAGCGGGAAGAGCGCGGCGAAGAGGAGTGCTATCGGGACCAGGGCGCCCCAGTCGAGGCGCACGGACGTGACGAGCAGCACCACGAGCGACGCGAACAGCGCCAGGAACAAAGGCACCGGGTCGGCGCCCAGCGCGGGCAGGGCCAGACAACCGAAGAGGCCGCAGATCGCGATGATCGAAGCCAACGCCGGCCCCGAACCCTGCGACGCGTCGGCCGTCCGCTCTCGCCAACGAACTCGAACCGCCAGGGAAAGAGCGATCGCGAAGAGCTGGGGCACCGCGAGATTGCGCAACACGAAGGATCCCTTGGTCGCCATGAAGAACCAGAGCTGGATCAGCGCACCGACGGCGACCGCGCCCATCGGCATGACGAAGCCGAAACCTCCCTCGCGCGAGCGCTCGAGCACGATGACCAGGAGCCCCACGAGCAGCACCAGGAAAGGCGGAAGCTCCCCGCCCAGGTTCTTGCCGACGTACACGAGCGCAAAGAGGCCGAGCCCAGCGCCGGCAATCACTCCCGCCGTCTCGAAAGATCCGCGCTGGCTCGCGAAGCGCGGCTGGTCCCGGCCTTCGCCGACCCGCCGCGCCAGATTGACGAGGAGCGCCAGGGCCGTGGCCGCGAGGCTCGTGGCCAGCGCGTTCGTGTGCGACAGTCCCTGCGAGGCCCACAGCGGCAGCGTCAGCGCCGTGGCCAAGGCGCCGCTCACGAGCAGCGACGGGCGCGAGCGTAGCAGCGCGATCGCGGACAGCGCCGCGAGCAGCAACCCGACGAAGCCGAAGAGCAGCGGCCATTCGCCGGCGAAGCGTGGATTGCCGGCGATCAGGATCGCGAACAGGAACGGCGCCACTCCGCCCACCGCGGCGGCCCGGAGCAGCGACTCCGACTCCTCGCCGTCCTCCTCGCGCATGGTGAGCGGCAACAGCAGGAACAGCAGGCCGAAGAGCAGGAATGCGGTCAAGCCGATCATCGTCTTCTGCGGCGTGAGGTGGCGCGCGAACCAGCCCAGCTCGATCACGAACGTGCCGGCGAGCGCCAGCATGACCAGGCCGTGCCAGCGCTTGCGCAGCGCCAGCGAAGCGAGCCCGAGGTTCAGCAGCAGGATGTACGCGAAGAGCCCGATCGGTCGATCCTCGCCGGTGGAAAGGGCGACCGGCGTCGCAAAGCCACCGAGCAGCCCGAGCACCGCCGTGTAGAACGCGTCGAAGCGGATCGCGACGACGCAGGCCACGACCGTGACGAGCGCCATCAGCGCGAACGTCGGAACCAGCGGGATCAGCTCGTAGAGCGCGTGCGCGGCAAAAAAGGCAGCGTAGAGAATCGCGATGCCGGCTCCCGACACCGCGTTCGCCGTGACGGCGTAGCCGCGCCGCAAGCTCAGCTCGGCGCCGACGAGTCCGCCGACGCCGACGAACACCAGGAGGGCGATCCGCAGCTCCGGCGTGATCAGGTTGCGGTCGATCGCGAACTTCAGGAACAGGATTGCTGAGACGACGACGGCGATCCCGCCCACCCAGGCGGCGCCACGTACGCCGAGCAGGCTCTCCCAGTCGAAGGCGGGCGCGGCGGGAGGCGGCGGCGCGGGCGGTCTCGCGGGCCGGACCGGGGGCGCCGGCGGCTGCGGCGCGGGCCGCGGAAGCATTTCCGGCACCGGCTCGCGAACGGATTCGCGCGCGGGAACGGGCGGCGAGACGACCGCGGCTGTTTGCGGTCGCGCGAGCGGCTCGATCGGCCGTGCGATCGGGGGAGGCGGTTCAGGCGAAGGCGCGAGCGCGGGAGCCGTCGCGGCCTCGCTG
>Ga0075420_100004925_pt1 | contig 11710 bp, 11 predicted proteins | sample SoiMetdeltSBSDD4_FD_75296 | JGI IMG/M metagenome (GOLD analysis project Ga0075420, IMG submission 75296) | Bulk soil microbial communities from a Populus tree surrounding site in Tennessee, USA - Soil MetaG P. deltoides SBSDD4 | ecosystem: Environmental > Terrestrial > Soil > Tree plantation... | reverse complement strand
TTCTACCTGGTGGGCCATCCTTCCGCGAACATCCAGGACCCGACCACGGTATGCGGAGCGAAGCTGGTTTCGGTGACCGGGCCTGTCCCGGAGAAACTGGTGAAGGAAAAACCCTACTACGCCAAGGCGACGATTCCGGGCGGACTGTATCCCAACAATCCGCAGGCGACCGAGACCTACGGCGTGCTGGCGACGTTCGTGTCCTCGTCCAAGGTGCCCTCCGATACCATCTACCAGGTGGTGAAGGCGGTGTTCGACAACTTCGACGAATTCAAGAAGCTGCACCCGGCGCTCGGCGTGCTGTCGCCACAGGCGATGATCAAGGATGGCCTGTCGGCGCCATTGCACGATGGCGCCAGCAAGTACTACCGGGAAAAGGGCTGGCTCAAGTAAGCCGGGGACGTCGGGCCACGAGCCAAGGGGCGAAACGCGGGTTTCGCCCCTTTTTTTTGGGGAGAGAAAACCATGGCCAAGCACGCCAAAGAATCCAGCCCTGACCTCAAGCAGCTCGTCGCCGATGCCGACACGGGCGGACGCGCTGCGGGGGGGCTGGCCGGCAAGCTGATCTTCGCGATCGCGATCGCCTGGTCGCTGTTCCAGCTGTGGTACGCCTCGCCCCTGCCGTTCACGCTCGGCTGGGGCGTGCTGAACGACACCGAGGCCCGCTCGCTGCACCTGGGCGTCGGGTTGCTGCTCGCGTTCCTCTGCTACCCGGGAATGCGCACGCTCTGGCAGCGCGCGCATATCCCCTGGATCGACTGGCTCCTCGCGCTCGCTGCCGCGTTCGCGGGCGCGTACTTCCTGTTCTTCTACGCCCAACTTGCCACGCGGCCGGGGCAGCCGAACCTGCAGGACGTGATCATCGCCACGGTCGGCCTGCTGCTGCTGCTCGAGGCGACGCGGCGCTCCGTCGGAATGCCGATGACTGTCCTCGCGCTCCTGTTCCTCGCCTACATCATCCTGGGCAGGTACCTGCCAGAGGTGCTGGCGCACAAGGGCGCGTCCTGGGAGCGGATGCTGTCCCACCAGTGGCTCACCACCGAGGGCGTGTTCGGCGTGGCGCTGGGAGTGTCAGTGAGCTACATCTTCATCTTCGTGCTGTTCGGCGCGCTGCTCGACCGGGCGGGCGCCGGGAACTACATGATGCAGGTGTCCTTCGCCATGCTGGGCCATCTGCGCGGCGGTCCCGCCAAGGTGGCGGTGGTCTCCTCCGCCCTGAACGGGCTGATTTCGGGCTCGTCGGTGTCGAACGTGGTTTCGGGGGGCATATTCACCATTCCGCTGATGACCAAGGCGGGCTATGGCGGAATCAAAGCCGGGGCCATTGAAACCGCGTCGTCGGTCAACGGCCAGATCATGCCGCCGGTGATGGGCGCCGCGGCGTTCCTGATGGTGGAATACGTCGGCATTCCCTATACCGACATCGTCAAGCACGCTTTCCTGCCCGCGATCATTTCCTACATTGCGCTGTTCTATATCGTGCACCTCGAGGCCCTGAAGCTCGGCCTGGAACCGATGGCGCAGGCGCGGCGCCGCGGATTCAACGAGAAACTGGTCGCCTGGGGCCTCGGCATCTCCGGGACCATCGTCGTCTGCAGCACGATCTACTGGGTTGCAGAGGGCGCGAGAAGCCTGTTCGGCGCCACCGCGGCGCCCTGGATCCTCGGCTTCCTGCTGGCGGCGCTTTACGTGTACACGGTCCGGGTGGCGGCGCGCTGCCCGGATCTGCCGACCGACATCGATGTCGACAATCCGGTGCTGCCCGACACGTGGCCCACGGTGAAGGCCGGGATCCATTTCCTGATCCCGATCGGGGTGCTGATCTGGTGCCTGATGATCGAGGAATTGTCGCCCTCGCTGTCGGCCTACTGGGCCACGGTGTCGCTGATCGTGCTGATGGCCACGCAGCGCCCGCTGACCGCCCTGTTCCGCGGCAAAAAGCGCCTTGCCGCCGAGGCGCGCAAGGGCGGCGCGGAGATCGTCGCCGGGCTGAACGACGGCGCCCGCAATATGATCGGCATTGCGATCGCCACCGGCACGGCGGGCATCATCGTCGGCGGCATCACGCTGACCGGCCTCGGCTTCCGCATGACCGATTTCGTCGAGGTCGTGTCGATGGGGAACGTGTTCGTGATGCTGCTGTTCACCGCATTCGTCTGCCTGGTGCTCGGCCTGGGCGTGCCGACCACGGCGAATTACATCCTGGTGGCGACGCTGATGGCGCCGGTGATCGTCGAGCTCGGCGCCCAGTCGGGCCTGGTGATTCCGCTGATCGCCGTGCACCTGTTCGTCTTCTACTACGGCATCATGGGCGACATCACGCCGCCGGTCGGACTGGCGACGTTCGCGGCGGCCGCCATTTCCGGCGAGGACCCGATCCAGACCGGCATCCAGGGCTCGGTCTACGCGTTGCGTACCGTGGTTCTGCCCTTCGTCTTCGTGTTCAACCCCGCGCTCCTGATCATCGACGTGCACGGCTGGTGGGAGGTGCTCCTCGTCGGTTTCTCCGCCACTGTCGCTTCGATGATCTTCGCCGCCGCGACCATGGCTTACTTCCAGACGCGCTGCAAGTGGTGGGAGATCGTGCTGCTGCTGTGCGCCACGTTCGCGCTGTTCCGTCCCGACTACTTCATGGACAAGCTCTACGAACCCTACGTCGAGGTTCCCGCGAAGGAGATCTTCCGCGTGGCGAAGGAGTTGGGCGAGAACGACCGGCTGGTGCTGGTGATCGAGGGAACCAACATCGAAGGGGAGGACGTGCGCAAGACGGTCGCCGTGCAGCTCACCAAGGAGGGCGACGGACGGGCGCGCATCGCCGAGGCGGGGCTGAGCGTGGGCGCGGCGGGCAACGACGTGCGCGTGACGGCCGTGAAATTCGGCAGCCGGGCGAAGAAATCAGGGTTCGAGCAGGGATTCAAGGTCGCCGCCATCAAGGTTCCTACCGTCAGGCCTTCCGTGCACTGGGTGTACATCCCGGCGCTGGCGCTGGTGGCGTTCATCTATTTCCTGCAGCGGGCGCGCATGCGTCCGCGCCGCGCGCGCGCCGCCTAGTCCCCGGGCAGCGTGGCGTAGGCGAGTACTGCGGCGCCGGCAGAGACCGCGCCGGCGGCTGCAAATACGGCGCCGGAGGTGGCGTGCTCCAGCAGCAGCCCGCCGGCGCCCAGCCCGAGGCCCACGCCAGTCAGCAGGCAGGACGTCGACCAGGTGAACGCCTCGGTCGCATACTGCGGCGGCGCCGTGCGGGCGACCAGCATCGACTGCATGATCAGGGCAGGCGCCATGACGATGCCCGCCGCGACACCGAGCGCGGTCAGCACGAGGGCATTGCCGATCAGGCCGAGCGCGGCGATTCCGCCTCCCATCAGCAGCAGCATCAACGCGAACTGCTGCGGCAGCGGCAATCGCCAGCTGCGGCTGCCGTAGGCGAGGCCGCCCAGCGCGCTGCCGATGCTCATCAAGCCGAGGATCAAGCCGGCGAGCGCCGGCATGCCGGCTTCCGCGGCGAAGGCGGTCACGCCGATTTCGAGCAATCCGAATGCGCCCGAATACGCGAGGATCACCGCGAGCAGCGGCACGAAGCCGCGCACGGCGAGCGGGCCGACGAGGCTGGGCGCGCTGCGCTCCTCGATGCGCCATTGCTCGATCGCGGGCGAGCGCCGGAACAGCAGCGTACCGGCGAGGCCGCAGCCGGCTGCGAACAGGATGGCCGCGCCGGCGGACAGGTAGGCCACGAACAGCGCGACGAGCATGGGACCGACGATGAAGATGACCTCGATGAGGACCGATTCCAGCGAATAGGCCGTGGCGAGCTGCGCTTCCTCGATCAGGCGTTGCCGCAGGAACGTGCGCAGGCACACCGTGATCGGCGGAAAACTGGCGCCGGCGAGCGCCGCGAGCGCGAATGCGGACCACAACGGCGCGTCGAAGTGCAGTGCGGTGACCAGCGTGACCAGCGTCGTCGGAAAGACGATTGCCGCGACGAGCAGGGTGCGCGCGGGGCCGGTGCGGTCGATGAAGCGCCCAAGCACCGGCGCCATCACGGCGAGGCCCGCGAGGTAGCAGGCCGCGACCGCGCCGGCGAGGCCGAAGGAGCCGCGGGCAGCCTGCGTTGCGAGCAGGATCGCGAGTCCGAGGATGCCGATCGGAAGGCGGCCGATCACGGAGGCGATGATCGTCCGCCTCAGTTCGGGTCGCTCCAGCAAGGCGGCGTAGCGGGCGAGAGAGATCATGGGCGCAGCGCGAGAGGGCCGCGATTGTCGCACGCTGATCAGTATTGCTGCGATGCAGCAATACGCTAAGTGACTATTGTTCCACGTGGAACACTCTCCTGCTGGGACGCCCGCGCTAGTTTCACGTGGAACATTCACGTATCATCGCGCCTCTCCCGAACTTCCAGATGCTGCATCCGACCGAATTCGACGTGATCGTGGTGGGCGGCGGCCATGCCGGCACCGAAGCGGCACTAGCTGCGGCCCGCATGGGTTCCCGTACCCTGCTCCTGACCCACAACCTCGAAACCTTGGGCCAGATGTCGTGCAATCCCTCGATCGGCGGGATCGGCAAGGGGCACTTGGTCAGGGAGATCGATGCCTTGGGCGGCGCGATGGCGCTCGCCACCGACGAGGCTGGTATCCAGTTCCGCACGCTGAACTCGTCCAAGGGCCCGGCGGTCCGCGCAACGCGTGCCCAGGCCGACCGGGTTCTCTATCGCCGCGCGATTCGCCGCCGACTGGAGAATCAAACCAATCTCACCCTTTTCCAGCAGGCGGTCGACGACATCGTCCTGGAAGCGGATCGTGCCGTGGGGGTCGTCACCCAACTTGGCATTCGTTTTCTAGGCCGTGCAGTCGTGCTGACCACAGGCACATTCCTCTCCGGCCTTATCCACGTCGGACTGAAGAATCACCAGGCCGGCCGTGCTGGCGATCCTGCGTCCCTGACCTTGGCGGCCCGGCTGCGCGAAATGCAATTGCCCGTAGGCCGGCTCAAGACCGGAACGCCACCCAGGCTGGATGGCCGCAGCATCGATTTCTCGGTCATGCGGGAGCAGCCGGGCGATTCCCCGGAGCCGGTATTTTCGTTTGTCGGTCGGCGCGACATGCACCCGCGCCAGCTGCCGTGCTGGATCACCCATACCAACGAACGCACGCACGCGGTGATCCGCGCGGGTCTGGATCGCTCACCGATGTACACAGGCGTGATCCAGGGAATCGGACCGCGCTACTGTCCCTCGATTGAAGACAAGATCCATCGGTTCGCCGACAAGTCGGCGCACCAGATCTTCATCGAGCCCGAGGGCCTGGAGACGCATGAGGTGTATCCGAACGGTATCTCGACCAGCTTGCCGTTCGATGTGCAGATGGAGCTGGTGCGCTCGATCCGCGGCCTGGAGCAGGCGCATATCCTGCGGCCGGGTTACGCCATCGAGTACGACTACTACGATCCACGCCAGCTGAAGTCTTCCCTGGAGACCAAGTCGGTGGCCGGATTATTCTTCGCCGGCCAGATCAACGGCACGACCGGCTACGAAGAAGCTGCGGCGCAAGGGCTGCTCGCCGGGGTGAATGCCGCCTTGTCTGCGCGCGAAGAGGCTCCTTGGTGTCCGCGGCGTGACCAGGCCTACCTCGGCGTCCTTGTCGACGACCTCGTGACCCGAGGCGTGTCTGAGCCGTACCGCATGTTCACCAGCCGCGCCGAGTATCGGCTGATGCTGCGCGAAGACAACGCAGACCTGCGCCTCACAGAGACGGGGCGCCGTCTCGGATTGGTGGGCGACGAGCGCTGGGAGGCATTCAGCCGCAAGCGGGACGCCATCGCACTTGAGCAGGAAAGGCTTGAGCGGACCTGGGTGACGCCGCAGACAGTTATTGAATCGGAGGCCATCCGGATCCTCGGAAAACCTATGGAGCGTGAATTTTCGCTGGCGTCGCTCCTTCGCCGGCCTAATGTAAGTTATCACTCGCTTATTAAATTGGCCAATATCGGCGCAGGTGTTGAGGATGATCTTGTCGCAGAGCAGCTTGAGATTCAAGCCAAGTACCAAGGCTACATCGAGCGCCAGAAGGATGAAGTGGAGCGCAGTGTCGACCAGGAGGACCTGAAGCTCCCGGCCGCGCTCGATTACGGGGCAGTGCGGGGCCTGTCGAGGGAGGTGCAGCAGAAGCTCGCACGCCAGCGGCCCGAAACGCTCGGACAGGCGGCGCGCATCTCCGGTGTCACGCCGGCCGCAATTTCACTGCTCCTGGTGCACCTCAAGAGGGGCCTGCATCCGCAGAAGAAAAGTGCATGAGCTCGCAACGGGCGGCGCTGCGGCGGGGGCTAGTCGAATTGTCCCTGACGCTGCCCGACTCCGCGCAAGACAAGCTGCTGTCCTATATCGCGCTGCTGGCGAAATGGAACAAGACCTACAACCTGACCGCGATCCGCGAGCCGGAGAAGATGCTGAGCCACCACCTGCTTGATTCACTCGCCGTGCTGTCCCACCTGCCGGCCGGGCCGCTGGTCGACATCGGCTCCGGCGGCGGCCTGCCTGGCATCCCGCTCGCGATCGCTGATCCCGGCCGCCGCGTCACGCTGAACGATGCCAACCAGAAGAAGTCCGCGTTCCTGCAGCAGGCAGTGATCGAACTGAAGCTGCCGAACGCGGAGGTGCATGCCGGCCGCGTGCAAGGCTGGAATCCGACGCAGCGCTTCGCTTGCGTCATCACGCGGGGCTTTGCCGAGCTGGCCGACTTCATTGCCGCCTGCCGCCATCTGCTCGCGCCCGGCGGGGTGCTTGCCGCGATGAAGGGGGTATTTCCGCAAGGCGAACTGGACCGCGTGCCCGGCGGTGCGGATTGCCGCGATGTGCGCCGCATTCGGGTGCCGCTGCTCGAGGCCGAGCGGCATCTGGTCCTGTGCCGCTGCGGGGACTGAACATGGCGCGCGTGGTCGCAGTCGTGAACCAGAAGGGCGGGGTCGGCAAGACGACCACCAGCGTCAATCTTGCCGCGGCGCTGGCCAAGGCCAGCCAGCGGGTGCTGCTGGTGGATCTCGACCCGCAGGGCAACGCCACCATGGGCAGCGGCGTGGACAAGCGCGCGGTGGAGCGCACCGTTTATCACGTCCTGCTCGGACTGGGCGAGATCGCCGGCATCCGCCTGCGCGCGGAGCGCGGCGGCTACGACCTGTTGCCTGCCAACCGCGAACTTGCCGGCGCGGAGGTCGAGCTGGTGGGGCTGGAGAACCGCGAAGGACGCCTGAAATCCGCCCTCGGCGCAGTGGCGGGCGACTACGAATTCGTGTTCATCGACTGTCCGCCGTCGCTGTCGCTGCTCACGGTCAACGGCCTGGTGGCGGCGCAGTCGGTACTGATCCCGATGCAGTGCGAGTATTACGCGCTGGAGGGATTGTCGGACCTGGTGGGCACGATCAAGCGCGTGCGCGCGAATCTCAATCCGCAGCTGGAGATCGCCGGGCTGCTGCGCACCATGTTCGACGCGCGCAATACGCTCGCGCAGCAGGTCTCCGACCAGCTCGAAGCGCATTTCGGCGACAAGGTCTACCGCAGCATCGTGCCGCGCAACGTGCGGCTTGCGGAGGCACCCAGTTACGGCACGCCCGCAGTCTTGTGGGATCCGGAATCAAAAGGTGCCCAGGCCTACCTGGCATTGGCCGGAGAAGTGCTCGAGCGCCAGGGGGCCGGGCGGGCGGCGGCGTGAAACTTTCCAGGCGGGAGCCATGAGCAAAGCAAAAGGACTGGGGCGGGGACTGGACGCGTTGCTGGGAAGTGGCGAAGCGCCGCGCGACGCGCTCACCAAGCTGCCCGTGGATCGCATCCGGCCCGGCAAATACCAGCCGCGCACACGCATGGGCGAGGAAGCCCTGGCCGAACTGGCGGCGTCGATCAAGGCGCAGGGGCTGATGCAGCCGGTGCTGGTGCGCCCGGTGGACCGCGACCGCTACGAGCTGATCGCCGGCGAGCGGCGCTGGCGCGCCGCGCAGATGGCCGGCTTGCTGGAAATCCCGGCGCTGGTGCGGGAGGTCGCGGACGAATCGGCGCTGGCCATGTCGCTGATCGAGAACATCCAGCGCGAAAACCTCAATCCGATGGAGGAGGCCGCGGGGCTGCAGCGGCTGGTGGACGAATTCCGCATGACGCACGAACAGGCGGCCGACGCCGTCGGGCGTTCGCGCAGTGCGACCACCAACCTGCTGCGCCTGCTGCGCCTGGCCAAGCCGGTGCAGGCGATGGTGATGGACGGCGTGCTGGAGATGGGACACGCCCGCGCTGTACTGGCGCTAGACGGTGCGCGCCAGATCGAGGCGGCGAACCGTGTTGCGGCGCGCGGCCTGTCGGTGCGCGAGGCCGAAGCGCTGGTGGCCGCGATGCTGCGCGGCCACGGCGCCCGGCGGGCCGCCAGGGTCGATCGCGACCTGGCCCGGCTGGAGGAAGAGGTCTCGGGACGGCTGGGAACCACGGTCGAGATTCGCGCCGGCCGCCAGGGAAAAGGCAAGGTGATCGTGCATTACTCGAGCCTCGATCACCTGGACCAGTTGCTGAAGAAGCTGCGCTGATGACGAAACAATGCAAATGCTGCGGCGCAATGCGTTGACCGTTGTTGGTGCAAGCCGTTAAAATCGCGCGACTTTGCAGGGGGCACAGAGCGTGAACGCCAGTCTTGGCCGCCTGCACAAGCCGATCCGCACCGTTTTGCGGTGGCAACTGATCGCCACCGCTGCTCTGACGCTCGCCGGGGGGGTTCTGGCAGGAGTCGACGGCGCGCTGTCCGCGGCTCTGGGAGGCGCGGTCAGCGTTTGCGCCGGCTGGGTATCTGCGGTGGTGGCATCGAAGGGGAAAGCGCAGTCCGCAGGGGAGGTCCTGGCTGGCGCGTTGGTTGCCGAAGGCATCAAGGTCGGCCTCATCGTGGTCCTGCTGTGGCTGGTGATGGCGACGTACAAGAGCGTCGTCGCCCCCGCGTTTTTCGGATCGTTCATCGTGACGGTCCTGATTTTCGGCATGGCGTTTTTTGTTCGCGAGTACGAGTAAATGGCTTCCGGCAAAGAATTCAACGCCACGGATTACATCCAGCACCACCTGACCTTCCTCACCAAGCCGGTCGGTGACGGCGGCTTCTGGGCGTTGAACGTCGATTCCGTGGCGACCGCCGTCCTGCTCGGCGTGATCGGCATGGGCGTGCTGTGGTGGATCGTGCGCGGAGCGACCGCCGGCACGCCGAACCGGCGCCAGGCGTTCGTCGAGCTCGCCTTCGAGTTCATCGACGACCAGGTGAAAGGGATTTTCCACCACGGCGACCGCAATCGGTTCATCGCGCCCGCGGCGCTCACGGTGTTCGTGTGGGTGCTGCTGATGAACGCCATGGATTTCCTGCCGATCGACTTCGTCGCCGGCGGCCTCGAGCTCCTCGGCCTGCATGCCTGGCGCCCGGTGCCCACCGCGGACGTCAACACCACCTTCGCGCTCGCGCTGGCGGTGTGGTTCCTGATGATCTGGTTCTCGATCGCCGCCAAGGGACTGGGCGGCTGGATTCACGAGCTGTTCTGCGCGCCGTTCGGCTCGAATCCCCTGCTGTGGCTCTTCAATCTGATGTTCAATTTCATCGAGTACGTGTCCAAGCCCCTGTCGCACTCGCTGCGGCTGTTCGGCAACATGTACGCCGGCGAGATCATCTTCCTGCTGCTGTGGCTGCTGGCGGCGACCGGGCTGTTCGGCGCCGTGCTTGCCGCCGTCCTCGGCCTGGGCTGGGCGATCTTCCACATCCTGATCGTCGTTCTGCAGGCCTACATTTTCATGATGCTGACCGTCGTGTACATCGCGATGGCGCACGAGCACCACTAATCCGAATCGACTCTCGCAGAGGAAAGGGAAAACGATGGAAAAACTCCAAATGCTGGCGATGATCCAGGCCTACACCGGAATCGGCATCGGCCTCATGATCGGCGTGGGCGCCGCCGGCGCCTGCATCGGCGTGGGCATCATGTGCAGCCGCTTTCTCGAAGCCGCGGCGCGCCAGCCCGAGCTGACCAACTCGCTGCAGGCCAAGGTGTTCCTGCTGCTCGGCCTGATCGACGCCTCGTTCATCATCGGCGTGGGCCTGGCGATGATGTTCGCCTTCGCCAACCCGCTTCTCGCGGTCATCCGCTGAGCGATACCCCGTAGGGGGCTGCAATGAGCTTCAACCTCACCCTGATCGCGCAGGCAGTCGCCTTTGCGCTGTTCATCTGGTTCACGGTCAAGTTCGTCTGGCCGCCGCTGCTGCGCGCCATCGAGGCGCGGCAGAAAAACATCGCCGACGGCCTGGCCGCCGCCGAGCAGGGCAGGAAATCGCTCGAGCAGGCCGGCAAGCAGGCGGGCGACGAGATCGCCGGCGCGCGCGGCCGCGCGGCGGAGATCCTGGCGCAGGCCGAGAAGCGCGCTTCCCAGGTGATCGAGGAGGCCAAGTCGAGCGCCAAGGCGGAGGGCGAACGCGAAAAAGCCGCCGCCAAGGCCGAAATACAGCAGGAAGTGTCGCGCGCGCGCGAGAAGCTGCGCGACCAGGTGGCGGCGCTGGCGGTGGCCGGCGCCGAGAAGATCCTGCGCCGCGAAGTGGACGCCAAGGCGCACGCCGAGCTGCTCGACGCCATCAAGAAGCAGCTCTAGGCATGGCCGAGCCCAGCACCATCGCACGACCCTACGCCGAGGCGGCTTTCAAGCTTGCCGACGCGCGCGGCAAGCTCGCCGAATGGTCGGCGACGCTGGCCAATCTCGCCGCCGTGGCGGCGGATGCGCGCGTGCGCGCGGCGGTCGGCGATCCGAACCTGTCCGCGGCAAAAGTTGCCGGTCTGATCATTGCGATCCTCGCCGGCAAGCTGTCCGGCGACGCCGAGAATTTTGTGCGCGTGCTGGCCGACAACGGCCGCCTGGACGTGGTGACGGAGATCCGCAGACATTTCGAGGCGCTGAAGAACGAGCGCGAGGGCACGGTGGAGGCCGAGGTGGTCTCGGCGTTCGAACTGGACAAAAGCCAGGTCGCCGATCTGGTGTCGCGGCTGGAGAAAAGCACCGGGCGCAAGGTGCGCGCCCGCGTCAGCGTGGACCAGGCGCTGATCGGCGGCGTCAAGGTGGTCATCGGCGACAAGGTCATCGACGGTTCCGCGCGCGCGCAGCTCGCCGCGCTCGAGAACGCTTTGAAAGCTTAAGGAGCAGTCATGCAACTCAATCCGTCCGAAATTTCGGAACTGATCAAGAACCGGATCCAGAACCTGGATGCCGGCGCGCAGATGCGCACCCAGGGCACCGTGGTATCGGTGACCGACGGCATCTGCCGCATCCACGGCCTGTCGGACGTGATGCAGGGCGAGATGCTCGAATTTCCGCGGAACACCTACGGCTTGGCGCTTAACCTGGAGCGCGATTCCGTCGGCTCGGTGATCCTGGGCGAGTACGAGCACATCACCGAGGGCGACACGGTGAAGTGCACCGGCAAGATCCTCTCCGTGCCCGTGGGCCCGGAGCTGCTCGGGCGCGTGGTCAATTCGCTCGGCGCCCCGATCGACGGCAAGGGCCCGATCAACGCCAAGCTGACCGACGTCATCGAGAAGGTGGCGCCCGGCGTGATCGCGCGGCAATCGGTGTCGCAGCCGGTGCAGACGGGGCTCAAGGCGATCGACGCCATGGTGCCGATCGGACGCGGCCAGCGCGAGCTGATCATCGGCGACCGCCAGACCGGCA
>Ga0075420_100004922_pt1 | contig 11712 bp, 15 predicted proteins | sample SoiMetdeltSBSDD4_FD_75296 | JGI IMG/M metagenome (GOLD analysis project Ga0075420, IMG submission 75296) | Bulk soil microbial communities from a Populus tree surrounding site in Tennessee, USA - Soil MetaG P. deltoides SBSDD4 | ecosystem: Environmental > Terrestrial > Soil > Tree plantation... | reverse complement strand
GCGCTCAGGATGACCGAGCGCTACTCCGCCTGCATCGCCACCCGCGGATCGACACGCGTCGCTCGACGCGCGGGAATGACCGTCGCGACGAAGGCGAGCCCGCCGAGCGACAGGACGACCGCGCCGAACACGCGAGGATCGGTGGCGCTCACGCCGTAGAGCAACCCCCGGAGCGCCTGCGCGGCAGGAAACGCGAGCACTGCTCCGACCATCTCACCGAACAGTGGAAGGATCATCCCCTGACGGATGACCAGGCGGGCAACGTCGAGCGGCGTCGCGCCGAGGGCGAGCCGGATCCCGATCTCGCGAGACCGGTCCGTCACTGACCCGGCGACGACACCAAACACGCCCGTGGCAGCGAGCACGAGCGCGAGCGCGGCGAACGCGCCAAGGACGCCGGTGGTGAACCGTTGGCGGGACCACGCATCGCCGAGTTGATCGCTGAGCAGGCCGAGGTCATAGAGCGCGAGGTCAGGTTCCACGTCGCGTAAGGCGTCCCTGACCGTACGAAGCGCCGCCGCGGGATCGCCTGCCGTTCGTACCATCACCGTGCGCGCGGAATACGTGAACTGCAGGTACGGCGTGTAGACGGCGGGGAGAGCGAGTCGTTCCTCGCCCACCTGGTACGGAACGTCACCCACGACACCGATGACTTCGACAGTGGAGTCCGGCGACGTCCACGCGCTTCCCCCACCGAACCAGATGCGCGCGCCGATCGGGCTCGCGTTGGGCCAGAATCGACGCGCCGCAGCTTCGTTCACGATCGCGACTCCGGCTCGTCCCTCGCGGTCGCTCGACGTAAACGTGCGGCCCGCGCGGATCGGGATGGCGAGCGTGCGAAAGTGATCCGGTCCCACATAGTGGCGCATGATCGGCGGCGCCTCGCCCGGCCGCGGCGCTGGACGTCCGGCGACCAGCAACGAGCTGCGCGCGCACGACGTGCCGAGAGGTGCGCAGCCATCGACCGTCGCTGCCTCGACGCCGGGCACGGCCGCGATCGCGGCGAGCAGTCGCTCGATGAACGCGGGCGCCTGCGTCGTCGGATAGCGTACCTCCGGAGGCCTAACGGCAAACGTGAGCACCCGCGTGGGCTCGATGCCGATTGGCTCGCCTCGCAGCCGCGCGAGCGTCGCGAGCATGAGACTCCCGCCCGTGAGCAGCACGACCGCCAGCGCGAGCTCGCCGGCGACGGCGAGTCCTCTCAGCGAGAAGCGAGCGCTGTGCCCTGACCGCGTGATGGAGCCGCCGTGCCGCATCGACGTCGAGAGGCCGGTTCGCACGGCGGTGAGTGCGGGCGCAAGGCCGCAGAGCAGCGTCGCCGCGATCGTCACACCAGCCGCGAACGCGAGGAGCATCGGGTCGATGCGTGGCCGCACGAACTCACCGACGCTGCCATAGAAGTTTCCTGGCGCGATGCTCCCCTCCGGAGGCACGACGATGCTGGTCACCCACCACGCGAGCGCGACGCCGAGCACGCCACCTAACGTGGACAGCACCATCGTCTCGGTCACGAGCTGTCGGGCCAGACGCGCCCGCGTGGCGCCGAGCGCCATGCGAACGGCCATCTCACGCTGCCGGGACGCGGCGTTCGCGATCAACAGGCTGCTCACGTTCGCGCACGCAAGCAGCAGGACGACGACGCCTGCGCCGAGCAGCACGAGTAACGCGCGGCGCGTGGTCTCGTTCACGCGCACCTCGGCCAGCGTCCGGGCGGTCGCCCCGAACACGTCGTCGGGCGTCTCGGGCTCACTCGGGAGCTGGCGTTGAATCGCCGCGCCGACCGTCTCGAGCTCGGCACGCAGCGTCGCCATCGTCGCACCGGGACGGAGCCGGGCGACGACGCTGATGAAGTCCTGGTTCGTCGTCGTGTACTCCGGGTACGTCAGCGACGGGGCTTGTTCCGCGGGAAACCACAGTTCCGCGCGACCGGTGAGCCCGCGAAACCCTGGCGGCATGATGCCGATGATCGTGAGGTCTGTGCCGTTGACCCGAATGACGTGCCCGATGACGCCGGCGTCGGCTGCGTAACGGCGCGTCCACAGATCATGGCCTAACAACACGACAGGCGGCGCTGCCGGATCGGTGTCCTCCGCATCGGAGAAGAGGCGGCCCAATCGCGGTCTGGCGCCGAGCGTCGCGAAGTACCCGCCGCCCACCGGCTCGGCGTGCACCGGCTCGGCGCTTACGCGCTCACCGTCCGGGCTTGTGCCCGAGAGGTTCACGCTCGCGAGTCCGTAGCTCCCGACGTGCGCGGCGGTGGACAGTGAGCGCTGGAGCAGTCTGAACCGCGGGTAGGACCACCGGTATCGGTCCGGACTCTCGCCCGGGGCGACGCGTGTGGTGTAGAGCATCGCCAGCCGTTCCGGCTCCGCGAATGGCGGCGGCGTGATGAGCGCGGCCTGGGCGAGCGCGAACGTCGCGACACCCGCACCAATCGCAAGCGCGAGTGTGGCCACGACGCCGGCCGCGAGGGCGCGATGGCGTCGGACTCCACGTATCGCGATCCGAATGTCGTGCACCAGTGATTCCATGCGCGCCTGGGCTCGTGGCCGGAGACACCGTCACGTCATGGGATGCCGTTCGGCGGTCGGGCGCTTGAACGCGACGGTGCGCTACGATCCGGCGCCGACCTCGCGATAACGAAAACAGTCGACCGTGTGGTCGTTTACCATCCCGGTCGCCTGCATGTACGCGTAGCAGATCGTCGTACCGACGAATCGAAAGCCGCGGCGCTTGAGGTCCTTGCTCATCGCGTCGGATTCCGGCGTGCTCGGCGGCACTTGGCCCATCGCGGGCCAGCGATTCACCTTCGGCCGTCCGCCGACGAACTGCCAGATGTAGGTGTCGAACGACCCGTGCTCGTTGCGGACATCGAGGAATGCCCGGGCGTTCGTGACTGCCGACTCGACCTTGAGGCGATTGCGAACGATTCCCGGATCGGCGAGCAACCGCTCGACCTTCTTCAGCGTGTACCGAGCGACGCGCTCGGCGTCGAAGTCGTCGAACGCCTTGCGGTAGGCGTCGCGCTTCCTGAGAATCGTCTCCCAGCTCAGTCCCGCCTGCGCGCCCTCGAGGATCAGGAACTCGAACAGTCCGCGATCATCGTGGAGCGGCTTCCCCCACTCGGTGTCGTGGTAGGGGATGCTGAGGTCGGAGCGCGCCCAGCCGCAGCGTGAGACCGACGCGGCGGCAGCGTTAGGCATAGAGGTGGTCGGGGTCGGCGGCCGCGAGATCCGTATAGAAGCCGGCGAGTCGTTCAGCGACGGCGTCGAGGTATCGGGCGCCCTTGTCGGGCGTCGCGGCCGCCGGATTGCCTGTGCCGGTATCGTCGGTGACCTTCGTCCACCGGCGTGGCGCCCACGCCCACCCCTCGCGGAGCCCGGCAACCGTGAATCGCCGCGCGCGTCCGTCACCCGCCTCGCTGAGCGGGAGCACGAGCTCCGGCGCGATGTGCTGGACGAGGCTCGTCTCCAGCTCACCCGCGTGATCGCCCGGCTCGACGAAGAACTGGCGGGCGTCGAGACACGCGTACCAGTTCACGGTGCAGAGAAACAGGCGAACCTTGGGCTGCAGCTCGCGGATCATCTGCTTGAAATCGTTGCCGCCGTGCCCGTTCAGGATCACCAGCTTGCCGACGCCGTGTGTCTCCAGCACACCGGCGAGGTCGGCGAGCAACGCCGCCTGCGTGGACGGATTCACGTTCAGACAGAACGGGATGTCGAGCTGCCCGGTGTTCACGCCGAACGGCACGCACGGCAGCACGATCACGCGCACGCCGCGTTCCCACGCCCGCTTCGCGGACTCGGCGGCCACGATGTCGCTCTCGATGACGTCGGTGCCGTACGGAAGGTGGTAGTTGTGCGCCTCGGTCGCGCCCCACGGGAGGATCGCGACGTCATAGCGACTGTCGCGCACCACCTTCCACGTCGTTTCAGCGAGGATGTACGGGCGTCCGGCCATGAAAGTCGGAGATGAGTCGCGGGTGGCCGTCCACCATCTCGTAGAATCGAATGCGGTCGGCCTGGTTCGCCTTCGCAAGGAGGATGATCTGGCCGGTATGCATCGAGAAGTGCTCGACGACGTGATAGATCGCCTCGAGCACAGACACGTCGCTGTTCTGGATGACTCGGCGCGTGTGCAGGTCGCTCGGTGTCACACCCGCGAGCACGCGGTCGACGTCGATGATCGTCTGCTCCAGGCGATCGATCAACTCGCAGACAGGGATCGGAGAACGCTGGTCGAATTCCGACGCGCGGTCGCGGACGTCGACGGACCCACCGACGCCGCTCACGATCCATTGCCGGGCGTTGCCGGCCAGATGGAGGATGAGGTTGCCGATGGAATTCGATGCATCGTTAGGTCTCGCCCACACGACGTGGTCGTCCAGTACCGAGACCGAAAGTCGGATCTTCGTGAGATACTCGCGCAGGTACCGGCGCGAGAGCGCGATCATCGCGGGGCCTGCATCGCGCTCCGTCGAGGGCGAGGAATCGTGCGTCGCCGTCATGGCGACACGAACGACAGTGTGAGCTGGCAGCGCGTCATCACCGGGCCCCGAAGCAAGGCTGGAAGGGAACACGTGCGTGGCGCGAGTGAGCGACGGCACCACGCGAACTGCTCGGTTGGAAGTGTAACCGACACCTCGAACGCACGGAACGCGAGCACGATGGGGCACGGCGCGACGCCCTCTGCCGGCCGCGCGTTCCAATCGGGGAGCTGGGTCTGAAGCACGTTCCGCTGGTTCATGCTCATGAACATGAACATGAACATGAACAGGATGAGCAGCACGAGCAGGACAACGAGCAACGGCATCACGTTCGGCTCGAAGTGGGTCGGGATCCGCGGTTCGAGCATGAGTCACGTCGCTCGTGGAGTGTGCGGCACCCGATGAACGACCGGTTGGCCGATGGTTTAGCCGAGCGTGACGGCTGCGTTGGGAAATTCATTCGTCAATCGAGCTCAACTGCTGTAGCGCGGGCGCGACTGTTGCGAACCCGATACAGTCCACGGAGCGAGGAGTGACGGATGGCTGATCCGACGACCACCCCTGCGGTGCCCGCCACGACCGCGGACAGCGGCACGGACGTCGCCGCGCGCACGCTCGAAGCGACACCCGTCGCCGTGGGGCCCGACTGGGAGTCAGAGGACGCCTACTGGCAGAGCGCGTATCCCGGGCGTCCCTACGCCCGCGCCGATCGCAGCTATGAGTACTATCGCGCTGCGTATCGCTATGGACTCGACGCGGCAACGCGATACCGCGAATGCGAATGGGGTGACGTCGAGCGGGAGCTCCGTCGCGTCTGGGACGCGCACCATGACTCGTCGCGCGGGTCGTGGTCGGAGATGAGTGACGCGGTCCGCGACGCGTGGGACCACGTGCGAGGGGAATCCGAGGACGACAGGACGCACATAAGGTGAAGTGCTCGTCGTAGTCGACGTCCGCCGTCGGTCGATACCTGGCTCTGAGCCCGTCGCTCTCCGCAGCTGACGACTATCGACTCACAGCTAACGAACGCGTGGGCGATCCTGGCGCGCGAGCTACCGCTCGCGCACGAAGATCGCCCGCGCGCCAGCGAAATCGAGAACGAGCATGTCTCCCGCTCCCCGGGAAAATCGCGTCGACATCGCGTGCGGGGCCGCAGGATTGTCCGTCTCGAGCAGGTCACCCGTCGTTCGATACAGGAGTGGAACGACGAGCTCGCGACCGTCCACCGACAGGATGTAGCGCAGGTGACCGCCGAGCTGGAACTCCATGCGCACACCCGGCCCGAACTCGAGCGTCGGGTCGCTTTGCATGAGACGCCAGCAGCCCAGGAGCCAGGGTGGTGCGGGATCGTTGAACGCGGGCTCGGTCACGCGATAGTCGAAGAGGGGAACCGTCCGATGGAACCACCGGCACGGCGGGTGCCATACGCTGCGAGCCAGCCACGACCAAGATGTTTTTCCCGCCATGCGCCGTCCAGCACGCCACGCTCCGGCATCCGAGCTGGCAGGCATGTTGCCCGTTCGCGATTTCATCTCAAGCGACATCGGAGCAGGGAATGGCTGAGGTTCTCGTAGAGTTCGACGCGGCGATTCCGGGTCCCGGCGGGATTCGCTACGCCCCCAGGGCATGTGCCCGCGTCGGCAGCGACGGTCTGTGGGAAGGGTGGCTCGAGTTCACGAACGTCGAGACCGGGGCCGTCGTGCGGAGCGGGAGAGAAACGACGCAACCCACCCGCGCAGACACGATGTATTGGGCGACCGGTCTCTCTCGCGTGTATCTGGAAGGCGCGCTTACGCGAGCACTCACGCCGCCGCGACGCGCTCCGCAACCGGGCGCGGTCGTCGAGCCCGCGTTCGACGGGCCCGCACCCGCAGTCGAGCCAGTCGACGTGCTGCTCGTACCGCGCCCGGTGATCGATCCGTTCGAGGTGTACGCGCAGGGTGAATCGGTGCTGCGCCAGGAGTTGCTCGCCCTCAACGCAGACCACCTCCGCTCGATCATCCGTGCCTACGGCCTGGGCGGGGGGGCGGGCGCGCTCGCCACGACGCCGGAGGTCCTGGCCGAGTACATCGTGGCCGAGGTGCGGGCGCGGTATGACGCAACGCGACCGGCGGAGGGTCTGGCATCGCCCTACCGTGACGCCGACGACCTGGTGCCCTGACGGCGTGATGCGACGTTAGGCAGCGCCGCGCGGGCGCTGCCTGGCGTGCTACCGCAGCCGCGCGATGACGCGCTCGAGCACCGTCACCGCGTCGCTGAGCGACTCGCGCTCGCCCGGCGCGAGCGTGCGAACCTCGGCAGCCAGCGCCTCGACACGCGCGGCCCGGCCGCGCGCGAGCAGCGTTCGCCCCTTGGCCGTCGCGCGGATGCGGGTGACGCGGCCGTCGTCGGGGTCGGGATCGCGCGTCACCAGCCCCTGTGCTTCGAGCGCCGAGACGAGCCGTGTCATCGTGGGAGGCTTCACCTGCTCGATCGCCGCGAGCTCGCCGAGCGTGAGCTCCCGGCCGCCGAACACGAGGACCGATAGCGCCGAGAGGCGTGGCGCGCTCAACCCCCAGCGCACGTCCTCGCGTCGCAGGCGCCGTAGCAGGCGGATCGCCGCCGAATGCAGCCTGTCCGCCGTCCGCTCGGCTTCGTCGCCGGCGGTCGCGGTGTCAGCCGGTCTTGCGCGATTCGGCGGCATGTCGCATAATCGTTAGCATTGCTAACTAATTAATCACCGGCGGTCGTGCTGCCGCAAGGCCGCCCTTCCGTGGAGCCGACGATGACCACGACGGAGCAGTTATCGCTGGACCGCATCGGCCAGATCGCCATTCGCGTACGCGACATCGGGCGGGCGGTGCGGTTCTATCGGGACACGCTCGGAATGCGGTTCCTGTTCGAGGTCCCGAACCTCGCGTTCTTCGACTGCGGTGGCGTGCGTCTCATGCTCAGCATCCCGGAATCCCCGGAGTTCAACCACGCCGGGTCGGTCATCTACTACCGCGTGAGCGACATCCACCACGCGTACGACGCGTTCAAGAAGCGCGGCGTGGAGTTCGTCGACCAGCCACACCTGATCGCGAAGCTCGAGGATCACGACCTGTGGATGGCCTTCATTCGCGACCCTGAAGGCAACACGCTCGCGCTCATGAGCGAGGTTCCGCGATCCTAAGCGCCATCCACTGGCGTTCATCTGCGCTCGCGCCGTCAGGCGTGATTCCGCGTATTCGCGTCGCAGTCAGTATCGGCGCGCGGGAGCGTGGCAATCGGTATCCGCGCGACGCCGCGCGAGAGAATGTCTACCGCTTGTAGGCCACGAGCACACCGTCGCGAATCGGAACGATCGACGCGATCCACTCGTCGCTCTCCATCACGCGACGCGTGAGCGCGCGAACACCCTCCGTGTCCGGCGATTGGTCCGCCGGATCCAGGATGCGGCCGCTCCAGAGCAAATTGTCGACGATCAGCACGCCACCCGTGCGGAGCTTCGGCACGATCGCGTCGATCGACGCCGGGTACCCGCGCTTGTCGATATCGTTGAAGATGAGATCGAAGGGACCGCCGATGTGGCGCAGCGTGTCCACCGCTTCCCCGACGTGAAAGCGGACGACGTCCGTGTAGCCGAGCCGGTCGATGTGCTTTCGCGCGCGAGTGGAAAGGTCCTCGTCCCACACGACATGATGCACCTCGCCGCCACCGTTCTCGCGGACCGCGCGCGCAAACCACGCCGTCGAGTACCCGTAGCCGGACCCGAGCTCGAAGATCCGCCGTGCGCCGATCATCCGTGCCACGAGATAGCACAGCTGCCCCGACGCCGGCCCGATGATCGGGAACTTCGTGGACTCGGCAATCCGTTCCATCCCCGCGAGCTCCGACGGACGTTCGGGGACGAGGCTGTCGAGGTACTTGGCGATCTCGGGCGACAGGATCTGAACGGACACGGGGCAACCTCGTTAGGGTCGGACCGCTCGAAGGTGTGTGTGGAGCTGCTACCAGAGCTGCACGCCGGGCTCACCCTCGTATGCCATGCCCTCGAGCACCCCGCCACCCTGGACGTCCCAGGCGGATTGCCGTGGGTCGGGCGGAGCGGTGATCGTCGAGCCATCGGAGAATGCGAGGGTCAGCGTCCCGACGCGCGACACGGTAACGCTCCGAACGCCCAGTCCGACGAGCGCGAGGCAGGGGGCGAGTCGCTCGGTATCACGCGGGTCGATCGTTCGCGTCGAGCCGTTCGCGAGTTGCGACACGAACGGTGCGCCGAGTCGGATGTCTGCCGACCCATCGAGCGACCATGTCTGGATGCGTATCGACGCGCGATCGATGATGAGCTGCGTCACGCGATGATCGAGAAGCACCCAATGGTGCTCGTCCTCCGACTCGATCAGCTGTGCCTTCACCGTGAACTCGCCTCGCTCTCTGCCGCCGAGCGTCGGCGCGTCGGCCGGCGCTACGGCTTGATGTGAATGGGCGTGCCGACCGGAACGGCACCCCAGATCTCCTCGATCTCCGCGTTCGTGACGGCGATGCAGCCCTCGGTCCAGTCGAAGTCCCGGTGTGCGGCGCCGACCCAGGCCTGACGCTTCGGAAGACCGTGGATCATGATGTCGCCGCCCGGCGAGACGCCGAGTGCCCGAGCGCGCGCCGAGTGAGCCGCGTCGGGGTAGGAGATTCTCAGCGCTAAATGGTAACGACTCTGAGGGTTCCGTGCCTCGATCCGGAACAGCCCCTCGGGCGTCCGGTGGTCGCCTCGGCGAATCTTGTCGCCGACCGGCTGCTGGCCCAGCGCGACGAGGTACGTGCGGACGACCGAGCCGCGGTGGTAGAGCGTCAGCTGTCTCCGCGCCTTGTCGACGACGATGCTGTCCGCGACGAGCGGAGCGACGGGACCGGCTGCGGATTTTGGCACGACGCGAGTGCTGTCGGCGGAGCCGAGCAGCGTCAACGCGGCCGCGCCGACGAAGAGGGTCAGCGGCATCGTGGCGGTACAGCCGGGTGCAACGTTCAACAGGGCCGATAGCGACACACGGGGTGGCTCGCCATCGGACATTCAGCCGGCGGTACCGCTGCCGGGTTTCCTCGCTGGCAATCTAGAGACGAGCACAGCGCGAGTGTAGGTACCGCGGCGGGTCAGGGTTGACGCTCGAGCTTGCCAGTCGGTCAGGCGACGTGCCTAACGAACTCCCCGACCCGCTTCAAAGCCGCTGCGGCTCCGCAACCGTCCGCGCGCCCACGACGTTGCCGGTATTGAGCGTCCCCGCCGGCTCGAAGAGCACCACCTCCACTTCGTCGTCCGCGACCGGCCGGTGCTCGACCCCGCGCGGAATGACGATGAAGTCGCCGGCACTCAGCTCGACAGTGCGGTCGCGGAGCTCCATGCGAAAGCGCCCGCGATGGACGAGGAACATCTCGTCCTCCTGATCGTGATGGTGCCAGACGAACTCGCCGGCGAACTTCACGACCTTCACGTGCTGACCGTTCAACTCCGCGACGATCTTCGGCGACCAGTGCTCCGAGAACGCCGCGAACTTCGTGTCGAGAGAGACCTTGTCCATGGCTGAGAGTGGCAGTGTGGGAGTCCGATAGCAGTGTCGTCCTGAGCGACGCGAAGGATCGTCTTCGTTCCGGCAGAGAGGGATGCCACCCTGACCGCAGCGCAGCGAAGGATCTTCAACGTCCCGACAGAGAGCCCGCAATCGGGACCCCGAAGATCCTTCCCTTCGTCGCCGGCTGCCCGCCTGCGGGCGGGTTCCTCGAGGGCAGGCGCCTGACGGCTCAGGATGACAAACCAGCCCGACGGCTCAGGATGACAAAGTGCCTGACGCAGCAGGAGAAAGCGCCTGACGCATCAGGATGAGAAAGTGCCTGACGCATCGGGTGACGTGCTAGCCGACTGTCTCATTCGCGCACTACGTCGCGCCGATGACCTCGAGGAAATCGGTGAACATCCCGTACGCCGTCGTCGTCAGGTCGGGCGCACCCGACGCGATCGTGAGACCGCCGGGAAACACGTCGGCCTCGAACCGCGTCACGAGCGTCGTCCCCGTGACGGCGAGCGGCTCACCCACCGAAACCTGCATCGGCGCGACCTCCGCCGACACCGCGCCGCCGTCGACGGCGATGTGGCCGACGAGCCGATACGGCCGCCCCTCGCCGTAGGCTGCCCGGATCGCTCCCGGGTCGAGCGACCGGAGCCCCGTTCGCCTCACATCCGACGGCGGCAAGCGTCGTTCGAGCAGCACGCTCGCGATCGCGCTGAGCTTCACGGCAGAGTCCCATCCGTCCACGTCGTACGATGGGTCGGACTCGGTGACCCCCAGCGCCCGGGCTTCGTGAATGCCGTCCTCGATGGTGCCGCCGCGCTCCACGGCCTCCAGCACGACCGTCGCCGTCGATGTGAAGACCCCACTCACGGCGCGAAGACCGCAGAGCGGCAGGCACCGTCGCACGAGCGAGAACACCGGCGCACCGTCCATCACCGCCGACTCGAACCGGTAGCGCGTTCCGCGCGACTCGGCCAGCGACGTTAGGCGCTCGTAGCCGTGCACCACCGGACCCTTGTTCGCCGAAACGACGCTGGCGCCGAGTCCGAGCGCCTCGATCGTATAGTCCAGTGCCGGCTGGCCGGTCATCGGATCGAGCGGGAGCGTCTCGAACACCACGTCGGCGCGCGCGGTCATGAGCCAGTCGCCGATGTCGTAGCATTGCGTGCTGGCCACTCGTGGCGACCAAGCCATGACCCCGCCGGGGTTCGCCCACCACCCGAGCGTCCGCGTCCCGACGCCGGTGGTTCTCACCGAAACGTTGAACCGCTCCGCGAGCTCCGCGCGCTTCGAATCGAGCAGGCGCGCAAGCCCCTGCCCAACGTTCCCGAAGCCGAGGAAGGCGACGGCATAATCCCGCATCGGTCGTCCGGCGGAGACTCTACGCTGCGATCATCGCGTGCGAGCTGGTCCGGGCATCGCGCGCAGCTCGCGTGCGGAGTAGAGACACACCGCGACGACTGCCTGAGTGACCCAGAGGACCGCGCCGATGCCAAGCGCCAGCGCGTTAGGTCGCGCCAGGCTGTCCGATGCCACCGCGATGAGCCTGAGCACGGCGACGGCCGCGTTGAACAGCACGTAGCCGCACAGGATCGCCGCGATGTACCACGTCTGCCGATTCGGACGGCCGAGCCGTAATGCGATCGCCGCCGCGAGCAGCGCCGTCCCGAGCCAGTGCGAGAACAGCACGATCCCCTGGCCACG